>Ga0247727_10002697_pt1 | contig 40237 bp, 33 predicted proteins | sample WisWelCaveWW1625_FD_202498 | JGI IMG/M metagenome (GOLD analysis project Ga0247727, IMG submission 202498) | Biofilm microbial communities from Wishing Well Cave, Virginia, United States - WW16-25 | ecosystem: Environmental > Aquatic > Deep subsurface > Groundwater > Cave microbial mat | place... | reverse complement strand
TTTGTACTTCGCCTCCCGGCTCGTGGGCAGGTAGAGCGTATTCCGAGTGGTGTTCTGGAGCGAGTAGTCGATTGAGTTCTCGGCCACCTTCGCCGTGCGGATGAACGCGAGGATCGGAACAAACGCCATCGAAATATAGCCGATGAGAGCGACCACCGGCAGCACAAGGAGCGCGACCCGCACGCCGAAGTGCTTCATCACGCGCGAGACGACGAACGCCTGGATGAGAGCCGAGAAAAGGTTCACGAGCGTGAAAAAGTTGCCGTAGAATTCGCCGATGGCCTTCTTCTCATTGAGATCTCCGGCCGCCGTTGCGTCCTGTGCCGCGGCGTACAGGGTCACCACCGTCTTGCCCAGGATGTACTCGCCGTTCGTGTTCACGAAGTTGTACAGAAGCATCAGACACGCGATGAGGAGCAGATAGCGGTCCGAGAACACCAAGGCGAAGCCGCTGCGCCCGCGGACGCGATCGTCGGCAGGGTCCGGCGCCGTCGCGGACGCGCCCGTCGCTTCGGGCGAACCCGCCGCGGCGGGGCCGCCCGCAGGAATCCGCAATTTGCCGGCGGCGGTGCGCTTCTCTCGGAGGTTGATGACATTCGTGATCACCATACAGACGCCCAAGAGACCAGCGGCCCCGAGCAGGAACGGGTACGGGCCGTACTGGTTCACGAGCTGGCCGGTCGCGAAAGAGCCGGCAATCGCGCCGAGCGAGGCCCCGATCCCCACGATCGCGAACAACCGTTTCCCTTGCTCCACGGTGTAGACGTCGTTCGCGAACGCCCAAAGCTGCGCGATCACCATCAGGCTGAAAAGCCCGACCCAGATGAAAAACGCGACGCCGATCGGAACGCCAGCCCGATTGAGGCCGAAGAAAGTGAGCAGGCACGCGATGAAGAACAAGGTCACGCCGTTGATCAGCTTGACGCGCGACACGCGCGAGGCCAGCGCGCTGTAAAGCGGGACGAGGATGATGAGAAGTCCCGCGGTCGCCGCGGCCGCGTAACTTTTCACCTCGGCCCCGCCGGGGATGGCGAGGATGAGAGGCTCGCGGATCGTCTTGAGCAAGTAGTAGCCCGCGAGCAAGAGAAAGAGGTTCAGCATCAGGAGAATCGCGGTGACGCCTTCTCCCGAGCGGACGTCCGTCAAGAGGCCCAGAACGCGGTCGAGGAGACCCTTCGAAGCGTCGCGCGGCGGGTTGGTACCTCGTTTCGCAGAGTGCGGTGTCGATCTCAATTCCGATCCCCTCAGACCCGGCGCCCGTTGGGCACCGGCCGTGTGTTAGTGAGGCTTCTTTCCATCGGGTGGTGGTTTCGACTCGAGCCGCTCGCTGGCCGAAACGGAATCGCTCCCAGCCAAGGCCTCTTTCTTCTGCGAGCTCTCCTCGGTCGGCGCGGACTGCTTCGGCCCCTCCGGCGGCAGCACGAGCTTCTTCTCTTGATCGATCTCAGGGATGCCGTAACGCTTCAGGTCGATCTCCACTTTGTCGATCACAGTCGTGTTCGCGTTTTCGTCTACCGCGTACGCGAAGAACTCGCCGCCGCCGAACCACAATCGCAGGTGGACAAAATGGAACACCGACTCGGTGAGGACGTGCTCAGGCTTCACGACGGATCCCGCCACCTTATACTCGCTGAACATTCTCGCGCCTTCCGCCGGCGGCGGAATGGTATGCAGAGGCGAACCTGCACCGCCCGTAACGATGCTGATGAGCACCGCATCGGGCCATGTGAGCAGCGCGCGCTCGTAGGCGTGCTCGTGTCCCGTGGCGAGGACCGAGATGCCGCCTTCACGCAGCGCGTTCACCATGCGCTCGCGCCGCTCGATGAGCATCGCGTCGCTCTGCCACTCGACGCGATGGAAGCCGGTCGAGAAGGGCGGGTGGTGCATGAAGACGAACGCGGGCCCTGTGTGCTCTTTCAGGCGAGCGAGGAGCCAGTCGATCTGCTCATCGGAGTACTTGACCTCCACGTCGCGCGTCCAGTGGTTGGCCGGGTCGGTCATCGGGTTGGAGTCGAGCGCAATGAACCGTACCCAGCCGTCGGCGGAGTCGAAGCAGTAGTAGAGGCGATCCCCGCCGATCGGCAGCCCCGTCGCAATCCGCCAGTTCTCGATGCCATCGACCGTGTCCGTGCGCTCGTGATTGCCGGCGATCGGAAAATAGGGAACACGCAACGCAAGAGGCCGGATGATCTCTAGGAATCGCTCCCACTGTGCCGGGTATCGGCCATCCTTCACGAGGTCGCCCGTGTTGACGATCGCTGAGACGATCTGGCCGCGCGCGTGCACGGAATCTATGGTCGCGATCATCGCGTCGACCACGGCTTGCTCGCGGCCAAACCGCGGCGTGTTCCGGATCAGATCTGGAATGTCGCGAAAGAGCGCGAGATCCGGGTACGTGCCCTTCGCGAGCAAGAGCGGGATTGCGATCAGGCCGCGCCCGATTTTCACCGGGTTCAGGGAGACCATCTCGCTGATGGCGTGGTATTCGGGCCGAAGCCGATTCGTGCGGTGGCCCGGACGATTGTCGCCGCAGACGAAGATGTTGAGGGTGTCCGCCGTGTAGCCGTCGTTGAGGCGTCCGAGAAAGCGACGTGTCGAATCGGCCGTGTCGGGCACGAACGCCACGATCTCGGTGCCGAACAGCGCGCGCCGCAGCGCTGCTGTCGTACCGCCGGGTCGACGCGACGGCGTCGACTCAGCAGCGGGCGCCGGAGCCGAAGTATCGGCTGGCGCCGGCGCGACCGTATGCGTGACGAATTGCAGGCGACCTGTCTTTGCGCAGCCATCGATGACGACAGTGACCGCCGCGATGGCGATCACGATGCCGCAGGACCGCGACGCTCGAGCTAGCCTTGGATCATGAGCGGCAACATGCCGCGTCATCCGTGCCGCACGCGGGCCAGGACCCATTCCGAGCCCCTCCGGGTCAGCTCGACGCGCGCCGGCTTCGCCCCGCTCCCCGCGACAGAGAGCTTGAGCGAAAGCTGTGATGCGCCGTTCCCCAGATCGGCGAGAGGCAGCTCCGCGCTCGTCAGGAGGATGCGTCGGCGTGCCGGCGCGCGCCCGCCGACGGCCTTCACCTCGACATCGTAGGAGCGCGCGCCAACGAGGCCGATCTCCACGGCAAGGTCGTGAAAGCGCAGCGCGCCATCCTGCGTCGAGAAGAAGTCCAGCGGCGCCACGCGGCCAAACCAATGCCGCGCGATCTTGTCCCGCCGTACGATCAGGTTTCGCACCAGGAATTCACTCGCCCGCGGCTCTTCGAACTGAGCCGCCTCCACCGCCGCCTCGATTTGCGCGTCGGAGAACGATGCCACGATCTTCGCGCCCCAGTAGCCATCCCGGTCGGTCATTTCGCGGAATGAAGGATGCTCGATGTACGTTTTGAAATGCCCCGGTTCGAAAACATCGGACTCGAAGCTGCCAACCGATGGTATGCCTGATTCCTGGCGCGCTCGCCGCCATGGTTCCTCGACGAACCCGAAAGTGAACAACCGCCGCGCGATCCAGCCGAGGTCGAGGGCCATCTCGTAGCCATTCCATGGCGCCTTCGGGCCCTTCCCTCCCGCACCGAGCGACGCGCCGACATCCAGCAAATAGTGATCGACGTATCCGAGACTATCGCCGGTCTCGATAAACGTGTCGAGAAAGTTGTGATCCTTCGTGTCCCAGGAGTTGAGCCAGGAACAGAGTACGTAAAGTCCCCGGAGCGCACGGCGGTTCGTGTGCGCGTACCAGTCGTTGAGATCCCCGGGCCGGCGGCGGCGCGTGCTGGGCGCGCCCAGCACGTTGCCGGGGATGAAGTGGCTCGCGGAGGCCGAGTAGCTGCCGTCTGAGAAGGTCGCGCCACGCGTGAGCAGCTCGTCGAGATCGGCTTCGGTGAACTGTTCCCCCTCCGCGCCGCGCAACAAGTCCTCGTCGATCGCCAGGTCGGCGCGAGTAAACTGAACCGGCTCGTTGTGCGGCAAGTTGTAGCCCGCGGCGTGGAAGAGCGTGCACGCGATCCGATCGGCGCCCGTGATCAGTTGCGGGTATCCTTTCGGATCCAGCTTGACCAGCCACTTCTCGCCCTCCGCATCCTTGATCTGAAACCCCGTCGTCCATCCTCCTTCCTTCGCGTGCTTGCAGGCGCTCGCGTGCTGGTACGAGCCCCGGCCGCTCTTCGGCGTATTCGACCGCCTCAAGTCGCAAGACTCCAACGTCACTGCGCCCGCGTTGGATTATCTTGGACACGTGCTCCCGCGCGCGGTGTTCCGGCCGGTCACCAAGATCTTCGAGGGGAAGTTGGTGGACGAATCCGAAGGCGCACCCGATGCCGACAGTGTCGCCAAGTGGATCGGCGCCGCGTGGCGGTCGCAGGACGCGTGGCTGCGCGCCTGCGCCGTGCGCGCCTCGCGCTGCCTGCCCACCTTCGATCCTCGCCTGTTCGCCACCGGAGGTGGAGACAACCCGGTCTTTCTCGCAGAGCTCGAGGTGCTCTCCAGCGACGGCGGCCGACGGCCCGATGTACGGACCGGCGCCGTCCGGCCGGACTCGGCGGGGGAGCGCGCGTGCTGACACCCGTGGAACGCGTCCTGATCCTCAACGGGGCGGATCTCCTCAAGGACGTTGGGCCGCGCCACCTGCTCCGGCTAGCTGAAGTGACGCGCGAGATCCAGATCCGGGAAGGGGACACGATCTACAAAGAAGACGACCCGGCGGACGCGCTGTACATGGTCGTCGGGGGCGAGTGCGTCTCTCGTCCGGTGAGCGGACGACGTCCGAGGTGGGCCCGGGCGAGGCCTTCGGGACGTGGTCCCTCGTGGACGACTCCGGACGCGGCCACCGCGCCGCGTGTATCGAGGGGGGTTTGGTGCTCGCGTTGAACCGCGATGAATTCTATGACGTGGCGGCTGGCGACTTGACGCTCCTGCAGGAGGTCGTGCGCGCGCTCGCGAAGCGACTCCGCGCGCTCGTCGTCGAGCGACCCGAGGCAGCACGCGTCGAGGGTGAAGGCGTCGAGAAGCCCGTGACGTTGGCCGCGACGGAGGCGGCGGCGGAGGAGGCCACGGCCTCTGCCGACGGCGCTTCGCCTCCCACTGCGGGCGCCACGCTCACGGCAGCCGCGCTCGGGCAACCCCTGCCCGAGACGGAAGCAGCGGCCCCGCCGCCGGCACCGGAGATGTCGCCCGGTGAGGTCACGCCGTCCGGCCCGATCGCGCCCTCGGAGCCGCCGGCGTCGTAGCGCCTCGCGGCCGGCGAGGATTGCCTCTCGACCGTCGCGATGGGCGAGTTGCAGAACGAGACGAGCGGCTCGGGGGGCGAATGACCCTTGACCGTGTCGCGCACCGACGACGATACTCCACGAACTCGTTCCTCAGTCATCGAGTGTTCGCCAATCCGAAACGGCGGCGCGCCACAACCCAGGATTCCGGTCTGGTCGAGAGAACGTCGTGACGCACTTCGCCTTGAAGCGACTACTGCTCGGGCTCGCGCTGATGGCTGCAGGCCCCGGCGTGTGGCTCGCGCCGCCGAGCGCGATCGCCGAAGAGCCCGCCGCTCAGACGGACAGCGCGGCCACCGCGCGGCCCGCGATGGGAACACCGGCGAGCTTCTGGGGCCCGTTCCCGGAACGCGCGGACTCGGTGACCGCCGCGTTCGTCAACCAGCGCTCGCCCGCGTGGGAGAAGACACTTCTCGTGCCGTACTGGATCGTCGCGCTCCCGCCGCGCGCGGCGACCGCGGGCCTCGGCATCGGATTCCGCTACTTGGATCGCCACCGCGTGATCTCTCGAGTGGGTCGGCTCCTGGGTCCCCGAACCGGACCGTTCGGCGTCTTGATCAACGTGCGCGCCGGCGGGCTCACCGGGTTCGGCGGCGGCGTCACGATTCTCCACGACAAGTTCTTCGGCCCGCGGAATCGCATGAAGCTCCGGACCGAATCGACCACCCGCGGTACGCACAAGTTCACGCTCGGGATCCGTCTGCGGCGGGGCATGCTGGATCAGCTCGAGCTGGGCGCCGGCTACCGCGTGCAGCCGAACACGCAGTTCTTCGGGATCGGCCCCTCGGCGCGCGAGGAGGACAAGTCGCGCTTCACGCAGGAACAGTCGTGGGTAGGGACCGCGTACACCTGGGGCCTCGCCGAGTCGCTGTCCGTGGAGACGGGGGTCGCATTCAGCGCCGTCGGGGCGCGCGGGAGCGACGAAGAGTATGAGCCGCTCCTCTCCGAGCGTTTCGCCGGGAGGCTGCCGCCGGGATACCGAGATCGCTCCGACGGCTTCAGCGCGAGCGTCGCCCTGCGCCACGATACGACCGGCGAAGACGGGCGGCCCGAGCGCGGCGGAGTCCGCCGGGCGCGGGTTGCGTACTTCGACGCGACGGACGGAAGCGACGTTTCCTACTGGACGACGCGCGGCGAAGTCGAGCAGTTCGTCCCGCTGTGGCTGTCGCATCGCGCGCTCGCGCTCCGCGGCTGCTTCTCGTGGATCGAGCCGATCGGCGACAGCGAGATCCCATTCCAACGCCTCATGACGAACGACGAGCCGGACCTCTTGCGCGGCTACCGCGACTTCCGCTGGCGCGACCGCGGGTTCACGGCGCTTTCGGCCGAGTACCGCTGGCCGATCTGGGCGGATCGCACGGCCGACGGGCAAGGCGCCGACGCGTACCTCCTTACCGATCTGGGTCAGGTGTTCGGGTCGCGGGAGGAGATCTCGCTCGAGAACGTGACGACGTCGTTCGGTGGCGGCCTGCGGATCGTCGGCTCGCGAAGCGGCTTCCTCGGACGCCTCGAGTACGCGCGAAGCGTGGAAGAGTCCGTGATCCGTCTCCGCGCCGACCAGGTTTTCCAGTTCACCCGCAACGGGCTCTACCATGGCCGCAATCCGATCCCGATCCGGTAGCCGCGGCAATCGGCGCGGCTCGCCGGGGCAAGTCGGCGCGACCGTACCCCCGCGCGAGAGTGCCCGCGTCCTCGCGCTCGCGCTCGCGGTTGCCGCCGCGTTCGGGCCTGCGCGCGCTCACGCGGCCGCGCCCCTGCGCGACGCGCTCGTCGTCTGGCACGACGACGACCGGCACGACATCGCCGAGCCGAAGGGGCGTGACCCGGACCTCGTCTGGACCGGGATCGAGGACACGGCGTTCCAACCGATCGGTCGCCTCACGCACCCAGGCCGTCTCGTCCGCCGCATCGGCACCGCCTTCGGCGGCGACCACGTCCCCGCCGCGGCCAACGTGAACGCCCTCGACGAGGCGCCGAACTCGTCCTGGTTCACGAACCGGATCGGCGTCTTTCCGATGACGCCGGATGAGGCCGCGCGCGGCCCGGCCGACGGAGCGCCGCCCGACCGGAGCGCGCCGTGGACAGTCGTCCGCGCGAAGACGGAGGGCGTGACGCCCGGCTTCTCGATTCGCGACGCGAAAGGCGTCGTCTACTTCATCAAGTTCGACCCGCCGGGCGACCTCGGAACCGCGAGCGGCGCCGCGGTCATCTCGCAGCGAATCTTCCACGCGGCCGGGTACAACGTGCCGGACGACGGCGTCACGACGTTTCGCCGCGACGAACTCGTCCTCGGTGACAACGTGAAGATCACGCTCCCCGACGGGACGAAGCGCGCGATGACGGAAGCCGACCTGGAAGCGATCCTCGCCCGGCTCGACCAGAACGCGGACGGCTCGTGGCGCGCGATCACGAGCCGGCTCCTCACCGGAAAACCGATCGGTCCGTTCGACTACCGAGGGCGGCGGAAGGACGACCCGAACGACCGGATCAACCACGAAGATCGCCGCGAGCTGCGCGGGCTGAGGCTGATCTCCGCGTGGCTCAACCACTTCGACACGAAGCAGCAGAACAGCCTCGACATGTTCGTCGAGGAGGGCGGACGGCACTCCGTGCGCCATCATTTGATCGACTTCGCGAGCACGCTCGGATCGGGCGCGAGCGGGCCGTCGGCGCGGTACGGGTACGAGTACAGCCTCGATCCGCCGGCGATCGCGGGGAGGATTCTCGCGCTCGGCTTGCACGAGGACGCGTGGCGGCGCGTCCGCCGTCCCACCGGGCTCGACGAGATCGGCTACTTCGTGAGCGACCCTTTCGACCCGATCGAGTTCAAACCGCTCCAGCCGAACCCGGCGTTCGCGAACCTCACCGACCGCGACAGCTACTGGGCGGCGAAGATCGTTTCGGCGTTCAGCGACGCGCACCTCGAGGCGATCGTCGCGAGGGCCGAGTACCAGAACCCGGAAGCCGCTCGGACGATGACGCGCCTGCTGGCGGCGCGGCGCGACAAGGTCGCCCAGTACGCGTTCGATCGCGTCCCGCCGCTCGATTTCTTCGTGATCGACAGCAGCGGCGTTCTCGCGTTCCACGACCTCGGCGCCGAGCGCGGGATTTATCCCAGCGCGCGGAACCGGTACCGCGTTCGCGCAACCGCCGCCGGCGCGGATCGCGGGACCGGCCGCTGGAGCGCGTGGGTCGAGTCCGAGACGCCGATGACGCGGCTGAACTCGGGCGAGTTCCGCGAGGCGCTCGGCGAGCCCCGCCTCGGCCGCCCCGACGAGCACCGACCTCCGTTTCTCGCGCTCGAGTGCGAGGTCGACCGAGGCGCCGGCTGGAGCCGCCCGGTCACGGTCTACATCGCGCGGGCGAGCGCCCGGATCGTCGCCGTCGAACGGTGAGCCGGATGAGCGCCGCCGCGCCGCCCGCGCCCGGCAAACTCGCGTTCGTCGCCGTGTGGATCGCGCTCGCGATCCGAATCGGGACGCAGAGCAAGAAGCTCCGGCCGTAGCCGTCGCGCGCGCCGCGCATCGGCCGTCCGCTCGTCGACTCGCCGCTCGCCGCGAACGGCTCCTTCTCCGCTCCTCATTCCTCCATCAAGTCCCGACTCCCTCCTGCCGATTCTCCTCAACAGAGGGCGGGCGTTCCGCCGCGCCCGACCGGTTCAGCAGCGCGCCCGCGCCCCACTCGGCCGCCAAGGAGGAGAACGGACACCATGAATCGCAGAGAAACCACCTCGCTCGGACGACTTTTGGTTCTTTTGTCTATGACGGTCGCGGTCTTGGCGCCGCCGGCCGCTTTCGCCGGGAGCTGCATCTCGGGGACGGTGACCGCCGGGCCATCCGACCACCCCGAATTGGGTCAGTACGCGTACCACGTCTCGATGACGTGGGGACCGCTCCAGAACGGGCTCTCGCACTGGAACCTCTGGCTCGGGCACCTGGAGTGCGACCCGATGTGCGCCGGTCCGAGCCCGTTCGGGTTCGCGGCGCCGGCCGGGTTTTCGGGGGGAACAGGGATCGTTGACCACTGCACGGTCAACTACGCAGGCGAGCTCCTGTGCGACGGAGACCCGAGCATTCACTTGCCGGGACCGCTCATCAAGTACCGGCCCGTCGCCGGCCAATCCTGCCATCCCGGCAAATCGGGGAACGGTGAGTTCGTCTTCTACAGCAATTGGCCGCCGGGGCCGTCGCAGACCGTGCAGAACGTGCTCGTCGCGAAGTTCGGGAACGCGGCGCCGTGCTCCGGCCCGCTGACCGGACCGCTTCCGAGCTGCGGCATCCCGTCGGGGACCGAGAGAACGAGTTGGGGCTCGATCAAGGGGATCTACAAGAAGTAGTCTTCGTATCGATCTCGATCGCGATCCTGTATCCTGCCGCGGGGAGGCAACGTCGAGCGACGAGCCTCCCCGCGTTCCTGTGAACCCGACCCTCCTCCTTTTCCTCGGCTCTCTCCTCCTGCGGCTCGCCGCCGTGTTCGCGATCGGCGAGTACCGACACCCGAACGTTTGGGAATCGGGCCGGATCGCCGAGGCGCTCGTCGCCGGGCACGGGTTCGCGTTCGACTGGCGCGCGATGCTCGCGGCGCCGCCCGAGCCCGACGCGGCGTCGACGTGGTGGCCGCCCGCGTACCCGGCGTTTCTCGCGGCGTGCCGCGTCGTCGCGCCCGGCGCGCCGTACCTTGCCGCGTCGCTCGCGCAAGCCGCGCTCTCCGCGTTCGTGCCGCTCCTCGTTCTCGGGATCGGCCGGCGGTTGTTCGGCGACCGCGCCGCGTGGTGCGCCGCGCTGATCGCCGCGGTCCATCCGCCGCTCTTGGGATTCGCGGCGCTGATCCAAACCGCGCTGTTCGAGATTTTCTGGGTGACGCTCGCGATCTATTTCACGGTGCGGGCGCTCGGCGAGCGCTCGCCCCGCCCGGCGCGCGAAGCGGTCCTCGCGGGGCTCGCGACCGCGGTCGCGGCGCTGACGCGGCCGCCTGCGCTGGCGCTCCTCGCGATCGCGCCGGTCGCGTGGCTCGCGGCGGGCGCTGCGCCGCGCGCGGCGGCGCGCCGATGGGCGGCGATGCTCGCCGGCGCCGCGATACTCCTCGCGCCGTGGGTCGCGCGCAATCATCGCGTACGCGGCGAGTGGATCCTCGTGTCGTCGAACGGCGGCTGGAACCTGTACATCGGGAACAACCCGGCCGGGACGGCGGACCGCGCGGACCTGGCGCGCGCCGTTCCCCCTCCGCTCCGCGACCGACTGATGACCATGAACGAGGTCGAGGGCGATCGGTATCTGCGCGGGCTCGCAGTCGAGTACGTCCGCGAGAACCCGGGCGAGGCGGCGCGCCGCGTTCTGGCGCGCGCGAAAAATCTCGTCTGGTTCAACGCGGAGTTCGGCCGCTCGAGCGGGTACTCGAGCCGCCTCGGCGCCGCGACGCGCGCCGTCTACCAAGCGTCGTGGGCCGCGCTCGCCGCGCTGTCCGTCGCCGGGATGATCGCGACGCGCAACGAGGCGCGCCGGCACCTGCTCTTGTATGGAACGATCGCCGCGAACGCCGCGGTGATCCTCGCGACGTTTTTCGTGAACCGCTACCGCGCGCCGATCGAGCCGATCCTGATCGTGTTCGCCGGCGCCGCGGTCGCGCGGTTCACGGGACGCCGCCCCGCGGGCGCGTCGCCCCTCACTCCCCCGCGAACCCCGCCTTCCAGATCGGCACCGTCACCTTCAGCCGATCGATGAGGTACGCGCACGCGTCGAGCGCCTCGCGGCGGTGCGGGGCGTAGATCTTCACGACGAGCGAGACCTCCCCGACGGGTATCCGTCCCGTCGCGTGCTCGACGACGACGCGCCGCACCGGGAACCGCGCCGCGATCTCGTCGAGAATCTTCGCGAGCTCCTGCTCCGCCATCGGGCGGTACGCGGTGTAGTCGAGCCCGGCGACGCCGCGCCCCTCTTCGATCGCGCGGACGCGTCCCTCGAACCGCACTACGGCGCCGATCTCCCCGAGCGGCGGCCGGTCCGCGTCGGGAGGCGCCGGGATAGGGCCGGAAACGATTCGGATCTCCCGCTCCATCAGGCCGCCGCCCTGCCCCTCATTCCGCCCCGCGCTTGCGGCCCTTGGCGCTCAAGAAATACGTGAGCGCGGCGACGACCGCCGCGATCGCGAGTCCGAGCGGCATCAGATTCCGCTCGCCGTCCCAGCTGACGACTTGGCCGAGGAACAGGACTCCGAGGAGCACGATGACGACGCTGCAAAGCTTCGCCTTGAGGTCGTCGAGGTCTTTGATCACGAGCCAATGCGGGAGAACGAGATTGTCATCGACGAACAACTCGTAAAGGCCGAGAGCGATGATGTAGAACACCATCGCGAGCAGGAACAGGTCGACCGCTTCGACGAAGTGAAAAGCGAGTTCCTTGACGTTGCTCAGCTCGCTGAACCCCGACTGGAGAAACTCGGCGATCGCCCGGACGACGATCCCGAGCCCGACGATCAAGAGCGTGACGAACGCGAGAAGGTTTCCGAGGACTGCGAGGATCGCGACGAATCGGCTCCCCGAGATGAGGGCGCGCATCAGCCGCCCTGCACCGGCGGAATCAGCGCGACCTCGTCGCCATGCGCCAGCGCGCGGTCGGGCGCCGCGTACTCGTAGTTGACCGCGACGAGGAGGGACGCGCGAAGCGGTGCGAGCTCTGGGAACGCCGCGTCGAGCCGGTCGAGGATCGACGCGATCGTCTCGCCGTCGGCGATCTCCCACCGAACGGACGGAAGGCCGACGACGTCTTGCGCCCGCGAGAAAAACCGGATCGTGATCGAGCCGACGGCCACTTGTCCGCCCGGCGGTTTCGCCGCCGCGTCTCCGCCGCCCCCCTGCTTGGCGAAGACCCCCATGGCGCCGACGCCCTAGCGCGCGTCGGCGAGGAGGACGGCGCTCGGCGCGATTTCCCGCGGAGGCGTCTCGCGCCCGAACTCAGGGAAGAGCCCGTCCCGCTCCATCGCCACGTATCCGAGATCGTCCACCGCGATCCCGAACACATTCTTGAGAAGCCCGATCGGGTTGGTGTTGTGGCCTTCCGCGTCGGCAATCTGCAGAAGCGCGCGCGCGACGAGCGTGTCCGTCTCGTGCACCTCGAGCCGCCGGACCGCGCGGCGGAAATCGATGGTCCGCTCCTTTTCCTTCCGCACCTCGACGATCGGGAACGACGCGGTGCGCGCGAACGCCTCAGCGCGCTCGCGAAGCTCTGCGAATCGCTCGCGCCACTCCGCGGGAAACGTCAGCGTGTACGACGCGAGCGCGAGCGTCGCCGTGAGCGCCGGCACGTCGCGGGTGATGACGCGCCCGCCGAGGAACGTGAACCCCGGCTGCGCGACCGCGTTCAGCCGCCGCGCGACCTCCTCCGGCGCGATCTCCGTCGCCAGCTCGATATCGATCCACTCGGCGCGTCCCGTGATCCCGACGGGGAGCGGCGGGCCCGCATGAACCCGCGGGTGCGGCGAGAACCCCTCGCTGAACACGAGCGGAAGGCCGGAACGGCGGAGCGTCAGCTCGACGACGCGCAGAACATCGAGATGCGAGATGAACCGGATCTCGGGGCCCTTCTCGAACCGCATCCGGAAAATTCGTGCGGCGCCGTCGCGCGGCATCCGGCCCGTCGCGAACGGCTCCGGCGCCGGCTCGTCCTTCACCTTCCGCGCGAGCTTGATGTCCTTGCCGATCCCTGGGATGCCGCAGAAGTGGCAGTCGCCCCACTTGCAATCGGTCGTCGTCAGCTCCTCGTACGCCTTCGCGCGCTCCTCCTTCAGGAACCGCTTCGAGATCCCGATGTCGATCAAGTCCCAAGGCAGGACCGCGTCTTCGTCGAGCGGCCGGACGATGTCCATCGGGTCGATCGAGGTCTGCGCGAACGCGGCCTCCCAAATCTCGGGCTTGAGCCCCTCGCGCCAGCCGTCGAACCGCGCGCCCATCCGCCACGCGGTCTCGATCACGTCGGCGACGCGCCGGTCGCCGCGCGACACGACGGCCTCGAGCCGCGACGACACGAGGTCGTGCGTCTTGAATTGCGTCCACTTGTTGACGAGCCCGCGGCGCAGGTAGCGCATCCGGTCGGCGAGCATCCCGTCGGCCGAGTACGCTTCCCACTGGAACGGCGTGAACGACTTCGGCACGAACGCCCCGCACGACACGGTCACGTTCTTCCGCGCGCCGTGCTTGCGGCCGATCGCGTTGATGCCGCGGACGAGCTTGATCATCTCGTCCATGTCGGCGTCGGTCTCGGTCGGCAGCCCGATCATCATGTAGATCTTGATCATGTCCCAGCCCTCGCGGTACGCGATTTCGGCCGCGTCGAGCATGTCTTGATCCGTGATGTCCTTGCTGATGACGCGGCGTAACCGGTACGAGCCCGCCTCGGGCGCGAACGTGAACCCGGTCTTCTTCACCTGCGCGACGCGCGTCGCGACGCCGGCCGTGAACGAGTCGGCGCGGAGCGACGGCAGAGAAATCGCGATCTTCTCGCCCGAAAGCTGCGCGGCCAGCCCCTCCGCGAGCGGCTCGAGCATCGAGTAGTCGGCCGTCGAGAGCGACAGGAGCCCGACCTCCGACTGACCGCTCCCCTTCAGCCCCTCGAACGCGATTCGCTGCACCGCCATGACCGGCATCTCGCGCGTCGGGCGGTAGTAGTAGCCCGCCTGACAGAAGCGGCAGCCCTGGGTGCAGCCGCGCATCACCTCGATCGCCAGCCGGTCGTGCGTCGGCTCGATCGCGGGGACCATCGGCTTGAACGTGTACGTCGCGGGGTCGAGGTTCTCGACCCAGGTGCGATGGACGCGGCGCGGCATGTCGGCGAATCGCGGCGTCCAGCCGGCAAGCCGGCCGTTCTCGTCGTACGACACGTCGTACAGCGCGGGCACGTAGACGCCGCGCATCCGAGCGAGATCGCGGAGGATCTCCGCGCGCGGCGCGCCGCCGTCCCGCATCTCTTCGTAACGGCTGACGAGCGCGGGAAACGACTCCTCCCCGTCGCCGATCACGAACAAGTCGAAGAACGGTGCGACCGGCTCGGGGTTCGTGACGACCGGCCCGCCCGCGATCACGAGCGGCACGCCCTCGCCGCGGTCCGCCGCGCGGATCGGAATCCCCGCGAGGTCGAGCATCGTCAGGACGTTCGTGTACGTCAGCTCGTAGTGGAGCGAGAACCCGACGATGTCGAAGTCGCCGAGCGGCCTCCGCGTCTCGAGCGTGTAGAGCGGGATGCCGTGGCGGCGCATCGCAGCTTCCATGTCGATCCACGGCGCGAAAGCGCGCTCGGCGGCCACGCCCGGCATCCGGTTCAGAAGCTCGTACAGGATCTTCATCCCGAGCGTCGACATGCCGAGCTCGTAGATTTCGGGGAACGCGAGCGCGACGCGCGTCCGGACGGACGCGGGGTCCTTCCGGATCGCGTGCAGCTCGTTGCCGACGTAGCGCTGCGGTTTCGCGACGGAAAACAAGACGGCGTCGACCTTCGACTGCCAATCGAGAGTGCGGGTCACGGCTCGCTCCTCCTCGGTCGAGGATCTGTGGAATTTCTTGCGGAACGGGAGATCGGCGCCGCGCAACGCGCCCGTCTCCGCGGAGAGGCGGCGGCGCCTGGAGAGGTCGATCGGTTTCGGAACCGGGCGGATAATAGAGGGCGATCCGAGATCCTGTCAAGACGCGGAACGCATCGCGTTGGCCGCGCCCGGCTCTAGCGGTCCGCGGAGGTCGTTGCTACAGTCGCGTCGGCTCAGGGAGTTGCCCAATGATGGCGAGGATTCAAGCGTTCGACGCCCGCGAGTGTCTTTGCGGCCGATGATGCGGCTCTCCCCATCGGAATGCCGTGCGGCCCCCGCGCTCTGCGTCGGGGTCGCTCTTGCGACCCTCGTCGTCTCGAGTTGCAACACCCTGTTCAATCCGAGGCAGCCGTGTCTCATCGGCGATGGCCCGATCTGCTTCCTCCGGGCGTGGGGCCGTGCCGGTTCCGCCCCGGGCACTCTCGGCCAGCCGCGCGGCGTCGCGCTCGGCGCCGAGGGCTCGGTCTTCGTCGCCGACTATCTAAACAACCGGGTCCAGGAGTTCCATGCCGACGGCGAGTTCGTCCGAGGGTGGGGGTTCGCGGGCGGAGAGAATGGCCGGCTCCTGTTCCCCCGCGGAATCACCGTCGGCCCGAACGGCGCAATCTACGTGGCCGACACGTTCCAGCACCGCATCGACCTGTTCTCGAGGGAGGGGACGTGGCTTTCCTCGTGGGGTGATAGCGGCTCCGCTCCTGCCGAGTTCGTTTACCCCAGCGCAATCGCCTTCGACCCCCGCGGCCGGTTATATGTCGCCGACCAGTTCAACTATCGGATTCAGGTGTTCACCGCGGAGATGCGCTTCCTCACGTTATGGGGCTCGCGGGGCGCAGGCGTCGGAAGGTTCCAGTTCCCGGGTGACGTGGCCGTCGGTCCTGACGGAACCGTGTACGTCGTCGACACGAACAACCATCGTATCCAGAAGTTTCGTGACGACGGACGGCTCATCGCCGCGTGGGGGCGGCGCGGTGATGGACCCGGTGAGTTCATTTTTCCGAGAGGGGTCGCGGTCGACAGCACGGGAAACGTCTACGTCGCCGACACGGGGAACAACCGCATCCAAGAATTCAGCGAGGCCGGTGCCCTTCGCCTCATGTGGGGAGTCGCCGGCGAGCGCGCGGGACGCTTCGGGTCACCGTCGGGGATCGCGGTCGGTCGCGACGGCCGTTTCTACATCGCCGACTCCGACAACAGCCGCATCCAGGTGTTCGGCGATTGCGATACCTGCGGGAGTTGAGAAGCTGCCGCGCGCGGCTCGGCCGGCGGCGGGACGTCGGCGCGAGCGAGACGGGGTCGAATCGCGGTCGTGAAGTAGGCCGCGGGTCGACAACCGTCCGTGTTGACGGTCCCGGCGCTCCGTCGCGTCGCCCCGGTCGCTATTGCGAACCGGACGGGCCACGACTACAGTCCGCGTCGTATCGGAGGCCGCTGCATGCCGTGCTTCGCTGTCGCACCCGAATCGGTCGTGGGCCAATCCGACCGCCCGCGCCGCCTGCGCCCTGAGCTGCACTCGCCGCACGCGGTCGCGCTCCTCCTCGCGACGCTCCTCGCGCTCGCGGCCGGCTGCAAGAAATCGGACGGGCTGTTCGAGCTGATCGATCCTCTCGAGCTGCCCCCCTGCGACCCCCGAACGTGGAGCCGGTTCGGCCACGGCCCGGGGCAACTCAGCTTCCCGCGCGCGATCGCAGCCGGTCCGACCGGATCTGTCTACGTCGCGGATTTCGGGAACAACCGGATCGAGGAGTTCTCGCCAGTCGGCCAGTACCTACGAGAGATCTCGATGACGGGCGGCGCGACGGGCCGACTCGAACTTCCGACGGGCGTCGCGATCGCTCCGGACAGCACCCTCCTCGTCGCCGACACCGGCAACGACCGCATCGTGAAGTTTTCGCGGGACGGAGGCTGGCTCGCCGCGTGGGGCGAAGTCAATATCGGCGAGCCGCTCTTCGACGCGCCGTCGTCGATCGCGATCAGCCGGCAAGGGATCGTCTACGTCGTCAACCGCGATTGGGACGAGATCCGGTCCTTCACGCTCGAGATGGCGCCGATCAATCGCTGGGGCCGCCGGGGCTCGTTGCCGCGCCAGTTCGAAGTCCCGACGGCCGTCGCCGTCGATAACGACGGGTTCGTGTACGTGACCGACACGGAGAACCATCGGGTCCAGAAGTTCTTCAGCGACGGCCGAATCGTCGCGGTGTGGGGCCGCGTGGGGAGCGGGCCCGGCGAGTTCTTCTTGCCGCAGGGGATCGCGATCGACAGTTGCGGAAACGTGTACGTCGCCGACACCGGGAACCACCGAATTCAGAAGTTTAAGAGCGGGGGGCCGTTGATCAAGTTGCTGGAGGGGCCGGGAAACGAGCCGGGTCAGTTCGCCTCGCCGCGCGGCCTCGCGATCGATCGCGACGGGAGCCTCCTCGTCGCCGACTCCGACAACTCGCGTATCCAGCGCTTCCCGGCGTGCGACGACTCGTGCGCGCCGCAATGACAGCGCGGTGATCAGCCGAAGCTAGCTCCGAGTCCCGCGAGACTGGGGCGGAAAGCGAGGATCAGCCCGCAGCGCTTCCCCGTCGCGACCGATTCGCCACGAGCCGGACGAGCAGCGCGAGCAGAATGAGCGCCGCGAAGAGCGCGGCTCCGAGCAACACGCGCGGAATCTCCGCGATGCGCGGCCGGCCGGCGCGCGGCTCGCCGACGACGCGTCCCGTCAAGACGAACGGCGCCCACTCGCGCGGCGGTCGCCCCGCGCGGATCGCCGCGATTTGCGCCGTCTGAAGCGCGACGTCCGCGGGAAGCCGCCGCGTCAGGTGCGCGTCGTAGAACCGATCCATCAGATCGGCCGTCGAGCGATCCCCGACTTCCCAGAGTGAGATCAGCAGAGCCCGAGCGCCGGCGCATTGAAACGCGCGCGTCAGGCCGAGGACGCCTTCGCCGCCGGCGATCCGCCCGAGCCCCGTGTTGCACGCCGACAGCACGACGAGACCGGCCGGGATCCGAAGCTTGAGGATCTCGTGCGCTTGAAGGATTCCGTCCTCGGCCGGGTCCTCGTCTTGCGCCAAGGCGAGCCCGCTCATCGTGGGCTCTTCTTCGTCGAGGAGTCCGTGGGTCGCGAAGTGGATGTAGGTCGCCCGGCCGACGGCCGCCTTCACCGCCTCCTCGGTCGCTTCGGCGCCGGTGAGCGTGGTCGCGCGCCGGAAGCGCCGGGCGATTCGTTTCACTTCGTCGGCCGCGAACGGGAGCTCGCCGAACCGCCACCGCTCGACGTCGCGCACGGAGGCGAGCAGTTCTCCCGCGCGGAACGACGATGGGTTTCCCATCGCGAGCAGCACGACCGGCCCGGAGGGAGTCCTCCGATCGAGGTCCGGGTCGAGGACGCTCGCCGAAGGCGCGTACGCGATCGCGTGGCTCTCGACGAGATGGCGGGTCCCGTCGTGCAGCGCCTCGAACGGCAGATAGAAGAGCGGGCCGTCCGGGACGATGAGGAGGCGAGCATCCCGGGGGAGATCGCCCGCCGCCGGCGCGACGAGAAGCGCGTGGAGCCCCGTCGCGGCCTCGCGTAACGCCCCCTGGTGCTGCGCCGCGCCGGCGGCATTGCCCGACCCGCCCTCGTCGCGTCCGCCGCCGAGGATCGCGCCCCGCAGCGCGGCGACGCGGGCCGCCAACGAATCCGCCCCCGCCGGGATTCTCAGCATCCGGAACGATCGCTCGCCCACGACGAACAGGAAGGTCTCTTTCGCCCCGACGAAGTACTCGAGGAGAACTTGGTCGTCTGAGAGAACGCGCTCGCGGAAGGCGACGACGTCCAGCGGCTCGCGATTTCCCGAGAGGGCGTCGTACGAAGGGCTCCGTACGGCGATCTCCTCGATCGTCGCCCGGTGCTCCCGCGCGGTCGCTTCCCTGGCCCTCTCCAATGAATCGACCCGGGTCGGATCCCACGAGTCGGCGGAGACCGCCTCGGACAATACAGTCTGGAGCGCGCTGAGCCGCGCCGCGAGAGTCCGCTCCCTCGCGCGGAGGGCGGGTTCCACTTCGTCGCCCGGGTCGACTCGCGAGCCCGCGAGCGCATCGAGGAGAGACCGGCCCTTCGCAAGCTCCGCGACGCGGAACGCCTCCTGCTCTGCCGCGCCGGCGCGTGCGCCGCCCGCGCGCTCCGTCAATGCGATCTTCGACAGGACTCCGATGCGCGCCGCGTAGATCGATTTCATGTCGGACAGGAAGCCGACGCGGATCTCGTCTCCCAATTGGCGCCCGCGCACCGACTCGACGAGGTCGATCGCCTCCGCGAGGAGCGAATCGGCGGCGGCCAGATTCCCGGCCTCTGTCAGGAGCGCGGCCTTGTCGACGAGCGCGTCGCGGACGACGGCCGTCGCCCCGATCGCCCGGCCGCGGCGAATCGCCGAATCAAAAAGCGGGAGCGCCTCGCTCGCGTCGCCCCGGGACGCGAGGACGAGGCCGAGCGACCGCTCCACGTTTCCCTGAATGAACGGGTTTCCGAGCGAGTCCGCGACCCCGCGCGCTTCGAGGAGGCGCGCCTCGGCCCGGTCGAAGTCACCCCGCAGCCGGTACGCGTCCCCGAGGTCGCAAAGCGCCATGGCGTGGAAGATCCTTTCCGCGCTGTGCGCGATCGTGGCGACGGACTGCTCGAGCGCGCGAACCGCCTCGTCGAGATCTCCCCGCTCGATCTCCAGCAGACCGATCGATCGGTAGGCCGAGGAGATGAGGCGCGACACGCCGAGCTCCTTGGCGAGGGCCAGCGTCTCCCGATAACTCTGGAGCGCCTCCTCCTGGCGACCGAGAGCGAGCTGCGTGTTCGCCAGTTCGTCTTGGAGAATGACGGCTGCCTCTTTGATGCCCGACTGCTCGGCGACCGGCATCGCGTCCCGGATAATCGCAATCGCGCGGGAGTACTGCTCCATCTCGGTGCAGAGCGACACCATGAAGATTGAGGCGGAGAGACGGAGCCCCGCGTTGCCGGAACCCGTCTCCCCCAAGATGCGGAGCGCTTCCTCATGACTTGCCATCGCGCGCTCGGGCTCGCCGCGTTGGCCGAGCGCGGCTCCCATGTTCGTCAGGATCTCGGCCGTCAGGGACTTCGACCCGCCAGCCCGGGCAAGAGCGATCGCCTCTTCGAATCTGACGACCGCGGAGTCCAGGTCGCCGCGCATGAGCGAGATGAAACCGAGGTCGTTCACGGCGCGGGCGGCGAGCCCGTCGTCGCGCAGGCGACGAGCGGCGTCGCGCGCGGTGCCGAGGGCGAGCACCGCATCGTCGAGGCGGCCGGCGGCCAGATCCGTCCGGGCGATCTTCTCGAGCGCCAAAACCCCGCCGATCTCGTCGCCCAGGCGACGCGCGGCGGCCGCTGCGTTCTCGGCGGCCTCGCGCGCCTCGGCAACGGCGCCCGTCCGGTACAGCGCGATGCAGGCCGCGTGCTCGACCCGCTCCTCGAGGTACGGATCACCCGAGGCGCGAACCCGGCTCCGTAGACCCGGAAGAAGCGTGCGCGCCGCGCGCCAGTTCGACGACCCGTTGAGCGCTTCGACTTCGCGCGCACGGCGCCAGGCGGCCGCGTCGGCGGCGAGCCGCTCGGCGGGGCGAGCCGCGTAGAACCCGACCGCGCGCAGACAGAACGAATCCGCGAACGCGGCCGCGTACAGAATCGCGATCGCCTGAGCCGCGCGCAGATCGGCCGCGGCCGAGTCGGCGCCTCCGTCGGCGACCGCAAGGACGCGCTCGCCGAGGAGCGACCCGACGCAATCGAGCGCGGCCGCGCGATGGGACGTGACGAGCGCGCGCGCAGAGTCGGCGTCGCCCGCTTCGAGCCGCGCGATCAAGCGCGTCGCGAATTCGCCGGCCCGCGCTGGGGCTGCCTCCGCCAGCGTCGCGAGAATGGCGATTCCCGAGAGGAAAAGCGTCATCCTCGGAGCGGCGCGACGCCGGCTCGATCGATGCGGCGAAATCCCCACGAGCTAGCGCGGCAGCTTCATGAGCAGCGCCCGCGCGAGGCGGGCGTACTCGCTCTCGCCAGCGCTCAGCGCGACAAGAATCGTTTTGGCTTGCTCAACGCGCCCGGCCTTCAGCTCCGCGTTCGCGAGCACCCACGTGGCTTTCGGCCGAAGCTCGGGTCCTGCGAGCCGCGCGGCCCGATCCAACTCCGGCACCGCGGCCTCGGCATCGCCCGCGAGCGCCGTCGAAAGCCCGACAAGGTACGCGGCTTCCGCGAGCGTGGGATCACGGTCGAGCGCCGCGCGGAATCGGCGCGCCGCCTCGTCGTAGCGGCCCGTGTCGAAGTAGCCGGCGCCCGCCTCCATCAGCTCGCGCACCGCATCACCGACGTTCGGCCCGCGCACGATCGTTGTCGCCAGGTCGTCGCGCGGGAACGTCGCGAAGTGGGCGGTGTCCGGCGCCCGGGCGAAGTGCCGGACGGCCACGATCGCGAGCGCAAGGAGGATCGCGAAGGCGGGCGCCACGACACGCGGGGCGAGCGGTGGACCGAGCAGGCCACGCAGCCGCGCGAGGAGCCCGCGGTCGCGCTCGCCCGGCATCGCATCCGGTCGCGCGGTTGCGTCCCGCGCGCCGGCGAGCAGCGCGGCGAACCGCGTGCGCGTGTCCCGCATCGTCCCCGCGACGACCGCCCCCCGCTCCAGCTCCGCGAAGCACGCGTCGCACTCGAGAACGTGCGCCTCGATCGCGCACCGCTCCGCATCGTCGAACGCACCGAACTCGAAGCGTCCCAGTCGCGCGCTCACCGCCTCGTGATCGAGCCGCTCGACGCTCATCGTTCTCCCTCCTTCCAAAGTTCCTCGAGGCGGCGAAGGAGCTTCTCGCGACAGCGCGAGATTCGGCTGTCGATCGTCCCCAATGGCTCGTCCCCGAAGGCGGCGCGGATCTCGCGCCGCTCCCACCCGGCGAGCAGGAGCCGAAAGACGCGGCGGCAATCCGCCGTCGCGACCCGCAACGCCTTCTCGAGCGAATCGGCGAGATCGAGCGCGGCGACCTCGCCCTCCGGCGAGACGCCGACCGTGTCCCAGTGGACGCTCGGCTCGCCCAGCGGATGACGGGCTGCCTCGACGCGCCGCCGCTTCAAATAGTTCCCGACCTTGTTGTGCAGGACGGTGAACACCCACGGGAGAAGCCCCTGCGGCATCTCCGCCGCGCGGTACTTCTCGAACACGGTCCGGAGCGTCTCCTGCGCGATGTCCTGCGCCGACTGCTCGTCCCAGACTTTCTTTTTCGCGAGGGAGACGATCCTTGCGTGCAGCCGCTCGAACAGCGCATTTTCGGCGTCGCGGTTGCCGGCGCGAGCGCGGGTGACGAGGTCGTCGATTGGGGTCGCCAGGCTTGGCTGGTCGGTCATGGCACCGTCCGTCGCGTCGCGTGCGGTTACGGTCGCCGCTCCGGAGGATGCAAGCGAAGCGCGGTCTCCGGAAAAGAAGGAAGCGTACGGTGGCCGATCGTAGAGATTCACCGGCGCGCCGTCAATCGGTCCCGTCATGTCCTCATACCGCAGGAGGTGCCGCATGCGCTCGCCGTTTAGATTCTCGCCGCTCGTCCTCGCGCTCATCGTGCTGTCCGGCCTCGCGCCATCCGGCCTCGCGCCGGCGCCCGCGGTCGCCGCGGACTTCAACGTCCCGGCCGCGTTCGCGACGATTCAGGCCGCGGTCGCCGCGGCCGAGTTCAGCGCTGACCTCGAGAACTACCTCAACTTGACCGAACCAATAGTGACCACGGTCGCCGAGATCGTGATCGACGGGAGCTTCGGTCCGACGCGTCATCTCACGCTCCGGCCTCTCCCGACCGCGACGTTCGATCGCGCGACGATCGCTTCGACGAATGGCAGCGAGCCGATCATCCGCCTCACCGGCGCGGACAACGTCACGATCCAGGACCTCGACATCCTCCGCAACGCGACGAACAACGACAACCTGATCGAGATGATGTACGCCGCGGGGACGGGGAATCACGACGTCTTTCTCGAGCGCTGCCGGGTCGGGTCGATCTGGACGACGCCCGGATCGGCGGGCTGGGTCTATCTGAAAATCCAGAACCCATACAGCGTCACGATCCGAAATTCGATCTTCTTTTCGTACGTCCCTGGGAACTTCGATCTCGGCATCCATGCGTTCGGGTTCGCCGACCCGGATAACATTCTGCGCCTGTACAACAACGACGTGGCCGATTTCAGGTTCCAAGGGATCCGGATCGTCGATGGCGCGCTGGGTTCGACGATCGTCTTGAGAAACAACGTCGTCTCGAACCATCCGACGATCGAGCCCGAGCCGGTTGCGTACTTCAGCGACGTCATCGCCGGCGTTACCGTAGTGACGAGCCACAACACGGCGTTCGTCGACGCGGGTCCGGTCGAGGCGCAGGCCGGGGCGCAGAGCATCATCCTGCCGGGCGCGGCGACTCTCCTCATCTTCACTCGCGCGGAGGTCGACGACGCGTTCCACGAGCGGACGTGGGACCTCACGCCGCCGTGGGACCCGAATGATGCGTTCTTCCGGCTCGTCCTCGACGAGCTGCTCCACACGGGAGCCGCGGCGACGAACGGTCAGACCGTCGGCCCCGCCTCCCCGAACGCGGCCGACATCGCGGTCGTCGACGACTGGGAGCGCGACGGCCGACCCTCCGGCGATCCGCTTCACACCGACCGCGGCGCCGACCAGATCGAGCGCGGCGGCGCGACAGCGACCGACGTGGGCTTCGGGCCGGCGTCGGGGGCGCGGCTCTGGGCGGGCGCCCAGCGCAACCCGTCGCAGACGGCGGCCGTTCTGTTCCGCGCGACCGTCGCGGGCGAGCTACGGTTCGAAGTGTTCGACCTGGCGGGGCAGCGACTCCACATGTCGGAGCGGAGCGTCCGCGCGGGCGATGACGGCGTGCTCGAATGGCGGGGCGCCGGCCGAAGCGGCGTGATCGCGTACCGTGTGACGCTCGCGCCCCCGGCCGGACCGACGGCGCAGGCCGCGGGGCGAATCGCGATCGTGCGGTAGGGCAAGATCGGGTCGCGGCGCTGCCCCGCGGCGGCGCCGCTCCACCGCGGCGCCTCGCGCTTCCTCTGCCCGGCGCCGCGATCCGATTACGGGCCGTGTTACGATCGCGGCCGATGAATGCGTTACGGCCGGCCCTGCTCCTCGTCGCGATGCTCTCGCTCTTCGCGGAGATCGCGACGGCGGCTGGGCCGGCCGTTCTCGTCTCCGACGCCGCGCGGCCGCTCTATTCCGAGCGCGACCTCACGGACGACGACCTCGCGGGCCGGACGCTGACCGAGCTGACGCTGATGCGAAACTGGATCTACGCACGCGCCGGAAACCCGTTCCGGAAGGCGTGGCTTCGCGATTATTTCCTCGCGCAGCCGTGGTACGAGGCGCGCGAATCGGCGGACCGCTCGCTCCTGAGCGAGATCGAGCGCCGTAACGCGAGCCGGATCGCACGCGCCGAAGTGGCGATTTCGCGCGAGGAGTTGATGGAGCGCCGCCGCGTGCTGGCAATGAGCGGCGCGCCGGCGCCCGCCGAGGCGCTCGAGCTCGAGCTGATCGCTGAGCGGCTCGGCGAGTGGCGTCCCGCGGACGCGGAGGGACGCCCGACGCCGCTGCAAGACCCGACGCGCCTCGACCGGCTTCTCACTCTCGACGACTTGGCCGATCTCTCGCGGCGGGATCTGCGCCTTCTGCGAAACCTCGTGTACGCGCGCCGCGATCGACCGTTCCGTTCGGAGTTCTTGCGCCTCTACTTCGGCCGATTCGAGTGGTACAACGCGGATTCGGTCTACACGGACGCGCGGCTCACTCCGATCGATCGGCGAAACGTCACGCTGATCCGGAGCCTCGAGGACGAGATCGGCGGTCCGCTCAACGACGCCGAAGGCGCGGGCGGTTTCGGCGGCGCCTGATGAACCCCGGCGCCCCGGCGGGGCGCGCCGCGTCGCCGGCGGAATGCTTGCGCTCGCGCCGGCGCCTGCGCCGGCGCCTGCGACCGCGCTAGAAACGCCCGCGCGGTCCGTCGCGGTGAATCGGCGCGCTCCCGATCGCTTCGAGCAGATCGAAGATTCCGTTCGGGTCGGGCGCCGGCCGCGCCGGCTCTCCGCGGAGCCCCGCCTCGATCGGAATGACCGCGGCTTCGACGGAATCCGCGGCGATCCGCACGGTCAAGAGGATCGCGTCGGTCTCGTCCGTGCAGTCGCACGCGAACGCGAGATTGCCGAGCCCCCACGCGATCACCGCGCCGCCGCGCCGCTCGACGGGGCCGATCGCGTGCGTCCCGTGCGAGGCCACGACGCGAGCGCCCGCCGCGAGCGCGATCTCGACGGCCGCTCGCAAGTCATCCGTCGGCAAGTACGTCGGCGGCACCGTGACGTGAAACGTGCAGATGAGGAGGTCGGCGCCGCGCCGCGCAGCGGCGATCTCCTCGCCGAGCGTCGCGGGAACGCCGCGCTCGAGATCGTGCGCGGTGACGGCGACGCGCGTGCCGCCGATCGTCAACCGCGCCGCCCCCGCGACGCCTCCCGTGGGATGCAGCCCGCGCTCCTCCAGTGCGCGGACTGTCGCCACGGCTGACTCCGGTCCCAAGTCGTTCACGTGGTTGTTCGCGACGCCGACGACGGCGACGCCGGCGCGAGCGAGCATCTCCACGACACCGGGCGCGTTGACGAGTCGCACTTTGTCGAGCGCGCGGACGATCGGCGCAACCGAATCGAACTCTTCGACAGCGCCGATCGGCCCCTCCAAGTTGACGATCCCCGCGGCGCCCCGTACACTCGGCGCTAACGTTTCAAGAACGTCTGCGTGTCCGGCCCCGAGATGCACGTCGCCCCCGAGCCAAACCACCACATACGGCTCGCCGCTCCTCCGGCACGCGGTGCCAATCGACAGGACGCCCACGATGAGCAACGCCGTTCGCAGACCGACTCGGCAACGGCCGCGCTCGCGCGGAACGCAGGAGGACATCTCGATGACCGCATCACGCCGACCGCGAGCCCGCTCCGCTCTCACCACAGTCATCGTCCTCTTGGCTTGCGCTTTCGCCGCGATCCTCACCGTCGCCGGTCCGGGCGCCGTCGCGATCTCCCGCGCCGCGCAATGCGACAGCACGTCGAAGGGATTCGTCCCGCTGATCGATCTCGGAACCGGAACCTACATAGGCTTCGAGGGCGGGCTCTATCCCGGCGGCGGCAATGTCCCGCCCGCGGCGCACCTCGCCGCCGGCATCGACGAAGCGCACGCGATCGAGCCGCTCGACAGCCTCGGCGTCCCCGATCCGGCCAACGGCTGGATCGTCCTTCTTAGCATCGGAATGTGCAACACCTCGCAGGAATACGCGTCGTTCATCTCGGTCGCGAGCGGCTACGCGGGCCGGAACCCGCGCGTCGCCTTCCTCAACGGCGCGCAAGGGGGGCAAACGGCCGCCGTCATCGCGAACCCGAACGCGCAATTCTGGAACGTGATCGACCAGCGGCTCGCGCAGCAGGGCTTTACGGCCGCGCAGGTTCAGGCAGTGTGGTTCAAGGAAGCGAACGCGTCGCCGAGTCAGGCCTTCCCCGCGCACGCCGACACGCTCCGCAATCAATTTCTGTCGGCCGTACGGATCATCCACAGCCGCTATCCGAACACGCGGCTCTGCCACTTCTCGAGCCGGATCTACGCGGGGTACGCATCGACCGCGCTCAACCCGGAACCGTACGCGTACGAGTCGGGCTTCGCAGCGAAATGGCTGATCGAGAGCCAGATCGCGGGCAACGATTCGCTGAACTTCGATCCCGACTCGGGCGCGGTCGCCGCACCGTGGCTCGGGTGGGGCCCGTACTTGTGGGCCGACGGGCTGACGCCGCGGAGCGATGGACTGACGTGGCTCTGCTCCGATTTCAACGACGACGGAACGCACCCGTCTGCAAGCGGGCGGAGCAAGGTCGCGAATCTCTTGCTCGATTTTTACACGACGGACACGACCGCTACGCCCTGGTTCCTCGCGAGCCCGTCGGGCACGGAAAGCTCGCCGCCTCTTGCGGACGGTTTCATCGTCTACCCGGCTCGCCCGAGCCCATTCGCCGAGCGGACGACTCTCTTTTTCGATTTGCCCGAGGCTTCGCCGGTGCGCGTCGACGTCGTCGCGCCGAGCGGCCGGCGCATCAAGACGCTCATCGAGGCCACGCTTCGGCCCGGACGCTGGGACTACTCGTGGGATGGGACCGACTCCGACGGGCTCCGCGTCGGCTCGGGCGCTTACTTCCTCCGCGTGCGCGGCGGCGACCGGGTTCGCTCCCAGAGGGTCACGCTCCTGCGGTAGCGATTTCGTCGGCGAGGCACCGGCGGCGCGGCGCTCGGCGACAGAGCGCAGGCGACTGGGCGCTCGGCTGGAGGACGCGACGCCCCGTCGTGATACACTCCGCGGCCATGAGTTCGCGCTCCGCAACACTTCGACTTCGTTTTGCGCGACCGCGGACCGCATGGTTCGTGCACTTCGCTCGGTTCGTGCTCTTCGCCGCGTCTAGTTTCGCCGGTGCGATGTCCCCCGCGGGCGCGGCGTTCGGCGCGTCCTCCGATTCGCTCCGCGGCGAAGATCTCCTCGCTCACGTCCGCGTCCTCGCGGCAGACTCGCTCGAAGGGCGCCGCACGGGGACGCGCGGGTGCGAGGCCGCGGCAGAGTACATCGCGCGCCGCTTCGCCGACGCGGGCCTCGCGCCTGGCGGCGACGTCGATTCCGCGAGCGGCGCGCGCGACTGGCTCGGATGGTATTCCGCGGTCGTCGGCGAGAGCCTCGGGACGAAGAACGTGCTCGCGCTGCGGCACCTCGTCAGCCCGCCGCGCGGCGAGGACCGTCGCGGCGCCGGCACTCCACCACCCGTTGCGCTGACGGTCCGCGATGAATGGACGCCATTCGGATTCTCCGAGTCGGGATCGGTCGGCGAATCGGAGATTGTGTTCGTCGGCTACGGGATCACCGCCCCCGAGAAGTCGTACGACGACTACATGGGAATCGACGCGCGCGGAAAGGCCGTCCTTCTCTTGCGATACGAACCGGGAAATCGCGACTCGACGAGCGCGTTCGACGGAAGGCGCCTCACGTCCTACTCCGACTTCCGCTGGAAGGCGTGGAACGCGCAGAATCACGGGGCGGTCGCGGTGCTTGTCGCGAACGGGCCGCTCGACCTCGCGGATTCGACCGCCGACGACTTGTTCCCGCTCGCGCGCGATGCGGGGGGCCACGCCTCCGGCGGAAACGCGACGATCCCCGTCGCACAGATCAAAGCCGCCTGGGCGGAGAGCCTTCTCGCGTGGGACGGCGCGAGCCTGCGCGCGAATCAGGCCGCGATCGACTCGACAGGGCGCCCGCTCTCGACCGCGCTCGGCGCATCGCGCGTCGGTCCGCTCGCCGTCGACCTCGTCAGAGACCGCCGCCGCGTCGCGAACGTCGTCGGCGTTCTCCCGGGCGCCGGCCCGCGCGCCGACGAGGTCGTCGTGATCGGCGCGCACTACGATCACCTCGGGATGGGCGGCGAGGGATCGCTCTCCCCCGACTCGGCGGCCATTCACAACGGCGCGGACGACAACGCGTCGGGGACGGCCGCGCTGATCGGCATCGCGCGCGCCCTCGCGCACGACCCGCCGCGCGCGCGCCGCACGCTCGTGTTCGTCGCGTTCAGCGGCGAGGAAGAGGGGCTCCTCGGCTCCGCCGCGTACACGAAGTCGCCGCCACTCCCGATCGAGAAGACCGTCGCGATGATCAACATGGACATGGTCGGCCGGAGCAAGCACGGGAAGCTCCACGTCGGCGGCGTCGGCACGTCGCCCCAGTTCCGCGCGATCCTCGCCTCCGAGGGCGCTCCGCTCGGTTTCAAGATTGATTTCTCCGACGGCGGGTTCGGGCCGAGCGATCACACGTCGTTCTACGCGAAGGGCGTGCCGGTTCTGTTTTTCTTCACCGGCGCGCACGCGGATTACCACAAGCCGAGCGACGACACGGAGAAGATCGAGGTCGCGGGGCTCGGCGCAGTGGCGACGCTCGTTCAGCGTGTCGCGCGGCGTCTCGCGGAGTCGCCCGCCGACGTCGCGTTCGTGCGCGTCGCCGCCGACACCGCCGGCCGCGGCGCGAGCGAGGGCTACGAGACGACGCGCGGCTACGGGCCGTACCTCGGAACGATTCCCGACTTCGGCGAGTCCGACGGCACAGGCGTCTTGCTCTCGGGAGTGCGGGAGGGAAGCCCGGCCGATCGAGCGGGAATCCAAGGCGGCGACACCGTCGTCCGCTTCGGCGGCCTCCCGATCGCCAACTTGTACGACTACACCTACGCGCTCCGCGCCCGCAAGCCGGGCGACGTCGTGCCGATCGAGGTGCGACGCGGAGACGCGATCGTCACGGTGACGGCGACGCTCGAGAAGAGGAAATAGTCCCCGCGCGAGGCCCTCGCCGCGACAGACTCCGCGCCGGCCTGCTCAACTCGGCCGCGCGCGCACCCGCCACATCATCGCCGTCGAAACGCATCCGACTGCGAACGCGATCCCCCAGAGCACGCGAGCGCCGAGCCGGTCGAGCGCGATCGTCCCCAGCCACGGCCCCACCGTGAACGCGAGGCTGAACGTCATCTGGTAGAGCCCCATGTATTGTCCGCGACGGTCAGTCGGCGCGGCGTCGGCGACGAACGCCGCGCTCGCCGGGAAGACCATCATCTCGCCGAACGTCCAGATGACGACGGTCGCCGCGACCGCGATGAAATTGCCCGCGAAGGCCATCGCGCCGAAACCGACGGCGCTGAGGAACGACCCGAGCGCGAGCGTCCGCGCGTGCGACCACTCCGCCATCGCCCCGTTGAGCGGAACTTCGACCAGGATGATCAGGACCGTGTTCACGGTGAAGAGAAGGCCGTAGGCGGATTCCGACAGACGCAAGTCTCGAACGAGGAACAGCGGCATCGACGAGGCGTGCTGGAAGAAAACGAGGAGCACAGGGATCATCGCGAGCAAGAAGAAGAGAAAGTGGCGGTCCGCGAGGACGCCGCTCGCGGGGGATCGCGGCGCTGGCGCCGACGACGGCGCCGAGGCGCCCGGTCCCGGCGTCGCGGCGCCGCTCGCCCGCAGCCCGGTCGTCGCGAGGACGATTCCCGCCGCAATCGACGTCACGCCATCGACGGCGAACAGCGCCCGATACGAGAGCGTCGCGAGGAGACCGCCGACCGCCGGTCCGACGCTCATCCCGAGGTTGACCGCGAGCCGGTTGAGCGCGAACGCCGACTTGCGTTGCGCCGGCGCGACCATCTCGGTCAGGATCGCGAGGCTCGCCGGCCGGAACGCTTCGCTCACCGCCGCCCACGCGATCGTGAGCGCGACGAGCGCCCGGAAATCGCGGATCAGCGGGAAGAACGGCACGAACGCGCCCGCAAGGATGAGCGACACGATCATCACGCGGCGCGGGCCGACCCGGTCGGCGAGGCGGCCGGAGAGCGGCGCCGTCACGAGAGCGCCGACGCCGTACGCCGCGAGCACGATCCCCGCGCGCGCCGCCGAGACGCCGAGGCTCCGCGTCAGGTAGAGCGCGAGGAACGGGAGCGCCATCGTCCCGGCCCGGTTGATCAGGTTCGCGACGCAGAGGATCCAGACGCCTCTCGGGAGGCCGCGAAGATTTCGCCAGGGGTTCGGCGAGGCGTTCAGTCCTTCGCGACGGACCCGATGAGCGAGTCGAACTCGCGCTCCGCGGCGGCGACGGTGTTCGCCGGTCCGGTGAGCTTGAAGAAAACGGACCCTTCGGGCGCCGCGACGATCGCGCCGAGCAGACGGAAGTTTTCCTTCCGGCCCTGCGACTGCATCATCGGCCCGGCCGGCGCGAGATAGTCACCGCCGATCTTCACGAGCGTCACGGCGATTCCGTCGACCGTTCGCGTCGCGCGCTCCGGCGCCGGCGAGTCTTCGAACTGCGACACCCAGCGCGCGATGTTCGATTCGGCGTCACCGCCCTGGCCGCTGCCGAAGAAAAACACGCCGCACTCGGCGCCCTCCGAGTCGCCGGGCGCTGGGGGGATTGTGTACGTCGCCGCGCGCATCGGGCGCGGGCCCTCGGCGCGCCAGCGGTCGGGGACGCTCCACGAAACGCCCGCCGCGGAGGGGCCCGGCGCGGGGAGGCCGGCCGACGCAGCGCTCGGCGGCGCTGGGTTCGCCGGCGCTGGATTCGCCGGCGCCTGACTCGGCGACGAGGCGGTCGCGCCCTCGCCGCTTCCGCGCTGCGACTTCCCGGGCTTCTGCGCGTTCTGACTGCAGCCGAGCTGCGCGACGAGCGCGAGCGCCGCGAGCGCAGCCGCCGCGTGCGCCGCCGCATGCGCACCCGCGCCGCCGCCGAAAACCCTCGATCCTCGCCGCGCCATCACTCCACCCAATCCGCGATGAAGAGGTTCGTCTCTCCGCGCGTCTTCGACGCACGGTTCGACGCGAACACCAGACGCGAGCCGTCGGGCGAGAGGACCGGGAATCCGTCGAACGTCGAATCGGCGATGACCGTCTCCATCCCGGTTCCGTCGTCGTTAATCATGTACACGTCGAAGTTCCTCCCCTTCGGGTCGCCGACGTTCGAGGCGAACAAAATGCGCCGGCCGTCGGGAAACCAGTATGGCGCGAAGTTCGCCGCGCCGTTCGACGTGATCGCGTGCGCGTTCGCGCCATTGGCGTCCGCGATCATGATCTCGAGCGTCTTCGGCTCGACGAGGTTTTCCGCCAAGAGCGCGCGGTAGTGTGCGAGATCATCGGCCGTCTTCGGCCGCGACGAGCGGTACACGATCCGCTTGCCGTCGGGCGAGTAGAACGCGCCGCCGTCGTAGCCGACTTCGGTCGTGAGCCGCCGCACGTCGCCGCCGTCGAGCCGCATCGAGTAGAGGTCGATGTCGCCGTCGCGGTGGCTCGTCCAGATGATCCGGTCGCCTGCGGGAGAAACGGTCGCTTCGGCGTCGTAGCCTGGATTGTCGGTCAGTCGTCGAACGATCGCGCGGCCCGGGTCGTCGGCGCGCGTCGCGAAGAGGTCGTAGTCGTACAGGGCCCAGACGTAGCCGCGCGAGTAGTCGGGGCGAGGCGGGCAATCGGCGCTCAGCGCGTGCGTCGAGGCGTACAGGATCTCGCGATCGCCCGGCAGGAAATACGAGCAGGTCGTGCGGCCGGTCCCCGTGCTGAGGAGACGCACGTCGCTCCCGTCGAGGCTCATCGAGAAGATGCGATCGCACGGGTGGTCGTCGCGCGTCGACTGAAAGACGAGGCGCTCGCCGCTCCACGCGAAGTAAGCCTCGGCGTTTTCGCCGCCGAAGGTGAGCTGGCGGATGTTGCGGAGGTTTCGCTCGCCGGGTCTGCGGAGCGGATCGGACGGGTCGCTCGCGCCGAGGATCGCTGCTTCGGTCGCCGCGTCGGATGATGGGATCGCGGACGTCGTCGAGGCGACCGCGCTCGTCGACGTGCCACGCGATGAGGCGCAGCCCGATACGAGCGCAAGGACGAACGCGAACGCGAGCGTTGCGAAGGCAGCGCCCCTCATGCCAAATCGAACAGCAAAAGTTCGGATGGCTTGCTCGCCGCGATCTCAAGCTGCGTTTCGTCGCTGACCGCCGCGCCGTCGCCCGATTCGAGGGCCACCCCGTTGAGCGTGACGCCGCCCCGCACGAGCTGCAGCCACGCGTGGCGGCCGGGTCTCAGCGCATGCTCGGTCCGGTCGGTCGCGGTCATCTCGCTCGCGAACAATTCGACGTCCTGATTAATCTTGAGTGCGCCGTCGCGGCCGTCGCGCGCGGCGATTGCGCGCAAGCGCCGGCGCCGCTCCTCGACGGGAAACGCGCGCTGCTCGTAGCCCGGCTTGATCCCCTTCGCGCTCGGCAGAATCCAGATCTGGATCAGATGGACGGGCTCCTTCATCGAATGATTGAACTCGCTGTGCGAGACGCCGGTCCCCGCGCTCATCCGCTGCACGTCGCCCGGACGCATCACCGAGCCGTTCCCCATGCTGTCCTTGTGCTCGAGCGCGCCTGCAAACACGACGGTGATGATCTCCATGTCGCGGTGCGAGTGCGTCCCGAAGCCCTGGCCGGGAGCGACGCGGTCCTCATTGATGACGCGCAGGTCGCGGAAGCCCATGTGCGCCGGGTCGCTGTAATCCGCGAACGAGAACGTGTGGTAGGTGTCGAGCCAACCGTGGTCGAAGTGGCCGCGCTGTTCGCTCGGCCGACACGTGATCATCTCGACGAGACCTCCCCCGGGACAAAGACCCCGCCAATCTAGCGGGGAGCGCGGCGGCGATCAAGCCTCGAGGCGCGACTCGCGGAGAGCGCGTCGAGCCGAGCGCAGAGGGCGAGTTCGTAGCCGGGGAGGCTCTCGACGCGCTCGGGTGAGGAGAGGCCAGCCAGCGCGTCGGGGTCGCGCGCGACCGCTTCCGTGACGCGCGCGGCCAGCGCCCGCTGGCGGGGGCTGAGCGTGACGAGCGGGTCGCGGCCCCGCGCGAGCGCGGCGTTCGCGCGCGCGGCCTGGAGCGGCGTCAGCGGCGCCCAACGGAGCGGGTCGGCGCGGAGGTAGAACTTGCGGTCCGGCTCGGGTGCGTCGCCGGCGGGCGCGGCCGCGCGCCGCGCGCGATCGCCGACGATCCGGCGCGCGACGGCTTCCTGCGCCGCGTCGCGCGCGTAGGCGATCTCGGCGCAGCCGGCGTCGATCGCGGCGCGGACGATCTCGGCATAGCTGCGCGCCTCAGCGTCGAACTCGACCTCGACGACCTCGTGTCCATCGATCGTGCCGGTGCGCGTGGCGAGGACGCCGTCGAGCGCGCCGAGGCACACCTCGCCGTCCCAATAGCAACTCATCCCGAACGTCGCGGTCTCGCGCGCCGCTTCGGCCGTCTCTTCGGCCGCGAGCACCAGGTAGTCGGGCGCGCGGCGACCCGCTGCGTGGAGCGCCTGCGCAATCCGCATCGCGAGCGCGTGCGCAGTCCAGACGCCTTCGCGGCGCGGGACGATGTCGCGTCCGTCGGCGTCGAGGAACCGGACGACTGGGTTGTTCCAGGCCGGCTCGTCGAACCGCGCCAGGATCGCGGCGTCCTGCCCCGGGACGTTGTTGTAGATCGCGACCGGAATGAACTCCGTCTCGATCGCCTCGACGAGAAGCAGGTGCGAGAGCGCCGACTGCCCGAACCCGACGCACGTCGCGCAGCCCGGGACTTCGTCGAACAGGACGAGGACGTGCCGGGATTCCGCGCGGGCGCGGGCGAGGGCGGTGTCGACGTCGCGGCCCCAGCGGACGAGGCCGAGTTCGGGGGGGGGCGGCGCGGTTGCTGCGGACGGCGCGGCGGGCGCGGCAGCCACGGCCGGCGTGGTTGCCGCGGCGCTCGCTCCGACATCACCGATGGCCAATTGCGCGCAGAGTGCAACGAGCAAGACCAACGCAAACGCGGATCGGAACCCCGCGCTCACGAAGCTCCTGCGCTCACACGGCTCCCGCGCTCACACCACCCCAGCCTTGTCGAGCCGTACGATCTCGCGCGCGAGGAACGCGCCCTTGTTCTTCGCGCCGACGAAGCGGTTGTCGCGGACCTTCACCTCGCCGCGAAGCATCACCAACTTGGGGGCCCCGACGACCGTGCGCCCTTCGTACAAGTTGTAATCGACGCGCATGTGGTGCGTCTTCGCGGAGAGCGTGCGCTCCGCTTTCGGATCCCACAGCACGATATCCGCGTCGCTGCCGACCGCGATCGTCCCCTTTCGCGGATAAAGACCGAAGATCTTCGCCGGGTTCGTCGCCGTGATCTCGACGAAACGCGTGTCGGTCAGGCGCCCACCGCGCACGCCCGCGTCCCACACCATCATCATCCGATCCTCGATCCCCGGACATCCATTCGGGATCTTCGTGAAGTCGTCCTTCCCGAGATCTTTCTGGCCGGCGTAGTTGAACGGGCAGTGGTCGGTCGAGATCGATTGAAGGTCGTTCCGCGCGAGCGCGCCCCAGAGGACTTCCTGGTCGCGCACGGTGCGGAGCGGCGGGCTCATCACGAACTTCGCGCCCTCAAACCCAGGCCGCGCGAGGTCCTCGTGCGTGAAGAAGAGGTACTGCGTGCAGGTCTCGGCGAATGCGGGGAGACCCTTCTCGCGCGCGGCCTTCACTTGGAGGAGCGCGTCCTCGCACGTGAGGTGGACGACGAAGAGCGGCGCGCCCGCGACCGTCGCGAGCCGGATTGCGCGGCCCGTCGCTTCGCCCTCCAGCTCGGGCGGCCGCGTGTACGCGTGCCACTTCGGCGACTTGTGACTGGCTGCGCGCGCGCGCTTCTGCAACACGTCGATCGCGTCGCCGTTTTCCGCGTGGACCATCACGAGCTGCCCGCTTTCCGCGGTCGTCGAGAGCACTTTGAACAGCGTCGTGTCGTCGACTTGCAGCACGCCCTTGTACGCCATGAAGAGCTTGAGACTCGTGACGCCGCGCGCGATGACCGACGGGATTTCGCGCTGCACCGCCTCGGTCAGATCGGTGATCGCAAGATGGAACCCGTAGTCCATCGTCGCCTTGCCCTCGGCCTTCGCGTGCCAGCCGTCGAGCGCCTGCGCAAGCGACTGACCCTTACCCTGGAGGCAGAAGTCGATGTGCGTCGTCGTGCCGCCGTGGAGCGCCGCGACGTGCCCCGTCTCGAAGTCGTCGGCCGACTGCGTGCCGCCGAACGGCATGTCGAGGTGCGTGTGGACGTCGATCCCGCCGGGGATGACGAGGAGGCCCCGCGCGTCGATCGTTTCGTCGGCGCGGTCGGTGAGCGCAACGCCGATCTTGGTGATCTTCTCGCCTTCGACGAGGACGTCGCCCGTGTACTTCTCGGCGGCGGTGATGACGGTGCCGGATTTGATCAGGATGGACATGGGATCTCCGATTACTCCGTTTTGCTCCGGAGCCGAACGCGGCCCGGTTCGACTACGGCAAGGTTACCCGCAATCTCGTCGGGAGAAAGGTTCTTGAGCGCGTTGACGATTCCGCCGACGAGTGTCGCCGTCGTCGTCTCGTTCGGAAATCGGCAAGTCCTCATCGACGAGAGAACTCGGCATCTATGCGGTGAGATGAATCCGCTCGTTAGCCACGACGCGGGCTGCGTACGCGAGCGCAGCCAGGATGTCTTCGCGCGTGAGCTCGTATTCCTCAGCGACGGCTTCCGCGGTCATTCCTCCCGCCAGCTTGCCGACGACGATGTCAACCGATACTCGCGTGCCCCTAATCACCGGCCGCCCAAAACGGATCGTCTCGTCGACGACGATTCGAGGAGCGATTTCTGTCACGAGTGCACCGCCTTTCGATAAAGGACGCGAGCAGGAGAAGCTTCGGAGGCTCGCGGTGAGGCTGTCATCGAACGCTCGTCATTCGCGCAGACGCAGCGACGACGGTGCTGATCGTTGTCGGATTTAATCATGATCAACACGGGATCTCCGTGTAAATTACTTCAACAGTACGAGTCGATGCGTCTCTCGATCTGAACCGGATTCGAGACGAAGGAAGTACACGCCAGGCGCCACGCGCTCGCCTCGCGCATCGCGAGAGTCCCACGTCACGAGCGACCCCACGGGGGACGCCGCGCTGGTCACGAGCGAGCGGACCATGCGACCAGACACGTCGAACACGTCGATCCTCACACAGGCCCCGGCTGGCGCGGAGAATCGAATCTGGGCCAGCTCGTCTCCGCACGGATTGGGGAAGGCCGACATCGCCGTGGGCGGAGCTGCGGCGTTCGCGAACGCTGCTTCTTCGCGAATAGCGATGGCCTTTGCGGTCGAGTACTTCAGCGTGGCATTCGAGTAGTAGGCGATTCTCGGCATGCCGGCCTGGTCGAGCTTCAGGCGCGTAAAATAGCCGCTCGTACCGGCCGAATCGACGAGTGTGATATACCAAGCCCCGCCGGCCTTCCACGCATATTTCAGATCCCCGCGATCCCGGTCGAGGTACGAGATGTGCGGATTGCCATCTGGATCGATGGCGAGTGATGCATATGCGCCGAAGGAAGATCCCCCCGCATCGACGGTTTCAAGCGTCCAAACCCCATTCGTCCTCTTTCCGTACTTGAGACTGTAGCTGGGAGCAGGGACCAGCAATTCTTGACGGTAGGCGATGTGCGGACGATTCGCTTGATCGAGAACCATCGAGCATGAATAGAATCTCGCCAGGCTCGCGACAATCTCTCGAGTCCAGATTCCGCCTGTCTTCACCGCGTACTTGAGTTTGGTTGGGGAACCGAAACCGATCACGTAGAGCAAGTGCGGATTCGCCGACTTGTCAAATGCAATCGAGTTAGTCAGGCTAGCGCCTTCTGGATCAATGGTCTCGAACGCCCAACCGCCTGAGGGCAGTACTTCCGTGTGTGCGTAGTTCGTCCGATTCGGGGCCGCAGGACGCCATCCGTAGCAGATGCCAAGACCTCCGAGACTATCGCGAGCGACGGAGACCCCGTCGAAAAATCCGTACGCCGTCTCCGTGAGAACACGCCGCACCCAACTTCCTCCAGCGTCCGTGAGCAACGAGAGCACATCCACTCCGACACCGTAGGGGTCCGACACATCATCCTCATCCAGCACTACATAGGAGTGGCCTTGCGCGTCGAGGATCATCGCCAACCCGGTCAGAGCAATGGCGGGAGTTCCTGAATCGTAGATGGTCTGCACGATCCACGAGCCGTCTTGTCGTACAGCCATCCGTAGCGGGCTGCTCAGCGGATACCTGTACTGCTTGCTCGCGATGTGAGGGTCCCCGGCCGCGTCCAGGTCCATCGATGTGTAGTTCCCTGATCCGGGAGCTGGATCTGCGACCTCTGAACGCCAAACGATTTGCGCGAAGCCGGTCTGTGCGCAGCACAATAAGAATCCCTGTGCCGCGATCGCTGCGAGTGCTTTCATTCGGGCCACCAAACTCCTAACCCGGCCTCTCCAGCCCCTTCGCCTTCATCTCGTTCCACGACATCGGCTCGCGGCCGGTGTTGTCCTCGACCATCGTGATGCAGCCGTCCACCGGGCACACGAAGTAACACAAGTTGCAGCCGACGCACTCGACGGGATCGACGACGAGCTGCGTCGCGCCGTTCGTCTTCGTCGGGTGGATGCACTGGTGCGCGCCGTCCCAGCAGGCGGTGTAGCACAAATTGCAGTGGATGCACTTCGCTTGGTCGATCTCGGCGACGATCCGGTAGTTGAGGTCGAGGTTCCCCCACTCGGTGAGGTTGGGGACGGCGCGGCCGGTGAGCTGCGACGGGCTCGTCAGCCCGCGCTCTTCGAGGTACGTCGCGAGCCCGTCGCTCAGCTCCTCGACGATCCGGTAGCCGTAGTGCATCACCGCGGTGCAAACCTGCACGGTGGTCGAGCCGAGCAGCAGGAACTCGACGGCGTCGCGCCAATCGCTGATCCCGCCGATCCCGGAGATCGGGATCCGCACGTCCTTGTCGCGCGCGCACGCCGACACCATGTTGAGCGCGATCGGCTTGACGGCCGGCCCGCAGAACCCGCCGTGCGCGCCTTTGCCGCGGACCGCGGGCTTCGGCGCCCACGATTCGAGATCGACGCCCATGATCGAGTTGATCGTGTTAATCAGCGAGATCCCGTCGGCGCCGCCCTTCGCCGCCGCGCGCGCGATGAACGTCACGTCGGAGATGTTCGGCGTGAGCTTGACGAGCACGGGGATCCGCGACGACTCCTTTACCCACTCGGTGATGAGGCACGTGTACTCGGGCACCTGCCCGACCGCCGCGCCCATCCCCCGCTCGCTCATCCCGTGCGGGCAGCCGAAGTTCAGCTCGATCCCGTCGGCGCCCGTGTCGTTGACGCGCTTGACGATGTCGTGCCAGACCTCGCGCTTCGACTCGACCATCAGCGAGACGATGACGGCGTGTTTCGGGTAGCGCTTCTTGATGTCGGCGATCTCGCGGAGGTTGACGTCGATCGGCCGGTCGGTGATCAGCTCGATGTTGTTCAGGCCGATCATCCGCTGATCGCGCAGGTCGATCGAGCCGAGCCGCGCGGTGACGTTGATGATCGGGTCGCCGACGGTTTTCCAGACGGCGCCGCCCCAGCCCGCGTCGAACGCCCGCGCGACCATCTCGCCCGTGTTCGTCGGCGGCCCGCTCGCGAGCCAGAACGGGTTCGGGCTCTTGATGCCGCCCATATTGACGGACAGGTCGATCATCACCGCTCTCTCCGCGACAGCGCGCCCGCCACGACGCGCGAACCGCGCGGCGGCGGGAGCCCGAGCGCCGCGAGAATCCCTCGCGCGGCGACCTTCCCCTCTTCGACCGCGTTGACGACTTCGAGCCCGCCGTTGACCATGTCGCCGCCGGCGAACACCTTCGCGTTCGACGTGCGCGCGGTCGCGGAGTCCGTCGCGATCCGGCCGTTCTTGTGCGCGACGCTCATCTCGTCGAGGAGCTGCTCGATCATCTCCTGCCCGACGGCGCGGATGATCGTGTCGACGGGGACCGTGAAGCGGCCGCGCGGAACGGGCGCGGGCTTGCGCCGGCCGCTTTTGTCTGGCCGGCCGAGACGCATCGTGTCAAACGTCGCGCGCGCGACGCGGCCCTTAACGCCGCGGATCGCGACTGGCGCGGTCAGCCACCGGAACTGCACGCCGAGCGTCTTCGCCAGCTCGATCTCGTGCGGGTACGCGGGCGCCTCGGCCTCCGATCGCCGATAGTAGACCGTGACCTCTTCGCAGCCGAGCTTCTTCGCGCAGTTTGCCGCGTCCATCGCCGTGTTGCCGCAACCGATCACCGCGACGCGCCGCCCGACGTCGAGCTTCTTGAACTCCTTCTTGACCACGCGCTCGATGAACTCGAGCGCGTCGATCACGCCGCGCGCGTCCTCGCCGGGGACGCCCATTTTCTTGCCGCGGCCGAGGCCGACGCCGAGGAACACCGCGTCGTGCTCCGCGAGAAGCTCCGCCGCCGGCACGTCCTCGCCGACGCGGACGCCGCGGCGCACCGTCGCGCCCGCGCGCTCGATCTCGCGCACCTCGAGCGCGGGGACGTCGCGCGGCAGCCGCCACGGGACAATCCCGTAGTCGCACAGCCCGCCCGCCGCCTTGCGCGCTTCGAACACGACGACGTCGACGCCGGCGCGCCGCAGCTCGGCGGCGCACGCGAGGCTGGCTGCGCCCGCGCCGACGACGGCGACGCGCGGCGTGCGCCCCTTCGCGGCCTTCGCGCGCGCGCCGTCGAACTTGGCCGGCGCCCCCGCCTCGAAGAACGGCTTCCCCGTCGCTTGGTACGCGTCCATCGCGTGCCGCTGCAGCCGCCCGATCGCGACCGCGTGATCCATGTCGACGCGCACGCACGCGCCCTCGCAGAGGTTCTCGACCGGGCAGACGCGCGCGCAGGTCGCGCCGAGCGGGTTCGCCGCGAGGATCGTCCGCGCGCTCCCGACCAAGTTGCCGGTCGAGATCTTTCGGATGAACGATGGGATGT
>Ga0247727_10002696_pt1 | contig 40253 bp, 37 predicted proteins | sample WisWelCaveWW1625_FD_202498 | JGI IMG/M metagenome (GOLD analysis project Ga0247727, IMG submission 202498) | Biofilm microbial communities from Wishing Well Cave, Virginia, United States - WW16-25 | ecosystem: Environmental > Aquatic > Deep subsurface > Groundwater > Cave microbial mat | place... | reverse complement strand
CTCGGCACACTCGCTCATCGGAGGACGCTCCAACGACGTCGCCAGAAGTATCATGGCCCACATGGCTCACCGCCACGGACTCATGATCGTCACCGACTTCGACATCGGCGAAGAGGGGAAAGCAACCGGCCGGATCTACTATCGCGACCGGTACATACCAATGGAGGGCCAGCTCTCGGACGTTCCCGAATCATTCGAGATCGTCGAGGACTGAGACCTTAGAGCAAGGACAGAGATCAGGGACTCCCGTTTGGGAAACTGGGCGGGAGTCCTCTGAAACCGGAAAGGTGAGGCATGCATAGACTCTTCTGGTGGCGACTTTCTCTGGAAGAAAAGATCAAGGTTACCCTGAAAGTGACGAAGAGTCAGATCTGGGTAGTGCCAATTTACTTTCTTGGGCTATTCTCAGGGTACTTCGAACTCGCGATCGGGATAATGTTGCTTTGCCAAGTCTTCTTGATCGGCATGTGCGGCGACATCTTCCTGAACCATAACAAGGATCTAACCAGTACGAACCGAATATTCGCTACCCGGTTAATCCGCATCGCAGTGTTAGCAGCTATCCTTGATCTGATTCTGCTGTACACCTACTGAAAGGAGGGAGGTTACAGCAAAAAATTTGCCCACTTCTTTTCCCAGTGCTAAACTTTTAATTACTGCTCTCATGAAAATCTACCAAATCACCCCCGAACACTGCTCCGAGGAAAAAATTGGTATTTCCTACTCTGGTGCCGGTGAGCGGGGAGTAGTCCACCTCGGGATTGCCAAGGCCTTCGTTGACCTAAAGATAATTCCGCATCATATCGCCGGAGTTTCTTCTGGCTCTATTGCCGCCGCAGCTCACGCTTTCAATCCTGGCAATTTTGAGACCCTTGAACTGGCCATCAAAGTAAGCAAAGGCTTACGTCGTGAACACTTTGGCCTTTCTTTTTGGCAAATATTCTGGCGTATTCTGGCGCAAGGTTTGAATCTGCAATCTTTAGGCGATCTTGAAGGGCTGAAAAAGGTTCTGGAGGAAAACACTCCTTTTCACGATTTCGAAGAGATGAAAGTTCCTCTTTCCATTTCCACCACCGACCGACTAAACGGTCAGGAGGTCTGGCTCGAAAAAGGACCAGTCGTTGACGCTATCATTGCCTCTAGCTCACTGCCGGTAGCCTTTCCTCCAGTCAAAAGCGACGGCAATCTCTATGTCGACGGAGGAGTGAGCGACCCTTTGCCACTTTTTAAACTCGCCGGAGAAGGCTGCGGGACTATTTTTGCGGTCAACCTTGGCTACGCCGGTGAAACGCGGCAACCGCCACGCAATTTGCTTGAGAATTTGGTTGGTTCCATTGATATTGCCTACTACCAATCAAATCGTTATGAAGTTGCTTTGATCAACGCGATCTATCCAGAGTTGAAAGTGATTGAGATTAAGCCAGAAGTTGCGTTCAACCTTCCACCTTTTAGTTTTACTCCGGAAAAGATCGACCCGATCGTCGAAGAGGCTTTCCAAAAATCCCGAGAATTGATTATAGAAAAAACTAAGTAATTTGCCCCTAGTGAGCAACTGACTATACGGACTTGGCAAAGATATTGAACATGAGCATCCTATAGTGGTTGTCTCCCTTTTCCGAAAGTAGTAAAATGTTTGTAACAAGAAGGCGAGACAAACCTCGACTGAAAGGAGAAGTCGTATGATCAAGAGACTCAAAAAAGTGCTACTGCGCTTTGAGTGCACACCGTTCGCCATGTACTTTTGGTGGGTGGGAGTACTGACGTTTCTGATCGGGTTGCCAACAGCCACAGCGATCAGAGGAGAACAGTCTATGAGTGGGTTGGACCCAATGGTCCTGCTGGCAATCCTTTTTGGGCCCTTGGTACTTCCGTACTTGTTTGGCGAAGTGCTCGAGAGGTTCCTGAAAAGAATGGCATGGGAGGTCGTATGATACGCAAGATCTGGAGCACCGTAGGGGTGATTCTCCTCTTCATCTGGTTCGCGGCGATCGGCTGGTTCTTTGTATCACCATTCGCGCTAATCGTCGTTCACATCGAAGGGGAGCGATTCAGTAGTACGGGATGGGCGAAGCTCGCTTTTGCCTGGATACTGTCGCCGGTTATCTTCTTAATATTGCCCGGCGTTTGGGCAAAGATGGACGATCGTTTTCGCCGACGCTTCACGACTTAAGGAGGAAAGTAATGCTCGGTCTGATCAACCACCGATTGGTCTGGTCCAGTCTTTTCGTCACTTGGTTCCTGAGTGGAACAGCGGTCGTGGTGTTGCTGTACGTGCACCTGCACTACCTCAACTTCACTACAGAGAGGCTGTTCTACTCGACAGCAATCTTCAACGGAGGAGTGGGGTTTTCGGCCTTTATGACTGGCCTACGCGACCGCGAGATCGCCGCCTCAGGCTCCCACATATTGGTTGAAGCTTGTTTCCCGATGACACTCAGCCTCGGGTTAGCTGGCTACACCATGCTTCTGTTGATCTGAGAGGAGGTGAATTGAACAAACTCAACTTAGCGCTCGGGTTTTTCCTCGCGGTTGTACTGATCGTTGGAAGCACAGCGATCGCAGTCAACGTCTTCAACGGAGTCCGCGACTTCGACTGTGTGCGCTACCTGCGGCCAGAAACCGAGTACCTCAAGACCCACGGCTATCCGGCGCAGAACGAAGAGGACTGTCTCATGCTGGAGGAAGATCTCGTCAAGTGAAAGGAGGGAGATTTTCCAAACTTGACAACCAAACCCTTTAAACAGACAATTTAGCCCATGGCTCTTACTTTTGCTTTTGTTTCTTTCTTTGCTTGGGGAATTGGGATTCTTTTTGAAGCCATTGCGGCCAGAAAACTGGAGTCCTACTCAGCCCTTTTCTGGGGATTTCTGCTGAGTCTCGCTGCCGCCAGTATTTACGCTCCCTTTGTTCTCCCTGACTTGAAAAACCTTACTCTTTTCGTTGCTCTGACAAACATTTTTGTCGCTTTTTTCTTTATCGCTGGAATAGTCACTTACTACGAAGGATTGAAAAAAGGCAATCCCACTATCGTCGCGGCAATATCGTCCTCTTTCCCTGCCGTAATAGTCGTCCTCTCGATTGTTTTCTTGGGAGAAAAAATTAATTTCTATCAACTTTTCTCAATAGCAGTAATTTTTGTTGGTCTGTTCCTTTCTAGCGCAAATTTGAAAGAGCTCTATCGAAACAAGTTCTTCAAAGATAGGGGAGTAGTACTAGCAATTCTGACCATGATCAGCTGGGGGATAGCCCTCACCTTTATAAAAATTCCCGTGGAACAAATCGGCTGGTTCTGGCCAACCTATTTTGTTTTCGCTCTTACACCAATAATTTTCCTTTTCATGAGAGTTTCCAAGAAAAAGCTCGTCTGGCCAAGTAAACAAATTTGGCCACCCTTGATAATCTCCGCAATTCTTGTTCGAGTGGCGGAATATGCCTACAATTTTGCGATCAGCAAAGGCTTGGTGGCGGTAGTCGCACCGATTGCAGGGGCGAACCCTGTTCTCTTCGTCCCACTAGCTTTTTTTGTCTTTAAAGAACCAATAACGAGACAACAGTTGCTGGGAATTGCTTTAACTCTAACCGGTATCGTCGCTCTTTCCTTTTTCAGCGTTTAAACTTCAACTCTTTAAGTCTGTCATCACTAATTCCAAAATGGTGGGCAATTTCGTGTTGGACTGTGTCGACGACGATTTCTTTAATCTTTTCTACGTTTCCGCGTGCAATAGTTTCAATCGGCCCTTGGAAGATAGTGATTTTGTCCGGTAAGGCCATGGTGTACCCACGCCCACGAACGGTCTGAGGGACACCTTGATAGAGACCGAGAAGAAATCTACCTCGGGCTTGTTCTCCAGTAGGCCAATCTTCAACTACCAAATCAACATTATTTAATTTCTCTCTGAAAAAGTCGGGGACAGTTTCCAAGGCCTCGGCCACCAAGTTTTCAAACTCTTCATTCGCCATAACTCAATCTTAACAGGAAGAGCAACTTACCAGATTGCTAATCTCAAACATCCTTGCTAATATCGGGCAGCGCAACCTGACTTTTCGTTGCAAACGACGTGAAAGGAAGGTGAGAGATGTGGAAGACTGGTAAATCGTGGCTCGAGAAACTTCTCGACCGCGACGAACGGACTCGGCGCAAGGAAGAAAAGCGTCTCGAGCAATTTCAGAGAAGAGCGGTGGTGGTTGAGGATGTTGTAGAGGTTCCGGAAATCCAACCAACGATCTGGGTCGATGACTTCGACCTCGATCAGCTCATCTGGCTGGGCTCGACTGCCGATACAACCCATGAACTTGACTGGCTTGAGGAGTTCGTTGTCTTCCCTTGGGACAAGGCGGCACTCTTTTCCACCGACTATCAGCTCCTTACCCACATTGAGTGGGTGGAGAAGCTGGCTCGAGAAGATCGAGAGAGGGAAAGGCGGGCTGAAGAGCAGAGACGGATTCGAAAGTCTGCTGACGAAGCGTCAGAACTGGCTGCAGTCGAGAGTCAAAAGGCGCGAGAAGAAAAAGCTGCTGCCCAAGCATTCGCATCAAGGCTCGCGCAGACCGCCACTCTGTACCGAGAACATTCTGTACAGAGAATCACGCAAGTACAACAGGTCGAGCAGTTTGTCTCACCGACTCCTCAACCGATCGTCGAGGTCGACACGACACCAGTCGTTTTGAGTCCCGAGGAAGAGGAAGAAAGAAAATGGGAGGAGCATAGACGAGCTCGACGCGCAGAGCATGAAGCCTCAAGGCAGGCGATGCTACAGCGACAAAGGGAAAGAGAAGAAAAAGCCAGAGTCGCTCAGAAGGCCCAAGCGATTCTTGACGCTGAAGAAGCGAAGAGAGTAGAGGTCTTCAGACAGGAACGTGTGCCAACCTTGCTTCGAGCCGATGTTAAGGAAAGCCTGCCACGAACCTGTCCTCGTTGCCACGGATCGATGATCATCGAGACGGACTGGTACGGAGCCTTCTCAACCTGCATCTGCTGTGGTTATGTTCACGAGGCGGTGAAAAACCCACCAATCGAGTTGCTGGAGTCTCATCCTTATGGAGAACCCAGACAACGTCGTCGTGAACCATCCCACGGCAAGATGCGTCTCTGAGGTCGTCACCAAGAGCGAAAGCTCGGCGACCTCAGAGTTACCCCTCAAATTTTCCCAAAAATTAACTACTATAATGTATAATTCCTAGCTATCAAGGAGAGGCTCGCACGTTCACAACAAGTTGCAACCGCACGGAGGCGTAATGCTGACAATCAAAAACCCCGCCGGATTCACGATCATGTGGACCTTCATCTTGGCACCTATCGTTGGTGCCATCTTTCTTCTGGTCTTCCTTAATCCGGGGGAAGGCGGAATTGGCAGTTCAGAACCGATAATCCTCGACGTAGACAAACTTCGTTCGAATCCCTACGTCGACCGCTCACAGGATCCAAGCTTGGACATTCCAATGGTCGAGGACCAAGTATCACCTTTGGAACCAGGACAGGCTCCACCGAGGGGCAATTACGTCGTAGGCCAAATCCTAAAGAGCTACGATACTGTCCTGGGATGTGTTCCACCCACGGAACCATCACAGTTCTACCAGGACCTTATTGGCTGTAGCAGCTTCCACGTCCATTTCGGGGATAAGGTCGAAATCCTCGGAGAAGCGCAACTATTCAACCACTCCGGCAACGAAGTGGGATGGTACTGGCCGATACGCATCGTTGAAGCCGTTGGCCGTTTCGAGGGAACTGAAGTGTGGGTGAGTGACAAGACCGAGCTTGTCCCCAGCTCACTCGCTGAGCCACGCTACGAACCCGACTTTACCGAAGGGGAAGTGGTCGCCATCGGCTACCCATCCTATCTAATGGATGACGCCGGCAACTGGCAATGGGTTCGTAGTGGGCAAAAGGCAACAGTCCTGGCTGCACCACTCATCGGCAACGATGGCCAGTACTCATGTCACGTTCGTACCGAATCAAGATTCATCGGCTGGATGCACTGCGAGCTCCAGAAGCTAGAATGAGAAGAAGGAGAGGTGAAGGGGTGCGAGCAAGACTAACCACAGTCAAGCTTGCACCCCGAAACCCCAAACAAAATACCGAATAACCACTATTTACATTTCCGAAAGAACTACCGAAACAATACTCTTTGCCTTGCTAGGTAGTCACCGTTAAGCTAAAATTGAATCTATGCGGCCTGCCGTGAGTCTTTCCAGTTTTTTACCGCGCCTACCAGTGGATTTTCTTTACTGGTGGTTCTTTGAAGCGAGCCTCGAGCTGCTCAAGATTCTTTTTTGGGCTTTCCGAGCCTTTGTTCATCTACTTTCAATCGATTCTATCTTCAAGACTTTCTTCAAACCGTGGAAAAACGAGTACCGAGAGGGCCTGGAACGCTTTGCCATCTTTTTTGGCATTGGAGCGAAATCAGCCTTTCTGATTTTCGATTTCTTCTTTTTGGTTGGTCTGATTCTGGCTGAGATTGCCGTCTTTATCGCTTGGGTCAGCCTACCAATCATCGTTATCTGGGGGATTTATGCCGGACTCATACTTTAAACCGAGTATTTTCCAAGTCGCTGCCTTCGACCTTTTCTACTCGAGCCTTCCGCTGGAACTAACCAGAGCAGTAGTGGGAGTCACCTTGAGCGTGATCGCCTTAATCCCACTGACTACCAACGCCCCCGAGCCACCCTATCTGGTCGTTTCAATCCTCTTGATCTTTATTATGTTTGAAGCATTTTATCGTTTTAAACTCAGTCGTTTCCGGCAGGTAACTAAAAGGCACAGATCTGATGACTGGAAAAAGCAGATCAGCCTTTCTCTAGCTAAACTCCTTCTCCAAAGCCCACAGTGGGACTCCACCAGCTCGCTCTTCTCCAAGCTTGTCTGGAATCACACAGTCAGTGTAATTTTGGTCAGAGCTGATTTTAGCAGTGAAAAAATTGGGCAACTGATCGCGGCTTTGAAAGAAGAAAAAATTAATCTTGATGAAACGATGAAACTAGCAAACACTTACTCTGTTAGGGAGGGTAAGGGGGAGATCAGCCCAGTTGAACTACTTTTGGCTCTTTTTGAAAAAAGTCCCCTTCTTGGAAAGGCTCTCTTTGATGCTCAACTCAAGACAGCAGATCTAGCGAATATCGCCTTTTGGGTGAGTGGAGAGGACAGAAAGCCTTTTTACGAAAGATCCGTGCAGACCCTAGGAAACGGTATTGGAGAAGCCTGGTCTGGGGGCTGGACGGCTCAGACTGAATCCTACACACAAGATCTTAGCAAAGCAATTATTAAAGGCAGGCTCGACACCTTCCTGATCGGTAGACAAAAAGAAACTGCCCAAGTAGAAGAGGTGTTAGCGAGAAGTAGTAAGCGCAATATTATCCTCCTCGGAGAAGCAGGCATCGGTAAAGCTAGCCTCGTCTACAACCTTGCCGCCCGCTCCTTGGCTGGAGACTTACCAGAAGCTCTTAAATACAAAAGGTTCCTTGAGCTGGATCTGACCGCTCTTCTAGCGCAGGCTAGCGGTGGGGAACTCGAAGCACGGCTAAAATCAATCTTTGAGGAGCTCACCCACGCAAGCAACGTCGTGCTCTACATCCCCCAAATCGAAAATCTCGTCGGGGCGGTCCAAGGTTTTGATATCAGTGGTCTTCTCTCTGGAGTGCTCGGAGAGGGGAGACTTCAAGTCATTGGTACTTCCAATCGCAGTTCGCACCGAACCTATGTTGAGCAAAAACCGGCCTTCTCAGAAACCTTTGAAATAATGGACCTTCCGCCGACAACAGAGGAGGAAACAGTCCGTATCCTCGAGGGTAGGGCACCTCAACTGGAAAAAGCCCACCACGTGACAATTACCTTTAAGGCGCTGGCGAAGACGGTTGAACTTTCGGATCGCTTTCTGGTAGATCGTGTTCAACCCGGCAAGTCGATCGACTTACTCGATGAAGTCGCTGCCGCCATGACACTTCAAAAAAAGAAAGTCGTAGAGGCTAGCGATGTCGAACAAATACTCACCGAGAAAACAAAAGTTCCAGTCTCTCTTGCTTCTGGAAATGAGGCTGACAAGCTGCTCAAATTAGAAGAAACCCTGCATCGGCGCATTGTCTCCCAAAATGAAGCCATCAACTCAATTTCGGAAAGTATCAGACGAGCCAGAACTATTGTCCGAGAAACTAAGCGACCAATCGGTGTCTTCCTTTTCCTAGGACCAACTGGAGTAGGCAAGACCGAGACCGCTAAGGCGCTGGCCGAAGTTTACTTTGGAGACGAAAGAAAAATCATTCGGCTTGATATGAGTGAGTTTCAAGAGGAAGAAGCGATCAATCGTTTGATCGGACCACCACCCGGAAAAGCTGGCTTTGAGTCTGGAGGACAACTCACAGAAGCCGTGAGGGCTGACCCCTTCTCCTTGATTCTTCTTGATGAGATTGAAAAGGCCCATCCAAAAATCCAAGAAGCCTTCCTAGCTATCTTTGATGAGGGCAGACTCACTGACGCAGGAGGACGACTGGTAAGCTTCAGCAACAGTATTATAATAGCGACTTCGAACGCCGGGGCAGAATTCATCCGTGAGTCGATACTGGAAGGCCAAGCGGTTGAAGTGATCAAGAAAGCACTACTCGAAAAACTTCAACGCGAGGGAACTTTCAAACCCGAATTCCTGAACCGCTTTGATGATATCGTTGTCTATAAACCCTTAGAAGAGGGGGACGTGAGTAAAGTAGTCGAGCTTATGTTGGTCGAGCTAAAAGATCGACTCGGCAAGCAAGATATTGAGATCGAGCTAACAGCCGAAGCCACCAGCTACCTTGCTCAAAAGGGTTACGATCCCACTTATGGAGCCCGCAGTCTGCGCAGAGTAGTCGCCGACGAAGTAGAAGGACTCGTGTCAAAGAAGATTTTATCGCAGGAAGTTTCACGCGGCAGTAAAATCGTGATCACGCTCAAAGGTGGCACCCTAGCAATCGCTTAGCTTATAGCTTACAAAGTTCCTAACAAACTACCTAGCCTCATAGTAACAAACTCCAAGACTGTTCGTCTATTTGATTGACTCTTGACAAAAAAAATTAGGCACCGCATAATAGCCGAACAAATTCCAGCTGCCAGGTTGTAGCTGGTTTTTGTTTGAAAAATTGCCAAAATGAACTTCGTAACAACGGTTCCAAAACCAAAGAGATTTTCCTTGAACAAGAGAACTAAACTTTTTCTAATAATCCTTTTGGGTGGAGTAGCTCTCTTAGGGATTGCTGCAGTTGCCTCGGGCTCTTTCGGTCCAAAACCGCAGAGTGTCACCAGTCCTGGTGTCCAAATCAACCAAAGCTTTGATTCAACAGGACGCGTTAAAGACGGCAGACCAACTGACGGAACCTTACCCATCAAGCTAACCAGCGCTGAAATTACTGACAATGTTCTGGTCAAGGGCCAGAAAGCCTTCACCCGCAACAACAAACTCTTTCTCGTCATTTATCTAGAAATTGAGAACAAATACCCAGTGACACTGTACTCTAAACCGGTAGACCTTTTGCGATTAGTACGCAGTGACGGCAAGAGAGTAGCACCATCTGTGTCGCAAGGTGACGTCGAGGTCAGAGCCATTTCAGTGAAACGAACCAATATCGCCTTCGTCATTGATAAAGGGGAAAAGAACTTTACTATCGAAGTCGGTGAAGTTAAGGAAAGCAAAGAAGCCGTACAGATTAACTTTAATTAATTTTAAAGGATAGGCCTGAATGGATGAATTTTCTACCAAGCCAGTGAGCGAAGGCTTACTAGCAGAAATTAAAAAAAGTCTCGAAAACAAAGACTACGGTTCAGTAGAAATTTATATAGAATCAGCTCGGGTAGTGCAAATCACAGAACGAATAATCCGAAAAACTAACCAAAAAAACGAGGCGGGTAAAGCGGAGATGAAAAGACCCAATTATATTTACTCGAGGACTAATGCTCGCTATAGTAAATAGCCGAATTGACAAGCTGAAGGGTCTTGACAGTGAATTTGTATCGAACTTATAATGATAATAACTAGGTTGGTGGAATTAACCGGAACGCTAGTCTAAGATATAGATCTAGGTAGGTTTAAGAGTAACAAGATTTGAATTTGGGTGACGAACAATCTGCCTTTAAGTGCCGACCGCAACCGGAGGCAGTGAACTCTGTAACTAAATAACAGGGCTTACTGCCTCCGGTTTTTTGTGGATAAAGCCAAAGTTTAGAAACTTTGAAATTAACCTACGAAAGGGGGTGAAAAAATGAAAAACGCAAGAATAAACGCTGCTGCACTTTCTGCGGTAGCATCTTTAGCTTTCTCTTTGACCCCAGCTTTCGCTAGTACAGCGAGCAATGACACCACTGGTTGGAACTCTTACAATGAGGCTTCTGTAGATGTTGACACCGACGTTGATGTCGATCAGACCAACAATGCAAGTATCACCAACAACATTGGTGTCTACGCTAACACTGGTGGTAATGAAGCTAACAAAAACACTGGTGAGGGAGCAGTCTCCACTGGTGATGCTTCAGTTACGGTCTCATTGAACAACACTGCTAACTCCAATTCTGTAAACTTGGAGGACTGTGGTGCCTGTGCTGGAGACCTATCAGCTTCCAACACCAAGACTGGTGCTGACTCCTACAACAAAGCGGAAGTTGATCTGGACACCGACGTTGATGTCGATCAGACCAACAACGCTGACATTGACAACAACCTTGAAGTCAAATCCAACACTGGTGGTAATGAAGCTAACAAAAACACTGGTGGCGGCGATGTCGACACTGGTGATGCTAGCGTAACTGTTAGCATTGAAAACATGGTCAACGAGAACTCTGTCAGCCTCTCAGGAGGTGATGGTGGAAGCCTTTCCGCTTCTAACGACACCACTGGAGCAGATTCTAGCAACAAGGCTGAAGTCGATGTTGACACCGATGTTGATGTCGATCAGACCAACAACGCTGACATTGACAACAACTTCTACTTTAAGGCCAACACTGGCTACAACGAAGCTAACAAAAACACTGGTGAGGGAGCAGTCTCCACTGGTGATGCTGACGTTGAGGTAGATGTCACCAACACTGCTAACTCAAACTCCGCTGACCTAGATGTTTGTTGTGATGTCGAACTAGACGCTTCGAACGAGAAGACTGGTGCTGACTCCTACAACAAAGCGGAGGCTGATGTTGACACCGATGTTGATGTCGATCAGACCAACAACGCTGATGTTGACAACAACGGTGAAGTCAAAGCCAACACTGGCGACAACGAAACCAACAAAAACACTGGCGACGACCAGGACACTGGTAACGCTAATGTAGACGTTGATGTTGAAACTACCGCCAACGAAAACTCCGTCAACGGAGAAGATGGTGATGGTAATGACAATAACGTTGACGTTGATGTAAACGTAAACAGCAGCAGCAATTAATGTTGCAACTGGAAACCTCTCGCTCCGATGCTAATCGGAGCGGAGGATCCAGGAAGGTAGCTAAAAGTTCATTTGCAAGTCAAGTGGTTTTTTAGTCGCCTTGAGCGAAACGAAAGGATTAGTTACTTAGAATGAACAGAAAAACAAATCTGAAAGAAAAACTTATTAGCGGTTTACTCAGTGCCGTGTTGGCATTTACACCAATTGTAAGTGCTTCACCATTGGTATTGGCTCAAGAAGTAACCCCAACTGAAACCATCGACCCGAACGATCCAAACAACTGGTATGAACTCTGGAAGGCGGAACGCGACGCCATGGACGCCCAGCTCGCGGCAGCGAATAGTACTACTGGAGCAGATTCAACTAATACTACCGACACAACTTCAACCGCTGAAACTGACGCTAATCTAACCAACGATGGGCAAGTGGTGAACATTGCCTCAGGCGAGGCGGTGACGGGAGACAGTGATGCCAATCGCAACACCGGAGACGCTAGCATCACCTCAGGAGACGCTTCTTTAACAGCTGAGGTTGGTTCTAACATAAATCAAGTTTCAATTGGAGGACTTGATCAAGGAACTTGCAACCTAATTGGCTGTGCAGCTTCTTCAGACAGCTCGGCCAGTAACTCTGACACTGGAGCAGGCTCCGAGAACAACGCTTCTGTTGAGGAGAACAGCGATTCCGAATTTATTATCGACAATGATCTCGATATTGTTAACGAAGCCGATTTTACCGCTAACTCAGGTAGCAATAATGCGAGCCGCAATACTGGTGACGCGACGATTGAAACCGGGGATGCTGACCTAGGCTTTACCGCCATTAACGTTGGCAACAACGTCAATGTTGGCGCACAGGTCTTCAATATTTACGATGATCAAACAGGAGACATCGTTCTTAATTGGGACAACGTTCAAGTTCTTCAAACAGCGAGCAACGCAGGTCAATCAAGTACTAATGACAACACTGGCGCTGACTCTGAAAACAACGCCACCACAACTTCAGACAACAACACTACTATTGTAATAAACAACGACGGCTCAATTTCCAACGACTATGTCTTGAACGCAATTACTGGTCAAAACGATGCTGATCGCAACACAGGTGACGCGTCTATCACCACTGGAGATGCCAATGTTGCTGCCAACGTCATTAATTTCCTTAACAATACTTTCTTGGGGGGGACTGGAGAATTGCTACTTGGAATTGTCAACGTCTTTGGGAATCTCACCGGAAACATCATTGTCAACCCTCCAACCGGAGGCAGCGCTACAATTACTTCACCAGAAAGCCTCAATGCCGCCAATGCAACTACCGGTGCAGACTCAACTAATAATGCCAACGTAGAGAGCAACAATAATTTGCAGATCGGGGTCGCTAATACCGCCAGCGTCCTCAATGGCATCGATCTCTTCGCCAACACCGGCAGCAACGATGCTAGTCTCAACACTGGAAGCGGAACGGTTCAAACTGGAGACATAGATTCACAACTGAAGACAACAACCATTGCCAACACTACGACAGTGGGTGGCGACGGAACTTTGTGGTTAGTTCTAGTCAACAACATGGGTACTTGGACTGGTCAGCTCATGGGTCTTGACGTAAACGGTGTTGCTTCACCTTTCTTCAGCTTTGTGGTTGGTCCTGACGGCTCTCTCATGGCTGTCAACGACACTACTGGAGCAGACTCGACCAATAATGCAACCACAACTAACAATAATTCAACCGATATTGCAGTCAACAACAACGGAACCGTGAACAACAATCTTGTTATCAACGCCGACACCGGCCACAATTCTGCCACTCGCAACACCGGTAACGCGAACATCACTACTGGAGACGTCAATGTAGCCGCTAACGTCATGAACATCCTCAACAATACCTTCATCGGTCAGAGGATGGTCATCACCATCGTCAACGTCTTTGGTGGCTTCTTCGGCAATGTGATCACTCCTGGCTCAGGGTCAGCTGCTACCGAAGGGGAGACTCAGCAGGCTGCAAACAACGCTTCTGGAACCAACCTTGCCGGTCAAACTGCGCAGGGGGCTTCAGGAGGTGGCAACAGCTCAAACACCGGGTCGTCTACTAGCAATTCTAACACTGGTTCGGCAAGCCAAAACCAATCGTTAGTGCTTTCCGCCAGCGATAATTTCGGCACACCCAAAATTACTAAAGTGGTTAGCGAGAATTCTTCTGGTCTTAATTTAAGAAACATTATCTTTACACTGATATTATCTGCCGCTTCTGCCCAAATAATTCTGAAATTGGGTAGAAGGGGGTGGTTAATACGCAAAAGATAATCTCTAAAACAGGCTTGATAGCGGCCACATTCTCTGCCATGCTTGCTAGCGCCCCTCTGGCTCTAGCCGACACGGCTGCGAATAGTACAACCGGAGCCGGTTCGGAGAACGTCGCTACAACGCAAGTAAACAACTCAACAGACATCAGTTCTTCAAACACAGCCATCATCACCAACAATCTTTCGATTACCGCAAACACTGGGAACAATGAGGCCAACGGCAACACTGGTGGTGGAGAAATTACGACCGGAGATATTCACGGTTCCGTGACTATCAACAACAGCGTCAACTCGTCCGGAATCGCTGTTCCTCTCTGCTGTGATCCAGATTCAAACGCTTCCAATAGTACTACTGGAGCTGACTCAGAAAACGTTTCACGTGTGGAAGTGAGCAACAATATAGATATCAACCAGGACAACTCTGGAAACAACAATAGTGTGAACGGTCCAGGCAATCCAAACCCAGGGACAAATCCAGGGCCTAATCCAGGACCAGGAGTGCCCCCAGGTTCAGTCCTAGGAGCTTCCGACGGCTTACCAGTCACGGGAGGAAGCTTACCAATAGCCCAGATCGTCACTATGATCATGGCCGGACTCTTGCTTCGTAGCTACGAACGGGAACTACGAGAGCGTTTCCTCAATCATTAGAACCTTTTCTTCGACTCGAATCCTGAGCCGAGATTTGGACCTGCCCCTAATGAATCGTCAATTTTCTCATCTCTGAGGCCAAAATGGCCATTTTTACTTGATATATCAATATATTTCTATATAAGGGTTCTACGCCTCGGGGAATGGTGGAGTAGGAGCAATTATAATAAAATCTCATTTTTGCCTGTCCTGACAGTCTATTATCAATAATTCGGTATATCCAGGGCAAACAAATTTTTGACAAAGGAGTTCCAGGGGAGTTTCGCGACAATTTCTAACGCAGCTTAGTTGAATCTAGACGCTGGTAGAAGAGTGTAAAATAAAAATATACTGCGGTGGGGAGCACTATCCTACGTCGTATAAGATACATTGTGCGACATGGTATTATTTAGCTTCCAACCCTTCTTCCAGAGACATACCGACCGCAAGAGAGGGATGGGGAAAATAAAACTGTGTAAATAAAAGTCCTTCTTACTCCTCCTCGTTTTACGAAACCTTTCTTTTAATTAAACTTAAACGGCTCTGAACACTACCTCTAAGTAAGAAACAGCTCTTAGGACCCCACAGCGCCTCGAACTCTAGCAGTCACCAAATACAGACTAAGGCTTATGGTGCAGATTCATAAAGTCACCGATTCTGCTTGTAGCACAGGCAAAAATATGCCTTTTTGAGGCTGAGTAGAAAAATTTACGCATACACCCAGGCAAGAGAGAAGGTTAGCACTCTGGTGCAGAGTGCAACAAGCAGAGGTGTCTTTCGGGTTTTTTTGGATTTGTCCACAATTGTTGAAGCTAAGAAAGACCCTATAGTTTTATAACTTTCCACACGTGGAAACTAACTGTATCAGACTATATCAACTATAGGCTTCTGGTTTTTCGACTCTTCCCTCCCCTTTGGCAGGGGACTTCAAAAAGTTCCTTCCCCTACCCCACCCATAAGCTAACCACTCTTTAACCACTCCAGCTAGTAGTAGCCGCAAGCAACAAAAAAACGCTCAGGGCTACAAAGAGATACTCCCCTAGACTTCTAGCCGAAAGATCGCCCTTCACCATATGTTGAATCAGACCTAGTAATACATAAACCATCGCGGCTAAAGAAAGGCCTATCCTAGGCGCTAATAAGGGCCAAAAAGTTAGAAGCCAAGCAAGTTGGGCCAAGACAAGGGCGGCTACAAATGAATTTCGGACCAGTGCCGTGGTCTCAGTTTCATCGAGCTCAATCTGCCAAATGGACTGAAGGAAGAGAAAGAAACCAACAATAAAGGTAATAAGCGTGTAGAGCCAACCCTCAATGCCGATACCAAAGAGCAATGAGAAAAACGCAAAGGAGACAAAGAGCGTGGTGAGATATCCAACCGTATTAGCTGCCCTAAGAAGTGGGATATTGCGCTCAACCGAAACATTAAAGATGTTCTCGGCTAGTAAAATCGTATAATAAACCAGACCAAAAGTAGCAGAAAGAATAATCCTCACCACGATAGCTGGTTCGAAGCGAAAAATGAACAATCCAAAACTGGCGGTCAGTACAACTGGCAAGACAAAGAGAGTTACAAACTCAAGCCCAGTAAGGTCAGAAAATATAGACCAAGCAGATAATAAGTAAGATAAAAGAATTAAAGCGGCTAACGCGTATATTTTGTACTCTGCCTGTAATCCAGGCAAAAGGAACAGTGCTGCCGAAAGAAAAACAGTACTAACGGCAATCTTTTGTCTTTTGGTAAGACTAAACATGAACGCCACCCTTGAGGTAGTGGCAGATAGCAATAGCTAAGGCGTCATACGCATCATCCCGGAAACGAAAGACTTCTTTCCCCGCCTGACTCTTTGCGACAGGAAGTTTCCGCACACCAAGATGTCGTAAAACTGCCTTTTGGACTTGTTCCTTATCGGCTCTTCCATGATCAGCTACCATACTTTTTACCGTGATACCAGTGTATTCGAAAAGTGGTACATGGACTTCGGCGGCGGCAAGTAGGATTGCTCCCCTTGCCTGTCCAACCGCAATCGCAGTACGCGCGTTCGCCCCAAAGAAAATCTGCTCAACAGCCATGACGTTCGGTTTATAATCAGCAAGGAGTTTACTGATACCCTCTTTTAAAGAAAGCAGTCTGTACTGCATTTCCCGCTCCTTATCTGTCAAAATACAACCGTAGTGGCGTATAGAAAGTTTACTTTTACCGTTCGTCCCTTCTATGGAGATTACTCCCCAACCAGTTGTAGCAGTACCTGGATCAATACCAAGAATTAACATAGTCTTTTATCTAGGGTCGAAATCTCCTTGCTCACGACGAAGATTAATTTGATCTAAAACTTTCGGGTATTCCTTGTCCAAATCTATTTTGTAGATAGCTGCAACACAGAAGATTGAATAGAGCACATCGCAAACAGAGTCAACAATCTCTGCTTTTGCCCTTTTCCTTGTTTTCCAACCTTCTTCAACTTGAATTGCGTTAGCCAGCTCCCCTACTTCTTCGACAAGATCATTAAAGCGTTGATAAATCCCCCACCTTTTGCCGGGCATTGAATCAGAAACGCCCTTGGTCTTTTGTACCGCCTCGTTTAAGTACATCTTTAAGCTACCTCTTCCAGAATCTTTTCTTCTATATCAAAATTTGCGTAAACCTTCTGTACATCGACCACCTCTTCAAGTTTATTTACTAAATTTATTACCGACTCTGCCTTGCCTCGCTCCTCTATTTTTACTTGCGAGGAAGCTTCTTTAGTAACTTCCCAGCGGGCAATTTCCAAACCCTGTTCGGTTAGTGCCTTCTTGATTCGTTCAAGTTCATCCTGACTAGTGTAAACAGTTACTACTTCCCCACTCTCTTCCACATCATCTGCACCAGCTTCGGCAGCAGCTAGCATAATTTCATCTGCATTCTTCCCCTTAACGTCAAGGGCGGCAACGCTTTTAAAGAGAAAGGCCACACTTCCAGGACCAGCAAGACTACCGCCGCTACGTTCTAGAACCGACCTCACTTCAGAAGCCGTCCGCACTTTGTTGTCAGTGACAGCCTCAATCATCACAGCTACTCCAGAAGGACCATAACCTTCATAAACTACCTCCTCTAGAGCCTTACCATCCCCTGCGCCGCTCGCACGTGCAATTGCCCTCTCTATGTTCTCCTTGGGCATGTTGACCGCCCTGGCTGCGTCTACGGCCAGCCGAAGTTTAAAGTTGGTCTCTGTGTTTCCCCCACCTTCACGTGCAGCTACGGTAATAGCGTTTCCCGCTTTCGTAAAAGCCTGGCCCCGTTTAGCGTCATTTGCGCCCTTTTGTCGTTTGATGGTGGACCATTTAGAATGACCTGACATTCTAGCCTAATTTTATCATATACGAGGCCTTCTGGCGCCCCGCTTAGTCAAGACTTGACAAGTGCTGTAAATTACCTCTTATACTTAGAAGGTTATGGGCAATGCAAATCTTGATCCGAGAAGTGAAAAGGCAATTGGACTAGCTCTTAATGCCCGCTGGGACGAAGCCGCCGGCTTGAATCTACTCTTGCTGGAAGATTACCCAGAAGACATTGACACCTTGAACAGATTAGGAAGGGCTTATTCTGAGCTTGGCAACCTAAGTAAGGCCAAGGCCTGTTTTCAAAAAGTACTTAAACTTGACCCTTACAACACAATCGCAAGCAACAATATCAAGAGGCTTTCCAACATGAAAGCGGCCGACATCAGGAAAGTGGCTAGTACTACTGTAGACCCAGATGTCTTCCTCGAAGAACCTGGAAAGACAAAGGTGGTCGAACTTGAGGATTTGGCTATGGATAGTTTACTGGCAACCTTACGTACAGCCGACCCAGTAGAACTTAATGTAAACAAGGATAGCGTCACTGCTGTTTCGACCTTCGGAAAAAGAGTTGGTAAGCTCCCTTCTGAAGCTGGGGGTAAGATCGCCGCCGCGGCGGCTTCAGGCGGTAAGTTCACTGCAGTCGTGAAGTCAGTCTCGATTAATAAAGACCCTTCGGTCTCCATTTTTGTTCGCGAGGAACAAAGAGGATCAAAGCAAGTAACTCCTACTTTCCCTGTTGAAAGCTCTACCTTTACTCCCTACGTACGAGAAGAAGCTCTGGGAATACTCTCAAATCAAGAACCAGTACAAACCGAAGGGGAAGAAACTACAGAAGAAGTTGAGCTCAAGGACATCCCTAGCGGAGATAGCCCGGCAAGTCTAGAGTCTATTCAGACCAAAGAATTTGCAGATGGTGCTCTTTATGACGAAGAAGAGACTTAAGTCAGCTCATCCTCGGAAGACGCCTGTTTAGGAGCAACCGTTTCTTTAGCCTCAATTTTTTTCTCGGGCAACACCTCTATCTTCTCCTCTTTTGCCGGAGCCGGTTTTGGCATATCTATACTTGATCTTTCTGGCTTCTTTGACTTCTCTTTACCCTTATTTTGAGTATTATTCTTACCCTCATCCTTTGGAGCTGCTTGAAGCGGAACTTCTTCTTCGCTCCCCTTCTTTTTCACTGATTCAATTGCAGCAAAAGCTACCGATAGGTTCCCTGCTGGTAAATGGACGTTGACTTCGTCCCCTACATCGCCACCAAAATGCTCAATCGCCTCAGATAAAACTTTGTAGGACCCCTCTGGGGTCACTGCTCTCCATTTACCATCCTTTTTGGCTAATACTCCAAGGGTACGATGACGTTTGACGTGTTCTATCTGTTTGAATCTCCTCTCACCTGCCTCTTCAACCAGTTTCAGAGTATCTCCCACAACTAACATACTTTTTGAAGCATAGTTTGCTGGTACAGCGTGTTTTTCCCCAGATTCAGTCATCATCTGTTCCCCATCGAAAATTCCTGAAGTCCCTGGTCGGTTCTTGGTAGGAGTGGCTGGTGTAGGCCCCCTTCCACCACCTCCCTCGGTTTCTGCTAGAAGCTGGCGCGCGAGTTTAATACTCGATTCAGCTGCATTTAATGCTTGTCTAATGAGGTCAATTTTGTTGCTGGTTTGCATTTTCCTCCTTTATTTTATTTGTTGGGCGGCCGATTCATATAAATTTCACCTTTTGCTTCATCCTTGGTTCCCAAATTATTTACCGGAAAGCGAAAGATTTCCACCTCTCCTGATTCAAAAGTCCCTACACTTTGTCCAACATTGAGGCCCACAGTTTCGACCGTGAATGGTTTTGGTACTTGAGGCGCACCCAACGCACCCTGGGATATTACTTCACCTACGTCTTGGGGAGCGACTCCTGAAATCTGAGGTGTCGGTTCTCCTTCAACAGGTTCAGATGCTACCAGTGAAGGCGCCAATTCCTTCTCCTCTTCAATTGCCCAAGCGGGAGGCAGAGGTGCCTGTCCCGGTCTGAACTTGGTTTCGGTCCATTTTTTGACCATCTTTTCAACTCTCTCAACCGGACGTGAGTACTTGGCACGAGAAGCCTGAACCGCACGTTCTCTTAGGTTGGTCATGTCTTGATAAGGGGCCAAACTTCTAGCGGAAAAAGCAGTACTCGCAACGTCATCTACTTGAAGTTTCAAATACATCTCGTAGCGGCCAAGATTCATCAGATCCCCTTCCAGAAAGACAGGGGTAAACTCTCTTTCCAAAAAGTGGGCATCTTGTGGACCGACTCCAAAGCAGATCAAAGTACCGACGTTTCCGAAGATGGCGTCACGAACCGACTCCGGCATCTGTTCTATATACTGATGTGTAACCGTAAGATCAAGACGGTATTTTCTTGCTTCTGAAAGTACCACAGAGAAACTATCAGTCGCAAAATTCTGGAACTCATCGGCGTAGAGAAAGAAGTCCCTTCTTTGCTCTTCAGGCGTATCCACCCGGCGCATAGCGGCGAATTGAAGCTGAGAAATAATCATTGCACCAAGTAAGGAGGTGTTGTTAGGCCCAATACGACCTGTGGCCAAGCTTACGAAGAAGATCTTTCCCGAATTGATAGTTTCATCTACCCTAATGGTACTCTTTGCTTGACCAACAATATTTCGTATTAATTCTGAGTTTAGAAACTGTCCTACTTTGTTTTGAATTGGACTGATCGCCTCGGTAATCAAGCGCTCATTCTGTTCCATTTTGGCAAACTCAAGAGTCCAGAAACTCTTCATCTGCGGATCATTAATCTTCTCAACGATAAACTTACGATAATCCTTGTCCGTAAGTAATCTAGTAATTGAAAGAAGGGAGGTGTTGGGCACTTCAAGCAAAGTTAAGATACAGTTTTTGAGGATATATTCTAGCCTCGGACCCCAAGAGTTTTCGAAGTATTTTTTGAAGACATCGACGAGAGCATCTCCCATCAAAGTTCGCTGGCGCGGATCTACCATTTCCAACATGTTTAGAGAGACAGGGTAGTCGGCGTCGGCTGGGTTGAAAATCACTACATCGTCAATGCGATTTTCCGGAACAAACTCCAGAAGCTCGTCGATCAATTGACCATGCGGATCAAGAACTGCCACTCCTTCTCCGGCTCTCATGTCTTGAATAATCATATTTTTGATCAGAGTTGATTTCCCCACACCAGTTTTTCCGATCATATACATGTGCTTGCGACGATCTGATTTCTTGATACCGAAGCGTGTTCTAACATCTCGATACATCGTCTCGCCCACAATATTAATCCCCAAGCCTTCGGTAGGTAGGTTCAAGGGTGGCTCACCATGTTTGGCTCGAGTCCAGGAGATGGCAGGGGTTTCGACAGAGATATTGGGAAGGTGAAAAATCGAAGCCAACTCTTCAATGGTCAAAATAAAGTTACCGGCCTCAGCTTCTGGAAACAACCGCCCCTGGTAAGAACTAACAATTGCTTCCGAGCCGGGAGAATCTGGATCAGCGACAAAGCCGTTTAGATTGGCGGTAGTGAATTGCTTGAAGCTAGCAAGGATTCCTGATAGGCGCTGCTTGGCGGTTTCTGGAGTCAAGCCCACCCCAACCAGACGAATTTTAGTTTCAAAACCAATCTTGGAAAGCTTATTTTCGATCATTTTAAGCTCTAATTCCTGACCTGCTGAAAGTCTAGGTGGCGGAGCAGGTCGATCGTATCCAGGGGCTGGTGGTGGAGTCGGGCCCTTCATCATGTAGGGAATAATGTTGCTACCAACAGAAATCACATGCTTACCAACATCAACGATAATGTCAGCTGGGTTTAGACTAACTGGCTCTGCCCCCTCACGAACCATCTTTACATAATCGTGTCCTCTTGCCTGCCAAAAGTCCTCAACTGGGCGCACTAGTATCTGCACCCAAACTTGCTCTCCCACACCCATGGCAGACAAAGCACTGGTAATAGCGGCTAGCGGATCCACTTCAAAGTCTCGAAAGGTCTTAATTGGAAAAATAAAATCTTTGCTTAGAGTAACTTCCGAAGCAACCACATGAGCGTTGTTATCAATACTCTTACTGTAGTCTATCGCCTCTCGAATTTCGGCTGTAGGATATTGGGCGTAAATTTGACTTTCAACGAAACTTTTAAATTGTCTAGGGGTGTAAACATAGAAACGGATTCCATCTATATTGGAAGCAATTTCAAGAGAGACATGTTCTTGGATATCTGGAGTGAAACGCAGTAGACCGTGCAAAGAGGCAAACATTTGTTCAGCCGCTACGGGAAGTTTTTCGTTTTCCTTGGGGAGTTGGATTGAAAGAAGAACGCCTTCATCTATCGAGGCGCGACGCTCACCGATCTCCAGTTTTCTTGCCGCTCTCCAGGCAAAGAAAAAGGAGACAACTACTATCAGTATAAGAATGATAAAGAAATTCATGTTCTCTCTCTACTCCCCTCTCCTTTTAGCAGAGTTTCTCTCATTGAAGGAATTTTACCTCAAAATGAGGTTTGAAGTCAATTTGGAAATTGTCGAAAATAAATTTGCTTAAAAAACGAGAAAGCCCTTGAAGGGCTTTCTCTTAGAAGAGGCCAAGTTCAAAGAACGCAGCCTTAGGAAAATTCACTCTTAAAAACAGAAGCGCGCCCCGAAGGGCGCACTTCTTTAGAGGAGGCTATTTTGGCCTCCTCTCGGAAGAAAGGAGAGAGATCTTGTATATTTTAGCAATTTTGGGCCAAAAAGTCAATATTACAGCCTAATCCAATCTCAGACGGACCGGGAGATCTTTACCCAAAATAACCACGATATCTCCCGCCCCCTGACCATCGGCGAGCTCGATTTCAGTCCCCAAAAAGGCAGCAATTTTTTTGGTAAGTAGCCCCTTTTCTTGAGAATGGACTATTACCCTCGTTTTCTCTTCACTTCCAGTTTCGACGGCCACTACCCTACCACCAAGATTGGTCACAACCTGCTTGAAGCTGCTACCAAGTCCGACAACCCCACTTCCATTATTTATCTGAACCGAGAGAGCCTCAGAAGCAATCTCCGAGTCAATAAAAACCGACTTCAATTTGCTCTGCATCCGCTCTTGGTCAAAACCATCCCTACCGGCAGTATCTGCAAGATCTATAAAAACTATGTTTTCTGGGTTGGTACCCTTCAAAGTACGCGAGGCAGATAGAAGCTGATCAACGCTCAGGTTTGTCTGTAGATGTTCGTTCAGCCAGCCTCTGAGCTTAAAGAAATCTAAAAAAAACCCAAGCGAAAACAATTCCTTTCTCAAGGCGAGCACGCTATCCAACCCCACGCTGCCGCCTTCTTGAAAAACCAAATACCCATCGAGAGTTGTGCCTACTAGATTCGCGCTCTGCCAGAAAACTTTATCGAAGCTAAGAGGGTAAATGTTTGCGAGAGAGTCCTTTTCTGAAGGTAGGTTAAGACTGACTTGAGGCGGAATTGATATAAAGGTAATTCTCTTTCCGTCAGGGTCGTAGGTAACCACATTTAATTCTAACAGAGCACCCTTCTCATCAGTACGAGCAAGAAGAAGACTCGATCTTGATTTCAGGTCAAGCCTCTGGGAACTGGCGAAAGGTGCCTCAAGTGCTGGGAAAGGTTTTTGTGCGCTAGCCACCAAAGCCGGGACTTGAACAAAGAGGTTGCCGACAAAAAAGAGAAATACGATTAGAAAAAACCATTTCCAGGACTTAGTTTGTAGTCTACGTACCAGACCGCCCTGTCTAAGTGGCCGTTTGTCTTCGAGATGGCCACGACTCAGAGAAATCTGCCTTTTTTGTAACATAAATTGTTTTTTCCCGGAACTTAAATTTTAAGTTTATCACAAAGCCTTTTCCAGTTGCCTTGACAGGCGAACTGCTCAACCAATAACATTAAACTAATGCCGACCTTCAACAAGTCTTTCTTCAATAAGACTAGCTTGGACCCACAGACCAAACAACCAAAGGTCGCGCTCGATCCTCTAAAAATAGGTTTACTTGGCCTCGCTGCTATTGTTTTAGTCTTTGTTTTAGCTGGATCGGTAAGGTTGATCACTAAAGCTCTTGAAAAACCGCCAGTGCGGCAGATACCTCAAACTGATTCCGAAAGAGCAATCGATTTAGAGAAAAAACGCGCCGAAGAAGCCTCAAGGGCAGCAGAAGCTGCTCAAACACCGCAGGCTCAGTTAACAACTGCCTACAAAGACATAGTCGGTTCTACCGATTTTCTCCGTAGTATCAGCTTTGAAGGCGGCTTGGGTACTATCAGCTATACTATCAATTCTTCCGACAACAATATCGTTCTAACTACAGGCTACCAAAACTTCGCGGATTTTGCCTCAAGAGTTTTCAATATTCCTGAACTGAAAAGGTTTCGAACCGTAGTTTACACCACCGCGTTGGTAGATTCTCAAGGACAAGCTAAGGAGGCTGCCATGACTTTGGAAATTTCAAGAGAAAAAGCGGAAAAGGTTAATTGGCAGATCAACAAATTCCGCTACGAAACCTTTCCTGCCAACCTCGACGTAAACAAAATCCATCCCTCTTTCGAAAAAGAATACGAGGCATTAGTCAAAAAAGACTAAGAATTGGTGATTCGCCGTGCCTGAATCCGTTCGGTGAGAAAATCAACCTGCTCATTGCGCATTTCTCCATTTACCAGTTGATCAAGATTCTCCCCTGAAAGAAGGCTGGTAAAAAACTTACCACTGATTACTCTCGGGATGATGACATAATTGGCACCAGCCTGATAAAGCTCCAGGGCTTGGTCCTCAGTTGGTGAGGTGACAACGAGTGGTACTTCAGAAGCAAAACTGCGGACGAAATCTAGCAGCTCTCGACTGTCCTCTAGGTCAAACATGGTGGAAATTACTAACTTGGAGGCTGGTAGGTTCGCCTTTTCGAGTATTTCAGGATCTGTAATATCTCCGAACAACACGGGAACACCATAGGCTCGTAAATCTTCGGCCACTATAGGGTTAAAATCCACTACTAGTACCTCTTGATCATGCTTGCGCAAATACCTCAAAATATCCCAACCAAGCCTACCAGCACCAATGAGAACGAAATGCCCCTGTCGTGAGATCCTCTCCTCCCCATCTTCTAGTCTTCTTGAAGGTTCGAAAAAATCAAGGTATTTGTTCACTCGACGATAAATCCTCGTTGAGTTCTTCAGTGCATAGGAACTGACGGCAATCGTAATCAAAGTAGTAATCGTAAGGGTACTTACAAGGCTTTCCTCGATTTGACCAATCGAGACTCCAAGAAACAAGACGATCAATGAAAACTCACTTACTTGACCCAGGGAAATTCCAACCAAAAAACTTGTACGTTTACGAAAACCTTCTCTGGATAAAAGAAAGGCTGTGACCAATGGTTTAACCGTGAGAACAACCACCGAAAAAACTAGGGCTGGTAAGAGCGAATCAAAAAGATTTTCAAATTTTAAGCTCGCCCCTATAAAAATAAAGAAGATCAGTATGAAAAAATCTCTTAACGGCCTGACACGAGCCGCTATCTGATGCTCTTGCGCCAAATTAGCTAGCCCTACCCCAGCCAGGAAAGCTCCAATCTCAATTGATAAACCAGCGAATGAGGCGGCCGAAGCGGCGATAAAAAGCCAGGCTAAAGACCCAATAAAAAGCAGTTCCGAATTGTAAGCAAGGCGCTCAAATACATAAGGCAGAAGCCCTCGGCTCAACAAATACCCAACGGCTAATAAAAGCCCACCTACTATTACGCTCGAGGCCAGGCTCAAGACAGAAAAAGAACCTACTCCGATTCCAGCGATGATGATTAAGACAAAGATGGCGAGAACATCTTGCAGAAGCAAAATTGCCACCGTCAATTGCCCGTAAAGAGAATCGAAGTCTCTCTTCTCGGTAAGCAATTTAACCACGACTATCGTACTGGAAAAAGCGAGCGCTATCCCTACATAAACCGCCGCGGTCAGGCTCAGTCCAAGTAATTTTGCGACTACCACACTCAACAAAAAAGTAAAGCCGATCTGTTTTAAGCCAATGATTAAAGTTGGGCGGCCAAATCTCTTTAGGTCGTTGATTTTTAGCTCTAAGCCAATCAAGAAAAGTACCAGGGAAAGACCCAAATCGCGCAGGAGTGCGAAGATCTCGGTTTGGGTTTCGTTACGAAAAATTAAGGGCCCAGCAATGATGCCGGCCACTATGTAAGCAATAAAGACAGGCTGCTTCAAAAAGGCTGCCCAGGCCCCTAAAAAGGCGGCTAGGGTGATGACTATACCAACCAGCAAAAAGGTGGCTGAAATTTCCATGAGACAAAGTTAATAATTCATAATTCGATAATTAACTGTTTACAAATTCTGGGTTCCTAATTCTCATCATAGCTTATCTAGAAAAGCTTGCAAATCAGTTGGTAGTGGGCTTTCAAATTTGAGCTCCCTACCTGTAGTTGGGTGTTTAAACTCTAAGGAGCTGGCATGCAAAAAAAGGCGTTGCCAGGCTTTTTTGGCTCCGTAGAGCCTGTCTCCAGCAATTGGGTGTCCCAAAAAAGAGAGGTGAACACGAATCTGATGAGTTCTGCCAGTCTTAGGGGAAACCGCAAGCAGTGTGTATTTCTCAAAGTCTTCCAAAACCCGATAGTCTGTCTCTGCCTCCTTACCCTCTTCTTGGACTGCAAAACGCTGGAAAGACAGCGGGTGTCGACCAATTCTCTCTTTGACAACCCCAAAGGGTTTGGAAAGTTTCCCTTCTACCAAGGCTAAGTACTTTTTTCTTACCCTCCGAGACGCAAACTGCTTTTTTAGGTTCTCAGTAGCATCCAAGTTCTTTCCAACAACCAACAGACCAGAGGTATTTTTGTCCAAACGATGTACTATACCCGGGCGAATATCATTCTCTTTAGCCATTTCTTTCACGTGGTAAAGAAGCCAATTCACCAGCGTCCCAGAGGTGTGATCCGCGGTTGGGTGCACAACCATACCAGCAATCTTATCAACAACGATGATATCGGGATCTTCATAAACCACTTTTACTGGCAATTTCTCCGCCTTGATTTCCGTTTCTTTTGGACTTGGCGGGTTGAAAACAACCAAGTCGCCGCTACGAACTTTGTAGCCAGAAGAGCTGGCTTCCTTGTTGACCAGAATATTTCCCTCCTCGATTAATTTTTGAATTTTAGAGCGGGAAAGGTCCTTAAGTTGAGCCTGGAGATAACGATCAAGACGTGCAGACTTTGGTTTTACCTTGATTTTGAAAATTTGCATTCAGGAGAGTTACTTACCTTTACTCAAAAAGACTTTGACTTCGTTGAGAACTTGGTCGGGATTCATCGCGGATTTAATCAAATAGCCCGAGGCTCCCAGGGAAAAGCCTTCTTTGATAATAGAGTCTTGCCCTAAATTGGTAAGTAGGACGGTCGGTCCATTCGGTAGTTTAGGAGGAGACACCTTAAGTTTTCTGAGCACTTCTAAACCGTCAACTTTAGGCAGCATGATATCCAAAAGAACGAGGTTGTATCCTCCCGCACTCGCTTTGTCCAGCCCTTCTTGGCCGTCAGCTGCCAATTCAACCGTGTAGCCTTCTTCTCGAAGTAGCTCGTCATAAAGTTCTCGTAGAAATTGATCGTCCTCGACGACAAGGATTTTTTCGTTCATATCAAAAACTCCCTTCGAAAATTATTCTATCACAAACAAGTAGCTAACGTTTTTTCTTTGATTCGTCGGCCAAACAGCGCAAAGCAGTCGGCATGGCTTCAAGTCTTGCCTTCTCGATCTTTTGATGACAAACTTCACAAACACCGTAAGTTCCACTGTCAATTTTTTTCAAGGCGCGATCGACGGCTAATAAATCCTGTTTCAGGGCGATACGAGTAGCAGTAATACGATCATGGCCCTCCGTCTCAGTTATGTCATCGTCTGTCGTCTTCTGGCTAGCACGTTCCGGAGCCAAATATGGATCTTCTTTTTTGTAATATTCTAATTGTCTGAGTAGTTTTTCCTTTTCTTCTGACAAAATTTTTTGTTGCTTTGTAAAATCCACTTTACCTCCTTATGATAGTCTTGAAGTTTTTTGCCTGGTTTCCAAAAAGAGAAACTTTCTTTAAAACTACCCTTACGTCGGTGCGGAAATTTCTCAGTCCAAAATAGTATAAGCCCACAAAACCGATACTAGCAACCACCAACGAGAGTATTTGGGCGATTTTAACACCCGCTACAAAGGTTGAATCGGCACGGAAATATTCCAAAACAAATCTAGCTACTCCAGAAAGTAGTAACCAATCAAAAAAGACTATTCCACTCTTTACTTCCCCACTCTTCTCAATATTTTTGAAATAAGTTCGGGTCAAGAAGATAAAGATCAAGAAACTGATGGCAGCTTCATAGAGCTGTACTGGGTGTCGCTCTCCAACCAAGGCTGGAAAAGTTACTCCCCAGGGAAGATCTGTCTGATATCCATAATCGGTGCCAGCTAAAAAGGTACCTAGTTTGCCGATCGCGAAGCTGAGAGCTGCGGCAAGGGCAGCTAAATCAGCTATCTGAAAGGCTGGCCATTTCCAGGCTCGACAAAAGTAAATTCCCACAAGAATAGCAGCAAACAGCGCTCCAAAGTAAGCGAAACCCCCTTGCCAAACAAAGAGAGCCTGAGCTGGCTCCAGAGAAAAATAGCTCCAGTTAAGTAAAACATAAAGCACTCTCCCCCCGACAAGAGCAGCTAACAAGCCCAGAAGAGAAAGGTCCAGCAGGCGCTCTTCATTGAAGCCTCGTTTTCGCCCCTCTCTCCAGAAAATAAACGTACCAGCAAGGTAGGCCAAAGTTAGGAAAAAACCGTACGAATAGATAGTAAGACTTCCAAATTCAAAAAGAACCGGCAACATAAATTTTCTTTAAGTATAGCGATTAAATTTTAGTCGGTAAAGAGCTACGATTAGAGTTAGGACACCCAGAGCAAGCAACACCGTTCTGATCCCTAGACTATCCCCGAGCGCCCCAGCGGCCAAAACTGGGAGAACCGAAACTCCCGACCCAAACGTCCCTAGGATACCATAGGTCCTTCCTCTAAACCTCTCTGGGGTCTCTGACTGAAGCTCGGTAGTGGTAGGCACGGTGATAAAGGAGGTGGCAGCTCCAAGAAGCACGATCAAGAGCACAGCTAACAAATAGACTGCCTTATTGATAATCGCTGTCTCAAGGAGGGAGAGAACGAGAAAATCGGCTCCAACTACAAACAAACCAAAATTTACCAAATATCTTTCTTTGAAGAGATGGCCGAGATGACCAATCCCAAACGAACCAAGAATCATACCAAACGCGGCTGGAGCAACTAAAACTACGCTCGCAAGCTTAACGTCCAAGCCGAGTACTTTGTCGACAAAGCCTGGTGTAATAGTGGCTAAAACCAATATAACCGCTTGTGTACTAGTCAAGAAAAAGACCGCGTCCCGAACAGAACGATTTTTGAAAAAGAAGACAATGCCGTCAATAAAAGTTTTTAGAGGACTGTGAATTCCTTCTCTTTCTTCAAGAGAACGTATTGTATTAGGAAGAAACCAAACTAGACTAAGAGCAACAGCAAAAAGTAAAGCTAGTACAAACAACGTCCCACCCTCACCCAAAAAGGCTAAGGCTGGACCACCGACAACAAAACCAGCAATTAAGGTGATTTGTACTGTAAGTGTAAAGAGAGAATTGGCTGCAATTAAATCTTTTCTTTCACGCACAAGAGCCGGAATTGCCGAACCTTCGGCCGGAAAGAAAAATAGCGTCACAAAGGCTAAAAGCAAAACAGCCGTATAGAGCACTATCAGGCTGTTAACAAAAAATATCAGACAAAAGATTATCAGTGCTCGTAGTAAATTGGTTACAATCAAAACTTTCTTGAGATTCTGGTGATCAACAAAGACGCCCGCTAAGTAGCCAAAAAGAATTGCAGGAAAAGTAAAGGCTAAGATCAAAAGACTAACGGCGGTATTCGACCCTGTCTCCTCGTAAACCTTTAGAGTGAGGACGAAATAGAGAGCATTGATACCGATCTGAGAGGCTATCTGGGCGAGCCATAATCTAAGGAAATTTCTGTTCTCGACGACTGAAGGGAAAAGATTTTTGATTTTTTCTCCTGCGAACTTTTGAATTATGATTCGCTACTTAACCGTTTTATCAGTGACAATGCTGCACCAATACCCGATCCACTAGGACCCTTGGCCAGGTAGGGTTTTTCGCTGTCAAACCAAGCAGTAGCACCGATATCAATGTGTACCCAATCTACTCCCTTGTTTACAAATTCCCCAAGAAAAACCGCCCCAGCGATAACATCGGCACTCCTCACTGCCGGTATATTTCCCATATCGGCGATATCACTCTTAAGTAGCTCTTTGTGCTCGGCATAGATCGGCAATTGCCAGAGACGCTCGCCAACACTAGCCGCCGCATCGATGACCAGCTTTACCCAACTGTCAGGTTTGCCTAAAATGGCAGCAGCTTCAGGACCGAGAGCCACGGCAGCAGCTCCAGTCAAAGTAGAGAGTTCGAAGATCTTGTTGGCACCAAGCTTTTGCACGTAGGTAAAGGCGTCACTCATCACTACTCTCCCCTCGGCATCAGTATTAAGTATTTCAATTGTTTTACCGGAAAGAGATTTCACCACATCTCCTGGTCGGCTGGCCTTTCCAGAAGGCATATTCTCAGTGACTGGGGCAATACCAATTATATTTACTTTAGGCTTCGTCTCCCCCACCAATTTCATGATAGCCAGCATCGCCGCCGCTCCTGACATATCCATTTTCATGTCATGCATCTTAGAGGAAGGTTTAATAGATATACCACCTGTATCAAAAGTAATTCCCTTGCCCACTATTCCCAACGTAGTTTTTGAAACACGAGGTGATTTGTAACGTAAAACAAGCATGTACGAGGGTATATCACTGCCTTGAGCGATCGCCAAGAAGGCTCCCATTTTCCTTTTCGCTGCCTCCTTTTCATCAATTACTTCGATGCCAAGTTTGTAATCTCGGGCAATTTTCCTGGCTTCATCGGCGATTTTCTTTGGGGTCATGACATTAGCTGGCTCAGAAATGAGGTGCCTGGCCCAGTTGATAGCTTCAGCTGTAGAAGTCGCTTCTTTAACGGCCTTTGGATCAGCACCCACCAGAATAAGCTCCTCTATCTTCGAATTATCCTTCTTGGATTTGTAAATACCGGCATCATAATTTGCCAAAATAACCCCCTCTATTACTCCAGCCGTGGCTTCTTGTTGAGGGAGCAAACTGGCAAGCTTCTTGACCCCCAGCTTAACAGCCCTCCTAGCAGCAGCCCCAGCGATGTTTTTCGTTAATCTAGGAGACTCGTACTCTTCTTTTTTTCCAGCACCAACCAGAATTATTCGTGGGGATTTAATCAAACCGTGGGTATAAACAACTATGGTTTCATAGAGTTTTCCCTTGAATTCCTTAAGAGTCAAGAGATCAGTCAACTCTCCTTGAAGATGTCCGTCGAGTTCTTGCATTACTTCAGAAAGTCCTTCTCCTTCAAACAAAACTAGGCACAGAGCATCGGCTTGAATTTCATTTAAATTTTGATCTGAAACATTTACTTGCATTTTCAGGCTATTTTAGCACAAGTTGAAGGTAGGTCAAATACGCAGACGGGGCAGTGGAACCAAATTGGTTTTCTCCACCACCCCGAAAAGTTGTCTCGTCTCCGTCCTGTTAACCGAGTCGGACCGCGAGGCAGGTCGTCGTCCGCTGAACACCTTCGACCTTGGCAAGGTCGTCGGTGATTGCGTTACCGAGCTGATCGAGGTCGTCGGCTTCGAGCTGAACGATAACGTCGAAGGGGCCGGTCACGGTGTCGACATGGACGAGTTTGGCTTTCTTCGCCATCCCATTTCGTGAGGCCGTCTTGATTCTCTCCGCAACCCCCTTGGCTTTGCCGACTTCTGCCTCGACCAGAACATAACCTCTGACTGTCATGAAAAGATCCTCTGCTTCTTCCAAATCAAGCTACCACTCGGCGGCCTGCTAATCGGCTATTTTAACAAAATTGACAAGATAAGGGAAGTATTAGAGGGTGATGTCTTTGATTTCTTTGGAAATTTTGGTAATGACCTCGCAGCCTTTATCTTTCACTAAAACAATGTCCTCAAGTCTCACCCCGCCCCACCCTGGTCGGTAAATACCTGGCTCGATTGTAACGCAGTTACCTGTCTTCAACTTTTTTTTACCGGCCGGACTCACTCTTGGCAGCTCATGAATCTCCAGTCCAACCCCATGACCCAAGCCATGAGTAAAGTAAAATTTTGATTTTCCTTTGAGAAAATCTTGTACCTTCTGATGAATCCCCGCTCCAGTTCTTTCCGACCTAACTAAGGATTCTCCCAACTCTTGGGCTTGCAGAACCAGCTGATAAATCTCAATCTGTTCTTTGCTGGGCTTTCCCACGAAGATGGCTCGCGAAGTGTCGGAGTGATAACCAGCAAAAACACTACCAAAATCAAGCTGTAAAATATCGCCTTTTTTGACCTTTACTTTGGGACTATTGCCATAATGCGGAATCGAAGAGTTTGCTCCAGCGGCAACGATGAGAGGGTGCCAACCAACCTTTTCCGCCCCCAACTCTTTAATTTTCTTTTCTAACTCCCAGGCTACCTCAGCTTCAGTCAAACCTGGTTTGATAAAGCTGCGTATATGTTCGAAGGCTTTTTTATCAATTTCAACAGCTTTTTTCAGGTTAGCAACTTCGGATTCATCTTTTACCGCCCTGAGGTCTTCAATCGAGTGAGCTATTGGAGTAAGTTTACTTCGAGTTATTTTTCTTAAACGCTTGTAGTTGAAAAAGGAAAGATCGTGACTTTCAAAACCAATTCTGCCTAGTTTGAGCTTTCCTGTTAGCTGCGCAAAAACGGTTGGAAAAGTCTGCGGAATATCGACAATCTCAAAACCGAAGACAGAATTAACTACCTCTTCAGTGTAGCGACTATCCGTAAAGAGATAATTTGCTTTTTCGGTAATAAGTAGGTAGCCACTCTCAAAATCTCCTGGCCAACCAGTCAAGTAGAAACGATTTTGCGGCTTTGAAACTAGAAGAGCATCAAGATTTCGAGCTCTAAGTATTTGCCTGAGGGATTGAAGCCTTTTTGAGAGAAACGGCTTTTGATTTACCTTTTTTGGAGACATTTTTCCCTTCCTTGGCAAGTTTTTTTCTCGAATGCCCATTGGCACCCCGAATCTCCACTCTGGCCGGAAGAACACGTTTTATTAAAGCTAGAGTCGGAGCCACAAAATCAAAAGGAATACTTGGCATGCTAAGAGGTAGCCGTCGTTTGCCAGCGGCTTTTGTGCTCTCCACAACACTTACGGCAGCAGGTAAGGCCTCTTCGACTGTCATCGTTCCACAGCTGGGACAGGCTAACCAAGTGGAATTTAGTCGATAATTACAATTTGGACAGTTTCTTTTCAGCGCCGTGCCACACTTAACGCAAAAGGAAAACTCGGCCGCGGCTGGCTCGGAGCAGTTTGGACAGGAGAGATAGGCGGCAGAGGCGAGCAGAAATTGTTCCTCAAGATTTTGTGCAGCAAGCTCTTTTTTCGTCAATGTTGGCCTAATCATGAGATAAAAAGCAAAACCAACAAAGGCGCCGAAGGCTACCAAGACCAGCATCATCAATCGATAAAGATAATTGTCAGTTCGACGACTAATATCAACCCAAGTCCAAATGACAAGGCCGATCCAAATAGTAAAGATATAGACTAACAGCATCGTGAGAACTGTAGCATTGCTCAAAAAATTAATTATGTCTGCCATAGGTTCAATTTCGTTGACAAATATACCACATTAACCTATTATTTGATATAACATGCTTTCGACTCCACATCTACTTGTCGGAGCCGCAATCGCAAAGTCTATTCCCAATCCTGCGATCTCAATACCAGTTGCGTTTGCGTCCCACTTTGTTTTGGATTCTGTTCCCCATTGGGATGGATCTCCAAAGGCTCCTTTCGGCAAAACTTTTTACCTTTTGGTCGCCTTAGACTATCTACTAGGAATCAGTTTGGTCTGGTGGTTCAGCCGTGACAATCCAAATCAGGCTGTTTTACTTCTAGGCGCTTTCGCCGCAACCGCACCAGATTTTCTCTTAGGATCTTACAAAAACTTCAAACTTCCTTGGAACAAATGGGATTGGTACGTCCGTTTTAATGAGTTTCACCGCAGTATTCAAAACAATCTTAAAGTTGCTCCCGGTCTAGCTACTTCCCTGGTGGCTATCCTAATCGCTATCTTTCTCCTTCTTAAGATTTGACCCTTTCCAAATATTCTCCGCTTCTTGTATCAATCTTGACCGCCTCCCCTTCCTTGATAAACAAAGGGACTTGGGTTTCGAGATTATTTTCTAACCTAGCACGCTTATAGGCATTGGAAACACTGTTTCCCTTTACCCCAGGATCAGTTTCGATCACTCGCAAGACTATATTACGCGGCAGCTCCACCCCCAGAATTTCCCCCTCGGCGACTAACAAATCATAACTCTCGCCCTCCTTGAGGAATTTCAACTCGTTTGCTACTAATTTTGCCGCCAGACTAAACTGATCAAAAGTTGCTGTATCCATGAAATTTGCGCTCCCCGCGTCTGCGTAAAGAAACTGTGCCTTCTTTTTTTCAACCTCCGCCTCCTCCACCCTGGCACCAGACATGAATGATTTTTCAACAACTGCCCCAGTACGCAGATTTCTCGCCCGAATTTTGATGTTGGCGCTACCGCGACCCATTTTCGTATGTTGATAGCTTTGCACTTCCCAAAGATTTCCTTGCTCTTTGAAGGCTGTTCCCGCTCTGAGATCAGTTACGTTTAACATAAGAGCAGAATTTAAGCATTTTTCACTCTATAAATCAAGATTGCTTAGAAATTAAACTGAAGGAAGGCGATTGACGCGCAATTTTCCAGATAGGATGGACTTTATTACCTCAAAGGGTGAAATTTCAACTTGGTGACGAATTTCCTCTTCTGAAACCCCCATTTCTTTTAGCATCGAGGAAGCTTCGGCCGGAAAGTTCATCTTTCGATCGAGTTTACCTACTGAATCGGTGACTCTGCGCCAAAGAATATCAGTAAGAAGCATACGGCTAGCCTCATTTTCTACCATGTAGAAGTTCAACTTTTGCATGAGAATGTCTGCTTCTGGGTAAGACTCTTTCTTTACCTTCTCAGCTTCCCTTAGAGCCTGAAAAAGATCATTAACACGGGTGGCATAAAGAGGGTAATTCTTCGCCGCCTCTTCCCAAGCTTCAGGGTGTTGCTCAGCCACCAAACCAATTTTTAGACGATAATCCAGGTACAGGTTGGTCACCTCAGAACTAGCGATATCAACATCATCCCGACTAGCCTCATTTGGGGATGTAGGGGGTGTCGAGGAGCTCAAAGTCGCAGCAGGAACCACACTGTCGGCGCTCACACCAGGTGTCTCTGGCTGCACGGGCGTTGGCATAGCAATCACTGGTGGTTGTGGCGAGGGCTGTACCTCGCCGGCGGCCCAGGCTGGCATGCTTGGCTGGGCTGGGGATGGATTTGACGGGGCCTGAGACAAGGGAGTTACTTGGGACGGCGCAGTTTGGTTAGTGCTAGGCTGCTGAAAGTTTGTATTATTTATCGAATTGTCTGCAGGCGCAGTTGGAGTTGGGCTCGGTGTATCCCCAATCGATCCCGGTGTGGCAGCCGGAGTTGGGCTGTTATCTCCGTTCGTATCAAACATCGACTACTAGTATTACAAGGCTTTAGTTTTCTGTCAATCCGGTTAAATGGTGGCGCAGGTGGGAGTCGAACCCACAAGATGTTGCCATCATAGGTTTTTGAGACCTACGCGTATGCCAGTTCCGCCACTGCGCCTTCATTTTGAATTTACAGGTTTTTGCGTGTCTACCGTTCCACCACCCGGCCAAATTAACCTGTGAATTATACGATTTTGAACTGAGGGCTGCAAGAACGGCTCGGGATTTAGCAGGACTAGTTAGTCAAGGCGGGCTTTTTCAATTGCGTAGAACCTTCGGCGCTCACCTTTGAACTTAAGGTCAAGTTCCCCAAGTGGGCCGTTGCGGTGTTTCGAGATAGACAGCTTCACATTCTCCAAATCATCTGGATCTTCACGATAAAGAAAGATGACCACATCAGCGTCTTGCTCGATCGCTCCTGATTCACGTAGATCAGCTAGTTGGGGTACTCGGGTTTGTCGGCTCTCGACTGCGCGGGAAAGCTGGCTAACCGCCACTACCGGTATCTTTAACTCACGGGCCAAGTTTTTGAGGGCCTGAGAAATCTCGGAAACTTCTTGAACCCGATTTTCCAGGTTGCGCCCATGGATGAGTTGGAGATAATCGACAAACAGCAACTTTAGACCTGATTCGATTTGCAGTCTCCTCGCTTTAGTCCGCATTTCCATGATCGAAATACCAGGAGTGTCATCGATATAAATCGGAGCTTCAGCCAGCTCTCCCATAGCTTCCGAGATTTTCTCAAAATCCTCTTCTTGCAGATTCCCGGTCGTGATTCTCCAGGCATCAACATCGGCCTGAGAAGCGAGCATTAGGTCGACTAGCTGTTCCTTACCCATCTCCAGGGAGAAAATTCCCACCGGTACCTTTTCCTTCACCCCAACATGTTGAATAATGTTCATGATTAGGGTTGTCTTTCCCATAGAAGGGCGCGCGGCAATGATAGTCAAAGTTGAATCTTGCAACCCAGAAAGTTTTTTGTCGATCTCAGTAAATCCTGTGGGAATACCTCTTAAACCAGAGCCTTTTTTGTGCAACTCATCCAGTCGATCAAAGCTTTCGGCAAGTGCATCCTTGATGGGAATAAAATTCTGTTTGAGATGGCTTTGGGAAAGCCCGAAAAGAGCAGTTTCCGCCGCATCGAGAAGATCCTTAACTTCGCTTTCTTCACTGAAAGCCTCTTCACTGATTTTACCTGCCGCCGAGATCAAAGCTCTCTTGGTTGCCCGATCTTTTACTAAAGTCGCGTAGTGTTCTACATGGGCCGCTGTTGGAACAAGGTTCACTAAACTTGAGAGGTACCCAGCCCCACCGACAAGATCGTATTTGTCCGCCTTCTTGAGCTCGTCAGTGACGGTCACTAGATCCGCCGGCAACCTTTTTTCGTAGAGTGCTAGTACGGCGCGATAAATTTCGCTATGAGCCTCGCGATAAAAATGGTCCGGTGAAAGTATTTCTGCCACCTTAACGATGGCATCTTTGTCTAGTAATAAAGCGCCCAGCACCGACTGTTCTGCTTCAAGTGCTTGTGGTGGAACTTTACCGGCCGCAGTTGCAGCCGGCTTTGCCTTGAGATCGAGGATTCTAGATCTGGTCTGAGCCATAATTTAGCCAACTTTTTCCAATAAAATTACCTGGAGCTCCTCTGGAAGCTTTTCGGCGCTCACCGAAAGTTTGGGAAGCTTCTCGACTGAGTCCTTAGCCATTTCCTTCAAGAATTTATCCACCCCTTCAAGTTCCTTGATTTGTACCACCCCATCAGCGTAATGCATCGGGACAACTATTTTTGGCTCTAGCTGGGCAACAATTTTGGCTGCGTCTGAAGCATCAATAGTGAAAAAGCCTCCAACAGGAACTAGTGCAATATCAATATTACCTAGTTCCTCAATTTGTGCAGTGGTAAGACTCGATTGTCCAAGGTCACCTAAATGAGCAATATTCACCCCGTCCATTTGAATGTTGTAGATGGTGTTTCTTCCCCGCTCCTCACCTCGTCTATCATCGTGAAAAGAGTCTACCCCTACAATACTAACCCCCTTAATTTCGTATTCCCCTGCTCCCGAGACAACAAAAGGCTCTCCTCCCACCTCCCCAACCGCATTGTGATCAAAGTGCGAATGAGTCACTGTGACAATGTCAGCTTCAACTTTAGGGAATTTGTAGCCTATTTTTGGATCAAACGGGTCAGTCACGAGACTCGCCACTTTACCTTTGATTTTAAAAGAAGCATGTCCTAGCCAAGAAATATCCATAGACGCGAAGTAAGAATTCTGAAGTAGCAAGATATTAACATAGTTGTTTTACTTTGATCAATTGTCGGTTTGGTAATCGCGTTATTTACTTATAGAACAGGAATAAATTGAGCTTGATATTTTTCTCCTTGCATGCTAAGTTGGTTGGCGTCAATTATGCAAACAGCAGGAAATTCCAAGTTACTCTTCGCGGCGGCCGGTTTTCTAGCTGGTGTAGTTTTTATCGGCGGCATTTTCTATTTTCTTTTAAACCGAGATTCTCTACCCTCCCTTTCCGATATCACCGGCAAAAAGACCTTTGACCTACGCCTTACTGAAGCTCCAGACGATGGTGCCAGTGTCAGCTCTAGTAAGGTAACGATTAAGGGTACTACTGGCACTGAAGCTGTAGTTGTCATCAATGGCGGAGCCGAAGATACCATCGTTCAAACCGCAGGAGGAGAGTTTGAAGTTAGCTACACACTTATCGAAGGAGAAAATGATGTCAGCATCACCGCCTTTGATCAAAATACCGCTGAAACAAAAACCACTACTCGAGCGATACTTTATCTGACTGACTTGGAGAATCTATGAAGAAAAAGAGAATCGTCGATCTTCTTGTTTTGGCCTTTCTCACAGTCTTTTCGGTCGCCATGGGTTTTGCTTACGCTCAAAATGCTCCACCTGCAGGTGGGCAGGAAAATACCATTGACTCTCGGGCCAAAGATCGACTTGAGAAAATTGAGGAAAAATTGGCCACTGCTAGTAGCGGCCAAAAAAGTGCCTCCAAGACAAAGGCAGGGCATTTTGTCGGTACTTTACTAAGGGTAAACGCTACTACTCTACTTGTTAACACTGAGGCTGGTGTTAAAACTGTTTCGACCGATTCAAAAACAAGGTTTATCCAAATTGCTTCTGGTAAAACGGCAATCAGCCTGACGAGTCTCAAAGCAGGAGATCGCCTCGCAATTCACGGAATCAACAAACACGAAAGTGAAGGCAGCGCCAAGCTCGTTGCTCGTCTTGGAACCAAGATAAAAAGGTACGCGGTCTTCGGCCGAATTAGCTCTTTAACGACAAGTGCACTCACCTTGACGCACATAAAGGACGAGGAACGCGTTTTGGCGAGCGTAAACTTAACCAGCTCGACAGTCTACAAAACCAAGAACGAGGACATTACTTTTGCTAAACTCAGGCTCGGAGATGTAGTAGCAGTTTCGCTCATCGTTGATGACAAAGGCAACTTTACCGCTAAAAGGGTCTTTCTAGTTCCTGGTCTGGGGCTAAAAGAAGCAACAGCCTCCGCTTCCCCTTCCGCAAAGCAATAAATTTTCCTAATCTACACCTCTAGCTTTTTCTTAACCCGTGTGCCAATATAATTCCCATACTCGCTTGCTCGGCACATTTCCAAGTACATACTAGAAAGGGAGGGTGTTCCATGACAAACGCGGCCGATGCAGTGCTCCCCCGACTAACCAATAGAGAACGTGATGTACTAGAATGCTTAGCCGAGGGGTTGTCGAACCGAGAAATGGCGCTGCGCTTAGGAGCTTCTGAAGGCGCAGTTAGCTTCCATCTTAGTAACCTTTACGGGAAGCTTGGAACCAATCGCCGCGCGGAGGCGATTCTCACCGCTCGTGAACTTGTTGCTTGGATCAACGCGAGTGAGACACTTGAGGACGAAGACACTCGACCTGTCCTCGGCCCTCGAGAAGCGGATGCGATCAGACTCTTGGCCGAAGGCATCGATGAATACGAAGTGGCGAGACTCATGGGCATCGGGAAAGGTACCGTTGCTGTCTACGTCAGCGTCGTCAAGCAGAAGATGGGTGCAGCTGATCGCTCGGATGTCCTCAAGCGTTTTCGCGAAGGTAAGTGGAAGCTTGGCAAAGGGCCCCGTCGAGAAAAGGCTGTGGCACCTAGCCGACGGGTTGAGGATCAGACCCCAGCTTCCGTTCCACCTATCGTGCTTACAAAACCGCAGCCGGTGGTTGAAGAAAAGACGGAGTCGATACAGGAAGCTCCACCTTCCCACTCAATCCCACAGCTGAAACGCTCGGAAATACCGGACTTCGACCCAGAAGCCCGGGGCCTACAACGGACGGTCAACGTTGAGCACAACGAAGAAAGGATCATCACGGCAATTTTCCACCACACCAGCCCTGACTTCAATAAGTACTGTCTCTGCTCAAGGATGGGCATGGGAGTCCGCGAGCTAGAAGACAAGGGTCTGGTGTTCCTTGCTTTAGCCAAACTGCGCGAAATCTTGCGCATCTACGATGGTGGCTACAGTCTCAACCGCAAGGCAGCGAACATCGCCCGAGAGATCCGCAGGCGTTTTCCAGGCGAAAGCGTGGACAGCCTGGTAAAGACCTACTACGGTGCCACCGGCGACGCCGTTGAGAAGGAACTGCCTAGCCGACCAAGCAAGGCGAGGGGTTAGAACCACACGCTCTTTGACCCCTCGCCCAGCTCCTCTACTTTCAAACCAATAACCCATAAGTTATAATTGGTCGCATAATGAACAAACTAAATCTTGCTACACCAAAGGGTTTTCGAGATTTTCTTCCAGAAACCGCTGCGAAGCGGAATTTTTTGCTGGAAAAAATTGTCAGAGTTTTCGAAAGCTTCGGCTTCGAACCACTCGAAACTCCCGCCTTGGAATATGCCG
>Ga0247727_10002695_pt1 | contig 40278 bp, 33 predicted proteins | sample WisWelCaveWW1625_FD_202498 | JGI IMG/M metagenome (GOLD analysis project Ga0247727, IMG submission 202498) | Biofilm microbial communities from Wishing Well Cave, Virginia, United States - WW16-25 | ecosystem: Environmental > Aquatic > Deep subsurface > Groundwater > Cave microbial mat | place... | reverse complement strand
GGGCGACTCGTGATCGACGGCGTCCGCCACGTGATCTCGGCCCAACCGATGTCGGCGAGCGGGTCGCCCACATCGGCCATCTCCCAGTCGAACACGGCGCTCACCTCGGCGCCGACGAAGGCGAAGTTGCCGGGCTTCGCGTCACCGTGGACGAGGGTGATCGTCGGGCATGGTTCGGGCTGGTGCTCGCGCAGGGCTGCCAGCAGCCGCTCGAGCGCGGGGAGCGGTCCGCGAGCGACGCGGCGCACCTCGCGGGACCAGTGGTCGAGCTCCCGATCCAGGTAGTCGCGACCGTCTCCGAGGGCATCGAGCCCGCTCGCCGCGAGATCGACCCGATGGATCGTCGCGATCTGCTCGACGAGGCTCTCCGACATGCGTCGGATGCGCTCGGGGTCGGCATCGAGCTCCGCGGGAACCTCCCGCTCGTAGACCTCACCGTCGAGGCGCTCCATGACGAAGAACGGACGGCCGAGCACGTCTCCCGAGCTCTCGAGCCAGAGCGCCCTCGGCGCCTTGACCGCCGTTCCCTCGAGCGCCCGGAGGACCCGGAACTGGCGCACCAGGTCGTAGGGCTCGAGCAGTCCCGGCGACGGCGGACGCAGGCGGACCACGACGTCGCGTCGCTCCTCGCCTCTCCGGGTCCGCCACACGATCGTGAGCACCAACATCTCCGCCGAGTGCCCGACCTCCACGCGGCCCAGGCCTTCGACGCGTACGTCGTCGGCGTCGCCGAGCTGGGTTCGGAACCAGCCCGCGAGCCGGGTGCCGATCTCGTCGCCGTCCATCACGTGCCCGGGACCCAAGGGTCCCTCACATGTACGAGACCGGATGGTCGGACTCGGCGCCGAGTCCGAGCTCGGGCCAGATGCCGGAGATGATGCTCTCGAGGATGCCGTACCCGGTGGCGACGCCCTCGCGGACGCGCACTGGCGTGTCGCGGAACTGTCCGAGCAGGCGAACGTGCTCGTCATCCGAGCAGTCGGCGATGTACTCGCCATCGAGATCGAGCGGGCCCCGCCAGGAACCGTGCTTGTGGCCCGCCCACGAGCCGTAGCCCGCGGTCTTCAGGCAGAAGCCCGACTCCCCGAGCGCCTCCACCTCGATCACCCGCTCCTCCCCGGTTTCCATCGTGAGGTGCAGCTCGCCGCCGCGCACGTACCGCGTACGGGGGTCGTACGCCATGCGCGGCACGACCGAGCGGACCGGCGCCTGACTCCCGGTGGCGTCGTTCACGTAGGCGGAGGTGTAGTGCCACGCGCCTTCGGTGACGAAGATGGCCGTCTCGTAGTAGCTGCCGTCCGGCCTGCGGAAGAACGCGGGAGCCCATTTCATCCCGCCCTGGATCGATCGGCCGCGCGGGACCTGCGGGGCGGGGATGAGATCCGCAGGCGCTGCACCGACGGCCTGACGGATGCCCCACGAGTGGTCGCGGAAGCCGAACCACTCGTCGGGTCGGACCTCGTGCCTCACGCCGTCGACCGTGATCTCACCGCTCGCCCAGCCCCCCTGGTGGTAGCGGACGACGTCGACGTCGACGCGGTTCGTGCGCGCGTTGCGGACCAGGTTGCGGTTCTCGAAGAAGGGCGGCGTCACGCCCGAAAGCACGACGGCGAAGGAGACGGGCTGGACGTCGTTCGGCTCCAGGATGAAGCGCACCTTCGCGAGGGGCTCGACGATCTCGTACCGGATCGGACCGATCGCCGCCTGCTCCGGTGCGGAGTCGAGCTCGCGGCTGCCGCGCACCGTCCACTGCTCGTGGCCGCGGGACACGCCGCCGAAACCGTCGAGGATTCCCCGGTTGTGATACTTCCCGAGGCCGAAGTCGAGCTGGAGCGATCCATCCGTGCGCGCGATCGAGGTCCAGATCTTCTCCGTCCACGCGTGGTCGGACACCGAGACGATCGCGAACGTGTCGACGATCTGGTGATTCAGGCCTTCGTCGGCGGCACGGAACGGCCCGATGTCCTTGATGCTCATCTCACCTCCTGCGCGCGGGCGCGGTTTCGCGGAGTACCTGCTTCTTGACTCAACGATCCGGCCGGTCGCTGAGGCCGTCGGCGACGATGAACCGGCAGCGGCAGTGCGCGATCCGCCAGCCGTCCGCGGTCCGGTGGAGCTCGTCGGTGTAGACCGCACTCCTCGAAGCGCCGGTTCGGCGATCGACGAACAGCAGGTTTCGCGTCGTTCGCGCCCGATCGGGAGCAGTCATCTCGATGACGGGCGGTCCGCCGAGATGCAGTCCGCCGGGGGCTCCGCCCATCATGCGCCGCAGGCCCTCGTGTCCATCGAACGACCGGCCGTACACCTTGTAGCGGGCGTCCGGGGTGAACAACGCCACCCAGCCGTCGACGTCGTCGGTGTCGAGCGTGAGGCAGTAGCGAGCGAGGAGATCGCAGATGGCCACACGATCCTCGGGTGTCGGGAGCACGAGGTCCTCCTAGCGATTCCGTCGAGCGGGACGGTCGCTCAGCCGGGAGCCGAACTGCGAGGGCTTGCCGGAAGACTCCATTACGAGGCGGGACCGGACGATCTTGCCTGATGCAGTTCGAGGCAATGGCTCGTCCCAGACCACGAGCTGCTCGGGCAGCTTTCGCACGGCCAGCCCCTCGGACCGGAGGTGTTCGATCACGGCCTCGAGGGTCATCTCGCGGTCCTCCTCCGGGCGGACGCCAACCGCGAGCCGCTCGCCGGTCGCTTCGTCCGGCAGGCCGAAGCAGGCGTACTCGACCACACCCGGGAGGCGGGCGAGAGCGCCCTCGACCTCGCTGAGCGAGATCTCGAGGCCGTTCCTGTTGACGACCTCTTTCAAGCGACCCACGACGGTCAGCCGCTCGCCCTGCACCTCCACCGCATCGCCCGTCCGGTACCACCCGTCCTCGAAGGCCGCCTTCGTGTCTTCGGGGTCGACGTAGCCCAGGAAGACGGCCGTCCCCCGCAGCAGGCCCTCCTGGGCGTGCTCCCGGGAGCCCACACGGACCTCGGTTCCCGGCATCAGCGCGCCGTCGTCGATCAGGCGCTTTTCGCGATCGTCTTCAGGTAGGCTGCCGGAGGAGTTCGGCGCCTCCGAGGAGCCGTAGACCCGCGCCTGTGCACCCTCCGCCTCGAGGCGAGCCCCCCGTGAGGGATGCCTGCGGACCCGAGCCCCACGGTGACCGCGTCGGGCCTGCTCACGAGTGGCGACCCAACCGCGCGAGTCCACGGGGGGTAGCCGCACGGCCTCACGACGTTGCCGCGCACCACGTCGTCGCGCGGAGTGCAGAGCTCGAAGAGGGCTCTCATGAAAGGGGGCGCCGGGGATTGGCCCGCCCAGGTTCCCTCGGGACGGACCGGCGGGCCAAGTGCACCCCGCGAAGGCCGAAATCACGTGTCCAGCGTTCGACAATGCGTTTCGATGGACAGGACTCCGGCAGCGCGGATCGCGAACCGCCGCTGGAGACGCCGCTGTCCACACCCCTCGATGCCGCCGAGAGCAGCTGGGATCCGTGGCTCTGGGCGCTCTACCTGCGCGAAGTTGCGGGAGAGCGACGGCCCGTCCTGCACTAGTCGAGGCAGCGCCTCGCCGCCGGACCCGCAGCCGCTACCGTCCGCCGGCCCGTGACCGCCGAGCGCATCCCGATCTTTCGCCGCACACGCACGATCGGTCCCCGCGACATCGATCTGCTCGGCCACGTGAACAACCTGGTCTGGGTCCGCTACGTCGTCGAGCTCGCGGCCGCGCACGCAGACGCGCTGGGCGTGGGCTTCGAGGCCACGCGCTCGCTCGGCGGCATCTGGATCGTGCGTCGCCACAACGTGCTCTACCACGCCAACGTGTCGGTCGCAGCGACGATTCGTGAGAGCACCTGGATCTCGGCGCTACGCGGGGCGCTGTCGCTGCGCCACGCGCGCTTCGAGAGCGAGGCGGCCGCGCTGCTGGTCGAGGCGCACACAGAGTGGGCATACGTGGATGCGACGACCCTGCGGCCGCGCCGCGTGCCGGCGGAGCTGCGCAGTCGCTTCGATCTCGTCGCGGAACCGGTGTCGGGCTAAGGCGTATCGAAGGCGCGCGGCATGCGCATGTTGAGCGCGACGAGCCCTCCGTTCACCCCGTAGATCTCGCCCGTCACGTAGCTCGCGGCCGGTGAGGCGAGATACAAGGCGCAGGCGGCGATGTCCTCGACCTGGCCGAGGCGGCCTAGCGGCGTGAGCCTCACCATCTCCGCCTCGATCTCCGGAGTGAGCAGCCCGGCCAGCGCCTCCGTCGCGATCGAGCCGACGGCGATGGCGTTCACGCGCACCTTCGGCGCGAACTCCTGCGCCAGGTTCTGGGTCAAAAAAGACAGCGCGGCCTTCGCCGTGCCGTAGGCCGCGAAGCCGGCCGAGTTGTGGCGACCCGCGACCGAAGAGATGTTCACGATGGCGCCGCGGCCCGCGGTCTCGACCATCTTCGGCACGACGAGGCGTGTGAGCAGGAAGGCCGTCGTGACGTTGAAGCGGAAGGCGGCTTCGAACTCCTTCTCGCCGGTGCGCAGCGCGGGCTTGGGCGGCCAGCCCCCTGCGTTGTTGACGAGCAGGTCGATGCGGCCGAACTCGCTGAGCGTTGCTGCGACGAGGCCCTCGAGCTGCGTGCGTTCCAGCACGTCGCAGGGCACGGCCAGGGCACGTCGCCCGTGGCCGCGAACGCTCGCGGCCGTGCGCTCGATCTGCTCGCGCGAGCGCGCGGCCACCACGACGTGCGCGCCGGCCTCCGCATAAGCCTCGGCGATCGCGGCCCCGATGCCGCGTCCGGCTCCGGTCACGATCGCCACCTGGTCGTCGAGCCGGAAGCGTTCGAGAATGCCCATGCGTCCCTCCGAATCAGCGAGGCGGCGAGCGCCGCGCCTGTGCGGCGGCGTTGCCGACGTAGGTGGCCGGACTCAGCGAGCGCAGGCGCCGCTTCTCCGCTTCGGGCAGGGGCAGGCCGTCCACGAAGGCGAGCAGGGCCTCGCGGTCGATGCGCTGTCCGCGCGTCAGGCCCTTCAGCTGCTCGTACGCGTCGGCCACGCCGTGCTTGCGCAGCACGGTCTGGATCGCTTCCCCCAGCACCTCCCAGCTCGTGTCGAGATCCGCTTCGAGGCGCGCGCGGTCGACTTCGAGCACGCCGAGGCCGCGGCGCAGCGACTGATACGAGAGCAGGCAGTGGCCGGCAGCCGCACCGACGTTGCGGAGCACCGTGGAGTCCGTCAGGTCGCGCTGCCAGCGCGAGATGGGCAGCTTCTCGGACAGGTGCTGGAGCAGGGCGTTCGCAAGCCCCAGGTTGCCCTCGGCATTCTCGAAGTCGATCGGGTTGATCTTGTGCGGCATGGTGGATGACCCGACCTCTCCGGCGACCACCCGCTGGCGGAAGTAGCCGAGCGAGATGTAGCCCCAGACGTCACGGGCGAAGTCGATCCCCACGCGGTTGAAGCGCGCGAGGGCGTCGCACAGCTCCGCGATCCAGTCGTGCGGCTCGATCTGGGTCGTGCACGGGTTCCAGGCCAGGCCGAGGCCCTCGACGAAGGCGCGCGAGAGGCCTTCCCAATCGATCTCGGGCCAGGCGGCGAGGTGGGCGTTGTAGTTGCCCACGGCACCGTTCAGCTTGCCGAGGATCTCGACGCTCTCGATCTGGCGGCGCTGCCGTGACAGGCGGCCGACGAACACCGCGAGCTCCTTGCCGAGCGTCGTCGGCGAAGCCGGCTGGCCGTGTGTTCGCGCGAGCATCGGCTGCTCCGCGAAGCGCTCGGCCAGTACGCGGATGCCTTGGATCAGGCCGTCGGCCTCGGGCAGCAGCAGCTCGTCGCGCAGATCCCGCAGCATCAGCGCATAGGCCAGGTTGTTGATGTCCTCCGAGGTGCAGGCGAAGTGGATGAACTCCGCGGCTCGGGCCAGCTCGGGCGTGCCCGCGATGCGTTCGCGCAGGAAGTACTCGACGGCCTTGACGTCGTGGTTGGTCGTCCGCTCGATCTCCTTCACGCGCTGGGCGTCTGCCTCACCGAAGTCGGCGAGGATGCGGTCGAGCACGGCCTCGGCGGCGACGGAGAAGGGCTGCGGCGTGTCGAGCTCGGGCCGCGCCGCGAGGAAGCGCAGCCACGCCACCTCGATGCGCAGCCGGTACTGGATCAGCGCCCACTCGCTCGCGTAGCTGCGCAGCGGGGCGGTCTTCTCGGCGTAGCGCCCGTCCAGCGGCGAGACGGCCGTGAGCGGCGAGAGGTCCTTCACCTTGGTGCTCATCGTTCGGTCCAAGCCCTCGCGTTGTGGAACATGCGCATCCAGGGGCCGTCTTCGCCCCAGCCTTCGGGTCGCCAGGAGAGCTGCACGGCGCGGAAGGCGCGTTCGGGGTGCGGCATCAGGATCGTCATGCGTCCGTCGGCCGTGGTGAGGCCGGTGATGCCGCCGGGCGATCCGTTGGGATTCGCCGGATAGCTCTCGGCGGGTCGGCCATCCGCATCGATGAAGCGAAGCGCAGGGATGGCCCCCGGTCCTGCCCCGAGCGCGCGGCCCTCGCCGTGCGCGACGGGAATCGGCAGACGCGCTCCTTCCATCCCGCGGAAGAACAGGGAAGGGCTCTCGACCACTTCGACCAACGCGAGCCGCCCCTCGAACTGGTCCGAGCGGTTGCGGCCGAAGCTCGGCCAATGCTCCGCGCCGGGGATCAGCTCCTTCAGCGCCGACAGCATCTGGCAGCCGTTGCAGACGCCGAGCGTGAAGGTCTCCGGGCGCAGGAAGAAGCGGGAGAAGCTGTCGCGCGCGCGCGGATGGAAGAGGATCGACTTCGCCCAGCCCTGGCCTGCGCCCAGCACGTCGCCGTAAGAAAAACCGCCGCAGGCGACCAGCCCGCGGAAGCTCCCGAGGTCGAGTTCGCCATCGATGACGTCCGTCATGTGGACGTCGACGCATTCGAAGCCGGCGCGGTGGAAGGCGGCGGCCATCTCGACTTGGCCGTTGACTCCCTGCTCGCGCAAGATGGCGACGCGCGGCGGTGCGCCCGACCGGATGGCGGGCGCGCTGTTGGCTGCGGCGGGCACGTGCACGCGCAGCAGCGGCTGCCCCGACAGACGCGTCGCGTGCTCTTCGTCGGCGCAGGCGGGGTCGTCACGCAGCCGCTGGAGCGCGTGGCTGGTGGCGCTCCACCAGCTGCGCAGCGTCGTGAGCGACTCTTCGAAGGCGAGGCCGGCCGCGCTGCGAATCGCGACGCGGGTCGCTTCGGTCGGGCGTGCGACGGGCTCCGTACGATCGGCAAGCTCGTGGCGCGCCAGAATCTCGATCGCGAGCGGGAGCTGCGTCTCCGCGACCTGGAGGACCACGCCGAGCTCCTCGGCGAAGAGCGCCGCGAGCAGCTGCTGGGGCTCGACCGCGAGCGTCACGTCGAGTCCGCAGCGCCCCGCGAATGCCATCTCGAGCAGCGCCGCGATCAGGCCGCCGTCGGAGCGGTCGTGATAGGCCAGCACGAGGCCCGCCTGGCGCAGCTCGCCGAGCGCCGCCGCAAGTCGGCGCAGGTCGGCGGCGTCGTCGAGATCGGGCGCGGCGTCGCCGACCTGTTCGTAGACCTGCGCCAGCGCGGAGCCGCCCAGTCGATTCCGGCCCCGGCCCAGATCGACGAGCAGCAGCACGCTCGGTAGCCGCTGCACCAGCTCCGGCGTCCAGCAGGCTCGCACGTCGCTGACGGGCGCGAAGGCCGTGACGATCAGCGAGAGCGGTGCGGTCACGCTGCGCTGGATGCCGCCCTCCTCCCATACGGTGCGCATGGAGAGCGAGTCCTTGCCGACCGGGACGGCGATCCCGAGCGCCGGACACAGCTCGAGGCCGACCGCGCGCACGGCGTCGTAGAGCGCGGCGTCCTCGCCGGGATGGCCCGCAGCCGCCATCCAATTGGCCGAGAGCTTCACCGCGCCGAGCGACGGTACGTCGGCCGACAGCAGGTTCGTGAGCGCTTCTCCCACGGCCATGCGGGCGGAGGCGGCTGCGTCGATCAGTGCGAGCGGGCTGCGCTCGCCCAGCGCCATCGCCTCGCCCGCGCACGTGTCGAAGCCGGCGCAGGTGACGGCCGCATCGGCTACCGGAACCTGCGCCGGCCCCACCATCGGATCTCGGGAGCAGAGGCCGCCCACCGTGCGGTCGGCGATCGTGACGAGGAAGGTCTTGTCCGCCACCGCCGGCAGGTGCAGCACACGCTGCAGGGCGTCGCGCGGCGTGACGCCCGAGAGATCCAACGCAACGCGCACGACACGCGCGTGCTTCACGTCGCGCAGCGTACGCGGCGGCCGTCCGAGCACGATCTCGAGCGGCACGTCGATCGGCTTCGAGCCGAAGCGCGAGTCCGACACGCAGAGCTGGCCGTCACCCGTGGCCTCGCCGACCACGGCATAGGGGCAGCGCTCACGCCGGCAGAGCGCCTCGAGCTCCGCCAGCCGTTCGGCCGCGACTGCGAGCGTGTACCGCTCCTGCGCTTCGTTGCACCAGATCTCGAGCGGCGACATGCCCGGATCGTCGTTCGGCACGGCGCGCAGCTCGAGGCGCGCGCCACGCCCGCCTGCGTGCACCAGCTCGGGCAGCGCATTCGAGAGGCCGCCCGCACCGACGTCGTGGATCGAGAGGATCGGGTTGCGCTCGCCGAGGGCGCAGCAGCGGTCGATGACCTCCTGGCAGCGTCGCTGCATCTCCGGGTTGCCGCGCTGCACGGAGGCGAAGTCGAGATCCTCGTGGCTCTGGCCGGACGCAACGGAGGAGGCGGCGCCGCCGCCGAGCCCGATGCGCAGCGCCGGGCCGCCCAGCACGACGAGCTTCGCCCCAGTGGGCAGCGCGGCCTTCTCGATGTGACCCGGGCGGATGGAGCCGAGCCCGCCCGCGAGCATGATCGGCTTGTGGAAGCCGCGGACCTCGTCGCCGTCGGCTCCGGGGACGAGCTCCTCGAAGGTGCGGAAGTAGCCGCCCAGGTTCGGGCGACCGAACTCGTTGTTGAAGGCAGCGGCGCCGATCGGCCCCGCCAGCATGATCTCGAGCGCCGAGGCGATCCGGTCCGGACGACCGAAGTTCTTCTCCCACGGCTGCTCTGCGCCAGGGATGCGCAGATTCGAGACCGAGAAGCCCGCGAGACCCGCCTTGGGCTTCGCGCCGCGACCCGTCGCGCCTTCGTCGCGGATCTCGCCGCCGGATCCCGTGGCGGCACCCGGGAAGGGAGAGATCGCCGTCGGGTGATTGTGCGTCTCGACCTTGATCACGATCGGGGCGGCCTCCCGATGCGGGGCGTAGACACGGCTCGTGGGATCGGGGAAGAAGCGGCTCGCCTCGGAGCCCACGATCACCGCTGCGTTGTCGCGATACGCCGACAGCACGCCGTCCGGTGAGCGGTCCGTCGTGTTCCGGATCATCTGGAAGAGCGAGGCGTCGCGCTTCTCGCCGTCCACGAACCAATCCGCGTTGAAGATCTTGTGGCGGCAGTGCTCCGAGTTCGCCTGCGCGAACATCATCAGCTCGGCATCGGTCGGGTCGCGGCCGAGAGTCTGGAAGGCGTCGGCGAGGTAGCGGATCTCGTCCTCGGACAGCGCCAGGCCGAGCTGGCGATCGGCCGCGCGGAGCGCATCGAGACCGCCGCGCAGCACAAAGATGGTCTCGAGCGGCGCGGGCTCCGCAGACTCGAACAGTCGCTCCACCTGACCCGGGCTGGTGAGCAGGGACTCGGTCATGCGGTCGTGCAGCAGGTCCGCGACCGCCAGCAGCTGTGCCTGCGACGAGCCCGTGGCGGCCCAGGCGATGCCGCGCTCGATGCGGCGCACGCGTTCGAGGCCGCAGCCGCGCGCGATGTCGGTCGCCTTCGAGGACCACGGCGAGATCGTGCCGATGCGCGGCACGACCCAGAGGCGGGCGGTTGCGTCGGCCGCGGCAGCGCGCGGCGAGCCATCGTCGAGCAGCCGGCCGAGCACGTCGAGCTCGCCCGCCGAAAGCTCTCCAGCGACGTCGATGAAGTGCACGAACTCGGTCGTGAGGGAGCCGACCGCGCAGCCGCGGTCACGAAGCCTCACTTCGAGCCTGGAAAGCCGCGCCTCCGAGACGGCGCCAGCCCCCCGCCACTGGAGCATCCGGGGCCTCTGCGTAAGGCCGACCCGGGGCCGACCGAGAACGGCGCGGAGCGTAGCGGTTCTCGCGCGAGCGGGGACCGGCGCCGGCCCTCTCGCTCCCGCGAAAGAGCCGACGCCCGAAGGGCTGGATCAGAAGTCGTCGCCGCCCATGTCGCCCATGCCGCCCATGCCGCCAGGCATGCCGCCGGGCATCCCGCCGCCCTTCTTCTTCTCGGGCTTGTCCGCGACCATGGCTTCGGTGGTGAGCAGCAGCGCGGCCACGCTCGCCGCGTTCTGGAGCGCATAGCGCACGACCTTGGTCGGGTCGATCACGCCGGCCTGTACCAGGTCTTCGTACTGGTCGGTCTGGGCGTTGAAGCCGAACGAGCCTTTGCCGCCCTTCACCTTGTCCACCACGATCGAGCCCTCGACGCCCGCGTTCTCCGCGATGCGGCGCAGCGGCTCCTCGATCGCGCGGCGGATGATCGCGACACCTGCCCGCTGCTCCTCGGGCAGCGCTTCCTCGAGGCCGTCCAGCGACTTCTGGCTCCGCAGCAGCGCGACGCCGCCGCCGGGCACGATGCCCTCTTCGACGGCCGCGCGCGTGGCGTGGAGCGCGTCCTCGACGCGCGCCTTCTTCTCCTTCATCTCGGCCTCGGTCGCAGCGCCCACCTTGATCACGGCCACGCCGCCGGCGAGCTTGGCCAGCCGCTCCTGCAGCTTCTCGCTGTCGTAGTCGCTGGTGGTCTTCTCGATCTGCGCCCGGATCTCGGCGCAGCGGCCCTCGATCGCCTTCTTGGCGCCGGCGCCGTCCACGAGCGTGGTGTTGTCCTTGTCCACCACCACCTTCTTGGCGCGCCCCAGGTCCTTCAGCGTCACGTTCTCGAGCTTGAGCCCGAGCTCCTCGCTGATCACCTGGCCGCCGGTCAGGATCGCCATGTCCTCGAGCATGGCCTTCCGGCGATCCCCGAAGCCGGGTGCCTTCACCGCGGCGACGGAGAGCGTGCCGCGGATCTTGTTCACGACCAGCGTCGCGAGCGCCTCGCCTTCCACTTCCTCGGCCACGATCAAGAGCGGCTTTCCCTGGCGCGCGATCTGCTCGAGCACGGGCAGCAGATCCTTCATGCTCGAGATCTTCTTCTCGTGCAGCAGGATCAGCGGCTCCTCGAGCACGACCTCCATGCGCTCGGTGTCCGTGACCAGGTAGGGCGAGAGATAGCCGCGGTCGAACTGCATGCCCTCGACCAGCTCGAGCGTCGAGTCCATCGACTTGGCTTCTTCGACCGTGATCACGCCTTCCTTGCCGACCTTCTCCATGGCCTCGGCCAGCATCTTGCCGATCGCCTCGTCGCCGTTAGACGACACCGTGGCGACCTGCGCGATCTCCGCCGAGTCGCGCGTCGACTTCGAGAGCTTCTTCAGCTCCTCGACCACCGACGCCACGGCGCGGTCCACGCCGCGCCTCAGGTCCATCGGGTTGTGGCCGGCCGCGACGAGCTTGCTGCCCTCGCGGAAGATGGCCTGGGCGAGCACGGTGGCAGTGGTGGTGCCGTCGCCCGCGACATCCGAGGTCTTCGAGGCGACCTCGCGCACCATCTGCGCGCCCATGTTCTCGAACTTGTCGCTGAGCTCGATCTCCTTGGCGACGGTGACGCCGTCCTTGGTCACCGTCGGCGAGCCCCAGCTCTTCTCGATCAGGACGTTGCGGCCCTTCGGGCCGAGCGTGACACGGACCGCGTTGGCCAACGTGTTCACACCTTTGAGGATCTTCTCGCGTGCATCCTGGTGAAAGCGGATTTCCTTGGCAGCCATGAGTTCTTCTCCTTCTTACTCGAGCACGGCGAGGACATCTTCCTCGCGGATGATGAGGTGCTCCTCACCGTCGATCTGGACCTCGGAGCCGGAGTACTTGCTGAACAGCACCCGGTCCCCCTTGTTCACTTCGAGGGCCTGCTTCTTGCCGTTGTCGAGCACCTTGCCGGTGCCGACGGCGACCACGCGCGCCTGTTGCGGCTTCTCCTTGGCGGTCTCCGGGATGATGATCCCGCCCTTGCTCTTCTTCTCTTCCTCGACGCGCTTGACGAGGATGCGGTCGTGCAGCGGTCGCACCTTCATGAGTCCTCCTCCTGTTGTCGGTTGGACCCGGCCGGCGCGCGCCACTTCGGAGGGGCCGCACCCGGCGGGGCCGCGCAGGGTTAGCACGAGCCCCACCGGGTCAAGCACACTTCGAACGATTTTCCCGCGGGGTCGCGATCAGGCCGCCGACACCTGGATGGCCCGGGAGCGCCGCCGGCCGGTCTTCGGCAGGTGAAGCTCGAGCACGCCGTGCTTCAGCGACGCCCGGATCGAGTCCACGTCGATGCCGTCGGCCAGCCGGAACTCGCGCGCGTAGCCGCCGGGCTGGTACTCCGCATGACGCGGGGTCCAGACCGGCTCGGGAGGCGCTCCCGCGCTCGCCTGGATGGACAGCACGTCCTTGTCGAAGCGGACGTGCACCGACTGTTCGTCGGCGCCGGGGAGATCCACGCGCACCAGATCCTCGTCGGGGCGCTCGAGGATGTCGGCGTCAGGCCGGTAGACCGGGCCGGGTCGCGTGCCTTCCTCGGCTACGGGTTTTCTCACGGGATCGTGGAGTACTCGCGTCATCGTTCTTCCTCCTCAGCCGGCCTTCACCGAGATCTGGCGCGGCCGATGTTCGGGCGCCTTGGGCAGGCGCAGGGTCAGGACGCCGTTGCGGTGCACCGCTTCCACCTTCTCGCCGTCGATGGGCACGGGCAGGTCGAGCGCGCGCCGGAATGCGCCGGAAGGGCGCTCCCGGCGGTGAACGCTCGCGCCTTCTTCGGGCGCGGCCTTGCGCTCCCCACTCAGGGTCACCGTCGAGCCTTCGAGCGAGATCTCGAGCTCTTAGGGCGCCAGGCCCGGCAGCTCGGCGGTCAAGACGTACGCCTCTCCCGTCTCGTACAGGTTCACCGCCGGGTACGCGCTGTATCGCACCGGCGTGAAGGCGCTGAAGGCTGGCCAGCCTTCGAGGCCGAAGGGCAGCAGTCGTTCCAGCTGTGACATCGGATTCCTCCTCGTTCGCGCCGACCGTCGGGTCGATTCGCGCGATGAGCCTCGGAGTAAGTACACGCTGCGCGGCCGTCAAACGTCCTATGCTGCGCGGATGCCGCTGCCGGCGCTGCGAACGATGGTCGGGCTCGTGTTACTCGCCGGGCTCGCGTTGCTCGTTGGGCTCGCCTGCTCAGAAGCGCCCGAGAGCGCAGCCACCACGGCAGCCGCGGTTTGGACATCCGGCCACATCCGCGAGCGGGAGTCGATGCGTGCGGAATCGGCGCGCAGCGTCAGGGCCACGGCTGCGAAGCAGATCCTGTTCGGCGACCTGCACGTCCACACCACGTTCTCGCCGGACGCCTTCCTGTATGGCCTGCCGATCTTCGGTGGGGAGGGCGCCCACCCACCCGCCGACGCCTGCGACTTCGCGCGCTGGTGCGCGGGCCTCGACTTCTTCTCGATCAACGATCACGCCGAGGGTCTCACGCCGGGCCTCTGGACGGAGACGCAGCGCAGCATCCGCGAGTGCGACGCCCGGAACCTCGACGCATCGAGCCCGGACCTCGTGCCCTTTCTCGGCTGGGAATGGACCCAGACCGGGCCGACGCCCGAGTCGCACTACGGACATCGCAATGTGGTGCTCGAGTCGCTTGCCGCCGATCAGGTACCGGCGCGACCCATCTCGTCGCGCGTGGCGGAGCGCGCCAGCAGTCCCCCCGGTTTCGTCATGCGCACGGCCGCGCTGGTGGCGCGTGGTGTCGCGCCGGCGCCCTACGCGGGCATGGTGGAGCGCTTCGCCCGGATCGCGGCAGTGCCCTCCTGTCCCGAGGGCGTCGGCGTTCGGGAGCTGCCCGCCGACTGTCTCGAATCGACGGAGACGCCCGGGGAACTCTTCGCAAAGCTCGACCAGTGGGGTGTGGCGTCGCTCGTGATCCCGCACGGTCTGGCCTGGGGAATCCACTCGCCGCCCGGCGCCGATCTGCGCAGCCAGCTGCGCCGGGCGCAGCACGACCCGGCGCGCGAGCGCCTGATCGAGGTGATGTCGGGTCACGGCAACGGCGAGCAATACCGGGCCGCGCTCGATGTAGGCGAGGAGTGCCCGGCGCCGGCGCCGGGCTCTCTGCCGTGTTGTTGGCGCGCCGGTGAGCTGATGCGCGAGCGCTGCGGCGCCCTGCCGGCGGGTGAGTGCGAGGAGCGTGTCGGCGAGGCCCGTCGCCTCGCGTTCGCTGCGGGCGCGAACGCACACCGGGTGATCCCGGGCACTCGCTCCGAGGACTGGCTCGACTGCGATCAGTGCCGCGATTGCTTCAAGCCGGCGTCGTTCCTGGAGCCGCGTCTCAGCGCGCAGTACGCAGCGGCGCTCAGCAACGGCGACGAGGCCGACGCGGCAGGTCGCCCGTTTCGCTATCGCTGGGGATTCATCGCCTCCACCGACACGCACGCGGCTCGCGCAGGCAGCGGCTACAAGCAGGTCGCGCGCGAGGCGATGACGGACCAGCGCGGCCCGCCGAGCGCCGAGGACGCGCAGCGGATCGAGCGCTGGATCGTGCGCCCGTCGGACGATCCGCCGCCGGTGCCGTACGAGCCGAGCCGCCTGCTCGAGCTGTTCGACGGCGAGCGCACCGCGAGCTTCCTGTACCCGGGCGGCATCGTGGCGGTGCACGCTGCCGGGCGGGATCGAGCGTCGATCTGGGCGGCGCTCGAGCGGCGCGAGGTGTACGGCACGAGCGGGCCGCGCATGCTGCTCTGGTTCGACCTCGTGAACGGGCCGGCGGGCCGAGTGCCGATGGGAAGCGAGACGGCGCTCGGCGAGCCGCCGCGCTTCGAGGTGCGCGCAGTGGGCGCGCCGATCGAGCAGCCGGGCTGTCCCTCCGAGGTCGGAGGGGCGCTCGGCGCAGAGCGGATGCGTAGCCTCTGCCGAGACGAGTGCCATCACCCGGGAGAGCAGCGCCATCCGATCGCGGCCATCGAAGTGGTGCGGATCCGGCCGCAGCGCTCGGCGGACGAGCCCGTGGCGGAGCTGATCGAGGACGCGTGGCGGCGCTTGCCCTGCTTGCCGGATCCCGCGGGCTGCAGCGCGAGCTTCGAAGACGAGGAGTTCGTCGGATCCGGACGCGATGCCGTCTACTACGTGCGCGCGCTCCAGGCTGAGACGCCGGCCATCAACGGCGCCAACCTGCGCACCGAGTTCGATGCAGAGGGCCGCGCGATCCGGATCACGCCCTGCTCGGGCGGCTACAAGACGCCCGCCGGCGATGACTGTCTCGCGCCCGTGCAGGAGCGCGCCTGGTCGTCGCCGATCTACGTGGACTCGACCAGCCGCTTGTAGCTGCGGTAGTGGCGGAAGGCGTCGGCGTCACGTCCGCTCTGTTCGTAGAGGCCGGCCACGTTGTAGTGCGCGTCGGCGAATTCGGCGTCGAGCGTGAGCGCTTGCTCGTAGTGTGCGATGGCGGCCTCGGCCCCGTCCGTGTCTTCGAGCGCGAGGGCGAGATTGAAGTGGAGCACCGCGTCGTCGGGGCTGCGCTCGATCGCCAGCCGATAGAGCCGCGCGGCCTCGCGAGCATCTCCGCCCTCGTGACGTAGCCGCCCGAGGTTCACGTATGCGTCCGCGAAGCTCGGATCGAGCGCCAACGCCCGGCCGTAGGCCGCGGCGGCCGCTGCCGGGTCGCGATCCTCGAGGCCGAGGGCGTCCTCGAAGGCGGCACGTGCGAGCGCAGCCGGATCGGTAGCCGCCGCCGCCGGCGCGGCGTGCTTCTGCTCGACCAGCTCCGCCAGCTGATCGACCTCGAACTCGAAGAGCGTCTGCCCGGTCGCCGGTTGCCAGCGTTCTCCTGCGGCGCCTACGGCCACGTCGCGCCCATCGGCGAAGATGCGCAGGCCCGAGAGCGAGCCGCCGTCGGGCAGGTCCCGCGCCAGCGCCGCGATCGCCCTGCGGATGCGCGCCGCGGATACGCCGCCATCGAGCAGCGCCTTCGCAGCGCGCAGCACGACGAGATCCTGGAACGAGAACGCGTAGCGGCGGCCGAGTCTCTGGGGCCGGCACAGGCCAGAGCGCACCCATTCCCGGATGCGGCGCTCGTCGAGGCCGAGCAGCCGCGTGACTTCGCTGGTCGATAGCGGGCGATCCATCGCGCGCGGCCCCTCCGCCGTGCGACCTTAGCGACTGGCGCGCTTGCTCCCGCCGCCGGCGCCTTTCGCCTTGCCCTTCGCGAGCGCGGGCTTGCGCACGCGCTCCCCCGGCGCTGCTGCCGGCGCGCCCTCGGCTCCTTGCCGCGCCTCGATGCTGCGCTTCAGCGCCGCCATCAGGTCGATGATCGGCTCGGGCTCATCGGGCCGCTCGGCAACCACGACGTCGCGCCCCGCGATCTTCTGGTCCACGGCCGCCAGCACCGCCTGCCGGTAGCGGTCCTCGTAGCGCTCGGGGCCGAAGCGCTCGCTCGCGAGCTGCTCGATCAGCTGCTGGGCGAGCGCGAGCTCGTTGGCGCGGAGCTGCACCTCGTCGCCGAACTCGACCTCTTCGAAGCTCGCCACCTCGTCGGCGTAGTGCATGCCGTGCAGCACGAGGCCGCGTCCGAGCGGGCGGATCAACACGAGCTGCTCGCGGCCGCGCGTCCGGTAGCGGCCCACGGCTACGCGGCCCATCGTGAGCATCGCCTCGTTCAGCAGCCGGTAGGCCTTCTGCCCGCCCTTGTCGGGCCCGAGCAGCTGGGCCTTCTCGAAGTAGATCGGATCGACCTTGTCGATCGGTACGAACTCCTCGATCTCGATCGACTTGTCGCTCTTGGACTCGAGCGCCTTCAGCTCCTCGTCCGTCAGCACCACGTACTGGTCTCTGGCGTACTCGTAGCCGCGCACCGTGGCGTTGCGCTCGACGGTTTCGCCGCAGCTGGCGCACACGTACTGCTGCTTGAGACGCGAACGATCGCTGGCGTGCAGCATGTTGAAGTGCACGCCCTTCGAGCGACTGGCCGGGTAGACCTTGACCGGAATCGAGACGAGGCCGAAGGAGATCGTTCCGGAGGACGTCGCGCGAGCCGGCATGGAGGAACCTAACGGGGGAAGATCGCGTGCCTGGGGATCAGAAGACGCCCATCTTAACATAGGCCGCACGATGCGAGACCTGCGCCGCTACCGTGCGAAGCGGGATCCGGAGCGAACCCCCGAGCCCTTCGGCAGCGAAGACGCGCTGCGCGTTCTGGCCCCTCGAGCCGCGCGCAGCTTCGTGGTGCAACAGCACGCGGCGCGGGCTCTTCACTACGACCTGCGTCTCGAGATCGACGGCGTGCTGGTGAGCTGGGCGATCCCGAAGGGTCCGAGTCTCGATCCGAGGCTGAAGCGGCTCGCGGTCCAGACCGAGGATCATCCGCTCGAGTACGGCGACTTCGAGGGCGTGATCCCCGCCGGCAACTACGGTGCGGGCGCCATGATCGTCTGGGACCGCGGTAGCTATCGCTCGCGAGACGGTCGATCCCCGGCGGAGGGCCTCGCCGCGGGCAAGCTCGATCTCGAGCTGGTCGGGCACAAGCTGCGCGGGCACTTCGCGCTGGTTCGCACGAAGCGCGGCAACGGTCGCGAGTGGTTGTTCTTCGCGAAGCGCGCGGCGGGTGCAGCCGAGACCGAGCTGATCGAGCGGGAGCCGGCCTCCGTGCTGTCGGGCCTCACGGTGCTGGAGCTGCGCGACGGACGCCGCCTGGACGAAGAGCTCGCCGCGGCAGCGAATCGTGCGGGCGCACCGCAGCGCTCGCTCGACGCGGCGCAGCTGCGCCCGATGCTGGCGACGTCCGAGTCCGACGCTTTTCGGCGGCGCGGCTGGCTCTTCGAGCTGAAGTACGACGGCGTGCGGGCGCTCGCCGAGAAGCGCGGCGGGCGGGTACGCATCTTCGCCCGCAGCGGCGCCGACCGAACCGGGCAGTACGCGGAGCTGGCGCTGGCGCTGCGCCATCTGCCGATCGAAGACGCCGTCATCGACGGTGAGATCGTCGCGCTCGACGCGCGGGGGCGAAGCTCCTTCGAGCGCATCCAGCAGCGCTTCACGCCGAGCGAGCCCGGAGCGATCGAGCGGGCGCGCCGCGAGGTTCCCGTGTCGTACTACGCGTTCGACCTGCTCGCCGCGGCCGGCCGCGATCTGCGCGATCTCCCGCTGTCGGTGCGAAAGGGGTTGCTGGCGCGGCTGGTCCCGCGCTGCGGCTTCGTGCGCTTCACGGACCATGTCGAAGAGGACGGAATCGCGCTGTTCGCAGCCGCGCAGGAGCACGCTCTCGAGGGCATCGTCGCGAAGCGGATGGACTCACCCTACGAAGCCGGGAGGCGTACCCGCAGCTGGCTCAAGCTCAAGGTGCCGCGCGCGCGACGCCTCGCGATCGTCGGCTCGCTCCCGGGCCGCGGCTCGCGCGGCGCGCTCGGCTCGCTGCTCCTCGCAGGGCGCCGTGAGGCTGCGTGGGTGTACGCCGGCAGCGTGGGGTCCGGACTGCGCGCGGATCAACTGGCGCAGCTCGATCACGAGCTGGCCGAGCGTCGCATCGAGCAACCCGCCTTTGCTGGAGGCCCCGAACGTTGGCCGCGGGGTGTGCGCTTCGCGCGACCGGAGCTCGTGTGCGAGGTGCGCTTCACGGAGGTCACGAGCGCCGGGCTGCTGCGCCACCCGGTCTTTGTCGGCCTGTGCGAAGGCGCCGCACCCGAGTCGTGCGAGGCCCCCAGGTCGGAGCCGCTCGTCGAGCCTGAAAATGCGTCGCGAGCTGTGAACCCCCCGGCGGAATCGGCTCCCCGGCTCACGCGACTCGACAAGGTGTTCTGGCCGATCGAGGGCTACACGAAGGGCGATCTGCTCAGCTACTACGAGCAGGTCTGGCCGTGGCTCGCGCCCTATCTCGACGATCGACCGCTCGTGCTGACGCGCTACCCGGACGGGATCGAGGGCAAGTCGTTCTATCAGAAGAACGCGCCGGAGTTCACACCCGACTGGGTGCAGCGCGCGTCGATCGACGGCACCGACTACTTCGTCTGCAACGAGCTGCGCACGCTGCTGCACGTCGTGAACTCGGGCGCGATTCCGCTGCACGTTTGGAGCGCGCGGCTCGCGAGCCTCGAGCGGCCGGACTGGCTGATCCTGGACCTCGATCCCAAGCAGGCGCCGTTCTCCGCCGTGGTGCGCGTCGCACGCCATCTGCACGCGCTGTTCGACGCGCTCGCGGCCAGCCATTTCGTCAAGAGCTCGGGGCAGTCCGGGCTCCACGTGCTGCTCCCGCTCGCCGCGCGCTACACGCACGACGAAGCGCGTGCGCTCGCGGAGGCCATCGCACGCACGGTCGCCGCCGAGCTGCCGGAGATCGCGACCGTGACGCGTCCGATCGCGGGACGCGGCGACAAGGTGTACGTGGACTATCTCCAGAACGGGCGCGGCAAGCTGATCGCCGCGCCGCTGTGCGTCCGGCCGCGACCCGCTGCGCCGGTCTCGATGCCTCTCTCGTGGCGGGACGTCACGCAGCGACTGGCGCCGGGCCGCTACACCATCCGGACTGCGATCGCGCGCCTCCAGCGGACCGGCGATCCCATGCGGGAGGTGCTGGGCGCCGGCATCGACGCGGTGGCGCTGCTCGAAGGCCTGACCCGTCGTCTCGAGGCGGCGGCATCGCGCGGGCGCGGCGCCTGATACACTCGCGCTCTTTCCGGAGGCTCGGCGTGCGTCTCTCGGTCGGGACCAGCGGCTTCAGCTATGCGGAGTGGAAGGGGCCCTTCTATCCCGCCGACCTGGCCGCCTCGCGGATGTTGGCCTACTACGCCGAACGCCTCCCCTCGGTCGAGATCAACAACACCTTCTATCGCCTGCCGCGGCGCAGCGTGCTCGAAGGCTGGGCGGCTGAAGTACCGGAGGGCTTCCGCTTCGCGGTCAAAGCCTCGCAGCGCATCACCCACCAGAAGCGCCTGCGCGACGTTGAGGACGAGACCCGCTACCTGCTCGATGTCACACAGGCGCTAGGCGAGCGACTCGGAGCGATCCTGTTCCAGCTCCCACCGAACCTGAAGCTGGATCTCGAGCGCCTCGATCGCTTTCTCGAGCTGTTGCCGCCGGCGACGCGGGCCGCCTTCGAGTTTCGCCATCCGTCGTGGCTGGACCCGGGGGTGATCGATCGACTACGCGCACGCTCCTGCGCGTGGGTGGTCGACGACGACGGCGACGGCGGGGTTCCGGACTTCTTGGTGACGGCGCCCTGGGCCTACGTGCGACTCCGCCGCGAGGCGTACGCGCGCGAGGACCTGGCCGCGTGGGCCACACGCATCCACGCTCGTGAGCTCGAGGAGGCCTTCGTGTTCTTCAAGCACGAGGACGCGGGTGCGGGGCCGCGGCTCGCCGCGGAGTTCGTTGCGCTGGCCGAGCGGGTCGAGCGGCGCCGAGGGCCGCGCGCCGCCGAGATCGAGCCCACGCCGGGCCGCGACCGCGAAACGGGTTAGTCATTCCGCCCACGAGATCAGAGAGCCAGAGCTAGCGCTTGCGCCTGCCAACCAGCAGGAGACCGGCCGCGCCCGCGCCGAGCAGGAGCAGGGCGCCCGGCTCCGGCACGTGCGGCGAGCCGCCAGCGAAGCTCAAGATCAAGGCCGTGAAGCTCGCCGTGCGGCGCTGCGCCAACACACCGTCGATGCTGATCTTCGAGGGCGACACCAGCGTCACCGTGCCGCCGCCACTCGCCGACAGGTTGAACGAGCCCATCGCCACCACCGTCGGGAGCGCGACGCCAGCCGTCGTGAGGCCCGTGAACGTCAGTGTTCCCGGCGACCAGGCGTAGAAGTCCACCGTGATGCCGTGAGGGGCGCCGGTCACTGTGAAGTAGCCTACGAAAGTGCCAGCGTTGCCGACGCTCAGCGGAATCGCGACCAGCGTGTTGATGCCGGCGTTGTACATGGACTGATTCGCGCCCTTGCCGACGTGCGCGGCCGTCATCACGATCACAGTGCCCGGGATGCCCGGAGTGCCGCTCGCCATGGCGGGCGTCGCGGTGATCACCTGCGGGCCGCCCTGCGTGACCTTGAGGTGCAGGTCGACTACACCCATCGAGGTCTTCGGTACGAAGAACGCGAGCGAGAAGGCCGGGTAGCTCAACGCAACGGCGATCCATCCGGAGGTCGACGGCCCGGTCGCACCCAGCTGTGCGGTCGTGCGGGTCATCGGCACGCCCTGGGTGTTCTGGAGCCAGAGAGCGCTGGTGAGCGTGCCGGCCTGAGCGGCCGAAGCCACCACCATGGCCGCGCCAGCGAGAAGGGACGAGAGCAATCGACCGCGCATGGGCACCTCCCTCGAACGCCGCGCCGGGCTCGGCGAGCTGAGGCACGCAAGGCGGGTGCCAAGGCTCTCGCCGGCTCGTATCCACGATCTCAAGTGCCTGACCCTAGAGGGCAAAGCGAGCTCTTCGACGCTTCGGCGGCAGGGGGCAGTCAGGTGTCGGGAGGCACTCGAGTTGCGTTCGGAAGGAAAATCCTTTCCGCACCGAGCTCGAGCGCCGCTCAGCCAGCGCCTGTGCCCTTCTCCTTGCCGTCGCGCGCACGCGGCGGCAGCAGGTCGGTGATCGTGCCCGTGACCAGCTCCGCGGCGAAGGGCAGCGTCTCGCTCAGCGTGGGATGCGGGTGCACGGTGAGGCCGAGATCGTGTGCATCCGCGCCGAGCTCGATCGCCAGCGTCGCTTCGCCGATCAGCTCGCCCGCGTGGGCACCCACGAGGCCGGCGCCGAGCAGGCGACCCTCCGTCTGCGAGAAGAGCAGCTTGGTGAGTCCCTCGCCGCGGCCCATGCCGAGTGCACGCCCGCTCGCGCTCCACGGGAAGACGCCCTTCTTCAGCGCGGTGCCCTGACGGCGCGCTTCTTCCTCCGTGATGCCCACCCAAGCGACTTCCGGGTCGGTGTAGGCGACGGACGGGATCGCGAGCGCATCGAAGGAGACCGCGAGCCCGGCGGCGACCTCGGCCGCCAGCTTGCCCTGGTGCGTCGCGCGGTGCGCGAGCAGCGGCGGCCCGGTCAGGTCACCGATCGCGAAGACGTGCGGGAGGTTCGTGCGCAGCTGCGCATCCACCGTCACGAAGCCGCGCGAGTCCACGGCGATGCCCAGCGTCTCGAGCCCGATGCCGTCGCTGTTCGGCCGCCGGCCGACGGCGACCAGCAGGCGGTCGAAGCGCTCGCGGCCCGCGCCGGCGCCTTCGAGGGTGACGTCGAGCCCGTTCGCGTCGGCCGTGACGGAAGCGAGGCGGGTCTCGAGAGACACGCGCTCACAGCGCTCGCGCAGCCTGCGTTCGAGTGGGCGTACGAGGTCGCGGTCGACGCCGGCGAGCAGCTGGCCGAGCAGCTCGACGATCACGACGCGATGGCCGAAGGCGAGGTACACCGTCGCCAGCTCGAGGCCGATCACGCCGCCGCCCACCACGAGCAGTCGCCCGGGTGGCCCGGCGATCTCGAGCGCACGCGTCGAATCGAGCACGCGCGGATCCTCCGGCAGACCGGGCAACTCGACGTTGCGAGAGCCGGTTGCGAGCACGACCTGGTCGAAGTGAACGGCCGTTTCGCGGCCGGCCGCCAGGGCCGTGAGCTCGTGCGCGCCCGTGAAGCGCCCGACGCCCGTCACGACGCGCACGTGTCGCTGCTGGGCGAGACGGTCGAGGCTGCCTGTGAGCGTCGCCACCACCTCGTCCTTGCGTGCGCGGATGCGCTCGAAGTCGAGCCTCGGCGGGCCGAACTCGACCCCGTGCTCGGACAGCGCCTGTGCCTGCTCGATCAGGCCGGCCATGTGGAGCAGCGCCTTCGAAGGGATGCAGCCGACGTTCAGACAGACGCCGCCGAGCGTCGGGTAACGCTCGACCAGAACGACCGACTTGCCGAGATCGGCGGCCCGGAACGCCGCGCTGTAACCGCCGGGACCGCCACCCAGCACGAGCAGCTCGGCGTGGAGCGCCTCTGCGCCGGCAGCCACGCGCGCTGGTGCCGCCGGACTTGGCGCCACGGCGGCGCGAGGCGGCGCCTCCGCCGCCTCCGCGGCGGAGGCGCGCAGCGTACAGATCGCATCGCCCTCGCTGACCTTGGCGTTCGGCGCCACGGCCAATGACTCGATCACCCCCGCAGCGGGGGAGGGGATCTCCATCGAGGCCTTCTCGCTCTCGATCACGATCAGCGCCTGGCCTGCCTCGACGCGATCGCCCGAGGCCACCAGCACCTCGACGACGTCCACGTCCTCGAACTCGCCGATGTCCGGCACGCGCACGACGATGGACTGGGACATGGCTACAGCAGCAGCAGGCGCATGTCGCCCAGCAGCTCCGCGAGGCGGCGTGTGAAGCGCACGGCATCGGCGCCATCGATCACGCGATGGTCGTAGGAGAGCGAGAGCGGGAGGAGCAAGCGTGGAGCGAACGCCTTCCCGTCCCAGACCGGCTTCCACTGCATGCGTGACACACCGAGGATCGCGACCTCGGGGTGATTCACGATCGGGGTGAAGAAGGTGCCGCCGATACCGCCGAGGCTGGAGATGCTGAAGCTGCCGCCCTGAAGATCGGTGGGACGCAGGCGCCGGCTGCGCGCGCGCGTCGACAGATCCGCGAGCTCGCCCGCCAGCTCGAACAGGCCCTTCTGGTCGGCGTCGCGAATCACGGGCACGAGCAGACCGTTCTCGGTGTCCACGGCGACGCCGACGTGGAAGTAGCGCTTCACGATCAAGCTCTCGCCGGTGCGGTCGAGCGACGAGTTGAAGTGCGGGAACTCGCGCAGCGCGGCGGTGACGGCCTTCACCACGAAGGGCAGGAAGGTGAGCTTCACGCCGCGCCGCTTGGCCTCGTCCTTCTGCGTCGCGCGGAAGGCGTCGAGCTCGGTGATGTCCGCCTCGTCGAACTGCGTGACGTGGGGAACGGTGACCCAGCTCCGATGCAGGTTCGCCGACGAGATGCGGCGGACGCGATTGAGCGGCTGCAGCTCGGTGGCGCCCCACTTCGAGAAGTCGATGTCGAGCGGCGCCGCAACCGCCACGCCGGCCAGCGGCACGCCCGAAGCAAAGCCCTGCGAGAGCGAGGCCTTCACGAACTTCTGCACGTCCTCGCGCGTGATGCGGCCCTTGCGCGCGGTGCCCGGCACGCGTGCGAGATCGACGCCGAGCTCACGCGCAAGTCGGCGCACCGAGGGTGTGGCGTGTGCGAGCGGCGGGTGCGCCGGGGCCGCAGGCGCCGCGACTTCCTCCCCTTCACTTGCTGGGGCGGCGGGTGCGTGCGGCGCGCTGCGTCGCTCGACCGCGGCAGCGGGCTCGGGCTTCGGGGCGGTTGCCTCCGTGCGAATCACCGCAATCAGATCGCCCTCGTTGAGCTGATCGCCGACCCCGACCCGCAGCTCTTCGATCACGCCCGCGGCGGGCGCGGGGATCTCCATCGTGGCCTTGTCGCTCTCGAGCACGAGCAGCGACTGCTCCTTCTCGACGCGCTGGCCGACCGAGACCAGCAGCTCCACGACGTCCACGTCGCGGAAGTCGCCGATGTCGGGCAGGTGGACCTCGAGGCGCTCCCCCATGCCTCAGCTCCGCGCCGGATCCGGCTTCGCCGGATCGAGGCCGTACTTCTCGATGGCCTCGCGTACACGCGCCGGCGGCACGCGCCCGTCGTCCGAGAGCGCCTTCAGCGCGGCCAGCGCGATGAAGAAGCGATTCACCTCGAAGAAGTGACGCAGCTGCTCGCGACCGTCGGAGCGGCCGAAGCCGTCGGTGCCGAGCGTGCGGTAGCGCGCCGGGACGAAGGGCCGGATCTGCTCCGGTACCGCGCGCACCCAGTCGGTCGCCGCGATCACCGGGCCGGTGCGATCCGCCAGGCATTCCTCGACCGCGGTCAGGCGCTGCGGTTCGCTCGGGTGGAGCAGGTTCCAGCGCTCCACCTCGTTGCCCTGGCGGCGCAGCTCGCTGAAGCTCGTGACGCTCCACACGTCCGCTTCGATCTGGAAGTCGTCGCGCAGCAGGTCTGCCCCAGCGAGCGCTTCGCGCAGGATCGTGCCGCTGCCGAGCAGTTGGACGCGCTCGCCTTCGCCCTGCGCGCCCTTCACCCGATACATGCCGCGCAAGATGCCCTCGCGCGCGCCGTCCGGCAGCGCGGGGTGCACGTAGTTCTCGTTCATCACCGTGATGTAGTAGAAGACGTCCTCCTGCTCGCTCAGCATGCGTCGCATGCCGTCGTGCAGGATCACCGCCAGCTCATAGGCATACGCAGGATCGAAGGCCCGACAGTTCGGCACGGTTGCGGCCATCACGTGGCTGTGACCGTCCTGGTGCTGCAGACCCTCGCCGGCGAGCGTGGTGCGACCGGCGGTGCCGCCCAGCAGGAAGCCGCGCGTGCGCGAGTCGGCGGCGGCCCAGATCAGGTCGCCCACGCGTTGGAAGCCGAACATCGAGTAGAAGATGTAGAAGGGGAGCATCGGCAGGCCGTGATTCGCGTACGACGTGCCCGCTGCGATCCACGAGGAGAGAGCGCCCGCTTCGTTGATGCCCTCCTGCAGGATCTGGCCGCTCCGATCTTCCCGGTAGTAGGCGATCGTGTCGGAGTCCACCGGTTCGTAGAGCTGGCCCTTCGAGGCGTAGATGCCGAGCTGGCGGAACAGGCCCTCCATGCCGAAGGTGCGCGACTCGTCGGGCACGATCGGGACGACGTACTTCCCGATCTGCTTGTCGCGAGTCAGCGCGGCCAGCATGCGCACGAACGCCATGGTGGTGGACATGTCGCGGTCGCCCGAGCCCTTGAGCAGCGAGTCGAAGAGCCGGAGATCCGGGACCTCGAGCTTCGGTGCCTCCCCGCGGCGCGCCGGCAGGTAGCCGCCGAGCGCCGTGCGCCGCTCGTGCATGTACTGCACCTCCGGGCTGTGCTCGGGCGGCTTGTAGAAGGGCGCCTCGGCGATCTTCTCGTCCGGGATCGGGATCCGATAGCGGTCTCGGAACTTTCGCAGCGCCTCTTCGCCGAGCTTCTTCTGCTGATGCGTGAAGTTCTTGCCCTCGCCGGCCTCGCCCATGCCGTAGCCCTTCACGGTCTTGGCCAGGATCACGGTCGGCTGTCCGCTGTGATTCACGGCGGCGTGATACGCGGCGTAGATCTTGCTCGGATCGTGCCCGCCGCGGTTCAGCTGCCAGATGTCGTCGTCGGTGAGGTTCGCGACCAGCGCGAGCAGCTCGGGGTGCGTGCCGAAGAAGTGCTGCCGCGTGTAGGCGCCGCCGCGCGCTTTGTAGTTCTGGTAGTCGCCGTCGACCGCCTTCTCCATCCGCTCCAGCAGCAGACCCTTCTTGTCCCGCGCCAACAAGGGATCCCAGCGATCGCCCCAGATCACCTTGAGCACGTTCCAGCCCGCACCGCGGAAGGTGCCCTCGAGCTCCTGGATGATCTTGCCGTTGCCGCGCACCGGGCCGTCGAGGCGCTGCAGATTGCAGTTCACGACGAAGATCAGGTTGTCGAGGTTCTCGCGCGCGGCGAGGCCGATCGCGCCCAGCGACTCGGGCTCGTCCGTCTCGCCGTCCCCGATGAAGCACCAGACCTTGCGTCCCTTCATCTCGGCCAGGCCGCGATGCTCGAGGTACTTCATGAAGCGCGCCTGATAGATCGCGAGGATCGGCCCGAGCCCCATCGAAACGGTCGGGAACTGCCAGAAGTCGGGCATCAGCCAGGGATGCGGATAGGAGGACAGCCCCTTCTTCCCGACCTCCTGGCGGAAGTGGTGGAGCTGCTCCTCGCTGAACCGGCCCTCGAGGAACGCGCGCGCGTAGATGCCGGGCGAGGAATGCCCCTGGATGTAGAGCAGGTCGGCGCCGTCGGGATGAGCCGGGCCCTTCCAGAAGTGATTGAAGCCGACGTCGTACAGGGTGGCCGCGCTCTGGAAGGTGGCGATGTGGCCGCCGAGCTCCGCGTTCTGGCGATTCGCCTGCACCACCATCGCGAGCGCGTTCCAGCGCACCAACGAACGGATGCGGTGCTCGAGGCCGGGCTCACCCGCGGGCTGCGGCTCGTCGCGCACGTGGATCGTGTTCAGGTAGGCGGTGGCGGCGGAATAGGGCAGGTGGGCGCCCGAGCGCCGCGCCTGGTCGATCAGGCGCTCGATCAGGTAGTGGCCCCGTTCGATGCCCTCGGCCCGGAACACCGACTCGAGCGCCTCGAGCCATTCCGCGGTCTCGGCCGGATCCCGATCGGAGCTGCGATCGACCACCGTTCCCCTCTCGCCGGATATGTCCACCTATAGCAGTGGATCGGTCGATCGGTCTCGAAACGCAGATGAACGTTCAAAACGTGGTGAAATCAAACCTTTATAAAGCTCCATACGCCTACATGACATGTTTTCATGTTGGAAACATGTTGACATGATCCGAACACAGATCGTACGTTCCACCCCCGTGGAACCTCGGACATCGAATCCCCGACTCCCCGCGCCGAGCGCGCGGCCGGCCGACGCGCCGCGGGTCGCCTACACGGAGGCCGGCGCTGCGCTGTTCCGATTGATCCGCCAGCTGGAGAGCTCGCTACCGCGGCTCGTGCAGCTGCCCGTCTCCCAAGGGCGCATGGCGCTGCTGCGGAGCCTGGCCTTGCTCGGCCCACGCAACCTCAGCGCGCTGGCCCGGGAGCGCGGCGTCAGTCGGCAGGGGGTGCAACGCCTGGCCGATGCGCTCGAAGCGGAAGGCCTGGCTTCCAGCATGCCCGATCCGCGCAACGGGCGCGCGAAGCGGCTCGCGCTCACCGAGCAGGGCGTACGCACCTACCGCGAATTCGCCCTCGCGGAGGCGCGCGAGCTGAACGCGCTCTCGGCGGGGCTGTCCGCGGCAGACCTGCGCGCCGCGACGCGCGTGCTTCATCTGCTCGCGACTCGCGAGCGCCGCTAGCCTCCGCCGCCGGAGCAGCCGAGAGGCTCCGACCCCGCGGAGGAGCCGCGAGGCTCCGGCCCAGGGAGGGAACCCGTGATGAAGGTGCGCGCCGCCGTGGCGGTCGAGGCCGGCAAGCCGCTCGTGATCGAAGAGCTGGATCTCGAGGGGCCTCGCAGCGGCGAGGTGCTCGTCGAGCTACGCGCCAGCGGCGTCTGCCACACCGACGCCTACACGCTGTCGGGCCGGGATGCGGAAGGTCGCTTCCCGTCGATCCTCGGGCACGAGGGCGCTGGCGTAGTCGTCGAGGTGGGGCCTGGCGTGAGCTCGGTGGCAGCCGGCGATCACGTCATCCCGCTCTACACCCCGGAATGTCGCCAGTGCAAGACCTGCCTCTCGGGCAAGAGCAACCTGTGCACGGCGATCCGCGCGACGCAGGGCCAGGGCCTGATGCCCGACGGCACGAGTCGCTTCTCGCTGCGCGGGCAGCCCGTCTTCCACTACATGGGGACGTCCACCTTCGCGAACTACACGGTCTTGCCAGAGATCGCCGTGGCGCGCATCCGCACCGACGCACCCTTCGAGAAGGTCTGTACCATCGGCTGCGGCGTGACGACGGGCATCGGCGCCGTGATCCACACGGCGAGGGTCGAGGCCGGCGCGCGCTGCGTGGTGTTCGGTCTCGGCGGCATCGGGTTGAACGTGATCCAGGGCCTGCGCATGGTCGGTGCCGAGCAGATCGTGGGCGTCGACACGAATCCTGCGAAGCGCGCGCTGGCCGAACGCTTCGGCATGACCCACTTCGTGAACCCGAGCGAGCTGCCGGGCGATCTCGTCCAGCACCTGGTCGCGCTCACCGACGGAGGCGCCGACTACTCCTTCGAGTGCATCGGCAACGTGAAGGTGATGCGACAGGCGCTCGAGTGCTGCCAGCGCGGCTGGGGCGAGTCGATCGTGATCGGCGTCGCGGGCGCAGGCGAGGAGATCTCGACGCGGCCCTTCCAGCTCGTCACCGGTCGGGTCTGGCGGGGGAGCGCGTTCGGTGGCGCCAAGGGGCGGCGCGACGTCCCGCGCATCGTGGACTGGTACATGAGCGGGAAGATCCAGATCGACCCGCTCATCACGCACGAGCTGCCCTTCGAGCGCATCAACGAGGCCTTCGAGCTGATGCACGAGGGGCGCTCGATTCGCAGCGTGGTTCGCTACTGAGCGCCCTGCGACTCGAAGTCAGTCCCGCGGGAATCCCTCCGTCGGTCGAATCGTGATTGTCACGGCCGCTTCACAGCAATAGAGTGGGGCCCATTCGACTCGTCGAGGGGTGCCACCGTGCGTTCACGTCTTCTCTTGCTCGCTCTCTTTCTTGCGCTCTCTCCGCTGCTCAGCGCGCCGAGCTGCGGCCCCGGCGGCCCGGGCGGCACCATCGCGATCTCCTTGCCGGCCGGCGACGTCGCGACCTTCGACTTCGCCGTGCACATCCAGCTCCCGTACGGCGTGACCTTCGATCCGAACGACGACGTGACGCTGAACGGCGCGCCGATTCCGGTCACCCTGGATCCGGGCACCACGCACGACTACTCGACGGTGCTGAGCCCCGGCTTCCCGCTGCTCGACGCGAACCACCTCGAGGCGCACGCGCTGTCCCCCTCCGGCCCGCTCACGTCGACGCGCGACTTTGCCTACGCGCCGCCCAAGGCGCGCATTCGTCAGATCACGGATGCCGGTGACCTGATCGAGGGCCCGCTGGCACATGGCCGCATCGGCGACTGGCTGATCGAGAACAGCGTGGCGCGCTTCATCGTGCAGGATGTCGGCCAGCGCGACATGCAGAGCATCGGCGCTTACGGCGGCAACCTGATCGACCTGGAGCTGGTCGCCAATCCGGGCAACGACCACTTCATCGAGATCCAGCCGATGCTGAACGTCGAGACCGTCGTGAACGCGCAGACGGTCGAGGTGGTGAACGACGGCCAGGACGGCACCCCCGCCATCCTGCGCACGTGCGGGCCAGACGACCTGGTCGATTTCCTGAACCCGTCGAGCGCCATTCTCGATGCCGGCGTGAGCGTTCCGCCCAACCTCGACGACAACGACCAGACCGTCGATGCCTGCAACACCTACACGTTGAATCCCCTCCAGCCCTGGGTGCGGCTCGACACCGACGTCACGAACTTCGGCGGCGCGCAGGTCCGGATGTTGGTCGGCGACTGGTACAACCCGGGCGGCCAGCTCGAAGCCTGGGACAAGCCGCAGCGTCTCGGCGAGGCGACGGTCGCGGCGCCCAACCTGATCAGCAACTTCGGCTACGGCGAGGCCGAGGGCGTGGACTACGGCTACACCACGCTCCCGCTCAGTCCCGCGCTCCCGGGCGCCGCCGCGCCGGGCCTGTTCAACCAGAGCGGCGTCACCATCGTGCTGCACCACATGGCCATCGTCACCGCCCTGGCCGGCGGGACGCCCCCGTTCTACGTCGATCCCGGCAGCAGCCGGAGCTTCAGCCGCTATCTGAGCGTCGGCGACGGCTCGGGCGCCAACGGCGTGGCCATGGAGACGACGGTCAAGGGGACCGCGACCGGACGCGTCGAAGGCTGCGTGACGGTCGGCGGCACGCCGCTCGCCGGCTCGCGCGTGATCGTGGTGCGGCTCAACGCGGGCGGAGCCGTCACGCGCGTGGAGACGCAGTTCGTCACCAAGGCCGGCGCCTGCCCGAACTACGGCGGCGTGGTCCCGGCCGGGAACCTGAACGTCGCCGCCGCGCGCCGCGGCGCGCCCTACCCGAGCAGTCTTCCCACGCCCACCTTCGTGCCCTTCACGGCGGCGGTGGGAGTCACCAGCACCGTGAACGTCGCGCTGCCGGCGACGGGTCGGCTGTCCGCGCACGTCGAGGACGAGACCGGTACGCCGCTGCCCGCGCGTGTCAGCGTGATCGGCATCGACCCGAGCCCGTCGATCGACGCCCCCGGGCCGGGCCTGATCGGCTTCGGAGCGGCCACGCTCAGCCTGTTCGAGGACCCGAAGGAGTTCGTGCCCTTCGGTGTGGTCGCCCTCGAGTACACGGATGCTGCCGGCGACGTCGCCTTCGACGTGGAGCCGGGCAGCTACCAGCTGCTGGTGAGCCGGGGTACCGAGTACTCGGTGCACAGCGCCGCGCTCACGATCACGGCCGGCGCCACCACGAACGTGTCGGCGCAGATCGCGCGCGTGATCGACACGAGCGGCTTCGTCTCGTCGGACTTCCACGTCCACGGTATCCGCTCGCCGGACTCGCGCGTGATGGACGCCCCCCGCGTGCGTCAGTTCGCCGGCGAAGGCGTCGAGAACATCATCATGACCGATCACCAGGTGCACACCGACCTCTCGCCGGAGATCGGCTCGCTCGGTCTCGGCGCCTGGGTGACCTCCACCATCGGCGAAGAGATCACCACCTTCGATTACGGTCACTTCAACGGCTATCCGTTCACGATCGACGCCAGCCTGCCGTCGGGCGGTGCCACCGACTGGGCGCAGGCCGCGCTGCCCGGGGAGGACTTCCCGTCTGCCGGCGCCCTCAACGCGACGCCGGCCGAGATCTATCTGCTGGCGGCGGCCGGGCCGAGAGCGACGCCGGACACCACCGTGCAGATCAACCACATCGATTCGCACTTCCGGCCCATGCAGATCGACACCTCCGTCGTCGGGCCGATCAGCGACGGCCTGGACGACGCCGATCGGGCCGCGCGGCGTCTGCCGTCCATCGCCGCCGCGGGGAACCTGTTCCATCACTTCGCCGCGCTCGAGCTGTGGAACGGCGCCGATCGCGCGCAGCAGTCGAACTTCCTGAACGAGCGCATCGGAATCTGGATGAACCACCTCAACAAGGGCCTGCGCACCAGCGTGATCTCCGATACCGACACGCATACCTTCGCGGATCTCGAGTCGGCCGGTGCGCGCACCTGGACGGCTTCGTCCACCGATCTGGTGCCCGGCATCGACGGTGGCGAGGTCGCGAACGCGGTGGATGCCGGCCGCGCGGTCGGCGGGCAAGGCATCTACGTGCAGACGCGCCTGCTCGCTACCGACGGCTCCGGTGCGGTCGCGGATCTGACGCTCGGCGGCAGCACGGACGTCGTTTCGACGAACAACGAGGTGAACCTCGAGATCGAGGTCCGAGCCCCGAGCTGGGTGCGCTTCGACACGATCGAGGTGTACCGGAACGCCGCCACCACGCCGGTGGACGCCGGCGCTCCGTACCTGTTCACGGCGACGCCCTCCGACACGAAGCTCGAGGGCGACTGCGACCCTCTGACCACCGGAGACGGCGACTTCGACATCACGATCTTCGACGCGCATCCGTCGGTGCCGGGCGCCGAGCGGCAAGAGGTGTCGCTGACGCTCCCGTACACGGGACTCACACAGGACACCTGGTTCGTGGTGGTGGTGCGGGGCGCGGACGGGGTCTGTCCCCCGATGTTCCCTGTCTACCCGCGCAGCCTGGACACGGCCGGCAACACCACGCTCGCCGCTCTGCTCGACGGCAACGTGGGCGAGAGCGGCACCATGGCCCTCGGCGTCACGAACGCGCTGTACGCCGACCTCGACGGCGTGCCCGGCTTCCAGCCCTCGAACCCCTGAGTCATTTCGTGCGTGCGCTGCTCGCGGCGCTGGCGGCCGGGGTCGGCAGCGCCGTCTTCGCCGAGGCTCCGCCGGGCGTTCCCGCTGCGGAGAGCACCGAGCTGTTCGACGCGCTCGAGACGGCGCCTCTGATCGTGCTGGGGACGCTCGAGGGTCGCGCCGCGCTCGACGCCCGCAGCTGGCGCGCCAGGCTCGCCGTCGAAGAGGTGCTGGCGGGGGCGCTCCCGACCGGGCAGCGGCTCGTGATCGCCTGGGAGGAGCTGGCCGCTTCGCGGCCGCCACGCTTCGCCGATGGCGACCGCTTGCTGCTCGCGCTGGAGCCGCTCGCGGCCGGGAGCCTGTGGCGCAGCCGGGTTCCCGATCCGCGCGAGCTGCGCCTGCTGTACAGCCCGACACAGCAGGGCACGGCCTTCGTACGCAGCCCCAGCGTGGGCAGCGTTCTGACGCTCCGACACTTCCTGCTGTTGCCGCAGGAGCTGCGCGCAGGGCCGGCGGGCCAGCGCCACCTGCTGGCGCTCACCGCGGGGGCGGAGCAGGCCCTCGCGCGATCGGCGGCACGGCGGCTCTCGTCGGAACCGGGCCCGGGCGAGCTGACGGCGGACGACGCGCCGACCGCGCTGCGAGCGCTCGCACGTGCGGACGCCGACACCGAGCTGGCAGCCCTGCTGATGATCTGGGTCGAACGGCGTCAGCCGATCGCGCTGGTGCCAGCGCTGGATGCCGCCCTCGCGGCGCCCGGCGGCGCGCCGGCGACCTTCGTGCGCGCGCGCGGGCTGCTCGGCGACGGTCTGCCGAGCGAACGAGAGGCAGCGCTGCTCGCGAGCGCATCGGTGCCACACCGCGTAGCTGCTGCCAGCGTGGCGAGCGCGGCGCAGAGCGAACGGCTCGCCAAGTTGGCCGGTGCCGACCCGGCGCCGGAGGTGCGCGTTGCGGCGCTGCGCCGGCTGGCGCGGCTGACGGGCCGGGCGTCGCTGGAAACCCTGCTCGACGCCTTCGACGACGCCGAAGGCACGGTGCGGAGCGAGGCCGCGCTGCATGCCGCGGCGTTCGGCGCCGAGGCCGTGCCGCGCCTGATCGAGGTGGCGACGCGTTGGTCATGGCCTGCTCCCGAGCCGGCCGTGCTCGCGCTCCGGCTGACCGGCACCGACGAGGCGAGGGCGGGGCTGACGCAGCTGGCGGACGACCACCCCGACCCGCGTGTGCGCGCTCTCGCCGGACTCGCGATCGGCCGCTCGCTCGGCCACAGCGACTGACCGACCCCGTGGCCATCACGCCGAGCGCAGCGCGAGCAAGCCCGGCTCGAGCGACCAGCGGCCGCGCCGCGTCGGCTCAGCCGTGGCACGCGCCAGCTCCGAGAGGAAGCGTTCGCGCGCAACCGGCCTCGCGCCGAGCGAGGCCAGGTGCGGCGTGGGCAGCTGGCAGTCGAAGAGCGTGAAGCCGAAGGCCTCGACCTGCCACACCAACGCACAGAGCGCCGCCTTCGAGGCGTCGCGCGCGCGGTGGAACATCGACTCCGCGAAGAACGCCGCGCCGAGCGAGACACCGTACACGCCGCCGACCAGCTCTTCGGCCTGCCACGCTTCAGCGGAGTGCGCGTAGCCCTGATCGTGCAGCGCCTGGTACGCCTCGATCATCTCCGGGTTGATCCAGGTGCCCGTGGCTCCGTCGCGAGGGACCTCGGCGCAGGCGCGGATCACGCGCCCGAAGGCGGTATCGAGCCGCAGCTCGAAGCGCCCCTGGCGCAGCGTCCGCCGCAGGCGGCGCGAGACGTGCAGGGTGCCCGGTGCGATCAACATGCGTGGGTCGGGCGAGAACCAGAGGATGGGCCGCTCCTCGAACCACGGGAAGATGCCGAGCGAATACGCCGCGAGCAGTCGCTCGCTCGACAGGTCTCCACCGACGGCCAACAGGCCCGAAGGCTCGGCGTGCGAGGGCGGCGGGAAGGCGACAGCGGTGCGCAATCGATAGACGGCCATGGCGGCCGGGCCTCGGCGGGCTCGGAATGGGGCGGTATGATGCCTCATCCTTTCGCGTCGACCTCAGGAGCCCGCATGAATCTCGAGTTCTCCGATGACCAGAAGTTCGTGCAGAAGACTGCGCGGGACTACCTGACCGAGAACGCGCCGCTCTCGCTCTGTCGCGCGGTGCTCGAGGGCAACAAGCCCTATGACCCCGCGCTCTGGAAGGGCGTCGCCGAGATGGGTTGGCTCGGCACGGCTGTGCCCGAGACCTACGGCGGTGCAGGTCTCAGCCATCTCGAGCTGGTGCTGATCGCGCAGGAGCTCGGCCGCACGCTCGCTCCGATTCCGTTCTCTTCGTCGGTGTATCTCGCGACCGAGGCGATCCTCCAGGCCGGCAGCGAAGCGCAGAAGCAGAAGTGGCTGCCGAAGCTCGCCTCCGGTGAAGCGATCGGCACGCTTGCGCTCGTGGAAGGCCTCGGCGACTTCGACGCGTCGAGCGCAGACGGCACGCGCTTCGACGGCAGCCGCGTGACGGGCGTGAAGCTGCCCGTGAGCGACGGCTGCGCCGCCAACGTCGCCTTGGTGGTGGCCAGAGAGGGGGATGGCCACTCGCTGGTGCTGGTGGAGCTCGACGGCGAAGGTGTGACGCGCACGGCGCTCGCCAGCTTCGACGCGAGCCGTCCGCTGGCCCGGCTCCAGCTCGAGGGCGCGCGCGGCGACCGGCTCGGCGCCGCCGGCCAGGGCGCCTCGCTCGTGCGCGACGTGCTCGACCGCGCCGCAGTGCTGATGGGCTACGAGCAGATCGGAGGCGCCGAGCGCGCCCTCGACCTGACGCGCAGCTTCACCATGGGACGGTTCGCCTTCGGCCGCCCGGTGGCGTCCTTCCAGGCCCTGAAGCACCGCCTGGCCGATGTCTACGCCAAGACGCAGATCGCGCTCTCGAATGGCTACTTCGCGGCCTGGGCGCTGTCGAACGGCAGCGACGAGCTGGCCGTGGCGGCGTGCAGCACGCGCGTGGCGGCGAGCGAGGCCTTCGTGCTGGCGAGCGAAGAGATGATCCAGATGCACGGCGGCGTCGGCTTCACTTGGGAATATGACTGTCACCTGTTCTACCGGCGTGCGCGGGCGCTGGCCGCCGCACTCGGCACCGCGCACGAGTGGCGCGAGAAGCTGGTCTCGCGCCTCGAGGCCAGCGGCTTCGCGAGCGAAACGGGCTCGCGCGAGCTGGCGGCCGACTGATAAGCAACAGCAGGGAGCAGCCATGAACTTCGACGATACGCCGCAGGAAGCCGAGTTTCGCGCCAGGGCGCGCGCCTTCCTCTCGAAGCATCTCGAGCCGGTCGATCCGACCCAGGCGGCACCGAATCTGCTCGGGGAGCGCGAGGACAAAGACGCGATCGACGCGTCCAAGCGCTGGCAGGCGACCAAGTTCGACAACGGCTGGGCCGTGCTGACCTGGCCGAAGGAGTACGGCGGCCAGGGCGCCGGGCGCATGGAGAACGTGATCTTCAATCAAGAGGAGGCGCGCTTCAAGACGCCGTCGCCGATCTACGGCATCGGGCACGGCATGCTCGGGCCGACGCTGATGACGCATGGCACGAAGGAGCAGAAGCAGCGCTACGTGAAGGAGATGGCGCGCGGCCAGGTGGTCTGGTGCCAGCTGTTCAGCGAGCCCGCGGCCGGCTCCGACCTGGCCGGTCTGCGCTCCAGCGCCGTGCGCGACGGCAATGACTGGATCATCAACGGCCAGAAGATCTGGAGCACGGGTGCCCAGTTCTGCGATTGGGGCATGATCGTCGTACGCACAGATCCGACGCTACCCAAGCACGACGGTCTCACCTACTTCATCGTCGACATGCACGCAACCGGCGTCGAGGTACGACCGATCAAGCAGATCAATGGCGGCTCCGGCTTCAACGAGGTGTTCTTCACCGACGTGCGCGTGCCCGACACGCAGCGCGTCGGCGGCGTGGGCGAGGGCTGGCAGGTCTCGATCACGACGCTGATGAACGAGCGCGTGTCGATCGGGGCGGGCACCAGCGGCGGCCGCATTCGCGACATCTTCCGGCTCGCGAAAGAATGCCGCCGCAACGGCAAGCCCGCTATCGAGGATGGCGCGGTGCGCCAGCAGCTGGCCGACGCCTTCATCACCTCGAAGGGCCTCCAGTACACCAGCTACCGCATCCTGTCCGCGCTCTCGCGTGGCGGTACCCCCGGGCCGGAGGGCTCGATCAGCAAGGCGGTGGGTGCGCCCTTCGGCCAGCAGCTCTCGGCCTTCGCGCTCGATCTGCAGGGCGCGATGGGCGGCTTGCTCGACCCGACCCTGACGCCGCAGGAGGCGCTCTGGCAGGAGACCTACCTCGGCTCGCCGGGCCTGCGCATCGCGGGCGGCACCGACGAAGTGCTGCGCAACATCATCGCGGAGCGCGTGCTGGGCCTGCCCTCCGAGATGCGCATGGACAAGGGCATGCCGTTCCGCGACGTGCCCACGGGACCGACGACGAAGAAGAAGTAGCGGTGCGCGTACGCTCGGCGCGGTTGGTCCGCCGGCTCGCGTCGGGTGCGCTGCTCGCCTGCACGGCCTGCGCGCTGCCGTCGGCGCGCTGGGACGTCGCGCAGGGCGCGGAGCAGCGCTTCGCCGAAGTGCGGCGCGCGTGCCATCAGCTCACGTCCCCGAATGCGAAGCGCTTCGAGGATTGCATGCGCCGCCGTGGCTTCGAGCGTGAGTCGCTCTGGCAGCGCAGCTGGCGCAGCCTGACAGGCGGCTGAAGGAGGCGAGATGTCCGTTCGCACCGAGAAGAGCGGTCCCGTCTGGACCGTCGTGCTCTCGCGCCCCGAGCGCCGAAACGCGGTGGATGGGCCGACGGCGGCAGCGCTCGCCGCTGCGTTTCGCGCCTTCGACGCCGACGCAGAAGCGCGCGTGGCGGTGCTGTTCGGGGAGGGCGGCACATTCTGCGCCGGCGCCGACCTGAAGGCCATCTCCGAGGGCCGCGGCAACGCCGTGCGGCCGACGCAAGCCACGCCGCAAGCCGCGCCCGGCGCGGCGCGCAGCGAGGCGCTGCCGAGCGAAGTCGAGACGGACGGCCCGATGGGCCCGAGCCGCATGCAGCTCGGCAAGCCGGTCATCGCCGCCGTCGCCGGCCACGCCGTGGCGGGCGGCCTCGAGCTCGCGCTCTGGTGCGACCTGCGCGTGGCCGAGCGCGGCGCCGTGTTCGGCGTCTTCTGTCGCCGCTGGGGCGTGCCGCTCATCGACGGCGGCACCGTGCGCCTGCCGCGCATCGTCGGTCAGGGGCGGGCGCTCGACATGATCCTGACGGGTCGCCCCGTGGCCGCGGAGGAGGCGCTTCGCATCGGCCTCGCCGATCGTGTGGTGCCCGACGGCCAGGCGCGCGCGGCGGCCGAGGCGCTGGCCCTCGAGATCGCGAGCTTCCCGCAGCTGTGTCTGCGCGCCGACCGGCGCTCCGCCTACGAAGCCTGGTCACTCGACGAGAACGCCGCGCTCGCGAACGAGCTGCGCCACGGCCTCGCCGTGATCCGGAGCGGCGAGACGCTCGCCGGCGCCGCGCGCTTCGCAGCCGGGGCGGGCCGGCACGGGAGCTTCGCCGAGAGCTCGTGAGCTTCGAGAGCTGGCACGATTTCTACGACTCGGCCTGGCAGCAGCCCTGGGCGCTCCTGGTCGCACCGTTCGCCTTCCTGGTGTGGCGCGGCATCGCGGCGCCACCTGGAGTGGGTACGCGGCCGGAGGCGAAGCGCTCCGTCGTTGCCTGGAGCTACTTCTTCGCACTCGAGAGCATGCTCGACCCGATCGCGACGGGGCCGATCGCGCAGGCGATCGGTACGCCCGCCGCGAGCACGGTGTTGGGTCTCACCTTCGTGTTGCTCGGCGACTTCCGCATCTGGTGGCTCGTGTTCCGGCTCGATGGCCGTGCGCGTGCGCTCCCCCGCGCACTGGCGGCGACGGTGGGCGTGCCGATCGCCGCCTGGCTCGCCAGCTCCGCACTGCGTCTCCTGCTCGGCGCTCTGCCCGATCAAGCGCTCTACGGGATCCACGAGAGCCTGTTCGTCGGGCTCGCCTTCGTGATCGCGCGTCGCATGCCGGGTCGCCTCGAGCGGGCGCTGCTGGCCTTCGCCGGCGTCTACTACGCGCTCTGGGCGGGCGCCGACGTGCTGATCCTCTCGGGTGTAGACGCAGGCTGGCTGCTGCGCTGCGTCCCGAACCAGCTCTACTACGGTCTCACCGTCCCCTTCGTGTGGTGGAGATTCTTCGCGCCCTCGTACGCGACGCCCCCCTCGTCCACCCAGGCGTCGAGGTAGGCGCGGCGCGCGGCGCCCGCCGCGCAGCAGCGCCAGCGCCGGCAGGCCGCTCGGTGGTTCGTCATCGACGGGGCGCTCAGCTCAGCACGAGTTCGGGTAGCCAGTGCACGAGCTCCGGCCAGCGGAACATCGCCACCGCAACGAGTGACGGAAAGGCCAGACGCGCGGCTCTCGGCGCGTCGCGCCGACCCGGTCCGGAGAGCGCGGGCAGGGCGGAGGCGTGGAGCACCAGCGCGAGAGCGGCGCCGAGCCAGAGTCGGTCGATTCCGACCTGAGCAGCCACCGGCGCTGCAAGCGGGACGAGGACCAGGGCGACCTCGCTCGCGTGGAAGGCGGCGCCGAGGACGAGCGCCGACACCAGCACGCCGAGCGCGACCTCGGCCCTGCCGGCACCGAGCAGCGCGAGCGCGGCATCCGAGAGCGAGTCGATTCCGGCATCGCGCAGCGCAGCCTCGAAGCAGAGCGCGCCGAGCCAGACCGCCGCGATCGCGCCGCAGCTGTGCAGGGCGCTCGAGGCGCTGCGCTGGAGGCCTTCCACGGTGAGCGCACCTCTGAGCCACGCGCTGCCGCCTGCGGCGAACGCTGCCAGAGCGGCTGACTCCGCGGGCGAAGCCCGGCCACTCCACAGCAGCGCGAGAGCCAATGCGATTCCGACGACGATCGGCCAGAGGCCGAGGGCCAAGGTCCGCCAGAGGCCGAGGGCAAAGGCCGGCCCGCGGAGCTGGACACGAGCGCGCACCGGCTGCGGGTCGCGGATCCAGCTCCATAGAGCCCGCAGCAGCACCACCGAGAGCAATGGGACCGCGCCCGCGACCAGGAGATCCAGCCAGGGCAGGGACAGCGCATCAGCCAACAGCGCGAGCACGACGGCGCCGGAGCTGGCGCGCGCGAGGCTGGGCGCGTCCGTCTCGTCGAGCAGCGCCGCGAGCCAGCAGAGCAGCGGGACCAGCCGCCAGGCAGGCGCCGTTGCGGCCTCGGCGAAGTGCTGCGCCGCGAGCGCGAGGCGGAAGGGGTCGCCGACCACGACTGCGAAGACGATCGCGCTGGCGAGCAGCGCCCAGGCGAGGCGCGCCCCCGCATTCAGCAGAGCGGCGCAGCCGAGCGCGATGCCCACGACGCAGAGAAGGGCAGGCTCCATCCCTCGCTCAGCGGCTCCGCCCGAACCAGCTGGCCGACGAGCCGATCAGCGCGCACGCGAGGCCCAATCCGCCCGCGAGCAGCTCGAGCGCGCTCGGCTCGTACGACAGGCCCGAGCGCAGCAGGGCGGAGAGCGCCACCACGGCGGCGAGCGCCGGCACGAGCCAGGCACTGGCGCGCTGCCCGAGCGCTGCGAGAGCACCGACGCGTCGGCCTTGCATGCGCGCGGCTACTTCACCTGCCGCAGCAGCTCCGAGAGGCCGTAGCCCACGCGATCGCCGAGCTTCCACTCGGTCATGCCTTCGCCGATGTGCGTCACTGCG
>Ga0247727_10002694_pt1 | contig 40291 bp, 24 predicted proteins | sample WisWelCaveWW1625_FD_202498 | JGI IMG/M metagenome (GOLD analysis project Ga0247727, IMG submission 202498) | Biofilm microbial communities from Wishing Well Cave, Virginia, United States - WW16-25 | ecosystem: Environmental > Aquatic > Deep subsurface > Groundwater > Cave microbial mat | place... | reverse complement strand
CTTGTCAACGCGGGCTTCGGCGGAGCCAGGGCCGTGGCGCACCGATCGAACGCCGTACCTGCGGGAGATCATGGATTGCCTGTCGCCGTCCTCGTCGCTCGAGCGTGTGGTGTTCATGAAAGGCGCCCAGGTGGGAGCGACCGAGTGCGGCAACAACTGGATCGGCTACGTGATTCATCAGGCGCCCGGCCCGATGATGGCCGTGCAGCCCACGGTCGAGATGGCCAAGCGCAACTCGAAGCAGCGCGTCGATCCGTTAATCGAGGAGAGCGAAGTCCTACGGAAACTGGTTCGCGACCCGCGCTCCCGCGACTCGGGCAACACGGTTCTCGCGAAAGAGTTCCCTGGCGGCGTGTTGGTGATGACGGGCGCCAATTCGGCCGTCGGCCTACGGTCGATGGCCGCACGGTATCTGTTCCTGGACGAAGCGGATGGCTACCCGGGCGACGTCGACGGTGAGGGCGATCCGGTCAACCTGGCGCTCGCGCGAACCAGAACCTTTGCGCGCCGCAAGATCTTCCTGGCCTCGACGCCGAAGATCGCCGGTCTGAGCCGCATTGAGAAGGCCTTTGAGGAGAGCGACCAACGACGCTACTGGGTCCCCTGCCCGGCCTGCGGTGAGTTCCAGACGCTGAAGTTCGCTCAGCTCACCTGGCCCAAGGGGAAGCCCGAAGAAGCAGCCTATGTTTGCGAGCACTGCGGCGCCAGGATCGAGAACCACCAGAAGCATCAGATGCTCGCGCGCGGCGAGTGGCGGCCGAGCGCAGTGGCTGACGGCCGCCCGGCGGGGTTTCATCTATCGAGCCTCTACAGCCCGGTCGGCTGGTTCAGTTGGGCTGATGCCGCGAAGATGTTCGAGCAGGCCCAGAAGGATCAGTCGCTACTCCAAGTCTTCGTGAACACGGTACTGGGTGAGACCTGGACCCAGATGGGTGAGGCGCCGGATTGGCAGCGGCTGTATGAGCGCCGCGAGGACTACAAGACCGGCATCGTGCCGGCGGGCGGGCTCTTCCTCACTGCCGGCGTTGACGTTCAGCGGGATCGCATCGAGTGCGAGGTCGTGGCCTGGGGCCGAGGGAAAGAATCGTGGTCGGTCGAATACCGGGTGGTCGAAGGGGACACATCGAGAAACGACGTCTGGGACAGGCTATCGGCGCTCCTCGATGAAACCTATCCGACGGCCTCAGGCGTGGAGTTGCCGGTCGTTCGTTTCGCGGTCGACTCGGGCTACGCGACACAGGAAGTCTACAACTGGGCGCGGCGGCAAGCCTCGAGCCGCGTGATGGTCGTCAAAGGCATCGAGCGCGGGGCGGCGCCGGTGGGCCAGGCAACAGCGGTCGATGTCTCGGCCAGCGGCAAGCGGATGCGGCGTGGCATCCGGGTGTGGCCGGTGTGCTCAGGGCTGATCAAAGAGGAGATCTACCGCTGGCTGCGGCTGGAGAAACCGACTGACGAAAGTGGCGAACCGTATCCGTCTGGCTTCTGCCATTTTCCGAAGTATTCCGAGGAGTTCTTCAAGCAGCTCACCGCCGAGCAGTTGGTGACGAAGGTAGTCAAAGGCTACCGGCGGATGGAGTGGCAGAAGATGCGCGAGCGTAATGAGGCGCTCGACTGCCGGGTCTACGCGCGGGCCGCGGCGACGGTCTATGGCCTGGATCGATTCGCGGAACGGCATTGGAACGCGCTCGAAGAGCAAGTTGGGGCGGCCGTCAGGCGCAAGCAAGAACAACAGGAGGCCGGCCAGCCGTCGGCGGCCGTGGTGGCATCTCAAAGGGCGGCGCCGGTGCGGCGCATCGTCCGATCTCAGTTTCTGGATCGCTGAATGCCTTACACCCAGCAACAACTTCAGGCTTTGCGGGATGCGCTGGCCAACGGCGCAAGGCGGGTCCGCTTCGCCGACCGCGAGATCGAGTACCGCAGCATCGACGAGTTGAAAGCAGCCATCGCCGCGGCGGAGGCCGAACTTGCGAAGGACACGGGCACTCCAGTGACGCGGCAGATCCGGATCTCGACACAGAAGGGTTTCTGAGACGTGCGTCTCTGGAAGCGACTGCAGGCCGCGTTCCCGCGGCTCAGGGCGGAATCCGATTATGAGGCTGCAGCCAGCACGCGCCGGACTACCGGCTGGATCACTTCGACCAGCGATATCAACACGCTGGTCTTCCGCAGCGCCGACACCCTGCGGAGCCGCTCGCGCGACATGGTCCGCCGGAATCCGTGGGCAACCAACGCCTTCGATTCCTTCGTTGGGAACTGCATCGGGACCGGAATCAAGCCGCAGTCGCAGCATCCGGACGGCCAAACCAAGGAACAGATCCAGGCGCTGTGGCTGCGCTGGACGGACGAAGCCGACGCATCGGGTTTGACGGATTTCTACGGGTTGCAGGCGATGGCTTGCCGCTCGGTAATGGAGGCCGGTGAGTGTTTCATCCGGCTGCGGCCCCGGTTGCCAAAGGATGGATTGTCGGTGCCTCTACAGTTGCAGCTTCTCGAGGCCGAGCACCTGCCCACGAATGAGACGCGAAAGCTGGAGAACGGGAACTACATTCGAGCGGGAATCGAGTTCAACGGGATTGGGAAACGGGTCGCCTATCATCTTTACAGAGAGCATCCCGGCGACACCAGCAACCCGATGGCCTCGACCGAACTGGTCCGTGTGCCGGCCGAATCCATTCTTCATCTGTTCCGGCCCATCCGCCCAGGGCAACTCCGGGGCCAGCCCTGGCTAACGCAGGTGTTGGTGAAGCTCTACGAGCTCGATCAGTACGATGACGCGGAGCTGGTCCGGAAGAAGACGGCCGCCATGTTCGCCGGCTTCGTCACCAAGAACGCGCCCGAGGACCAGATCCTCGGGGAAGGATCACCCGATTCGACGGGTGCAGCCCTGGCCGGCCTCGAACCAGGCACGCTTCAAGTGCTGCTTCCCGGCGAAGACGTCAAGTTCTCGACCCCGGCGGACGTGGGCGCCACCTACGAAACGTTCATGCGCGTGCAGTTGCGCAGCATTGCCGCCGGCATGGGGATCACCTACGAGCAGTTAACCGGAGACCTCACCGGGGTCAACTACTCGTCGATCCGAGCCGGGCTGTTGGAGTTCCGCCGGCGCTGTGAGCAGTTCCAGCACCAGGTGATCGTGTTCCAGATGTGCCGCCCCATCTGGCACCAGTGGATTCAGGCGGCCATGCTCGCAGGCGCGCTGCCGGCGACCGCCGATGATGCGGGGTATTACGACGTCAAGTGGATTCCGCCGGGCTTCGCCTGGGTTGATCCGCTCAAGGACATCAAGGCCCAGATCATGGCCGTGCGGGCCGGCTTCAAGAGCCGCGCCGAGGTCGTCTCCGAGCAGGGCTACGACGCCGAGGCGCTTGACCGGGAGATCGCGGCTGATAACGAGCGAGCCGATTCGCTCGGCCTTGAGTACGACTCCGACCCACGAAAGGAACCGAATGCAGCATCTGTCTCATCTGGCAACTCGGATCTTTGACACCCCGCTGCTGATCGCGCCGCAGAAGCTGGAGGTGATCCTCGGCGTGCTGGCTCCGCGCCTGGGACTGGAGGTTCCCGCCCCCGTGGCCGCGGTCACAGCACAGCCCGCCTCGCGGAAGACGTACGAACTCACTCCCGACGGGATCGCCATCATCCCGATCGAGGGAACGCTTGTCCACAAGTCCTACGGACTCGACGCGCTGTCGGGCATGCAGGCTTACGTGGATCTTCAGAACGAGATCGAGGACGCCTCGACCGACCCCGCTGTTAAAGGCATCCTGCTCGACGTCGACTCGCCGGGCGGCGAGGTGGCCGGGGTCTTCGAACTCGCCGACACGATCTACGCGGCTCGCTCGGCCAAACCCATCTTCGCCGTCGCCAACGCGGACGCCTTCAGTGGCGCCTACCTGCTGGCCTCCGCAGCCCAGCGGATCTACGCCGGTCAGTCGTCCGGTCTGGGGAGCATTGGCGTTATCGTCACGCATCTCGACGTGAGCGGGAACGACGAGAAGCTCGGCTTCAAGTACACCATCCTGCACGCCGGAGCGCGCAAAGCGGACTTCAATCCGCACACGCCGCTGACCGAGGAAGCCCGCGCCGCCATCGAAGCCGAGCTGAGCCGCACTTACGGAATGCTCGTAAAGGCGGTCGCGCGCAATCGCGGCCTCGCTGAGGCGGCCATCCGCGACACCGAGGCGGCGCGCTACTTCGGCGATGGCGCGATCCAGGTCCGTCTCGCCGACCGCATGGGAACGCGTGCCGAAGCGCTCGGCGATCTGAGGCAGGCTCAGGCGCGGCCCACCATTTCAATCCAACGAGGAGGCAAGACCATGAACGAAGAACCGGTTCGGATCGAGAGCATCGAGCCAGCTGTTGACATCGAGGCCATGCGTGCCGAAGCCCGCAGGCACGGCTACGCCGAGGCACGGGAGATCGTGGAGCTCTGCGCGCTCGCCGGCATGCCGGCCCGAGCGGCGCCGCTTCTCGCAAAGCAGATGACCGCGGTCGAGGCGCGGCAGCACTTGCTCGAAGCCCGCGCCACCGAGGACTCGACCGAGATCCGCTCGCACGTGCTGCCCGAGACCGGGACGGCGGCGAAACCGAGTCTCGATAACAACCCGGTGATCAAGGCCGTCGAGAAGCTGGCCGGCTCGTCCGGCAAAGGAGGCAAGTAACCGATGTCTGTGCTAACCGAACGCAAATACCTGGGCGACTGGCTCAAGTTCGAGTACGAGAACCAGTTCAGCCGCGATGTCATTACGGTGCTGGCCGGCAGCGGCGCCGAACGGGCGCTGCTGAGTGGGATGGTCCTGGGCAAGATCACCAAGGGCGCCGCGACCGGAGCCGCCGTAGCGGGCAACACCGGCAACGGCACGATCACCGCAGCGCCCACCGTGGGTCAGGCCGCCAAGCCCGGTGTCTACCAACTGGTCTGTATTGAGCCCGCCACCAACGCCGGCAAGTTCACCGTCGAGGGCCCGGACGGCATCCTGATCGGCGTCGCCACGGTCGGGGTCGAGTTCACCACTCATCTGACCTTTACCATCGCCGACGGCTCGACGGACTTCGCCTCTGGTGACGCCTTCACGATTACCGTGGCGGCGGGATCGGGCAAGGTCAAGCAGATCGACTTCGCGGCCACCGATGGCAGCGACCTGGCTTGCGGCATTCTGCTGCTTGACGCTACCGCGCCCGATGGCAGCGATAAAGCCGCGGTTGCGATCGCGCGGAGCGCCATTGTCTCCGACAACGGCATCCTCTGGCCGGCGGGCGCGACCACCAACCAGAAGAACGCCGCGATCGCGCAACTCAAGAATGCGGGCATTCTCGTCCGCCAAGGAGCCTAACCCATGATCCTGAACCCCTTTGCCACTGACGCTTTCGACATGGTGGCCTTGACGGCCGCCATCAACAAGATCCCGAACACCTACGGGCGATTGGAGCAGTTGAACCTGATGACGCCGACAGGTGTGCGCACCCGCACCATCATCATCGAGGAGATGAGCGGCGTGCTGAACCTGCTTCCGACGCAGCCGGTGGGCGCTCCGGGCACTCTGGGCACCACGGGCAAGCGCAAGGTGCGGTCGTTCGTGATCCCGCACATCCCGCACGATGATGCGGTGCTGCCCGAGGAGGTCCAGGGCATCCGCGCGTTCGGCTCGGAGACCGAGACGGACGCCGTCTCCAATCTGCTGGCGCTGAAGCTGCAGAACATGCGCAACAAGCACGCCATCACGCTCGAGTACCTGCGCATGGGGGCGCTGAAGGGCGTGATCCTGGATGCGGACGGCTCGACGCTGTACGACCTCTACAGCGAGTTCAGCATCACCGCGAAGACGGTCAGCTTCGTGCTGGGCACCGCCTCGACCGAGGTGTTGCTGAAGGTGCTCGAAGTGAAGCGGCACATCGAGGACAACCTGAAGGGCGAGTTCATGACGGGTGTCATGTGCCTGTGCTCCCAGGGCTTCTACGATGCCTTCACCACGCACGCGAAGGTGAAGGAAGCGTTCATGTACTTCCAGCGCAACCAGCAACTCGGCAACGACTACCGCACCGGGTTCACCTTCGGCGGGGTGACCTTCGAGGAGTACCGCGGCCAGGCGACTGACGCGGCGGGCAATGTCCGCAAGTTCATCGCCGATGACGAAGCCCACTTCTTCCCCCTGGGGACCGCGAACACCTTCCGGACCTTCTTTGCGCCGGCGGACTTCAACGAGACGGCGAACACGCTGGGATTGCCGCTTTACGCCAAGCAGGAACCGCGCAAGTTCGGGCGCGGCACGGATGTGCACACGCAGTCCAACCCGCTTCCGGTCTGCCTGCGGCCGGAGGTACTGGTCAAGGGCACCAAGGCCTGAGCATGAGCGACTGGGCCTCCCTGATCGACGGTCTCAACACGAGCGCTCTCGCTGCGTTCGGCAGGGAGGTCACCTACTCACCGCAGGTCGGTGGGTCAGTGGCTGTGACCCTCAAGGCAATCTTCGAGGCGACCCACCGAAGCGAGGAAAACTCGCCCGGGACCTACGCTCTGTTGTTCATCCGCCTGTCTGACCTGCCCCAGGCGCCGGATCGCGGAGATGAGGTGCAGGTCGGCGACTCCGTATACAAGGTGTTCGAGATCGAGGCTGACGGGCAGGGCGGCGCTACCCTCGGGTTACGCCTGCAGTGATTCGCTATGCCCAGTGTTCGCATCTGGCAGAAGAAGCAGATCGTCCTCGATCACCTGAACTTTCGCCAGCACCAGATGGTGAAGATCGGGACCGTGGGTGTGGCAACGGTGAAGAACCGCATCACGGCAGCTCTCGGCGCCGGTGATGGGCCGGCCAAGCCGCTGACGAAGCGGTACGCGATCCGCAAAACCAAGCTCGGGTTGGGCAACCGCCGCAATCTGACCTTCACCGGCAATATGCTGCGGAACCTCTCGCTCCGCACCGTGAGCGAGAACTCGGCCAAAGCCAACGTGACTTCGCGGAAGGAGCGCATCAAAGCGTGGGCTAACCAGAAGATCGAGCCCTGGCTGGTGTTTTCGCCCAAGAACCGCGCGGCGGTAACGGAGGCCGCGCGCCGGGTGTTTCAGGAGAACATCAGACGCCTCGTCCTTGAGAAGGCACTCGGCGGGAAACAGCGATGATTGATCCTTCGGCCATTATCGATTCCCTGGTAACCCTGCTTCGGGACATCCCTGAACTGGTCTTGGAAATGGACGGCGACACCAGCCGGATCTACGCTTACCACGACCAATACCCGAAGAAAGTCAGCCTCGCGCTTGCCATACATCAGATGCCGGCGCCCTCCATCATGGTCGCCTGGCAGGGGACGGCGCCGGGCAGCTTCGGCGGCAACGAGACGTGGAAACATCAGGTCGCGCTCTATCTGCGCGCTCACGAGACGTTTGATAAAGAGCCTCCCACGGCCTACTACCGGCTGTTTCGGCTGTTGACGAAGGGCCTCCCTGCAGGCACGGGGACCCCCATGATCAATTCGACAGTCCACCAGTCCTGCTACCCGATGGACGTGCCGTCGATCCATCGCGCCACCGACGCCGAGGGGTTGGACTATTTCGAGGTTTCCATGTCGTTCACCGAGATTGGAGATGACTGATGCCAAAAGTCTGGATGCGCGGCCCAGAGGGCGGCGAGCCGAAGGAAGTGGAAGCAACACCCGAGATCCTGGTACCGCTGCTCGTTCAGGGCTGGAGCCAGTGTGACCCGCCCGAGGAGGTAACCGAAGATGTCCGCGAACATTCGTGAAATCCTGATCGGTTTTGGCAAGGGCAAGCAGACCGACATCGCCACAGCCAACCTGGTCGCCAACATCTGGCAACTGAAGAAGCTGAACGCGGCGCTTGCCAACCCGAAACTCAACACCGAGAGCGACGCCGAGGAGTTTGGCAAAGGCCACGAGTTTGCGACGCAGGTCTTCAAGACTTCCTGGGACATCGCGGGCACGATCGAGAAGTACCTGAGTTCCGACATCGCCGCCTGGGCCATGGCGTTCGGCCTCGGCAAGGTGGTCAAGAGCGGCGCGACTCCCAACTTCACCTACACGTGCACGCCGCTCAACCCAACTGCCGACGGAATCGAACTGCCGTATTTCAGCTTCATCGAGCAGATCCGGCCGGGCGGTTCGTCAGTCATCGACCGGATGGCCGTGGGGTGTGCCGTTGAGGGCTGGACCATTATGGTCGGCTCGGGGCCGGGCCGCGCCAACAGCAAGATCAACATCGAGTTCGTCAGCTCGGGCAAGCTCACGGAACCATCTGGGATCACACTCCCGGCCGCAACCGTAGAGAAGCTGCTGCCTTCAGCTTCGCTCACCCTCACCATCAACAGCGTTGACTACGTCACCAACAAGAACATCGTCTCGCTGGACTTCGGCTGGAAGAACAACATTCGCCTCGATGCAGGGTTTTTCCCCGGCTCTGGCTTCCAGAGCGCGGGTGATGCCACCTCGGGAGCGATTCGCGGGCGCCTGGAGTGCGGCAACCGCCAGGGGAGTTTGAAGTTCGTGGCACGATTCGCCAGCGGTTCGCCGGAACTGACCAGCCTGAAGAACCAGACCACCGGGACCGCTGTGATCGCGTTGCAGTACGACGCCAATAACAAGCTCACGGTGACTTTCCACAAGGTCAGCTTCTCGGCTGCCGAGGTGGGCGATACGGACGGGCTGGTCACGGTTGCCGTTGAGTGCCAGCCGCAATACGACGCGACCAACGGCGTTCTCTCGGCCGTGGCGCTGTGCAACACCGATGGCATCTGCCAATAGGAGGTCAGCTATGGAAGAGCAAAAGAAGGCTGTGTTTGACGCTGGACGGCAAGTGGAGGTCCAGCTTCGTTCGGCCGAAGGGACAAAGACCGTCAAGGTCCGGTTTCCGACTGACGAGGAATGGACGGAGCGGCAGAGGCGCCGGAAGATCATCATCAAGCAGTTGGGCCGCGGGATCTCCGAGACGGTCATTCCAAGCTCCGAGGATGTGGACTCCGTGCTGCTCGCCAAGATCCGGGTTGAGGAAGGCCCGGAGGTCGACGCATTCGAGGCGAGCCGGATCATCGAACAACTCAGCCAGGCGGACGTGGACGACGTTCTTCCGGAGGCCGGCGCGTTTCGGGTGAGCCTGCGGGTTCCCGGCGGCCTGACCGCTCATCTCCTGCGGATGCCGAGCGCCAAGGACGTGATCGAATACCGGCGCGGCTTCGCGCGCGTGCTGGATCTGCCCTTCAACAAGCAGGAACTCACGATCAACCTCGCTGCCGCCGGCTCGCTCTACGGGAGGCTTACGCAGTCGACCGAGGGTTATGCCGGCGCGGTCCCCATCATCCACCAGGCGGTCACCGTGAAAGCGACCATCGACGCGCTGGACGCTGGATTCCAGGAGGACAGCACAGCAAGTTTTCAAACGGGGAGTGGCCCGAGCAGCCCTCCCTCCGGTTCCTGATTCACTGGGCCCTGCGGCGGGAGGAACTGTGCGATCCGGGTCTGTGTCCGGATGCCCCGGATGACGGTGGCCGCTGCGACCACTGTCCCCTCGACCGGCTCGACGCAGCGCAATTCTCCGAACCGGGCCAGTTGATCCGCCGGGCACTCGATCTTCGCGCCGCACTCAAGCTGGGCGTTGGAGTCGGCCTCGATGAGATAGCCGCGGACGAGTTCTACACCATGCTGCTCGTCGAGGAGGAGCGAGATCGACTCGAGCGCGAACAAACCCATGGCCGCCGCTAACACCCTTCAACTCGTCATCCAGGTCGACGCCGACAAGGCCAATGTCTCCATCAAGAGCGTGAACGCCGGACTGTCGAGCATCGAGACCACCGCCGTCAGCGCGGCCAAGGGCGCTTCGCAGGGCATCGACGGGATGACGGCGAGCATGGTGAAGGGCGCGACCGCTGGCAACCTCCTCGCCGACGTCATCAAAACCGCGCTCACTTGGGCCAAGGACTGGACGGTCGGCGCGGTCCAGGCCGCCGCCCAGGTGTCCCGCATGACCGTTGTCACCCAGCAGCTGGCCCGCGCGCACGGGCAGAGTGCCGGTGAGGCCATGAGATATGCCGAGGCCATCCAGCGGATCGGTTTCGAAAACGAAGAGGCATTGCATGCGATTGACCGGCTGATAATCGCCGGCTTGGAACTGTCGAAAGCCGAGGGCTTGGCGAAGCTCGCCAAAGACGCGGCGGCGATTGAAAACGTGTCTGCGGGGCAGGCTATCGAAGGCATTATTCAGGCCATCGAATCGGGTGCTTCGCGCGGTCTGAGAAGCATGGGCATCTTCGTGGATTTCCAGAAGGACGTCACGCTCCAGGAACTGAAACTGGGCCGCGCCCTCACGGAGGCGGAAGAGAAACAGGTCCGCTACAACGCCGTGATGCGCGAAGGCGCAAAGATCCAGGGCGCCCACGCCGCCGCGTCCGGCGAAGCCGAGTCGATGCTGAAGGGACTGAAGCGGGAGTTCCACGACTTGCAGGAGGAGCTCGGCGCGCACTTCCAGGAAGAGTACAAGAAGTTCCTGGGCACGTTGAAGGATCTCGCGCAGTGGGCCAAAGACAATGTGGGGCACCTCACCACGCTCGCCGAAGCCATCAAGAACATCGCCATCGTCATCGTGGCCTACGAGGTCGCGCCCAAGATCCTGTCGGTCGTGAAGGCGCTTCAGGCGTTTCGGCTCGCTGCCATCGGCGCGTGGGTCGCCGCGAACCCCTTCGCTCTGCTCACGGCCGGTGTGGCGGTTTTCGGACTGGTCCTCTGGAACGAGAAGAAGAAGCTCGACCAGCTGAACGAATCGCTCGGGGAGACCATCAAGAAGGCCCAGATCATCGACGCGATGCGCCAGGGCAAGACGGCTGCCCAGATGAAGGAGATGGGCTTCACGGAGGGAGACATCCGCGAGGCGCTTACAGGCGGCAAACGTAAGCTCTTGGGGAAGGAGGACTGGATCTTCGGGGAAAACCTCCCAAAGCTGAAACTCGACACTGGGCCCACCGAAGAGCAGCTCAAACTGGCCCGCGAGATCCGCAAAAAGCAGATGGAGGCGGTCCGGAGTTCGGCTGAGGCGGCGCTCCAGGCTGAACAGGCGTCCATCAAGGGCCCGGCCAAGGCACTGCTCGAAGTCCAAAGGGATGCCCTCAAGTACAGCACGTTCGTCGACGAAAAGGGCGCGCTGCACAAGTTCACGCTGTTGGCAGAGACACGGGCCAACCTCGAGCGGGAACTGAGCGCCAAGGTCCGGGCGATGCAGAAGGAGGAGATGGCCGCGTACCTGAAGGAGCAGCAGGAGGCTATCCAGCAGCGGCTCGCCTGGGAGTCGGACCTCTACCAGAAGCGCCTTCAATACGAGGAAGACGTGGCGACCAAAGCCGTCGAGCACCTGGAAAAGGTCTATGGCTTTGAGGAGCAGCGTGCTGGGTTCTCCCGCGACGCCCAGGTGCGCGCGCTCGAAGCGGCCGATGCCCAGACGCTCCGGCAGAAGCTCGCCGTCGAGCAGCGCAAGATGGAGATCGAGGTCGAGTACCTCGAAAAGGTCCACGAGATCAAGCTGCGCCTGTTCGACATGGAGACCTTCCGCATGGCGCTGGAGGAGCAGTCCCGCCTGCGCTCACTGGGCTACACGGCCGAGCGAATCAACCAACGGATCGCCGAACTAACCCAGCAGCGCGAGGACATCCGGCAGCAGATGTCAGAACAGACCGACGCGGCCATCGCCGCCGCCCGCGAGAACGCCGCCATCCGGCAGACGCAGGCGATCCGGGACCAGAACCGCCAGATCTTCGAGTCCTTCAAGCGCCAAGCCGAGGGCGTGTTCGACGCACTGCTGACCAAGTCCCAATCCATCTGGTCGGCCATCGGAAATTCCCTGAAAACCGCCCTGCTCACGGCCATCAAGGACGTGATCACCAGCCGGGTGGCCGCCATGCTTATGCAACTATTCATGGGGACCCGGGTGTCCCTTGCTCCAGGCGGTGTTGGGGGCGGCGGTTCATTGGGGCGGCTCGGGACCCTACTGGGGATCGGCGCGGTCCCAGTCTTCGGTGGCGGCGGCGTGCCGGGCCTCGGAGGGTTTGGCATTCCCGGCGCACCGGGCGGCACGGTTGGGTTCACTGGACCGGTCTCGATGGGTGGCTCCCCGGCGGGAACCGCGAGCACGTGGGGCGCGAACTTCGCCGGCATGGTACCCGGATTGAAGTCGTTCTTCGGCGTCGGCGGTAGCGTACAACTCGGCCCGGGCATGGCCACCACCTGGCAGGCGGCCACGATGGGCCAAAAGCTGTCGGCGATTGGCAAGTCGGACGCCGCATTGATGGGCGGCGCGCTCCTAGCCATGGAAGGTCTGCGGCGCGGCGGGGCTTCCGGTCTCGCCATGACCACCGGCGGCGGCGCCCTGATCGGCTTCAAGTTCGGTGGCCCGGTCGGCGCGGCCATCGGTGCGATCGCCGGGGCCATCGCCGGCACCATCCGGCTCTTCGTGAAGGGCGCCCAGGAGAAGGCGCGAGAGAAGATCAAGGCCATCTACGGTGTCGCCATCTCGGACAAAGCGATCCTGCGGCAGATCGTGGACACTGCCAAGCAGGGCTTCGGCGGGAATCTTGACGTGGCGATCCGCAGTCCACAGATCCGCGATCTGATCGAACTCTACGCGATGGCCACGGGCCAGCGGGTCTCGGGAATGCCAGCCACGTCAAGACCGGTGACGCTCGTGGAAAGCGGCGGCTCCCTGTACCAGCAACCCGGCTTCTCGAACGCCAGCCCGCTGCCCTCCTTGGGCGGCCTGCCCACTATCGGCCTCGACCGCATCAGTGCCGGGACGCCGCAGAACGCTGGACCCATCGTGATCCAACTCGACGGGCCGGCCACGACGGCGCTGCTTCAGGGCGAAGCGGTTCAGGCAATCGCCAACAATCCACGCCTGGTTCAAGGCGCGACGATGACGGCCACGCGAGCCAACGCCGGCCGCCGCGAGATGCTGAGCTTGCAGTTGAGTCCAGGAACGCTGACGAGCTGACCTCCTCATGCGAATCACGAATGAAATCCTGGCATTCGTCCTGTTGCCTGCTCTGGCGTTAGCCGGCACCAGGATTCAGGACACCGTCAAGTACCCGGACGGAACGCCGGCCAGCGGGAGAGCCGAAGTCACTCTCTTTACGCCATTCTTCACCCCTGGAAATGAACCGATCGGGGCCAGCAAGCAGACGGCGACCATCACCAACGGCGTCGTCGACATTACGCTCGAACCGAACGATACGGCCACGCCATCCGGGACCTCCTACGCAGTTCGCTTCTATCTCACGCGAGGAACCTACCTGCAGTACTGGGTGGTTCCGACTTCGGCCACGCCGCTCAAGATCAAGGACGTGGCGGTCACCACGGTTCCGACCCCGGCCCTCAGCGTGGCCCTATCGCAGCTGAGCATCCTCGGGGCGGCGAAGGGCGACGTAATCGCATTTGGAACGGCCTGGGGGCGGCTGCCGGTTGGATTGAATGGCCAGGTGCTCACGGCCGACTCATCGGTCCCGCTGGGGTTGAAGTGGTCTTCGCCGGCGGGCAGCGGGATTCTCTCGATAAACGGCCTCAACTCCAGCAGCCAGTCCTTTGCGAACGACACGAACGTAACGATCTCCAGCTCCGGCAGCACGCACACCTTGGGATGGACCGGAACCCTGGCGAAAGCCCGCCAGCATGTGCAGACCGGCTACAAGGATGAGGCGAACGTCTTCTTGCAGCCGCAAACGATCCAGGCAAGTACGACGGATCTCTTGACGCTAACGAACACCGGATCAAACGACTGGATCACGCTCTTCGGCAACAAGAGCCGGTTCAAGGTGTGGAACAGCGGGGCCAATGACCTGGCCGAATTACAGGCGAAGACGTTCTTCGGCTCCGGTGCTGGCCTGGACCCGGCCACGGTGCCAACGTCGGCTCTCGTCGACGGAGCGAATCTGCCCACCACTGGCGAGAAGGCGGCCCTGTCCGGCACTTCTGGGACTCCCGGTAGCGGCAACAAGTACGTCACCAACTCCGATTCCCGCCTGAGCGACGCCAGAACCCCCCTGGCCCACGCACCGACACACAAGAACGGTGGGTCTGATGAAGTAGCCCAGGCGACAGCCGCGGCGAACGCTATCCCAAAGGCCGATGGCTCCGGTCGTCTCGACAAGGGTTGGCAGCCGGTCCTTGTCGGCACGGTGGATCAGGGGTATTTCTTCCCAGTTACGATCCAGGCGCCGCAGTCGTCGGGCGCCACAAACACGTTCGGAGCAAACAACGTGCGGGTCTGGCAGTTCGTCCTGCCCTTCGCGGTCACGGTGAACCAGATGAGCTTTGAGGTGGTCGCGACGAGCGGCGCAGGAACTTCGCTTGGTCTCGGGATCTGGGACGCGTCGTGCTCGAGCCTCATGCTGAACTCAGGCGTCATGACCGCCGGCGGCAGCCCGGATATCAACGTGGCGGGGGTCAAGACCAAGACTATCTCCGGTGGTCCCGTCACGCTGAACCCCGGCGTCTACTTTCTGGCGATGACGACGGATTCTACGACCCTGACGCTCCGGTCCACCAGCATCCCGAGCCAGGCCATCTCCATGCTGAACGTGCAGGCGAACAAGAGATTCGCCCAAGGTGGCAACAACGGGAGCGCCGGAACTTTCCCTGCTACCTGCGGGTCGCTGACCGTGGCCGCGTCCAACCAGCCCCCCATAGCCCTTTTGGAGCGGTGAGCCGGTGCCTGGGTCCGTTCCTAATGCAGCACCTTCGACGGTGCTGCCGCAGAGCCTTTCTCGCGTGTTTGTCCACTCCCGTGAGTATGCGGTCCAGGTGAACGAGTACCGCAACGGCGAAGCCCAGCGGGGACGCCTGACCGACACCAGCCGGAAGCACTGGCGTCTGGGAAAGCGGCTCGCGCCGGCCGAACTCCAGGCCCTGCGGGACTTCTACGACGCCCGCAAGGCATCGCAAGAGCCGTTCTACTTTTACGACCCCTGGGAAACCGTGCCGAAGTTCAGCCACGACCCGACCGGTACGGCGACCCAGGGACGTTATACCGTGCGCTTCGAAGGTGCGTGGCAGCAGAGCGCCGGACTGGCGCGGATCGACGTTGAGATCGAGCTTGTAGAGCTCGCCTGACACTATGAGCGACTATCTGGGCAACATCCCCGTGCCGGAGATCGCCGTCTCCGGCGTCTTCCCCATCGTCCCGGACTCCCCCCACGGCCGCGCACACGCGCCCGAGGTCGTCGTCCATCAGTTCGGCAGCGCGAATGCCAAGATCGAGCAGCGGTTCCTGCTCGGCACCGGGGCCAAGCACTTCACCGTCCGCCGGGCTCGGCTCAAGGAATCCGATCGCATCGCTCTCCGCGACTTCTGGGACAACCACTACGGTCCCTACGGCGCGTTCTACTACGACGCTCCGAACGACGACGGCAACGGCACCACGCGCTATACCTGCCGGTTCGAAAACGACCCGCTCTCCTGGGAAATGGTCTCGGACGCCGTGTGCTCGGTCGGGGTGACGTTGGTCGAGATCCCGACGACGGCCCCGACCTACACTCTGAACCAAACCCTCTCCCGCTTCCCCTCAAGCGCACTTGCCGCGGCGCTGCTTTCCCAGGTTCAGGAACTGATTCCCCTCGTCAAGATCCAGCCCCTCCAGGCCGGCTACCCGGCGATCTTCGTGTCCGACCGCCGTTGCACCATCGGCAGCCAGCTCTATCAGGCGCGGCTCGTCGAGTTCGACGGCATCTCGCAATCCATCGGCAATGAGGCGGACGAAGCGCAGTTCAGCTTCGGCAATGCGGACCGCGTTCTGCGCGACCTCGCGAACGACGTCGATCTGTTCCGCGCGTCAATCGAGTTCAGTCTGTTCCACATCGGCACAGGCATCAAGCTCGACCTCTGGAAGGGCGATATCGTCAACTGGTCGATGGACTCCGGGCCGGACTTCCACATCACGGCCGCTGATGGCCTCTACGAGCTCAATCTCCCCTTTCCCACCCGCCGCATCTCGCGCACGTGCTGGAAACAGTTCAACGACGGTCTTGGTTGCCCGTTCGCCGCGCAGGGCGTAATGGATCTGGTCCATTTCCCATCGGCTGATTCGACCAAGTGCGACAAGGGATACGAGACGCCGAACGGGTGCCTCGCCCACGGCATGAAGCGCTACTTCGGTGGCCTCCTGGCCGAACCGCAAGGCGTCCGCATCAAGGATAACTCAACCGGCACCTGGGGCTTCGGGCGGTCCTCCATCACCAGCGTCTCGCTTGTCGCGGACTCCATCTACGACGAGGTCCTGCCGGAGATCTACACCGATGCGAACATGCCTGTGAACTGCAAGATCGCCGCAGGTCGGGACGAATCCGATTTCTACGACGCGCTCGGGATCGTCGGCGAGGGCCCGCTCGGCGCTTTCGGGACCGGCCATAAGCTAGACGGCCAGTTTCACCACGGCTATCCCGGCTCACTGGGCCTTCGAACGGCCCTCGGAACGGACCCTGCTGGTGCGACCGATTTCTTCTCCCTCGGCCAGTCGGGCGACCAGACGGGCGGATACTGGCGCAAGGTTTACTCGGGCAACAGCACCTACCTCGACAACTTCGCCGCCGGCACAGCCTTCATCGAGCTGCGCCGCGCCGATGCCAAGGGCATCCAACCCTCACGGATTGGCGAGCACTCGATGCAGGCCATCGTGAACCAGGGCTTGAGCGGCTGGGTGTGGACGGCCCCCGGCTCGCGGTCGCAGCAAGTGCTCACCAACCCGGTGTGGATCGTGATCAACACGCTGCTGCGGGCGCGCGGCCTGCGCTTTGCCGACGCGGCCACCGCCGAGCAGTACTTCGACGTCGACGCTGCAATCGCCGCCGCGTCCATCTGCAACGAGCAGGTGGATAAACTGGTGGGAACCGGCACCGAGACGCAGTTCAAGTTCCGAGGCGTGCTCCAGGAGGAGAAGCCGTTGCGGGACTGGATTCAAGAGATCCTGATGAACTGCCTGGGCTACTACACCTTCGCGTTCGGCAGGCTGAAGGTTGGTATCCGGGTGAACTCTTCAGTCATCGAACCGTTCACGGTGGGCAACATCCTGTTCCAGAGCCTGCAACTGGCTCCTTTGCGGCCGGCCTTCAATCACCTGACTGCGAACTTCGCTGACGAAGAGTTCGAGTTCGTCAACAACTCGATCACCCTCTACGACATCGACCACGCCAAGCTCATCGGCGGCGCCGTCTCGCCCCTGTTCCTGAAGTCGAATCTGAACCTGTCGGGCACCGCAAGCAAGTCCCAGGCCGCGCGGCTGATCACCGCGCGCCTCCGAGAGGAGCTGGGCGGGATCACGCCGGCGGAATGGAAGGCCGCACGGCAGATCTCTTTTCGAACCACCGTGCTCGCCTTGAACACCGAGCCGGGCATGGTCTGCTCGATTACCCAACCCGACATGCCGGGCGGTTCCGGAGAGTTCCGGGTCACCTCGTGGCGATTGAACAAGGACTTCTCGATCGACATCCAGGGGCGGACCACGACCGACTCGATGTACGACCTGGTCATCGGACCGAAACCGGCCGACGTGCCCGCATCGCCTGTTCCCACCGAACCCGACGTGACCGATAATGCCGCGCCACCGGAACCGGGATTCGGGATCGCGCCGCAGGCGGGTGTGCTGCTCATCGCTGGCGTGGGCTTCCAGGACCTCACCAACACGAAGACGATCTCCACCCTGACCTTCACCGTCTGGCACTTCGATGAGACCGCGCCAGTCCAGACCACGCTTTCGGCAGGGATCAGCGCCACGGATACGTCACTGACCGCTGCGAGCCTCGCATCCTTCAGCGACGGCGACCTCGCCCTGCTCGACGCGGAGATCGTAAAGCTCGTCTCGATCACCGGCAACACGGCTCAGATCGAGCGAGCACAGAAGGAATCAACGGCCACCGTGCATAACGCTGGCGCCCGGCTGATCCGCCTCGACAAGCGGCTGTTCATCTACAACGTCCCGCGCAACTTTTACGGCACGCCGGACTCAGGCGACTGGGAGGCCCGTGAGCCGTTCCGCTCGATGGCCGTCTGCGCGGTCGAACTCTACGTCACCAACATCCACGGCAACTCCCCGATCGCAGTCAACAACTACACCAGCAGCTTCGTCGACGGCCGCATCCGGATTCTGAGTGGGGAGCAGGTGGACCTGATCGTTGAGGGCGTCATTGGCATCGAGAGCGACGCGGTGCCGCCGGTCTATTTGCGCCAGGCGACCAGCATCCGGGACCTCTACGCCTACTGCAAGACCGCTCCCCAAGGCGGCAACATCAACGCGGTGGTCAAAGTCGCCGGCAATCCGATCGGCACCGTCGTCATCAACGACGGCCAGACCTTCCCGGCGAACTCCATCGACGGCAAGGATCTACCGGCGATCCAACCCACCCAGCCCATCACACTGGATGTCACGGCCGTCGGCAGCACCTTCCCCGGCGAGCGGCTGGTGGTGAGCATCAGGCTGTGAGCCATGGACCAGATCAAAAAACTCCAGCCGAACCGCACGATCCATCTCCAAGGATTCTCTGATTTCGGCGCAGCGGCGGCGCTGCATTCCGCCTCAGAGACCAGCTTCAAAGTCTCCGGTGTCTTCCGCGACGCCGCCGACTTCTGCGTCCTGGTCCTCTGGGACCGCGACGACTTTTTCGGCCACCCGCGGTTCTCCTACCTGCCCGACGGCGACTTCTCCGGCATCATCCTCACCTTCGATCTCGACTACCAGAATCTCCAGCCGATCGACTCGCCCAAGTTTGCCACCATCGACTGGCCCTACCTGAACTGCCTGAAGACCGACGGCACCCTGAAGCAAATCAACCTGTTCGACCACGCCACCCAAGTTGGCGGGAACTACACCGCCGCGAGCGGAGCATTCACCCTCGTCGACGCCGGCATGCGGGCATTCGACCGCGTCACGCTCTGGTATCAGAACTTGGCCTTCGACTACATCGTCCCCGGCAAGGTCGAGGTTGAGTTCCCCTTCTTTGCCGCAGGCCCTGGCACGGTGCACTCGATCACGGTGGCCGGCACCATCTACAGTTACACCGAGCAGAGCGGAGACAGCAGCGCAGACATCGCCGCCCATCTCCGCGACCGCGTCAACGGCCTCGAGGGCGGATATTCGGCCGATCCGAACGTCGACGCGTCTACCGGCAGCCAGGCCCACTACGTGAAGCTCGTGCGTAAGCTGGACACCGGCACGAGCTTCACGGTGTCGGCTTCCGGCAGCGGTTCGGACACCCTCTACCACGTCAAGGACACGACCATCTGCCGGAACATCCGCGACCAGATCAACAACACCAACTGGACGGGGGTGCTGATCCCCCTGGCCGCCACAGCCTCCGGCAACGTCCTGACGATCACCGCCGCCCGAGCCGGCTACGATGGCAACATGATCCGGCTGTACGAGCTGCACAAGAATTCGAACCTCTACTTCACGCCATCGGTGCGCCAGCTCTCCGGCGGCTCATCGGACGCCACCTGGCGGATCACGATTGACTTCTCGGCCGAGGGCGCGACGGACCTCCAGAAGATCTGGATGACGTTCGCGCCGAAGCTGGCCGACTCGGCTGCCTACCAGGACCAGGAATGGGAGGCGATGTTCTCGAATTGGACCATCGTGGACACGCTCAGCAAGCGGGCACTCAAGGTCGCCGGGCCGTTGTCGGTCCGGGTCGAAGAGAACGACGCCTGGGTCCGATACACCGGTTTCTGGGAGTGGGCACCGGCTCAATTCTGGAGCCAGGGTCGCGCGCGGCGTGCAGCGCAGGCCGGCGCCACGGCGACCGTCGAGACCCACTGCAATGCGATCCACGACATCTACCTGGGCACCCGGCTCGACTTCGATTGCGGGATCGTCGAGGTACGTCTCGACGGTGGGGCGCCAGTGCAGCTCGATTGCTACGAGCAGGCCGCCAAGGCGCGCCAGGTTCGCCGCAAGGCGTTCTCGAACGTCCCCGCGAGCCAGCACTCCGTCGAGATCCGCCTCACCGGGACGAAGAACGCCGCCAGCCAGGGGTTCTATTACTACTTCGACTTCCTGGAGTGCGCCGTTCCGTCTGACGTGCCGGATCCTCCGGCTACGCACACCGACGTCGCCGTGGCGTGCGACTACGGGACCGATCACACCTACAAGCTCTCGCCCCAGCGGCTGGTCTGGGCGATCCGCAAGCTAGGCCTGATCGGCGAGATCAACCACTACGTCTCGGTCTTCTGGTGGAACCAACGGAAGCGCACCGGCGGCTTTCTCCCGAGCGTCACCGTCACCTACGGCGGCACCTGGGCCGGCGGCGACGAGGCCTTCCTGACCATCGGGGGCACCACCATCGGCAAGAGCGTCTTCCCGGCGGACACCCCATCGACCATCGCCGCCCACTTCGCCTACTACATCAACGAGGTCTTCGTTGGCGTCTGGGCCCAGACCTCCGGTGGCGTGCTCACGATCACGGTCCGCTCACCTGCGCCGGCCTACTCGTTCAGCTTCTCCGAAAGCCATACTTCTGCGAACGGCACGGTGACCGTCTCCGGGTCCCTCACGGGCGGAGCGATGGGCAATTGGGTGATCGACGACACCGTAACACCGGTGCTCAACCGTGCCGCTCGTGATTGGCACCAGAACTACTTCGCCGAGCTCGTCGCCAACGGCATGACCTGCGTGGCGGCCTTCTCCCAGGAGTTGGTCCTTCCGCCCGACAACGCGCCCTCGGCCGTCTGGGTCCAGCGCTACCCGGACGGCCAGCCGGTCGAGACCGCCACTGGCTTCGGGAACAAGAACTCCTCCCACTGCGCCTTCGCGCCGCCGTTCCGCGATTACATCAAGAAGGCTTACGAGGAGGTCGCCGGGCTGATGGAAGCCGCCGGCCTCACTGCCCGGCTCCAGTTCGGCGAGGTGCTCTGGTGGTACTTCGCCAACGCCTCCGGCATGGCCTTCTACGACGCCTACACGGCCAGCCACTTCCAGACTCAGTACGGCCGCCCACTCCACACCTTCCTCACGCCGAACGACGACCCCTCCGTCAACGGCTACGTCGATGCCAACTTCTTGCGCCAAACAGCCAAGGACCACGTCGACGCGATCCGCAACTACGTCCTCGCCACCCGCCCGAACGCGAAGTTCGAACTCCTCTGGCCGCTGGACGTGAACGATCCTGCCACCCGCCGCCTGAACCGCTACATCAACCTGCCGCTCGAGTGGGAATCGAAGTCAGGCTCCGGCTTCGACAACTTCATGATCGAGGGTTTCCAATTCGCCGGCGTTGACCGCAACCTCGACAAGGTCCGCTGGATGGCCGGTTACCCCTTCGACGTCCTCTCCTGGCCACGCGCAGACTGCCGATACCTCATGGGCGTGTTCAACGCGGGGTGGCCGTGGCAGCGTGACTACCTGATCGGCCGCCGCTCCCGCACACCCTTGTTCAAAATCTGGGCCTACGACCACCTGTGCTTGTTCGGCCGCGGCGTGCCGCTGCCAACCGACAGCCGAACCTTCAGGCTGTAGCCACGATTAATGGCGACCCCCCTTCATGATGCCGGGCTCGTGAGGCAGCGTCCAATCGTCGCGGTTCACCAAGGTGGGGTCAGAACTATCGCACCCTGATGTCGAACCCTCGGGCCTACGTGGGCTGAAAAACCCTGCACTCGCCTGCCGGGCCTAAACGGCCTCACCTTAAGGGCTTGCTGCAAATTGGGCACGACCGCTTTTCCGCCACGAAGATAACTCCGCTGTAGACGCAGTCCTTGCAAATGAAATGGCCCTTCTCACAGGTCTTGCCCCCGCTGACATCTTTGCTCTTGCCACAGGCATCGCAAATCCTCTGCGGCATCGGTCACCTCCCCGGTCTGATTCTAGCTTGCATTAACACCCACTTCCGGCTGCCGCGCCGACACGACAACGCTCGGTAGCCACTCAGTCGAGACCCGTGGCCAAGGCGATGAAGCAACTCGCGCCGCAGATCAGCGCCAGCCTTCGACCGCATCACCGGCTTGAGGCTACCTCGACCTTGGCGTCAACAGCAAGACCTCGTATAAGATCCCGCCACACTTCCCAATCCGGCACTACGATGCAACGTTGAACGATCGGATTGGTTTCGACGAGCCGCACCGCGTCCTCCGGGTCGAGAGGAGGAGCCGGCTGAGCTTCGGGCAGCGGAAGCCCGGTGAGGGACAGGCGCCGCACCAACACCTGACGCACGAGAGACTCAAAGTGGTCCAACGCCAAGCGCAACTGCAGCCCCTGTCCGGACTTGGCAATGGGGAACGCTTGGCCGCAGCGATCTAGGAGGGTCTCAGATGCCGTCTCAGTCACTTGACCACTGGCAATTTCCATTAGAAGGGCATACAGTTGCTCCGAGTTCCGGACAAGCTGAACAAGCCGAGGATGGAGTGGACGGGGTTCGTACCGGAGAGAATTCCGGATTTTGGCGGCGATGCGAGCCGCGTTGGCTTCCTCCGGCCAGGCATAAGGCGGGTCGGCAAAGTCACGCCCAGCGACGCCCAAAGCCTCCAGCAGGGGCAGCTCGCGAATGCGCAGCGCCATGGCCGAGTTGGGATCCTCTTCGTCGATGGCCGTCGGACAGCCGGGAAACACCTTTCCGGCCTCCTTTCCGATCCGACACCAAGCGGCGGGGTCGTCGACGCGAGCCACAGGCAGCGTGGAGACGAGCGGCCATTCGAGAACCTCGGGAGCGTAAGCATCGGCGGCGTCGCGCAGGTGCCGTGCCAGGTCGACTGGCGAGTCGAGAGCCCGACCATAGAGCCAGAAGCGCAGTTGCAGCCGGGACGAGGTGGGGTCAAGGGATGGCACGAAACGGAGCTGACGGAGCAGGTCGGCCTCGTGGATCCTGCTCCAGTCGTCGAACAGACCCTTGACGCGGTGAGCCATTGCTTCCGGAAGCACTTCCATCGCCGCTTCAGCGGCTTGGCGGCCGCGCTCGAGATCCTCGCAGACCGCCGTGGGCGGCAGAGAAGCATCATCCTGGTCGAAGTGGCGCCGCGTGCCAGTCAGGGCGGCCATCCACCGTGCGGTTTCCGAGCGAAGCCTGGCGACGGCGCGAGCCATATCGAGGTACAAGACGGCGGCGAGGTGCATGTAGTCGGTATCGTTGCGGCTCAGGGGTAGGCAGGAAAGCTGATCGGCGAGCTGCTGAAGCTGGGCCTCAATGCGGACGCAGGATTCGAGGAGGATGGGAAGGCCACAGCGGTGCTGGTCGTACTCGGCAGCCAGTATCTGCCAGCACCATTCTTCGAGGTAGGCCAGGAACTGGCCCATCTCGCGGGACCGGAATTCGACCTGCTGGTGGTAGAGGCCGATCGGAATAAGGCCCCGCAAAGGGGCGGCGGAGGGCGTTGTGCCCTGGCTCCTCGCGTTGCGGGCAAAGCCGAGCATGAGGGTATGCGGCCTGCGGAAGGATTCGCCGGACCAAAACCGCTCTATCCCATCACGAAGCGATTGCTCGGCTACGGGTGGCACGTCCAGATGCCCGTCGCGAATCTCGAGGCCCAGCCAGCGGCCGTTGACGGCCTGAGCGAGGAACCGGTCACGCGCCCACGTCCAGAGGGAGTGCGCCGGCAGCTCCGCACCGGAGAGGTCGATCACGCAGGCCCGGACTTCGCCTTCGCCCACGCCGCCGTCTGGCAGTCGCGGGAGAAGCTTCCTCTTCGAAAACACCTGCCACAGGAAGTCAGCGGCGAGGCTGAGCGGAGCCCTGCCGCCGGAGGCGCCGCGGAGAACAATGAGGCGGTCAAACAGCTTGTTCGCGGCGACAGGCGGATCGAGGCGGTCGGAGAGAACGACATCACCGCGGAGAGCAATCATGCGCTCAAGTTCCTTGGCCAGGGCCAGCACCCCAGCCGGCTGGTCCTTCGTGCCGGGGACGACTACTGCAGATACTCCCAGCCCTCCGGCACTCGCGCATATATGAGCGATTTCGGCAAGCATGCCGGAGTAGTCGGGATCCTCGGGGCGGCCGACGACAAAGATCAACCCATCCTGCTCGCGCAAGCCAGCGAGAATAGGAGCAAGTTTCGCCTCGAGCGGCAGCGAGCTCGACAGGAGGGCGAGGCGTGCTTTGCGGAGATCTCCGGCGACGGCGTAGGAATGGGTAGTGAGCGGCTGGGGCGAGCCGAGCCAGTCGCGAAACGGGATCCATGCACGCATCGGTGGGGTTCCTTGGCGGCGCAACGATTCGAGTCGAGGTCGGAAGTCAAGGTGCACCTCTGCCACCTGTTCGGGGTCGAGCGAGGCGCCTGCGATGCGGATCGGTGCGCGATTGGCACGATGACTCGTTGTGACACCGAGAAGGTCAATGACACCGGCGGGGATGCGACGGTCGGCCAGTCGGGCTTTCAGCGAACTGAGGATGGACTCCCCGGCCTCGCCCAAGCCGATCACCAGGGCATGCCGCGCCGTCCATTGAAAGGGTCTGCCTGCAGGAGCCTGCAACGGCTCGGGAAGCGTGGGCTCGGGTAACGCGACTGGTTCGGGTAATTCGGCCGCTGCTGGCGCCGAAAGAGAGCGGCAGAAAAAGCGCCCGAACAGGAGGAAGAACAGCGGGTTGAGGACTGGCCAGGCCCAGGTAAGCCAGGCGGGCAAGACGAGGACACGTGGCCCGTCGGGGCCCTGCACCCGGCGGGTGGTAGAGTCTGGCATCCTCCAGGTGGCCGCCGAATCTGGGTCGGCGACGCGGTGCCATCCGGGACACTCCGGTAGGAGGCTGTAGGTGAGCGCGATGGGCTTAATGCCGAGGACAGGGATGGACCAAAAGATGCGCGTAGTGTTCTTCTGTTCGAGGCCGGTGGGAGGCAGGCCTCCGGCGTTTTCGAGTATAAAGGGGTTTGGAGCACGGACGGACTCTTCGACGGAACCACACAACGCGGCCTGTCCGGCAACGACAATGGCGAGAAACTCGAACAAAGAGCGGAGCTCCTTGATGTCAGAGACCTGCGCGTAGCGATCAGGTGACCCGGCGATGGCGACAAGCAACTGCTCATCGACCGCGGAGCCGAAACCGACGGCAACTATGTCCGGAACGACGGAAGACTCGCGAAGCCGTTGGGCAGCGGCCTCTGCCTCCGGGCGGCTACTGCCGCCGTCGGAGAGGATGATGACGGTTTTGCGCTTGGCGGGGCGGCCAGCCTGGCAGGCTTCACGGGCGCGATCGAGGGCAGCGGCGATATCGGTCGATCCGCCGGTGGCTATGCTGCGCAGAGCGCGGAGAACCTTGCGGTGGTCGGCTTCGATGGGGCAGAGCTGCTGGGCATCGTGATCGAAAACGATCAGGCCGACGCGAATGGAATCGGGACAACGCAGGACGAAGTTCTCAGCGGCGCGGATTGCTTCCTGCAGTGGACTGCCGGGACCGGTACCCATGCTACTGGAGCGGTCGAGGACGAGGACGACGTCGCAGTCCTCGCCAAGGCGAGGCTCGACGGGGGGCATAAGCTGGACCTCGACTGGGACGGAGTCGGAGACCGCGACGACGCGACGTCGGGTCCCGCGGCGATAGTCGGCACCCGCCGGACGGGATCCAAGATGCAGCATCAGCCCGCCAGCCGCGATCCAAAGTAGAATCAGTGCCAATAGAATCGTAACGAGCATAAACGAGAACCTAGATGGAGCCGTTGACGGCGGCCTGAATGGCGGCCTGGGCGAGGGCTTCTTCGTCGGGCAGCCCGCCCGTCTTACGCCACTGATCGAGGGCGTCGAAATCGGCCTTGGGGGTTGCCGAGACCTCCGTTTCCAGGGGCTGGTCGACATGCCAGGCGAAGTTGGCGGCAGCTGCCGCCAACGAGGTCTGGCGGCCGAAGGTAAGGAACACTTCTCGATCCAGATAGAACCAATGCAGCGCGCCGCAAGGGTCCGAGCGACGGACGATGCGGCCGCACCAGTAAGCGCGAGCGAAGGCGCGGAAGGCCGTCGACTGGGAGAGAGCGATGCGCAAGCGGGGCGGGAGCAGGGGTACCTGTAGGCCGATGGATTGCTCTATGGCTGCACGGGCCTTTTCCGCCTGCTGCTCGCTCAAGTCCACGAATTCGGGCGGGGGGCCCTCGGCAGGAGCATACCGGCTGAGCTGGAGCCGCCGGACGGCCGTTGTGTCGTCGCTAGGCACTGTAACTAGATCGCCCTGGTCGGCGGGGCGGGGAACCTTGAGGGCAAAGCTGGCGGCGGGGAGTGGGAGGGCCAGAATCGCGGACTCGCCAGGTTGGTTGCGGACCACAAGCTCGCGCCCGAGGTCGAGGAGCTGGTCTTCCGACAGGCGGTCGAGTGCGCCAGAGATGTTGCGTTCCGGGAGGAACGACACCAGTGACCTGGCCACGCGGCCGAGCAGGGCGACGACCTCGGAGGCCGACGCGAGGCGCACAGGCTGGTCGAGTAGAGAGCGCACGAAGACTGTCGCGCCGACAGGTGAGGATTCGGCGACGAAGAACATGCGCTCCTGCAGCAAGGAATACGCGTGCTGCGAAGACAGCCATCGGCGCATCACCTGCTGGGTCCAGTGATCGACGGCCTGGAGCACGTCGGGCGGGTCGAGGTAACGCACGGGCACCGACTTGCCTGAGGGCGCCAGAGCCTTTTCGAGCCGTGAGCGGCGCGCCCCGATCGCCTCACACTCAGCACAGAATGCCTGAAGCCAGTCCGCGAGGGCCCGCGTGCAGCCGGCGATCATGGGACGCAGTGCACCAAGGATAGCGCGTGCACGGTCGCCTTCGGCGGAGCGGGGTAGCCGTTCGTCAAGGGCTGCCAGGCGGGCTTCCAGTAGGGCCAGGACCGCGGCTGCAGCGGAAGGCATCAGGGCACGGGTCCAGCCTTGTCCGTCCCGGGCGAGGCGGCCGACCAACTGGCGGTTGAGGGATTCGAGGCAGGCGTTCCGTATCCAGTTCTCGTCGGCGAAGGAGCTGGCCTGGAGCGCGGCCAACCAGCGCGGGGCGTCGGCGGGATCGCGCAACGTGGACAGCAGCGCCCCCCAGGGCGAGCCTGTCGGTTCTTCGCTCATCCAGACGGCGAGTTTCTCTTGGAGCTCGTCTTCCAAGAAAGGGCGAGGGCCGTAACCGCCGGAAGGCTTGGGCACGATGTCGAGCAAGACATCCGGCCCGAGTAAACGTAGCAGCAGGTTGCACTCGACGAGCTCGGCGAGGATGGTGGGACGGATAGCGAGCGCCCGCGCGGTGGCGTCGAGCACCGGGACGGTGGTTGAAGGCAGAGAGAGCAGGCGTGTGGCCTCTTCGAGGATGCAAGTGCGCGACCTTCGCTCGACGAGCAGCGCGACGAGTTGGGCACACCCGGCGGAGAGGGTCGGGGCATCGGGGCTGGAGATCCGGAAGACCCAGTGGACAGGGCTCTCACTGTCGACGCGGTCGAGCAGGGGATCGCCGGGGAGCAAGGTGACGCACCGCGGGAATTCGCCGGTGAGCGATGAGGAGGTCAGCTCGTGCACGAGGCCCGCGAGGTTCGCACTGGCCAAATCTCGCCCGTCATCGCAGAGGATGGCGATCACCTCGGGGACGAATTCGGAGCGGCGATCGCGCTGGCGGTCGCGGGCGAGACGCATGACCAATCGGGCGAAATCGATGAGCGCGCTAGAGGACCACCCGCCGCGCGCTGAAGCGAGCAGCACTACCTGACGCGTGCCCTCGGGGTTTGGCAGCGCGAGCAATGAATCCAGGCAATCGGCCAGTTGCGCGCCGAGGCCGTGTTTCTCCACCCATTCGTGAAGGGCCAGCCGTGCCAGGAGGCGCTCTCCGTGGCTGCCCTCGGAAAGGTTCAGCTTCTCGCTGGAGACGTGCTCGTAGCGGCGGGCGTCGAACCAGGCTAGGTGCGGGCGCACAAATTCCGGCTGAGGTAGGTAGTCGCCAGCCCGTTGGACGTCGCGTGGTGCGACGACACGGACGAGATCGAAGTCGTCGGGTTTTTTGGGGCCCGCTTGCGCTGGCAGGGGCGCCTCAGCGAGGTCGAAGTGGCGGAATAGGTAGGGTGCCGGCCCCGAGTCGGCATGGACCTGTCGGAGCTCGGCACGCACCTCGTCCAGGGCGGCCCTGCCCAACTCGCCGAGCCCAAGGAAGAGAGTGGGCACGACGGGGAGCTTAGCTTCAAGAGCTGCGGGAAGGGCCGGCAGGCGAGCTGGCGGTAGGGGCCGCACCGCGGGAGGTGGGAGGAGCTCTGGTTCGGGCTCGGCGCGCGACGGAAGGAGGTGCACCAACGTCCACAGCGCCGCAGGGCCGAGCAAGAAGAAGAGGGTCCACCAGGTAACGACGAGGATGGCGGGCCGATGCGTGGCGCGGAGCTCGACCACCTGCAGGTCGTCCTTCAGGAAATAGAGCGAAACGGGCTCCACTCCGACTCGCCAGACTCCGGCGGCCAGCGGCCGGATCGGATGGCGGAAGGTGGAAGGGACGTTGGGGAGACTCCCGAGCTCGAGCCGAAGGCGCCCGCGGGGGTCTAACTGCCAGTCGGTTCCCTGGATCGGCGCTTCAAAATGCCGGCCGTCCAGTTGGTGGGTAAGCACGCCACCGCGGCCGACGATGTCCGATACCGAGACTGCTATCTCAAGGAAGCTTCGGGCCAGCTCGGCCATGTCTGCGGGTTGATGGACGCGGCCCCGGTCGCCGGTGATCTCGAGCATGACGGGCGGTGTGTCGGTACCGGGCAAGCCGACCGAATAGAACTCGACGCCATTTTCACGGAGTTGGGCCGCTGCCTTGACGATGTGGTCGGTGGAATTACGCAGCAGAGCGCATTGGGCGCACTGGAACAGGCCATCTGTATAAAAGATGGCGGCGACGCGCCCACCGCCACGGGCTTGTTCCTTGAGCTTGCCCAGGTCGCCGAGGGCATTGAAAGGATCCGTCCCATCGGCCATGGGCGCCAACCGCTGAAGCCCGCGAAGAAGCTCCTCGGGATCGCGGGTCCAGCCAGTGAGGACGCGTGACTCGGTGTCGAACTGGATGAGGGAAAAGTGGACGCGGTCCCCGTGGGCGGCCCTCATCTCGCCAGTGGCGCGGCTCGCGGCCTCGGTCATAAAGGGCAGCGACTCCCTCATCGAGCTTGATACGTCGACCAGAAACGCCACGTCGATCGGCTTCGGTGGGCTGGCGGTGGCCTTGTCGGTCGTACCGTCGAAGGTGACGAAGAAAGTCGAACAGACACCGGGCAGCACGGCCTGCGGCGAGATGGCGGTGCTAAGCGGGCCGCCCTTGCCGAGTGCGTTGACCGAGTAGACCCAGCCGGCCAACGCCACCAATACCAGAGTGGGCAGCACGAGCAGGATACCCAGGCCTTTCCAGAACGAAGAGCCCATAGAATGACTTTCAAGCGCGCGCGACGCCCACGGCCAGGTCGATGCGGTGAGTGAGATCCGTGCGTACATCCGGATCGCAATAGTACTCGAAGATCATCCGAAGTCCGTTGATCTCGCACTCGTAGGTCTGGTCATCGCCGTGCGAGGGAAAGTGCTCCTTTAGGAAGTCGTCGAGATTGTTGCGGAACTCGGCAAGCATATCGTCCTTTGGCTTTCCAGCGTGTGTGACGAAGGCAGTGATGCTTTGGCGGATCTCTGGGAGCGTGATGGCCGTGATGCCTCGGGCACGCCCCTCCTTCTGGCGGAGCACGAAGACCACAGCAGCACGTAGCACGTCCTTGAGGCCATCCTTGTCGTAGTCTGTAAGCACAACGCGGGGAGCGTTGGCACTGGGTGACTTTCGCCAGATCCAGCTCTTGTTTTCCCGAGCGATTGCACCGGTGGCAATGGCTTGAACGAAGGCCTGCATCATGGCCGGATTCTCTAACAGCCGGACGACGCGCGGCGGAATCAGCTGTTGGGGTTGCGGTCGGGTGTTTATCCGCTGGAAGTGGCAACGCTCTATGTACCAGGCCTCGAGCTCAGTACGAAAAGGGTGGAAGACAAGAGCACGACCAAGGTCCTTCCGGTAGGCATCATCGCCGGTACCAACTTGAGCGATTTGCCACTTGATGTAATCATCCTGGCACTGGCTGATGTTCTGGACGTCGGCCAGGTTGGGTTTGCGGATGCGGAGAAAGGTCAGGGAGTTAGCATCGGAGTGCTGGTTAGTCGTAATCTCCCGACCAACCACAGCACCTAGCTTCCTCTGGATCGAGTCCACTAAGGCCTCCTTCCCTGGCTTGGCCCGGAAGAGGAGAATCAACGGGTTATCGTTGCCGCCAGCATTAAGAAGAACCTGAGACGAAGCCGCGAGGGCTTCGGCGACGCGGTCAACTGGCACCGGATCCGGGAGGCCCGCGAGGTACTGGATGTAATCGAAAACGCCGGTTTCTCTGAGCCTGCTGTCGATGACGTCCTGGAAGGAAGCGCGCAGTTCCTCGTAGAGCGTTGCAACCGTATCGCGGTCGTAGTCCCTTTGTTTCGTATTCCCGTTCCGATCCTGAATCGGCACAAACAGTTTCACGACAGGATGGGGATCAGTGAAGGAAAGGTCCCAGCGGGAACCTCCAAGCGGCTGCTCGAACAGGCGCTTACCTTCAACAATCGTGGTGAGTCCTTGCAGACGTGCACGGTAGCCGTGCATGCTATCGTCGGGAAAGTCCTGGAGGTGGATGCAGGCGGCCTTGCTTTGAGAGAGCCGGTAAAGGCGGCCACGCAGCTCGTCGGCCCGCTGGCGAGCCCTAGCATAGGCGGAGTCCTTTTCACGCAGGACTAGAGCACTCAACATGCGCTCAATGGCCTCGTGCCAACCCTTAAGCTGACTCTTTACGTCGCGAATCAGCCGCTGCATGCACCGGAGCAGCTCGAGACGCTGGACGGCCTCAACGAAAGCGCCTTGCGCGTCGCGGCATGCTTTCTGGTCGCTGTCCACGGAGGGGCCGAGGCCGAAGTGGCCAGTCTGCTTCCAGACCCTGAGGGCCGCGATCGCGCCGTTGGCCTCGCCTTCGGCTTGGTTCTTCGCAGCCTCTGCGGCAGTAATCAGTTCAAGGACGGACTGCTCGATTTCAATGAGGGGACCTTGGTCGTGAACGAGCTCGGTGAGGGCGGCGCGGAGCCGCGTGATTGGGGTGCCCTCGTAAAGGCGGTTAGGCCTAACAGCAAACTCGGTTTGCTGGTTCACCCAGTCGCAGACGAGAGAGTTGACCTTGTCCTTTAGCTGGCGTGAGAGTTTCTCGAGGAGCAGACGCTTGCCCTTTTCCAGCGAGCGTTCAACAGGCTCATGACTTAGGTAGGTCTTCGTGTGCTGTTCGAGTTCGCGCAGGAAGCGATCCCGAGACTCGATGTTGTTCTCCTTAGGCCCTTTGGACTGTTTGTTCTCACCAAGTGTCTTAACCTCGATTTCGTGGACCTGGCTCTTGGCAATCTTCGCGATGTCTTCTTCAGTGTACGAATAGTATGGGTTGACGAAGGTGAGCTTGACGACGTTCTGCTCGGCAGGCGAGAGGCGGATGCCAACGGTAGAAGCCCCACCGAGGGCAAAGAACTCCTGGACGATTCGCTGGGGGGTGAGAAGGACGCCGAACTTCCGAATGTCCTCTGGCTTCTTGCCGGAAAAAGCCAGTAGCTGCTGGAAGAGAGGCAGAAGACCAGCGGCCTTCTCACGGGCCTCGTGCTGGCGGTCGGCCGCCTCCCCGGAGTGAAGCTTCTGGACCAAGCTGCCCTCGAGCGAAGGTGCGGCAGCAGCATCGATGTAGGCGCTAACCTGCTCGCAGGCGAACAGTTCGCCAAGAGTCGCACTGGGAACATAGATGCGAGCGGCTCCGAACGAGGATGCTGCAGCGTAATCGTTGAGCGACTCCCCGAGGAGTATGCGAGCCGAGTCCTCGTCAAGGTAAGGATCGATACAGTTGGCAACGGCGGTGAAAAACTGTTCGCGGGTCTGATCGGTGCACGGCCTGCCGGCATAGAAGAGGTAGTCAAACAGCGGCCCCTGGACGCGTGAGACAATCATGCCATTACTGTCATACTGGACACGGGCAAGGATCTCGCCGCTGTCAGCGACGTACTTGTCGTCACTGGGGTGGAAGCCCCGAGACTGCACACGCTCCAGCTCGCGGAACATGCTGTATGCGCGACCGGGGCTTATGCCAAATTTGCCCTCGTAGACTTCGGGCAGAACAATGACTCCGGTAAGCTTGATGTCGATATCACCGGCGGCGAGGCGAGTGAGGAAGGCGGCGTCGATTAGGCAACCGGCACCGGTGCCGCCTGCGGAGGAGCCGACGAGCCAAACGTTAACTTTGCCCGTTTCGGTCTGATCGCGCAGGTCGCGGATCTCCTGCCTGACACTGTCGACAAGTCGCTCGGCGTTCTGAAAAATGGCGAAGCGTCCGATCTGGCGTTGCTGAGCGGCACCCTCAGTGATGTCAAGCCTGTCGTCTTCGAGCATCCCGAGCAAGGGAGCGTGCAGCCATTCCTTGAGTTGTGGATACCGGTCGGGATCACCATCGGAGGTTAGGAGATCCCTGACATGCCGCTTCAGGTCGGGGTCCCGATCGCGGAGGTGGAAGTACTCGGTGCTGGGATCGAGTGAAGTAGACTTCTCGCTGCCGTGGGCAATGGTCTCGATCACGGCTCCGCCGTGGGTCTTAACGACCTTTCCGGGCTCCCAACCTGCGATCGTGTCGAAGAGAAGGAAGTGAACGCTGTCGGGCTTGCGCCCGCTCTTTAGGACACTGAGCTCCTTAAGGGCAGTGAGAATGTATGCGCCTGAACCGCCGAAACCCATCATGAGAGTTTGCATCGCCATATAGCTGTCTCCTTGGTAAGGACCGTTTCCGGCGGCCCCCGTAGTCATTTCTCCTGTAGCAGAACTTTATAACGCTGGTCGGCGAGTCCCCTGACCGGAGTCACCCGATTCGCCGACAGCTCCTGCTCCCAATCCTGCTTTTCATGCTGCCAGCGATACTTCACGCGCACCCGTGGCTTAGAAGAGTTTACCACCCTATGAACTCGGAACCGAACCGCGGGCCTTTTCTGGTCGTTCTCGAAAACGTAGACCTGGTTGTCGAGCTTTATGCGGTCAATTCCCCGGAGCTTGAAGACTTGGGCTGCATCGGCACCGGGGTCCACCAGCTCGTCGTAGATCTTTAGAACGGGATTCCATCCGTGTTCGCCGTCCTGGCGCCGGATCAGCCAGCGGCGAACGAGAGTGAGAATTAGCGGTCCGATCAGGAGCACAATGCAAACCAGCACGGCGACAAGAGCCGCAAAGATAAACCAGATCGCGAACCGGACTTCGAGTGGCCCGACAGTCATGGGGTTGCCGCTGACCCGCTTCGTCTCGACCGGCTGCGGCAGGCGGATGCCTTTCAAGTAGGCGCCAACGGGCAAACCAGGTTGCCGTTCTTCCACACTGAGAAAGAGTTGCCCGGGCTCCAGGATTCCTTCAAGGTTGCGGAGGTCGAGGCGGTAGGGCAGTTGCCCGGTGAAGCGGCCGGTGCTGTCATCAAGGGGCAGATCGACCGCTTCCCTAGCCTGCAGGCTGTTAGGATGGAGCAGCTTGAGTTCAAGCCACAGCTTGGGGTCTTGCACCACCGACGCCGGGTTGCTTACCAGGTTCCCGTTGCCGTCCAGCAGGACGAATTCCGCGCGGACCGTTTTCTGCCACGGCAAAACCCCGATCGTCCCCTCGGGGTCGGGGGTCACGAGGCTCAGGTAGTAGGGCGTACGATCGGTGACTTCAGCCTCCTCGTCGTAGGAATGGGCGTTGCGCGCGAAGATGTCGTCCTTACCCTGGCCTATCCGGGGACAGAAGCCGCGCAGCCGCAGCCGATAACGGCCGGGCCCCGGGGGAACCCAGCCGTCGCCTTCGAACTTTCCATCTCCGGCCGAGCGCGCTGCCAGAGTGACAAGCCCGCCCGAAGGGTCACGGATCTCAACTGAGGCGCTGATGGGAAACTGGGGATCTTCTTTCAAGGACTGGCCGGAAGTGTAGCGGGCCTGGAAGACAATCCGGTTGCGAACACCCTTGTCGGCCTGGCTCATGGGCTCGAGGCGACTGACAAGTGGCGAGTACTCCTCGACGCGGACGATAGCGCGGACCGATGGGTTCTTTCGGATCTGGTACCGACCGGGCTTGGGGTCATCGAGGGCGAACCGGATCCAACTGTTGCCCGGAGGGGAGGGCCCTCCAGCCGAGCGCGGGAGCTGGCTGCCTGCAGGGTCGAGGATAGCGAAGCCGCTCATCTGGCTGGCGCTGGGCTGAGAAAACGACACGTGAAAGACGATGCGCCGCAGGTACGGTGGACAGTCGTAGGAGTCGGTCACAATGTGGCTGTTCAGTCCCAGCCACTCATCAACCACGGTGTGAAAGACGGATGGCAGCGCTGCGGGAGCCGATTCGGCAAGCCGGGCGCGATCCGGCCGGCCGACGATTTCCTGCCACAGTGCGCCGTCGCCCTCGTTCCAGTAATTATCAGCGTCGTTAAGTCCGATGACCCAGAGCTCGATGTCTTGCTGCCTTAGCTGTTCGGCGATGCGCCGCAGGCGTACGAATTGAGTGGCTTGGTCAGGCTGCGGCCGCCCGTCGGTGACCAGGAGGACGATGCCAACGCGCCCCTGCGAAGGGGGCATGGCGCGAAGCTTGCGGATTTCGGAGAGCGCAGCCTGGATGGCGTCGCTCGTTTGGGTGTAACGCTCACCGAGCCTTTTGTCGACGACAGCGGCCGCAATGCGGCTTTGCTGCTTTTGCGCGAGCGTGGGGTCGTTTGGGTCCGAACGGATCTCGAGGGCCGACAAGACGACTTCGACCTGGTCCGCGAATTCCAGCACTGAGACGCGGTGGACGAACCGCTCTCCGTCCACCTGTTCGACCAGCCGCTGCAGTACGGCCCTGGCTCCTGCCAGCCGGTGGCCATTGGGATCATTCTTGCTCGGGTGGAAGCGGGAGCCCCACATGCTGCCCGACTGGTCGATGACGAACACTAGGTCCAAGCCACCAAAGCCTGGGGACGCCTGGCCCCAACATGGCGGCACCCACAGCGCCGAGAACACCACCGCGACGGACAGCAACACCACTGTTCGCCACTTCATGGCTCACCTCGACCGAAACAAAGCCAAGAAATCCAGCCGGGCAGAACGCCTGTGCTCTGGCGGACGATGGTTGGCCGGGGCTCCTGTTTCAGAAAACGGAGGAAAAGCGCCCGGACGCGCTCGGATTTCGGTGGGGCGACCGGGAAGAGTGCCACGTAGTCGCGGTGCCGGGCCGGGTCGAAAGTGCCGCCTTCAGGGGTCGGCGGCTGGGCGTCCCGCAGACGTTCTATAGAGGTGCGGAATGCTTCCTCGTCGCGCGCGAGCTCCTCAACGCGGCCCACGAGGGCGCGGAGGTCGCCGGGATCCTTGAGATCCTGGAGGTCGCCGCACTCCTTAAGAACCTTGGGCCAGTACTCGGAGGACACGATCTTCCACATAGAGCTTCCGATGGCGCCGCATTCTTCGAAACGCTGGACAATTTCGAGGACCTGCTCGTACAGTTCGGGAAAGACCGAGTCGCGATCGAAATCGCGGCAGGCTCGGGCCTTTTCCATCATGGCCTGCTCGAGCCCGCCGAGCTTGGTCAGCCGGGAAAGACGGTCGGCCCGCTGGAGAAGCGCCGGCGCCGCGGCTAAGGTGGTCAGCTCAGTCTGGATGCGGAACCGCACGCCACCCCAACGATCACGCCAGTCCGGCCGGCGGAGGTCGGCCACTTCGAGCTCGACGATCTGGCGGAGCGTACGGGCCAGGAGGTCAGCCCGGCCGCGCGCCTGCACGTACGATTTAGGCAAGGGCACGGCAGGCTGGCGCGCAATCTCCAGCAAGCGGTTCAGGCGGTCGATCTGTACATCGCAGCCAGCGAACCGCGCCTGAAGCGTGTCGGTCTCCTCGCTGGTCCACACACGGTTGGTGTCCATTTTGCCGTCGGCTTCGGCCGCAGCCTGTTCCCAGGCGTGGGTGAGTCGCACGAGCGGGTCTTGAGCCGAGACTACGACCGGCGGTTTCCACGACGCCAGGGCTCGGTCAGCCCACACCGAAGCTACCAGGTCTGCTTCGTCCCAATGCGACACGAGGCGGCGCAACCCGGTGTTAACCAACGCTGAACCTTGCCGTCCCTGGACGTGCGACCATAACTGCCGGATGTTGGCTTCCGAAGCCTCAGTGCGGACCAACTGTTCCAGCGTGGCCCAGTCGACCAGTTCGCTGATGCGGTGGAGGCGGTCGGCTTCAAGGACGCGGTCATTACGCGCCCGGCGGACCACCACAGCCAGCCGCTCGAGCCCCGCGGCGTTATTCTCGCGGCAGGCCCGTTCCACCGCAGCTTCAACGGTCATTCCCGCGCGGTCAGGGAAGTAATACTGGAGCTCACGCCAGCGCTCGCAAAGCAAGCGGATTAGTTCCCCGCCGCCGGCCAGCTCGGCCTGGGCGAACAGGACTTCCACACGGAACCGCTCGAGTTCCGTCTCGGCGACGATCCTCTGGGCCATGAGCTGCTCCGCCTCCTCCCACTGGCGCCGCTCGATGGCTGTGGCAATTGCCTTCAAGTGCTCGGTTCGCTTCAGCCCCTCAAGGCGGTGCTGACGGCGAGTGCGCTCGCCCGTGACGGCCTCAGCCAAGGCTGTAGGCATATCCGGGCCCAATTGCTCGGCGGCCGAGTCCCACCTGCTGAGCCAGGCGCAGCCCTGCTCCACTTCGGCGAACTCAGGTTCCGCGGCAAGGCCGGCCAGCCCGCGGAGCCAGTCGGCCTTTTCAACCAGTTGACAGTAGCGCTGAGGTGCGGAGGCGGAGCGGCAGAGTTGGACGAATTCGTCGATCCTCCAGCTCGCCAACGTCTCGTCAAGCTGCTGGCGCAGCCGAGCGCGAGCCTGGCGCCGCCCCCGAATGCGCTCCTCGACGGTTTCCGGTACCGGAAACCCTTCGGGGATCACCAGCTCGTCTCCTGCCCAGGGCCCTTGCCAAACGGTGATCACGCATTGCAGGCCATTCTCGATGGCGAGGAGATGCGGCTCTAGCAGATCAAGCCGCCGGCGCATTGCCTCTCGCACTTGGTCACGTATAATCTCCAACTCTTGAACGTCTTTTGCCTCGCGAACCTTTCCGCGCAGGTTCTCCTCAACCCGCCCAACTGTGCTCTCCAACAGCTCCGGCACTCCGTCTTCCTCCACCGGCTTGTTCAGCAGGTCCAAGAACGCGATCAGCCCAGTTAGGTCCATTACGCGCTCACCGTCGGCCTGCAGGAACAACCGCGCAGCGTCTTTCAGCCGCCGCACCTGTTCTTCGAGAAGGCCCTTCCAGATGGGCGGCGGATTCTCATTCAAGCTGGCACGGAGCCGGTCGGAGATTTCGCGACCTTTGAGGAAACTCGCACGGTCTTCGATCATGGCCAAGACGCGCGCCTCGTCGAGCGCGTTCTGGGCGTTCTCGCGCGACTGCTCGACGCGTGCGATGTGTACCTGCAAGTCCTCCAATTCGGGTCGGTGCTCTTCCGGCGTCACCGCTTCGAGACTTTCGTAGAGTTTCCACCCCTCGCCCGTTTGCCACGACCGCAGCGCGCCGACCACCTTATCGCGGACAACGGCGGATCGCGCTTGGAAGCGGAGACGCTCAAGGCGTCGGCGCGGCTCAGTTAGCGTGTCGGCAAGGCGAGGGAGGCTCTGCACGGCGCGGCCTAACCGCTCGTGGAGCTGGTCCAGTTCGGCGAGCGTGGTGTCCTGCGCCAGTTCTTGCTCCAGGCAGGTCTTCAGCTTGAGGGCTACGAGCTGGTAGTAATCTTCATCGCTATCGAGGTCCGTCCGCCAGTTCGCTAGAAACGCGGGAAGACGACCGTCGTCGAGGGAATGGATGGTGGCCAACTTCGTGCGGAACCTGCGGAAGCGAAGCTCTTGGGCGGAGGGCTCGCTGGTGCGCTCGGCATCGTATCGGCGGAGCTCATCCATGGCTTCCTGAGCAACATGCGTTCCTGGGTAGCGCCGCACAAGCTCCTCCAGCTGGCGGACTCCGTTCTGCACTTGCGCTTCGTCGCCGCGAAGCAACATTCGTGCGACGGCGAGGGCGTCCTCAAGGTTCTCGGTGAGGGGTAGAACGGTGTGACTCATCGGATCTCCACCATGGGCCCGTTGTAGATCACGTAGCGGCCCATTCCGGCCGGAAAATGGAAACGGACGAGGTAGCGTCCGGGCCCGGCTTGCCAGGTCGCCGTCCCTGGGTCGGCCGGTCCTTGGACGGCGAGCCCGCGAGACACGTCGAAGAGATCAAAGTGCTCGGCGCGGACGCCACCAACGAGACCGCGGGCCGCGAGAGCTACGGGAGTTCCCTGGGAGGCGACTGGGGGAACGTCCTGATCGGTCCACGCGTGGATGTAAGCAAAGTTCTGTGTGGCCCGGACGCTGGAGCCGGCGATGGACACGCCGACGCCGATATGCGTATAGCGGTCGTTCTCGATATTTGCCCGGTGGCCAGGGCTGCGGAGCCAGCCCTCGACGATTTTGCGGGCAAGCTCTTCAGGTCGGGACGCGTCCTGACCTTCGGCCTGCCAGATGTTCTCTCCGACCATGCCAACGAGGCGGCGGTGTTGGAGGGCCACGCGCTCCGTGGCGCCGAGCCCGTCGGGGTTGATGTGGTCGAAAAAGTCGCGAGCCAGCATGTCTGCGCTGTGGCCGCGCGCCGCCTCCCGCAGGCCGTCATCGGCCTGGAGCTGCTTGCGGCCGCCCCGGGCCTGGTTGGTCAGCTCGATGATCTTGCGCTCGACCTCTTCCGCGTTGTGGACGGGGCCGCGACCGATGCGCGTCGGGGCGGGCGAGGGAACAGCCGTTCGGCCGGCGGACGGCACGATTCCTCCCGGCAAGCCCACGGCTTCGGGCAGTACCATGGGGGCAACGCCGTGGGTTCGCGGAGCTCGAGGAGTTCCGAGACTGCCGAAGAATGGACGCAGGGTGAGGAATATCGCAAGCAAAACCGCGGACGCGATCGCCCAAGCCAGGGCCCGGGATACTGTTCGTTGGGGTGTCTTGCGCGTCATGCTCACCGTGCCGCCGTCTCGGCCAGTTGCCACTCGGACGGGTTACACACCACGACCGAGCCCTGGTACTCGGGGCTGTTCTTCGGCTGATACCCCCAATAGGTCACATCCACCACGAACCGCACCCCGCTGTTGCCGGCCAGCCGCAACAGTACTGCCTTCCGAACCGCTGGGATCTTTGGAAGCCCACCGGCCCCGTGATGACTGAGCGGAACGCCCTCGGGAGGGGGAATGAGAAGAGGTATCCGTTTGATGTCCGTGCCGAAGTGGTGCGCGGCCGCCCGGACCGCCGCCGCCGCCTGGGTCACGGCCATATTTATAGAGTAAAGAGCGGGGTCTGCAGCGAAAAAGGTTGAAAGAATGGCGTCGGCGCGGAGGAGTTTGTGCAGCCAACCGTCGCGGAAGCCGTCGAGGATGCGGTTGGCTAGCTCTTCGTCGGAGTCAGAGGGAGCCCAGTTGAGCAGCCCGCGGAGCTTAGGTTCGAGCGTATCCAACCGGAGCTCCTGAACCAGGTCGGCGTGGGAGGTCTGAAGGCCGGCGAGGTCGGTGCGCATCCAGGCATCAAGGGCCGCCAATAGGCCTAGGCGAAGGGCCAGCCGGGGCCGGGCATGCTCGCCGAGGACCACCTGGATGCGTTGCTCGGGTGCGGCCGTACCGTCGGAACGCGGAACACCGAGGGTGTCAGAGACCCGGTCGGCCCACTCGCGGCTTTGTTGGTTGAGCTGGCGCTCCTTTTTGATCTCGGCGAAAATGGCATCGAGAGCGGCACCGTAACCGCATGGAGCGTCTGGCACCAGCGCCCGCGCCCGTTCCACGAGTTGTTGCTCCTGTTCGAGAATCTCTCGGACGCGCGGCAAGACGTAGTGAGCGCCCTCGGGTAGGCCGAACCTCCTCAGAAGGGTACCCAGCGCCTCCGAGTCATTTCTCAAAGTGACATTGTCCTTATTCTGCTGTTCCAGCTTCCCGGTGAGTTCTCCCAACCTCGCGTCGAGGTCCCTGGCCAGTGAGGGGAGATGCTCAATCGCTGGCTGCGGGAGGTGCCGCCGGGCCTGCTGCAAGGCTAGCCTGAGGTCCTTGAGGTACTTCGGGAGATCGAAGACCTGGGGTAACTCGCTCTTGATGTTCTGCAGGGTGGCCGAATCTGCTCGCAACTGTGCGATCAATGATTCTGCGTGCGAGGCCGTCTGGCAATTCAGGCTCTTCTGAATCCTGGCCAAGGTCGTTCCGGAATTGTAGAGGTTGACGATCCTTTCCTCTACCGCCCTAATCGTGGCCTTGCCGTACCAGCTTGTTCCCTCCGGAGTAGTCAACTGCAGTATCTCCCTCACCTGAGTTTCAAGAATCTTTGCAAGCGCGTTTAGGT
>Ga0247727_10002693_pt1 | contig 40297 bp, 31 predicted proteins | sample WisWelCaveWW1625_FD_202498 | JGI IMG/M metagenome (GOLD analysis project Ga0247727, IMG submission 202498) | Biofilm microbial communities from Wishing Well Cave, Virginia, United States - WW16-25 | ecosystem: Environmental > Aquatic > Deep subsurface > Groundwater > Cave microbial mat | place... | reverse complement strand
ACGTTGGTGCTGGTCACGCAGTCGGTCGAGTTGGTCCCGAGCGGTGTCAGGAAGCCCGCGCCGGCGATGGCGTTGAATTCGGGCGTGAACACCGGCTCGGGCGTGGCCGACACGAAGTTCGCGCTGTTGTACGGGTTCAAATCATAAAAGATCGAAAAGAAAAAATACGTGCTGGAAATGGTGTCCGCGTCCAACGGGAAGTTGTAGGTCGAAAGATCGTCGAACAGGCCGCGCGCCTGGGCGAGGCCGTTGCTGGCGCTGCCGATGAAAAAGCCGTTGGTCAGCACCGTCGGGCCGGGCCAGTAACTCACACCCGGGCCGTTGGTGGCCAACTCCCCGTCCAGGTAGAGCGCGGTGTTCGTGGCGCAATACGTCAGCACGATCATGTGCCAGTCGTTCGTGGTCCACGCAATCGGGACGGAAAGATACAGCGCGCCGGAACCGTCGTTGGTTTGCGCGGCGAAATAGAGGTTCACCCCAGCCGGGTCGAGGTAGAGGCTCCACCAGCCGTAAGCCGCGTTGGTGGTGTACGAACCCACTTCGATCAGCCGCCCCCAGTCCCCCGGCCCGGTTCCGTCCAGATTGGTGCCAGCCCAGGACGGCACAAACCACAGCATCACACTGCCGCGGTCCACCGTCAGGTTCGTCGCGCCGCCGTTTTCATTGACCTTGTATCTCAGCCAGGCCGCATTCGTGCTGTTCAAATCCAGCGCCGTGCCATCGCCCAACAGTGACCCGGCGAGATTGGTGAAGGAAACCGGCGCGTGGCCGGCATCGCTGCCCCATGTGTTCGTGTCCGAGAACGACCAGTAATCCAGCCAGGGCGGCGGGTCGCCAGGGTTGGGAATGTCTGCCCGCGCGACGCCGATGGCAGCGGCGGTAAGAACCAAAACGAATCCCGCCGGGCGCACGAGCCTTATTCCCAATCCCAGTGCTTTCATGGTAGCAAGCAACTAACTGGCGTTCCACCCCTAGGGAGCCTCACGACCTCAACACGGTTGCACGCGAATGGCAAGGAAAAAAAACACATTATGCTGTGTGGATAGATTCTCGCGTAATTGATCGGGTATGGGTTCGTGCCGGCAAAACCGCAGCATCGTCGACTCGTAGGCCAACGGATCCGGGTGTTTCGCCTACGGCAGGGAATCACCCAAGAGAAGTTGGCGGAAAAAGCCGACGTTCATCACAATTTCATCGGCGAACTTGAGCGTGGCAACATGAACTGCTCTTTGGATTCGCTGGTGAAACTTGCCAAAGCCCTAGGAGTTCAAGTTCGCGAACTGGTAGCGGATATTTGAGAAAGCTCGCTCACGCTGCCAGTCAGACTTTGAGAGGTATCAGCTTTCGCTGCTCTATTCAGCCGATCACTCGTCAACTCGACAGCGCACCTTCGGCTGCCGCCGCCGCCTTCTGGCTGAAGACGAGCTTGTCCTGGTCGGTCGAGACCTGGATCGGCTCGCCTTCGCGGAGCTGGCCGCGGAGGATTTCCTCGGCCAGCGGGTCTTCGAGGAAGCGTTCGACGGCCCGGCGCATCGGCCGCGCGCCGTATTGCGGGTCGAAGCCTTTCTCGACCAGGAAGTCCTTCGCCTTGTCATCCAGTTCCAGCGTGAGGTTCTTGTTCTTGAGCCGCGCGAGGACCTTGGTGATTTCCAGGCCAAGAATCTGGATGAGCTCAGGCTTGGTGAGCGAGCGGAAGACGATGAGGTCGTCGAGCCGGTTCAGGAATTCGGGCCGGAACGTTTTCTTGGCTTCGTCCATGATGCGCTCGCGCATCCGTTCGTAGCTGGCTTCGTCGGAGACCGGCGAGAAGCCGAGCGTGCCCTGCTTCTTGATCGTGTCCGAGCCGACGTTGGAGGTCATCAGGATGATCGTGTTCCGGAAATTGACCACGCGGCCCACGTTGTCGGTGAGTTTGCCCTCTTCAAGAATCTGCAGGAGCATGTTCCAGACATCCGGGTGCGCCTTTTCGATCTCGTCGAAGAGCACGACGGAGTAGGGCTTGCGGCGGACCTGCTCGGTGAGCTGGCCGCCCTCCTCGTAACCGACGTAACCGGGCGGCGAACCGACGAGGCGCGACACGTTGAACTTCTCCATGTATTCGCTCATGTCGAGTTGGATGAGCGACTTGGTGTCGCCGAACATCTGCTCGGCAAGGGTCTTGGCCAGCAGGGTCTTGCCGACGCCGGTGGGGCCGAGCAGGGCAAAGGTGCCGATGGGACGGCGCGGGTCTTTCAAGTCCGCCCGCGAGCGGCGCAAGGCCTTGCACAGGGCCGTCACGGCCTCATGCTGTCCGACCACGACCTTTTCCATCTCGCTTTCCACGGCGAGCAGGCGCTGCATTTCGCCCTGCTCCATGCGCTTGAGCGGAACGCCGGTCCATTTGGAGACGATGTGAAGAATCTCTTCCTCGTCCACGACCACGCGCTTTTCCTCGCGTGAACTGCGCCATTCCTTGAGCAGCGCTTCCAGCCGGTCCTTGGCCTGCTTCTCCTTGTCGCGCATGGCGGCGGCGCCCTCGAAATCCTGATTCTTGATGGCGCGTTCCTTGCGGGTCTTGATGTCTTCGATTTCAGCCTCCAGCGCCTTGGCATCCGGCGGGCGGGTCATGGCCCCGATGCGCGCGCGCGAGCCGGCCTCGTCGAGCACGTCAATGGCCTTGTCCGGCAGGAAGCGGTCGGTGATGTAACGGTCGGAAAGTTTGACGGAGGATTCGACGGCCTTGTCGGTGAACTCGGCCTTGTGATGCGCCTCGTACTTCGGGCGCAGGCCTTTGAGAATTTCGATCGCGTCCTCGATGGACGGGGCTTCCACCTTGACGGCCTGGAAACGGCGTTCGAGCGCGGCGTCCTTTTCAATGTACTTGCGGTACTCGTTCAGGGTGGTGGCGCCGATGCACTGCATTTCTCCGCGGCTGAGAGCGGGTTTGATGATGTTGGAAGCGTCCATCGTTCCTTCCGCCGAACCGGCGCCCACGATGGTGTGCAATTCGTCAATGAACAGAATGATGTTTTTGGAACGGCGAATCTCGTCCATCACGGCTTTGATGCGCTCCTCGAACTGGCCGCGGTACTTGGTGCCGGCGACCATCAAGGCGAGATCGAGCGTGATGACGCGGCGGTCGCGCAGCAATTCCGGCACGTTGCCCTTGGCGATCTCCTGGGCGAGTCCCTCGACGATGGCGGTCTTGCCCACGCCAGCCTCACCGAGCAACACGGGGTTGTTCTTGGTGCGGCGGCAAAGAATCTGGATCACTCTTTCGATTTCATCGCGCCGGCCAATGACCGGGTCCATGTCCCCTTTGCGAGCGATTTCGGTGAGGTCGCGCCCGAAGGCTTTGAGCGCGGGAGTCTTGACCTCGCCCTTCTTCTCGCTCGGCGGCTTGTCGCCGGATTCACCGGAGGCCTGTTCCTCCTGGGCGGCGAAGTTCGGGTCCAATTCCTTCAGAATCTCCTGGCGCGTCAATTCGATGTCGCAATCAAGGTTTTTCAACACCCGCGCCGCGACGCCGTCCCCTTCGCGCAGCAGGCCGAGCAGGATGTGCTCGGTGCCGACGTACGTGTGATTGAGCGCCTTGGCTTCCTTGGCGGCGAGCGCGAGGACCTTCTTCACGCGTGGCGTGTACGGAATGTTGCCGATCATCTTCTGGTCGGGGCCAGTGCCGACCTGTTTCTCGACCTCCATGCGGACCGTTTCGAGGTCGAGGTTCATTTTCTGGAGGACATTGACGGCGACGCCTTGGCCCAGTTTGATGAGGCCGAGGAGGAGGTGTTCGGTGCCGACGAAATTGTGGTTGAAGCGGTCGGCTTCCTTGCGCGCCAGCGCGAGCACCTGCTGGGCGCGCGGCGTGAAATTGTTCATGGCTTCTTCACTCATACTCATCTCACTTTGCTACGCCTTGGCGGTGTTGTCCATCCCGGCGTTGCCCGTGGCGGGCGGCCGGGCGACGGGACGGCCAACGTGCTTGAGCCGCTCGCGCAGCATGTCTGCACGGAGCAGGTCGCGTTCCTCGGCCGACAGTTTTTCCGAGTGCTGTCTTTGCAGATGGGCCGGCTGCGTCAGGAGAAACAACTCGTCCACCAACGCGCGATCCGTACCCGGGAACAGGCCCAGGTCGGCGCCCAGGCGCATCAACGAGAGCAGGTTCATCGTTTCCTTGGACGAGATGCTGTGCGCGTTGGCGAGGATGCCGTAAGCGCGGCCAATGTGGTTATAGACCGTCTTGGCTTTCTTCTCCAACAGTGTGGCGCGCGCGTTTTCCTCGTGCTCGATGATTTGCGACAATACTTTCTCCAGCCGCTCCACAATCGTCGGTTCGGTTTCCCCAAGCGTCATCTGGTTGGAAACCTGGAAGACGTTGCCAAGCGCCTCCGTGCCTTCGCCGTAAAGCCCGCGCACGGCCAGGCCGAGTTTGTTGACCGATTGGATGATCGGATTGATCTGCTCCGCAAGCACGAGGCCCGGCAGGTGGAGCATGGCGCTGACGCGGATGCCCGTGCCGAGATTCGTCGGGCAGGCGGTCAGGTAGCCCAGCTCCGGGCTGAAGGCGTAGTCCAGCCGCCGTTCGAGTTCGGAATCGAGCTGGTCAATCGCCGACCAGGCCTGGCGCAGTTGCAAACCCGGCCGCAACGCCTGCATCCGCAGGTGGTCCTCCTCGTTGATCATCACGCAAAAGGATTCCTCGCGATTGAGAACGATACCGCTGCCGGCGCCGCGCGCGGCGTGTTCGCGGCTGATGAGGTGGCGCTCAACGAGGATCTGCTTGTCCAGCGTGCTGAGGGCTTCCATCGCGCCGGCGAACGCATCCTTCATTCCCGGCAGCGACTGCACGGCCGGTTGGACGTGTTCGAGCACGCGGATGCGCTCCGGCTTCTTGGCCCAGCCCGGAAACGCGGCGTCGCGCAGATTGCGCGCCAGTCGCACGCGGCTGGACATGACGATGCGGTCGTGCGGACCTTTGCGGCGGGCGGTTTCGTCCGGAGGCGCGAGGAAATCGTTCAGGGTCATACGGGGCGGCCTTGCAACGCTCCGGCCGGCCGGCCGGCCAACTGCTTGATCTCGTCGCGCAGCGTGGCGGCCTGTTCAAAGTTCTCATCCTCGATGGCCTTGGCCAGTTTCTTGTGGAGCGTCTTGAGGTGGTCGGCAGCCTCCCGGCTCTGGCGCAGCGATTCAGGCATCTTTCCCACGTGGCGCGTCCCTTTGTGCATGGTTTTGAGCAACCCTTCCAGACCCTCGGCGAAGGTCTTGTAACACTCCGAACAACCCAGCCGGCCGGATTTCTTGAAGTCCGTCTGCGCGAATCCGCACTGAGGGCATTTCAGGTCCGCGCCACCGGCGGCTTGTTCGATCTCCTGCGAGGCGCCCAGTCCGAGCAGCATGTCCGCCAGGGAGAATCCTTGCGGGTCGTTGACGCCCTTGGCTTTGGCACAGGCCTCGCACAGGTCCAGCTTGTGCATCTTGTCCCCGTCAATCTTCGTGTAATGCACGGTGGCCGGTTTTTCTTTGCAGTTACAACAGATCATATCCTAGACGTATATCGGTTCGCCGGAACCTTTCGTCAAGGCGCGATACTGCTCCTCGAGCTCGCGAGTGACCCTGCCGGGTTTGCCGGTGCCGATGACGCGGCCGTCTATCCGCACGATCGGGACGATCTCCGCGCCCGTGCCGGTAAGAAAACACTCGTCCGCGTTGAAAAGATCATACCGGGTGAGGTTGGGTTCGGAAACCTTGTGCCCGGATTCCTGCGCGATCTCCAGGACCGTGCGCCGGGTGATGCCGTAGAGCGCTCCCGCCGAGAGCGGCGGCGTCATCAGTTGATCCTCCTTCACGATGAACACATTGTCCCCCGTGCATTCGGAGACATACCCGTCGGCGTTGAGCATGATAGCCTCCTCGCAACCGGCGTTGTTCGCCTCGATCTTGGCGAGGATGTTGTTCAAATAGTTCAGCGACTTGATCGCGGGGTTGAGGGCGCTGTGCAGGTTGCGGGTGGTCGGGACGGTGATGATCTCCATCCCGCGCTTGTAAAGTTCCGGCGGGTAAAGCTGGATGCGGTCGGCGATGATGATGACCGATGGCCGCTTGCACCGGTCCGGATTGAGGCCGAGCGTCCCGATGCCGCGCGTGACGACGAGCCGGATGTATCCATCCTTGATCTTGTTTCTGCGGCATGTCTCGACCACGGCGCGCATCATTTCGGCGTGGGACATGGGGATGGTGAGCAGGATGGCCTTGGCGGAGTAGTAGAGCCGGTCAATGTGCTCGCGCAGTTTGAAGACCCGGCCGTTGTAGGCGCGAATGCCCTCGAAAACGCCGTCGCCGTAAAGCAGTCCGTGATCGAACACGGAAACTTTCGCGTCGCGCGTGCCGCAATACCGGCCATCCAGAAAAATCTTCATCGCCAAAGAATCCTCGGCAGCTTATAGAAATTGACTGCGAACGCAAAGGTGAATTTTGCGTGACAGCGCGGAGCGTGCGATTAGATTGTGCGCCTTCGACGACCCTATCGTCTAGCGGTTAGGACACCGCCCTTTCACGGCGGCGGCCCGGGTTCGAGTCCCGGTAGGGTCGCCAGTCTTCTCCATTCCATCTTCATCATGATCTGCCTCCTGCGCTTGATCCCGTCGGGTTTCGACTTGGCGGCTGCGGCTCGCCCGTCAGCTTTGATTTGGTTTGATTCAATTTGATCCGCCTTGACCGCCTGGCATCCATCCACCATCGCAGCCCCACTCGCCGACACTTTTGCATGGCTCCGCTGCGCCGGATATTCCGTTCGTATCGTTCCCGTCGCATTCTTCGACGCAAGGATTAGCCCACCGGAGTGGGCGATGCAATGTGGCCTTTCAATGACCCGGCGACTTTGCCATTTTCGATAACACCGTGAGCGAAGGTAACGTCACCGTCGAAATCCGTGATCACGTTGCGCTGATCGGCCTGGACCGGGTTGACAAGCGCAATGCTTTCGACCTGGAAATGTATCGCGCGCTGGCGGCGGCCTACGGCGAGTTGCATCGCAATCCCGATCTGCGCTGCGGCGTGTTGTTCGCCCACGGCGATCATTTCACCGGCGGAATAGATTTGGCGGAGTGGGCGGCGCTGCTCCGGCGGGGGCGCTTTCCGGATTTGCCGGAGGGGGCGATTGATCCGTTGGGATTGGACGCGGGCAACCGGCTGCGCAAGCCGGTGGTCATGGCGGTCCAGGGAATTTGTCTGACCATCGGCATTGAATTGCTGCTGGCCACGGACGTCCGCGTCGCCGCGGCCAACGCGCGCTTTGGCCAGATCGAAGTCAAGCGCGGCATTTTTCCCGCCGGCGGCGCCACGGTCCGGCTGATGCAGGAAGTCGGCTGGGGCAACGCGATGCGCTCTTTGCTGACCGGCGACGAATTCAACGCGGCGGAAGCGCTCCGCCTCGGGCTGGTGCAGGAAGTGGTCGAGCCGGGAAAGGAGTTGGCGCGCGCGGTGGAAATCGCCCAGACGGTCGCCGCCCAGGCGCCGCTGGGAGTGCAAGCCACGTTGGCTTCGGCGCGGCTGGCCCGGACGCAGGGTGAAGTCGCGGCCCTCCGCCGGCTGCTGGCGGACCTTGCGCCCCTCATGTCCAGCGAAGATGCGGCGGAGGGGCTGCGGTCTTTCACCGAACGGCGGGCGGCGAAGTTCAAGGGGCGATGACTGGTTGAATCTTTGACTGGATTGCGTGCGGCAAATCCGCGGCACCGGTCCACGACTTCATCCGATGCCTTGGTGAGCGCAAAGGTTTGTTGGACGAATCCATGACTCCCGGCTGCTCATGGCCTGGCTGACAGTGAAGCGCAGATCAATTCCTTGTCGTTGCGCGCAAAGATATGGCGGTTGGCAAAAACCGGCGGAGTCCAGGCAAACTTTCGAGTCCCCAAAACTGAGGTTGGTTCGAGCAGGTGCACACGGCCGATCTCCCGATAACCGCCGGAGGTGAGTCGCGCTAGAATCAAGTTCCCTTCGTCAGTAAAAAGAAACACCGTGTCACCGTTTGGCGTCAGGTGGATGCTGGCGCCGGTTTTCAGCTCCGTCACGTTGGTCGTCCCCCAAATCTGTTTGCCGGTGCCTGCCTCGAGGCAGACCAGTTCGCCGCTGGATTTGGCCGAGTACACGTAGTCGCCCCGCATCATCGGCGTCGAAGTATTGCTCAAGAGTCGTTTCGCGGGCGCTCTCGATTCCGGCCAAAGCACCCTGGCAGTCGGTTGGTTCGCATCCAATTCGTACATCAAGCCGGAAATCAGCAGCCGGTTTTTCTGAACGACCGGAGTGGGAATCGAATCGTTGCCGCTCGTCACCATCGCTTCCCGCCAGTAAATCTCGCCCGTGGTGGGATTCAAGGAAGTCACGGAGTTATCCGTCCACACCATCAACTGCCGTTTGCCGCCGGCCACGATGACCAGCGGTGAACTGTTCGACACGGCCTCGTCCAGCGCCTTCCAAACCTCCTTTCCCGTCTGCTTGTCGAGCGCCATGACATACGCGCCCGGCTTGCCGCCGGCAAACAGGATCAAAAGATTCCCTTCAATCAGGGGTGACCCACGGCAACTCAGCACGCCGATTTCATATTTCCGGTCCAGATGTGTTTCCCACATGACTTTGCCGCTCCGTGCGTCCAGACAATCCACCTGACCGCTTCGCCCAAACCAGTAAACCTTTCCGGCCTCGACGATAGGTGTCGCGGCCGGACCGCCGCCGTGCTCGGGGATGAATGCCCATTCCGGGTAAACTAATTCAGACTCACGACTCCAGAGTGGCTTGCCGTTGGATTCCTTAAAGCACCGGATACGCTCCCAGGCCTTGGGCTTCTCCAACCGCATGTCGGTCAGGTAAACCTGGCCTCGGACCACTACTGGACTTGACCAGCCCGGGCCGACTGGGACTCGCCAACGAATCTTCAATCCGTCCGCAGGAAACGTTTTGATAATGCCGGTTTCATTCCAGACACCATCACGGTTCGGCCCACGCCACTGCGGCCAATCCCCGGCCTGTAATCGGATGGATAGCGACAACGCCAAGCTCAATGCCGTCACCGGTCGAGTCATTGCGTGATGGGCGCGAGAGCATGCAGTGCCGGGCCGGAATGACCGTTCCGCCGTCCGGGTCAAAGTCACAACTCTCCTTTGAAGGCGTGGTCGAGGAGTGCAGGGAGCCAGGCGTCCAGCGCAGCGGCGGTCTCGGCTGGCGGGCGCTTCAGCGCAGCAAGCAAAGGAATTCTTGTGCGGTCACTGATTTTCATTTGATGCTCCGCAGGCCTTCCCGCCGGGCGCGGATGGCCAGTTTCTTGGCCTTCTTCTCGCCATGCTTGCGGATGGAAAACTGCCGCCGTCGCACCTTTCCCAGCTCCGGACTCCATGTGGCGCGCCAGTATTTCCTCCACGGTTTGGTACGGCGGTCAACCACCCGCTGCACTCCATGGATTCCCGACCGCCCCATGCGCCGCACAATCTGCGCGTTCCAGCGCCGGGAACGTCTGCGCGGCATCCCCAATTTCTGCCGCAGTTTTTGATAATGCGCCTGCGCAGCCGCGAAAGCCTGTTCCCGACCGCCATGCTTCTTGTCCGAGAAAAATGCCGAATGAATCTTCCTGCGTCTCGCCAGCCGCACAAAAAAACCGTGGTTGTGCTTGTGCGGCTGATCAATCCGGCAGATGCCAGGCGTGGCGGAAGGACGGTTCACAGTTCTCCTTTGAAGGCTTGGTCGAGGAGGGCGGGGAGCAAGGCGTCCAACTCGGCGGCGGTCTCGGCTTGCAGGCGGTTCAGCGCGTCCACCTCCGCCTGCAACGCGTCCAACTCGGCCACGATCCGGCGCTGCTCGGGGAGTGGGAGGACAGGAACAAGGGTCGAGAGAATGTGCCCTTGGTTAATCTTCCAGATTCCCGAAGTCGTCTTGGCTTTCTCCTCGATGACAGCGCGTGTGGCAGACGAGTTCCAAGCTGCAACAAAGAATTCCGGCAGCACTCGTTCTTTGGGTAATGCGACTTGGATAAATAAGTCCGGGAATACCACTCCTTCAGCTTCCTCGGTGATAAGTCCTGCGCGACCGCAAAGGTTTTTGCTGCCATTGCCGCGAATCACATAAACATCGCCCATGCGCACTTGGAACGGCGCTGCTTCCTCCGGCGACATGGGAATTGGTTTCACTTCTCGAATGTCAATGCGGCCGTTTCGCATCGCTGACAAAGTAAAGCAACGGATTTTCGATTCAACGCCGGTGGATTTAACCGACTTTCCATTTCGCAACCCATTTTCCCCGACCAAATCTTCAACGGAAAGACTGGGGCTTGCTGCCGGATGAGAGAGCGCGGACTGCGCTGAAGAAAGAAATGCCTCGGCTTCTTCTGCGGCTTGGTGGCGGAGGGTGCGGGCCTCGTGGATTTGGGCGGCCAGTTCCTCAATCCGCGCCACCACCCGCCGCTGCTCCGTCAACGGCGGCAACGGAATTTCCACTTTCAAAAATTGTTCTGGCTTGATTCGATTCTTGCCGCTTGTGCCACGAGATTTCTCATCGCACTGCGCCCAGAATCCGCGCGTCTTTGTCAGCCAGTGCATCCACCGCGATTCAAGTCGGTCAGACTTTGGCGCGAACATCGGAAACTCACCCGAACCAAAACAGCCGGCGAGGCTTTCTGACACAACTGCGACACTGCCGTTCCGCGCCCAGATTTTGTTGACGATGATGTCGCCAGCTTCAGCGCGGAAAAGCTGCGGGTATTTCGTCGCCCCACCATCCATTGGCTCCCGTTCGTATGCGCCCTCACCCCACAGTTTCACCCCGATTTGGCGGTAGGTCTTGCCGGGCAGCGGAGTTTCGCCGCGTTCAGTCGGTGTCAGCACCTCCTCTAGCCTGACCTTTTGCCAAGTTTGTTTCATGGGCGGGTCGGAGGTCTGGTTTGAACCCGCCACCGGAATAGGACGGCTAGGACGGATTGGGCTGCGGCAATTCGCAGCACCTCGCCCAGCCGCACGGTTGGCCACGGTTTGGTCATGGTTGGATGGGCGGTTTCGGTTTGGCTGCGCCTTGTTTGGGAGGCCCGGCATTGGACGGATAGGACGGATTGGGCCGCGCGCCTGAAGAATCAGTCTGATCCGTCGTATTCCTGTTCCGCCTGAAGCTCGGCCGGGGCGGCACAGAACGCGCCTGCTGCCGGGCCTGGTAGAGCCGCTCCGTGAAACCGCCCTCCTCCAGAAACGCCTGCTCCAATTGCCGAAGCTGCTGGTCCAGCAGGTAGTTGGTCTGATGCACCAGACACAACATGGTATTGGCCGCCACTTCCGGCGGAGCGTTTTCGATATAGGACCGATACGTCTCATAGGACCTATTCTCGGCATACGCCAGCCGCCGCACCATGCCAGCCATCGGATGGTTCTTGCCCCACTCGGCCAGGCCGCGTTGGCGCAGGAAATCCTTGTAGTCACCAAGCAGTTCTTCCAGGCTGGCGCGGGCCACACCGGTCAGCTTCAACTCCATTTTCTTGGAAGTGCCACTCACCCGGCTGCCTTCCACTATGTTTTTGTTCCCACTCCGCGCCGCCTGCACCATCTGATCGTGAGTGCGGGACTTCGAGTCAATGAACCGGTCACAAAATTTTACCGTGGCGTCATAAACCAACACCGACATCTGGTAGGACTTCAGCTTGTCATAGCCACCATGCGGAGGAATGAAGCCGGGCTGCTTTTCTGACTCGGAGGCATCCGTCATATCCGTCCTATTCTGCCTTGCCCAAAAGCCTTTGGATAGTCCCCATGATTTCCCCAATGCGCCGCTCTTTCTCCACAATGCTCTGGGCCAATTGGGCGGGCGGCAGATGCGTGATGTCTTCTTTGGCGCGCGGGTTCTTGCGGTCGAGATTGCAGCCGTTGGCCAATAACTCGGCGGCGGGAACTTTCCAGGCGCGTTCGTTTTCCTCGCGCTTGTTCCACCACGCGACCAGCGGCGAGAATTCCTCGAACTGGATGGGCGCGGTTTTGGTGTAGTTCTTCCGGCCTTCGGGCAAAGGCAGTTCGTAATACCAGACTTCGCGCGTCGGGCCGGAGCGGTCGAAGAACAGGATGTTCGTGGGAATGCTCGTGTAAGGCGCGAACACGCCATTGGGCAGGCGGACGATGGTGTGCAGGTTGAATTCCTTGAGCAGTTCTTCCTTGATGCGCGCACACACGCCATCGCCGAACAGCGTGCCGTTGGGGACGACGACGGCGGCGCGGGAGTAACGTAACGCGGCCGTCCCGGCTGCGAGTTCGAGGGGCGTCCCGCCCCGTTTCGTTCCTGGCAGCGGGACGCTGCCTGAACTCGCAGGCGAGACGCCTGCGCTACTTTGCGGCAAGCGCCGCAGTTTCCGCATTATTAACTGCAGGAACAGCAGCGCGGTTTCGGCGGTTTGTTTGTCCTCGGGGAAGTTGCCCTGGATGCCTTTCTCCTCCTCGCCGCCGAAGGGCGGGTTGGTGAGGATGATGTCCACGCGGTCGCGTTCGCCGATGTCGGTGAGTTTGAAGCGGAGGGCGTTGCCGGGGTCAATCTGCGGGGCGTCGAGGCCATGCAGGAGCAGGTTCATTTGCGCGAGCAGATACGGCAGCGACTTGGCTTCAAACGCGAAGAGGGACCTGGTCTGTAAAAACTGCCGGTCGGCGACGGTCTTGACCTGCTTGCTGAGGTGTTTGAACGCCTCGACAATCATGCCGCCGGTGCCGCCCGCCGGATCGAGCACCGTCTCACCGAGGCGCGGATCAATGACCTGCACCATGAACCGAACGACCGGGCGCGGCGTGTAAATCTCGCCGGAATCGCCCGCGGCATCGCGCATCTCGCGGAGCATGGATTCGTAGAGCGCGCCAAGAGTGTGAAGCTCACTGCTGGAAGTGAAATGGATGCAGGAGATCTTGTTGATGACGTCGCGCAACAGGTAGCCGCTGACCATGCGGTTCTGCACGCCCTTGAACACAGTGGCGATGACATCGCGGCGATTGTCGCCATTGGAACTGGTCAGTGTGCGCAAGTAACGGAACAAGCCCGCGCCGCGTTTGCCGTCCGGGCGCGTGGTCTCTTCGTTGTTGATGAACGCGAGGAGTTCGTCGCCGGTGATGCCATCGGAGTTGGCGGCCCAATCGCGCCAGCGGTACGGCGGTTCAATGGCGGGCTTGAACTTTTTCGTGGAGAGCCTGGCTTCGCCCTCGCGCTGAAGCTCCAAGTCATCGAGAAATTTCAGGAACATGATCCACGTGAGCATCGGCAACCGGTCAAGGTCGCCATTCAAACCTTTGTCTTTTCTCATGATGTCCCTGGCGGACTTGAGAAGTGCTCCAAGCGATTGGGCAGTGGTGGGAATGGAAGCGGATTTCGGCATGTGCAAAGTCAGGTAGCGCAGGCGTCCCCGCCTGCGAGTTCTGGCGGCGTCCCGCCGCCAGTGGGAATGGTTGGAGTAATCGCCGCATCTGTCCCGCGCACCGGGACGGTGCTGGAACTCGCAGCCGGGGACGGCTGCGCTACACCGGATGGCTGTGCTACGTGGGCGCTGCTCCACTTCCAATCTTCGGGGCGAGCACACAGACCGGCGTTGATCGGATTCATCAGCGTATAGTGACAACAGCGATGCAAGTCCTCATCATCGCGGATGAGATGTTCGTAGGACTCGCCTTGCCAGAACGGAACGACTTTCGTCGTCAGCCGTTTGTTAATCTCATGCGACGTGAACGATTTCCAGCTGTGCAGAATGTCGCTCAACGTGTGGCTGGGCATCGGCCAAACGACGACGTGCGCGTGATTGGGCATGACGACCCATGCGCGCAACTCGTAACGCTGGCCCTCGAAGAAACGAATTGCGCCCGCGACGAGGTCCGCAAGTTCGGGATCGCGCAAGTGACAGACGCCGTGACCTGCATCGAGGTATTTGTCCACGCGGCTGGAATACCAGCGGAACAGTTCCTCCTGCTCGTGCCACGTCAGGGGGCGTTTGGCGGCCAGCGCTTGCTGGAGGATGGTGTCGCGCTCCTGCTTGAAACGAAACAGGACTTCCTTCGGCAGCGTGCCCGCCTGCCGGAACGTGACAAAATAAGTGCCGCCTTCGCGTTTCAGATGCGGCAGCACACCCCGCGAATGGAATCCTGAGGCGAGATGGTTTGGGCGCTCAGCGTCAGGCATGATCGTAGCGCAGGCGTCCCCGCCTGCGAGTTAAGGCAGCGTCCCGCCGCCAGTTCGAGGGACACGCACCGGGACGGTGCTCGAACTCGCAGCCGAGGACGGCTGCGCTACATGCCATCGGCAAGCGGTCGAGGTCACCATTCAGCCCCTTGTCCTTGCGCATGATGTCACGCGCGGATTTCAGCAGCGCACCGAGGGATTGGGCGGTGGTGGATTGTTGCGGTGTCGGTTTGGGCATCGGGGGATTGGCTACATCAAACCCATCTAACGCTTGTGCGGTACGGTAAAGACACCGCATCCCAATCCATGGAGTTTGATTTCAAGTTTAAGCAAGTGTTCGTTATGGGGGCGCTTTTCAAGGCCGGCCTTGACGACTTTCCAAGCCTTTTCAAATTCATCCAGATGAGTCCACAGCCACGCCAACCTAGAACAGTCATCGGCGTCCGCTTCGGAAATGCGTTGCTGCATAGCGTGCGCGATCGGTTCTAGCAGGTGTCTTTTCTCAGTGACTTGAACCGGTTTCAGTGGCTGATTCAAGAAACTGTTCAGGCGATTGGCGATGCTGCTGATCTCGATCATCCGAACATCGGGACATTTCGCGAAGGCAACCAGCGCATGGAGCTCGCCCAGTTCATCACGCTTCACGCGCCTGATTCGGGCGAGTTCTTTCCACGCGGCTGAAGCCAGAGGCGACGACGGCGCATGCTGAAGAAATTTCTCCAAGCATCGCATTTCTGCGTCAATGTCGCCGGGCTTGGCGCGTTCGTGATAGAGAATGGCGAGGCGGTAGTAAGCCAACGGATACTTATGGCCAATGGTTTCCAAGATTGGTGAAAAGCGATCCAAGCTGGCGGGCTGTGAGGAAAGTCCCGTGGAAATGGATTTCACGAAATGAGTGAGGCGCTGTTCAAACCCATGCCGAATTGCCGTCCCTTGGGCAGCGCCAAACCATTGTAGCAATTCGGCATCAGCCCGCACGTGCGCCGAATACGGTGAGATTTCAAGGCGCTTTTGACCAAACAACATGGATGCGAGGGGGACACGAATGAAAATCGTCGCATCGGCGGAGGATTCTTCGCGCTCAATCATGGACAATTGTTCCAGTTCATCAAGCGCTCCATCAACGTCGATGCGATCTTCGACTTCCCGACGGAGCAGCACGGCCTCCAGCGCAATTTGGCTCAAAATCGAGTTCCAAACACACAGGGTCAGATAAACCCGCTGCGCGTTCGGTGTCAGCGTGCTGTAAGTGCGGTCGAACAGAGCGTTGAGAATTGCCTCGCTGCCGCCCATGATCCTTTCCACCTTGGCTAGCTTCCCAGCACGCGCCACTTCGCCCAAAAGAATTTTGATAACGTAAGGATGCCCGCCTGATTCCCCGAACAACCGTTCCCGATAGTCTGCCGTGAGCAATTTATCTATGCCCAACGAGATAGCAGTTGCGGTGATGAGTTCGTCCGCCTCCTCGAAACTCATGCCAGCGACGTCAATCTTGAAGTCGCCGGTAAATGTGCGGGTGCGGGTCGTTATCAGGATTTTGTTCGGCAATCGAATGTGTGTGCTGAGCCACTCGAAGAACTCCTTCGGGTGCTGAACTGTCTCAAAATTATCGAAGACGAAGAGTGTTCTCTGGCTCTGTGCCTGAGCCAGCCACGCCTGCATGTCTGTGCGCGGCGTGTAACCTTTCTCTTTCCGCTGCTGAATGCCAACCAGAGCGGCGAACTGCCGCGCGACATCGTCAATCCGCTGGAACTTTGGGCTTACGGTTTTCGGGCCTTGCGGGAGCAGGTCAATGTCGCGAGCACTGAACCAGAGGATGTAGTCAAAGCAGCCCTCCTTACACAGCTTCTTGATTACAGCGAGTGCCAAAGAAGTTTTTCCAATTCCTCCGCGCCCGGCCAGCGTGATGAGCGGGAAGTTGGCATCGAGCAGTCGGTCGTGGAGCTGTGCTTCCAGCGTTTCGCGGCAAACATATTCACGTGATGGCGGTGGCGCATTCGAGAATGTTTGACCAACAACGTCCAGCTCGGCAGAGCCTTCAGTTTCACTCGGTGGCAATTGGCCGGTTGGACCGAGAAATTGCGTGGAGGGGCAAAACTCCACTCGGCCAGTGGAATACGATTGGACTTCGTAACGAGTTTCGGTGAACCCCCCGTTAGGAAGCAAGAAATCACTTAGGTCGGAATCCGAGCGTATGAGAGTCACAGGAATGTGCCTGTCCAGATGCAGATAGATTCCGTTGGGAAAATTTTGGTCTGAGGAAATCCGCAGCCCTGCGAACGACTCGTCTGAGCCGCAAATCGCCGACACTTTGTAGCGGCCCGATAAGTTACGGTGGAGGTAAGCCCATGGCCGAGTGAACAAGCCAAGATTGCCATATATGGCAGTGAAGGCCGTATGCAGAAGTGGCGCGGCTTTGGATTTCTGATCAGGCAGTTTCGCGCCATGTGCTTTTGTCTTGTTACGCACCAATACTCCAATATCGAACAGTGAGAGGACGTCTATTTTCTGCGGGAAATTGTCGGTGGGTATCTCAAGCGCAGCGCAGGCGTCAGTAAGAGCAGTGGCTGCTGTTTTCTTCCAAGGCTGCTCATCGCGCTCGGTGAGTTGCTTCCGCTCAATGTCTTTAGCGCTTTTGTTTAGCCAGGATGATGCAGGTCCAGTGCAACTATCTCTCAACGCCTCAGCCCAATCACCAAGACCTGATGCGCGAACCAATTTGCACTCTAAGCGGTAGCGATGCCTCCCGGGGTCATCCTCAACGCCCGCGATCATCGCAGTAGTCGTAGTTTTCAGCAGCGCTTCAAAGAACAGAAGCAGATCGTCGAAGTATTCGGAGTCGCTGTTTTGTTGAGCGATTTTGACCCGATCTATAACGCGAGAGAGAAGCAGCATAATCGTTAAGCCGCATACAGCAGCGATTGGAGTTGGTTGACGGCGTTGCGGAGTTGGTCTGCGCCGCCGAATTTGCCGATGATTTCGTTCACGTCGCCGTGTTGTGAAATGGGCGGGACTTTCAGCACGTCGGGCAGCGTGAACTGAAGTTCGCCGTCGGTGGCGTATTTTTCCAGCAGGTCGTTCAGGATTTCGCGGGCTTCCGGGGCGAAGTAGCCGAAGAAAGCCGCTTGCTGCTTCTTCAGGCGGTCGGCGCGCTGTCGCCTGGTGAGCACGGGCGCGTTGTAGGCGAGATGGCACAGCAGGTCGAACGGGTCGGTGTCCGGTTTGCCCGCCTGAATCGCGAGCGTTTGAAAATCAATCCCGCGCTCGTGCAATTGCTCGATGATTTGCGCCCGCTGTTCCGGGTTGCTCCAGCGTGCCCGCAACTCAACGCTGCTCGGGCAGATGGAGCGCACCTTGTCACCGGTGTAATCCGTCAGCTTGACCACGCGCAGTTGTTTGCCGTCAGCGTCCAGTTCGTAAACCAGGTTCGCGGCAATTTCCACCTGCCCGCCGTCGTAGTAGAACTTTCGACACCTCACCCCATCCCTCTCCCCGATCGAGGCGGAGAGGGAATTATATGGTGTGGTGTCGTCGTGCAGTTCGTCAGTTTGCTTCTCTGCGTCCTCTGCGGTTAAGATTTCGGTTTTCGTGGTTTTGCCCGCTTCGTTAATTTCCTCCTGCGTGGCGAAGGCGGGATCGCCGTCGAAGGCCGGGTCGGCGAAGTTGCGCGTGGCCGTGCCGGTGTAGTCGAGGATGTTGAACCAGAGCTTGCCGTAGTCGTCGCGCACACGGGTGCCGCGCCCGATGATCTGTTTGAACTCGACCATCGAGTTGACGAGGCGCACGAGCACGACGTTGCGGCAGGTGGGCGCGTCGAGGCCGGTGGTGAGCAGTTGCGAGGTGGTGAGGATGACGGGCGTGCGCGTCTCCACGTCCTGAAACCGCTGCATGTGGCCGCGCCCGATGTCGCCTTCGTCGGCGGTGACGCGGCAGACGTAATCGGGGTAGCCTAGTGGCGCAGGCGTCCCGCCTGCGAGTTGACCGGTCGTCTCGACCGGTGTTCCAATCGGCGGGACGCCGCCGGAACTCGCAGGCGCGACGCCTGCGATACGATTGGCAGGCGGGGACGCCTGCCCTACTAAATCGGCGTTCAGGTTGTTGAGCGCCGTGCGCATCGCGGAGGCGTGTTCCTGGTCCACGCAAAAGACGATTGTCTTGGCGAAGCGGTCGGTCTTTTTCAGGAAATCGGTCAGGTGACGGGCGACAGCTTGCGTGCGGGCACGGAGGGCAACGCGCCGCTCAAAATCGCCGGTGGTGTAAACCTCGTCGGGGATTTCCCGGCCGTAGCGGTCGAGGTCGTCTTTGCTCGGTCGCCAGCCGGCGGCGTCCCATTGCGTGACGATGCGGTGGACGCGATAGGGCGCGAGGAAGCCGTCGTCAATGCCCTGACGCAGGCTGTAGATGTAAATCGGGTTGCCGAAATAGAGGTAGGTGTCTTTGTTGTCCTGACGCAACGGCGTGGCGGTCATGCCGAGTTGGTAGGCCGGCGCAAAGTATTCGAGGATTTCGCGCCAATTGGATTCCTCACGCGCGCTGCCCCGATGACATTCGTCCACGACGATGAGGTCGAAGAAGCCGGAGGCGAATTGCTTGTAAAGGCCGGGACGGCGCTCGTCCTTCGCGATGGATTGATAGGTGGCGAAGTAAAGCTCGCGGCTGTGGACGACCAAGCCACCTTCGATCTTGTGCCGGGCGTCGCCGAACGCGGAGAAGGTCTTGTCCTTGGGATCGTCCACGAGGAAGTTTCGATCGGCGAGGTAAAGGATGCGCGGCTTGCGTGTCAGGTCGCCTTTGGCGTTCCACTTGGAGGACCAGAGTTGCCAGCAGATGTTGAAGGCGACGACAGTCTTGCCCGTGCCCGTGGCCATCGTCAGCAACACGCGGCGCTTCCCTTGCAGGATGGCTTGAACGGCGCGGTGGATCGCGATCTCCTGGTAATAGTGCGGAATCTTGCCGCTCGTGAGATTGAAGGGCGTGAGCAGCCGCGTGGCGGTGGCATCGTCGGCCAGTTTTTCGTGGGTGCGCAGACGCGACCACAGCTCGGCGGGCGTGGGGAAGTTCTGGATTTTGCGCTCCAGGCCGGTGATGTAATCGAACTCGATGATTTCGATTCCGTTCGTGGCGTAGGCGAATTTGAGAGCGAGAATTTCCGCGTAGTCCTTGGATTGCTGCATTCCCGTTGCTGCGGGCTCGTCTTCGGACTTTGCCTCGACGACCGCAATGGGAAAGTCACGCGTGTAGCGGAGGAGGTAATCGGCGCGTTTACCCTTGCGCCGTTCGGCTTTGTTGCCGCGTACGACGATTCGGCCATCCGTGAAACTGCGCTGCTCGGCAATGGAATGGGGATCGCTTTCCCAGCCGGCTGCTTGCAGCCTAGGCGTAATCAGGGTCCGGCAGGTATCGGCTTCCGTCGCCATGCAGATAGGTCGGCATCGTAGTCCGCAGCAAGGCTGAGGCAATTGAAAAACCGTGTCCGAAGCCGCGTCGCAATGCTCAACGCAAGCGGCGTTGCTGGTCGGAGTGTGCAGGGCAAAAGCGGTGAGCGCAAATCGGCAACCTTGCTTTGGCGGCGCTTGAATCGGGTCGGAGCAAGGTCTTTTGGTGCGTCCGCGCCGAAGCGAGACAGCCCGAATGTGTTTACACCGACGCTTTCTCGGAGGGCTCAGAGTAGAGGTGTGACCATCCAACTGGAAGGATTCGAAAACAGATGGGTCGCAAATTCCCAAGTGCGGGTCGCCATCCAATGCCGTGGCCCGATCCAAACAACTCCTCCCGGGAAAACTGGCCGGACGTTCTCACTCTCTGCATTGCCGGCGGACCAACCTGTGCGGCTGACCGCCTGTTCTCCAACTGCCGGCCACGCCGCGTGTCGCCGCTCAAAACTTCACTCCCGCCGTAACGCCAAAGGTCACCGGCGATCCGCTTTCCCCGATGAAACCGGACGGCGCCAGGCCCGGATACGCCAGCGCCACCGGCACATAGTTGGCGTCGAACGCGTTCTTCACCCAGCCTTCGGCAAACCACCGCTTGCCACGAACGCCGGCGCGGAAATTCCCCAGCGTGTAGGCGTTCTGACTCGCGGTGTTCTGATCGTCGTAAAAAAATCTCCCGCTGATGACGACCTCTGCCCGCGCGTAGAGCGTCGCTTGCTTGCAGCACGAGAAAGCATACTGCATCCCGGCGTTGGCGGTGTAGTCAGGGGTAAACGGGATGCGGCGGCCTGCGACACTTGCACCGGCTGATTCGCTGCCGGAACTGAACTTCGCGTCGTTGTAGCCGAAGCTGCCGAAGACATCCCAGCCTTCGAAGGGCCGCGCCGTCAACTCGAACTCCACGCCCCGGCTAAACGCCTCGCCGACGTTGGCGATGTAAAATTGACCGGGCACGAAGGGGTTGGGGACGTTCAATTGCAGGTTGTCCCAATGCGTGTAAAACACGGCGCAGTTCGCCGTGAGCCGGTGGTCGCACCACGCGGTCTTGAAACCGGCTTCGTAGTTCCAACTGTCTTCCTCATCGTAGCGCTCACTGCCTGGAGGCGATGCGGCGTTGAATCCGCCGGCCTTGAACCCGCGCGAAGCGGTCGCGTAGGCGGCGCAGTCCGGCCGCAGGTGATACATCAGCGCGAACTGCGGCGTGACCTCGGAGAAATCGTCGTTGAGGTTTTGCACGGCAGGCGGCCCAAACGCCGGATCGGTGAACGAGCGCAGCGTGGCGTCCTTGTCCTCGTAATCGCAGCGGACGCCCGCGATGAAATCGAGTTTCTCCCACATCGTCAGCGTGGTCTGTCCGTAGATGCCCACGCCGAGGTCGTCTAATTCCGCCTGCGAGGTGCTGCGAAGCGGGATTGGGGCAAGAGGTGGGTTCAAGTCGTTGAACGCGTCTTGCTCGTAATTCTGGTTGAAAAAGAAAACGCCCGCCTGCCACTGCAACACGGCTTCGTCGCACAGCCGCCACGGCGAATCCTCGGCGGACGCCAGCCGGATTTCCTGCGTGAACTGGACGTCTTTCTCCTCGTTGTGCCGCGTGGCCAGCGGCGCCGGCGTGTAGTCGAGGTCCGTTTCATCCACGGTCTGCCACCAGACCCCGCCGGTGATCAGCGAGAGGTCCACGCGCTCGCCCGAATAGTTCGCCAGCAAGGTGGGTGCGACGAGATCGCGATGAGTGAAACCCTCGAAATCCCGCGCAACGTGATGGGGCCGGGCGCGGATGGCGGCCAGATCGCCCAGCGCATAATCACCGTCCCGCGCACGTTCACCGGTCAGCAGCAGACGGATTTCCCACCGGTCGTTCGGCTGCCACAGCAACTGGCCTTTGCCGAAAAACGCCTCCCGGCTGTCGAGGTCGTGGCCCGTGAAGTCGTTCTCTGTGTAACCGTCGCGCGACGACCAGCCCAGCCCGACACCGAAACCAAGGCGATCCTCCACCACAGGCCCGGTCGCGGACGCGCGGCCTTCCCACAGATCATAATTCCCGAACGTGCCCGTTACTCCGGCAGCCCACTCCTTCAACGACGGACGCGCGCTGGTGATGTTGATGAGGCCGCCGACCGTGTTGCGGCCGAACAGGGCTCCTTGCGGGCCGCGCACGAACTCGATCTGCTCGATGTCCACCAATTCGATGGAGGAAGAATTGGCGTTCAACTGGGGCACGCCGTCGAAATACGTGGTCACCGACGGGTTGTTCGGGCTGGCGCCGATGCCGCGAAAGCGCGGGTTGCTCAGTTTGCGCGCCGAAAACTCCGTGAGCACGACGTTGGGCGCGTAAATCGCAGCGTCCCGGACGACGGTGATCTTCGCGTCGTCAATGGTTTTCGCGGTCACGGCGCTCACGCTTAACGCGGTGCTTTGCGCGTCGCTGACCTGCTTCTGCGCGGTGACAAAGACCGGCGGCAGCATGGTCGCCCCGCCAGATGGCGCCGGTTCACTTTCCGCGCCAGAACTGGCCGTGGGCGGCAGCAGTGGCGCGAGCGCAACGACAAAAAGCAGGAGGGGATTGGCGGGCCGGAAGTGAGCATTGGTTTTCATGGCTTCATCAAGAGTATGAACGCGCGGCATTGTGCAGGCGGCCAAAGCGGAAGCAAACCTTTTCGTCCCGCACCGGCGCGCTGCGGCGATGGAGCTTCTCACTTCCGGAAGAACCAAAGCAGCAGCGACAGCAACGCGCTCAGGATCAGACAGGTTACCAGCGGGAAGTGGAAGCTGAAATTTCCCTTCGCGTAGTGGATGTCGCCCGGCAGGCGACCGAGCCAGTTCTTGCCGAGGCCCGACCAAAGCAACGCGCCCACGATCACCAGCGAGACGCCGACGACCACCAGGAATCTGCCAAACTCGTTCACGAGGAAAGCTACAACGCCGCTTCCCGGAACTCAAAGCCGGCGCTGACCGATCCTCCCAAGCACCGGAAGCTCCTCGATGTGCCGGAGCACTTTGGTCCACCTGCCGGCCACCCGGACGGGAGAAACTGCTGGGCACGCGCCTGGCTCACCGCATCGCGCGACGGTTGGGATGCACCCGGGGCACAGTCTAACTCCACCCGCCTCCGGCTGAAAATCATGACTTGGCGACAGGTCAGATTCCCTTAACAATCAACCCATAGTCTCCAGACAAGCCATGAACCGCATCTACCAGGGCAAGCTCACCAACGTCGAAATCGCCAACCGGCCCATCCTCTCCGCCTCGATTCCCTTCTCCGCATCGGATGGGGAGAAGGTGGCGAAGCCGGATGAGGTGTCCCCGGAGAGGGGAGAGAGGACCGAGGTGAGGTGTCGAAATCAGAATCCGCGGCTGCCGTTCGCTGACGACCCCAAGCAGGCGAAAGCCATCGGCCATCGGTTATCGGTCATTGGCAATTCGCCGGAGGCGCACGCCCACCAACTCGTTCAGGACGTGACGAATTTCTCCTCGCCGGTTACCTCCGCAAAAAATCCGTCGAACTCGTCAAGTGCGAGACCAACGACCTCGAAGTCCCCGCCAACGCCGACTTCGTCATCGAAGGCTACGTTGACCCGACCGAGCCGTTGCGCGACGAAGGCCCGTTCGGCGACCACACCGGCTACTACACCTTGCCCGAGCCGTATCCCGTCTTCCACGGCGGCAGTTCACTTCTTTGGCGAGACGAGGCCCTCGCGCAGGGCGGTTGAAACCGCGGCGGCAACACAGTTGACATGAAGCTTCCGATAGATACAGCGAATGACGCGATCCAGTGTGAAGGTGTTGATTCCAATGGAGTCCACGATTCGCTTCCGGGTCTGGCCTTCGGCCATGCACTGTAAAACGTTTTTCTCGCGATCCGTCAACCGGCTGTCCTCGGACACAGGCGTCTTTACCAGGGTCGGTTTGGAAAAGATCTCCAGAACCTTCCTGGCAATGAGCGGAGTCAAGACCGAGCCGCCGGCATGGACCTGGCGGATGGCGTCCGCAATTTCGGCCGGCCTGGTGCGTTTCAGCAGGTAGCCGCACGCTCCGGCCTTGAGCGCCTCGAAGATGAGGTTGCTTTCCGCGTACATGGTAAGGACCAGGCATTGGACCTCGGGGCAGAGCGTTCTGAGTTCCCGGATCAAATCCACGCCGCTTAAGCCTGGCAGCCGCAAGTCCACGAGCACAACGTCCGGTGGAGCTTTTGGCAGATGTTTCAAGGCCGCTTCGCCAGACGTATAGACCGACAGACAATGGAGTCCCTTGCTGCGGTTGATCCGCCTTTCCAGCTCTTCCGCCAGCGGAGGATTGTCCTCTACGAGACTGACGCTGATTTCGGCATTTTTCACCGGACTGTTCGCGTCCTTTCTTGATTGTGATTAATCCGGATTGTCAGGCTTACGCGCGTACCTCGGTTGTTTTCGCCTGCGCCGATCTCACACTGGCCGCCAATTTCCGAAAGACGCTGCCGCATGTTGTCGAGACCGCTGTGAGTTTGGCCGGCAGGTGGCGTTGAAAAACCATGCCCGTTATCGGTCACTGAGATAAACACCCGATCACGATCATCCCGGAAGGCGAGCCAGAGAGCCGTCGCACCCGCGTGCTTGACCACGTTGTGAACCGCCTCCTTGACGGCCATAAGCGCGGCGTGCCGAGCTGTGATTGCCAAGGCGCGATTGGGCGAGGCAACCTGAATACTAAGATGACACTCGATGGCAGCCGCTTGGAGATAGTTGGGAGTGTATTCGCACAGATAGTCCGCCAGATCACCGACCGTGTCGTGCTGTGGGTTAACCGACCACACGATGGCGTCAAGCGCATCCACGGCCAAGAGCGCGCTGGTGGCGAGGGTGTTCAGTTGTTGGTCATGTTCCGAGGCGGGTGCCTCGCGTTCATCGCGTGCACGGTCGGCGAGGAGCGCAATGTAAGTGAGGCGGGCGCCCATCTCGTCGTGCATGTCCTGGGCGATGCGGAGGCGTTCGCGGTGAAGTTCCACGTGTTGTTGGGCGAGAGTCAGCCGGCGTTTCATCAGCAATGACGACGTCCACCACCACACCGCGGCTCCGGCGATTAACATGACTCCGGCGACAACGGTGAGCTGGCGCGGATTGCGCCACCAAGGCAGGGCGATGCGGAGGCGGGACGGCTGCCCGGATGCGTCCCACACCCCGTCGCTGTGCTGCGCCTGCACCTGGAGTTCGAATGATCCCGGAGGCGGGCCGGGATCGAGCAACACGCGCCCATCCGTTCCGGTCTCGCGCCAGGCGTCGCTCCAGCCGGGGATCCGCCAATGATAAATGAGCGTACTCGGAAGAACCCACGCATCCCCGCAGAGGATCCGGAATCCGAATTGCCGGGTTCCGGCCGGCACGTCAACCTCCGACCCCTCCGGTCGCAGGACCTGTCCGTCCACCAGCCACTCCTGTGCCCGAGGCATCAAGGCCGGATAAACCTCAAGCTCCGCGATCTGTGGTTGGTCGCTTCTTCCGCTTTGGTCATAGAGTCGAATGCGGCGACCGGCGAAGGTCCCGTTCCCGTCGCTCGCGTGGATGACATCCGCGCCGCCGGCCGGGAGTCGAGCATCATCCGGATGGATGGTTCCCTGCCACACCGTCTGGCGCGGCATTGCGCCCGACTCTTTTAGCACCTCCACGCGATATTTTCCGAGTTGGTCTGCCTCCGATGCATCCTGGCGTCCGCGAACGACGATGTGGTCCAGCGTCGTCAGCCGGCCCAAGTCCACTTCATAGAAGGCTGGCTCCCGGTTGACAGCCGGCGACGGACGAGCGTAGGTGCTGAGGAATCCGTCGGTCATTCTACTCGAGGGCAGGCCTTGCGATGCCGTGTGTGAGCCATAGACCTGTCGTCGCAAAGCGATATTACTGGCCTGTTGGGGAACGGCCTCCACGCGAAATTCTGTTAGGATAAAACCTCCGTCGGCCGCGCGGCCGATGGCCGGTGGATGTTGGCCGGCCGGGTCAGGCGAACTGGCAAAGAGCCGCAACCGGAAACCCGTGATCCCGACAAAAGGAGCACGCGAGCGAAGGTTCACGACCGATGCCGGACAATTTGTTGCGATGCTAATGACTGCCCCGAACTCTTCGGTGCCTTCGGGAATATTGGCATGAGTGGCCAGGATCGAAACCCGACAATTGGCGATGACCAGATCGGGAATCAGCGGAAGCCAGCGTCCATCCAAGGCAGGCTTCGCGTCGGTCGTGACCGCAATCTCAAATTCCCCAAAGTGGGAATTGGTTACTTCGGCGAGAAAGGAGAACTGCAAAAGCAAGGTTGCGGCAGTGACGGGTTTGTCTGTGGCAAAGACCACAAGCTGGTGCGTGAATTGATCCCCTTCACGCAGCGCCCAGCCATTGGTCGGCGAAGTCAAACCGTCCACCGCCGCTTCCAAGGGAAATCCGGCTCTGGCAGGAGCGCTCGCCTCGACCACTCGGATTGGCAAATGCGATGCCAAGGCCAGCCTTGGCAGAGTCACCAAGAGGCTTACCCAACACCAAAACCACATCGCCCTGAATTGTTGAACTCGTGACATCAAAATCATTTCGTGGCACGCCTGACGGAGACCAATACTACCAGACGGTTCACGGTTTGAAAATGTTGATGAAGACAGTGATATTGAGGGCGTTCAGAAAATCAATCAGGAAACCGCCCACAATCGGCACGATCAGAAACGAGCGCGGCGACGGGCCGAAACGATCCACCAAGGTTTTCATGTTGGCCACCGCGTTCGGCGTCCCTCCGAGACCAAAGCCGCATTGACCCGCGCTCATGACGGCCGCGTCGTAGCTGCTGCCCATCAGCGGAAAGGTGAGGAACCGCGCGAACAACGCCATCACGACGATTTGCACCGTCAGAATGACCAGCATCGGCACGGCGGCGTTCGCCAGTTCCATCAAATTCAAACTCATCATCGCGATGGCGAGAAAAACCCCCAGCGTCACCGAAGCCAGCGTGTCCACCACTTCGGTCTTGATCCATCGTCCGCCGGACAAATCCACGACATTGCGGATGACCAATCCGAGAATCATGGCGCCAATCTGAACTGGAAACATGATGCCGCTTTTTTGAATGAGATAGCTGACCCAGGTGCCCGCCTTGATGCAAAAGAGCAACACCAACAGATGCCACAGCCATTTTTTCCCGTGGCCAAAGAGATTGGCAATGTCCTGCAAAATTCCCGACTCCCCCGTTTGACCGGCTTCGAAATAAACTCCCGCCGCGACCTCCGGTTTAAGTTGGCGGCGCTCAATGAGCCAGCCCCCAAGCGGCCCGCCCAGCAACCCGCCCGCCACCATGCCGACCGTGGCCGCCGCCACGCCCACGACCGCCGCGCCTGCCAATCCCGCCTTCTCCAGTTCCGGCGCAAATCCCAGTGCCGTCCCCACCCCGCCCGTCAACGTCAGACTGCCACAGACGATTCCCAGGAGCGGGGAAACGCCCAGCATTTTTGCCAACGGCACACCGACGAGATTTTGCACCACCGCCAGCACGGTCGAGATCAGGAGAAAGACCACCAGCCACCCGCTGCCGCGTTTGACGAGCGACCAGCTTGCATTCAGTCCGATACAGGTAAAGAACGCGGTGAGGAACGGAAGGTTCACATTCTTGGAGGGCGCTTTGGCCCAGTCGCTTTCGGTGGTGACCAGCCACGTCCACCATTGCGCGGTCACGCCGGTTTCAAACCTGGCTGCGAGTACGCCGGACAGGTTTCCACCAAGCACCAACAGTGAGAGCAACAACCCGCCCACGACCGGCGCGGGGATGTTGAAGCGGGAGAGCGGTTTGATGTGCCGGACGAGCCACTCACCCAGCAGCAAGACGGGAATCGCCAGCCCGACGCAGAGCCACGCGGGAATGGTCATGGGCGCGGGAAAGGCCAGGGGTCAATGGTCAAATGCGGCGTCATCATGCGCGTGAGCGAGGCGAATCCCGGTTTCGCGGTTCCTGCTGCTCAAGCCAGGATGCCCTCCACCCCCTGACCGTGGACCCCGGTGAGGCGACAGTGCCGGCCTTGGAAGGTGCAGGCCGGTTTTTCACGATCGAAACCCAGCAACTGATAGGAAATGACTTTTTTGACGCTGCGCGAATCAAGTCCACACCACTCATCGTGTAAGCCGAATTGGACCAGATCAACATGCTGGTTGAAGTGCCATGATCAACTTACTGCCCCTCTCCCACTGCGCCAGCGACCGGTCGGCTTGGATTTTCGAGTTCTGAGAGCAACAGGCGCATCATCTCCTCCGCTTCAGCTTGTCCGGCGCGACGGACCACGTTGCGGTCCGTGCCGTAGCCGAACTCGCAGGTGATCGCCGGCGCGCCGAACCGGGAACTGGCCCACGATTTCGAAGTGCCCAGATCAACATCGTGCGCGTCGTCGCGCTCGAAGTAGAATTCCGGGCAACGGAGCTGGACCGCTGCGAGCCAGCGGTCCAGGAAGTTAGCGGGAAACACGGGCTTCGCACTGGGCTGTTGGTAAAAGGTGTTCGTTCGCGTCGAATGAAAATCCAGAAAGAGAAACACACAAGCGCCCGGGGCGGTTGCGTATCCAATCAATGAAGCGCTGACGGCGGCGGTTTCCGGTTGGGTGAAATGTTTCCAGTCGCGGTTCAAATCCACCGCGCCGAGGTTGCTCCGCCAATGGCCGTGTTCGAGGCCATCCGGGTTGACCAGCGGTACCACCACGGTTTGAAACTGCCGCCGGAATTTATTTGCGAGCCTTGAATTTCCTCCGATCGTGTCCACGAAACTCATCAGCGCAATGGAACCGGTCACTTCCGGCGGATGCTGGCGGCCAATGACGAAGACGTAATTGGCGTTGGTCGTTTCGGTGAGCACCATCTGACGGATGGGCCGGCCTTCCACCGAACTGCCGATGACGGTGGATCGCGCGAAGGGCAAACGGCTTTGCTGGTCGGTCCACTCGCCCAATTCTTTGAGGCCGATCATTTCCTGCGAGGCAACCCACAGTGGACGCTTCCTAATCTTGAGCCGGACCACCGCGGTGTTCGTCAACGTGTCATCGCGATGGTAATCCGCCTCCGGTACGCGCTTCCAAGTATTGCCATCACTGCTCAACCAGGGGCGCCCGCGGGGGCCGGTGTAAGTGTTGGTGAAACGAATGCTGATATTCCGCTGACCATCAGCCCAGACTTTGAACGCGTACCAGGGACTGGTGTTGATGGGAGTGTTCTCGGGAGAAATGACCGCCAGGAACTCCGTTGCGCTGAGTTGCTCGCATTCATTCAGGCGCGCCCCGGAAAACTCATTGCTGAAGTGGACACCAGTTTCAGCGAAATGCCAGGTGCGCTTGATCTGAAGCGCCGCTTGAATTTCTGCTGCGGCAATCGAAACCGGGCTGAACGGCCGGACAACCGCCAGCACGCACGCGACAAGGAAACACCGAAGCGTCCTTTGTATCCACCCGGTGATAAAAACAGATTCAAGATTCATGGGTGCGGAGTGCAAATGCAGCCGTCAAGGAATTCCGGTGGGATTATTGTCCTCCCAGCCCCGGCGACTGTGATAAATCCACCAGTCGTATTCTTTTGGATTTCGCTTTTCGTAGGCTGCATGCATGTCGGCGAACACAAGATTCTGGCCGCGATTGTGCGGCGAAGACGCGGGCGTCCAATACGGCATCTCCCAGACAAGGACGGCAGTGGTGGAATTGACCACATCGCTGGTTTTGCGTCCGCTGACCGGGCGAGCGGTGGCGTAAGCGGCGCCGTTCGCGGTTAAATAAATGTGGTTCCAGCAGTACGTGACGTAATCGTTATCTTTAAGTCGCTTGTCGAAGCCGCCGGGCACTGCGGAATCTTTGGCTGAGAGGGTCGCCGGACAAACGTAAGTGCCGCCGGTGGGTTTTGCGCCGGCGGCGAGAATCGTGCCGACGTTCTTCCCAACGTAAGGTTCGATCAGGTCTGGGAGATAATTGGTCGTCGCAAATACGTATGGACTGGTTGACCATGCTCTGCCCCAAAGCCGGCAATAGGGATAGCGCTCGGTGTTATCCGTGGCGTACATCGAAACCCCCAGTCCAATTTGCTTCAGATTGTTCAGGCAATAGGTCTGTTGGGCCCTTCCCTTGGCCTTGGCCAGCGCGGGCAACAGCATCGCCGCAAGGATGGCGATGATCGCAATCACCACGAGCAACTCGATCAACGTGAACCCGGCCGGCCGATGGCCCGGGTGGTGTCGGGCCTTGCTGCGTCGCTGGAGTGCGCGCGAGTGGTGAGCCGTGAATTCGCACCCGGTCCAATAAGTAGAGGGCGACGCGGGCAAAGCGGGTATTGAATTTTGGAGTTCACGCGGACTTCGCCTGTTGCATTCTTGCGCTCTATTGCGACTGAAGCATTTCACCACCATTGGAAATTAACGTCGGCAAATTGTCCGTCGAGAGATTTGTAATTCGGCGGGAATTTGAAATTTTCCACGTGACTGTCGCCAAACAGCGTCGGAAACACCGGTTTGCCACGATCATTGTGCCAGGCGCTCTTTGGGTCATTTATGTCACGATCCGCAAACCAGGGCCAGTCGCTGAGAATAATCTTGGTCGCCGGCCTGACGGCCACGCGGCTCCCTTTGATCGGCCTCCCAAACGGGTTGTTAGGCGGCAATGTGCGGTAACCGCCCACGTGTTGCACTTTGTATCGCACCTCCTTCCAAGCCATCAAATAGCTGTTCCCCCACGCCTGATAACAATTCACGTTCGGCACCTTGATGCGACTGGCAATGGCATCGCCCTTATCCGCCGGGCACGCATAAGTCTTCAGGTTGGAAACATACGGGTTCAACGGACGATTGGTCGCGTTGATGATGCCGGCGCCATGATAATCGCTGTAAGCCGCATTGCCGGTATCGCCGCCCCAGGCAGCCCAATAGTCGTAGGCCGGATAAGAATCGTTGTTGTCGGTCACGTACATGTTCAGCCCGAGGCCGATCTGTTTTTGGTTGTTGACGCAAGCTGTCCGGTGCGCTTTGGACTTGGCTCGGGCCAATGCCGGCAAGAGCATCGCCGCGAGAATCGCAATGATGGCGATTACCACCAACAGCTCAATGAGCGTAAAACCCATTCGCTGGCGGCAAGGCCTCGCTCCGTTGCCACTGGCAGTCTTGATTCGACTAATCATTATTGGTCGGCTTCACCCCGTCGCCGTTGGCTAATCGCCGGTTACGCTGCCGGGAACGCAGTGGAGCAATCCCGGGAAGAGCAGGCGCTCCTTGTTGAATTTCTCGTAGCTCATCGAATCCACATGCGCATCGAACGACAGCAGGCTGCCGCCTTTCCGGCCGTGCAACCGGCCCAACCCCTCGCCCTGCGACGGATAACTGCTGGCATCGTTGTAGCAACTCTGCCCGGGGAAGAATTGGTAGTAATTGGGTTCATCCGGTTCCCACATCACATAGGCGGCGGGCTTGAAGGCAGATAATTTGTAGGTTTTCCCTTTCGACGCGCCGAAACCGTTGACCGCTCCATTCATGATGTAGGTGGAGAGCTTGTTCGGGCGGATCGCGTAATACGGATTCGACGCATCGGTCTTGTCCTTCGGGCAGGAGTAAACTTTGTAGTTCTTGATCTGCGTCCAGATTTGCCCCGTGCCGTAGCACAGATCAAGGTTCGTCAGCGTCAGCGCCGGCGGCACGCCCCCAACCGCCGTGTAAAGCCAGCCCGGGTAAGCGTTGCCCCAATTGGGATGGGGCATGCTGTCGCCGCTGTCATTGGCATACATGTGGATTCCCAGCCCGAGTTGCTTGTAGTTGCTGACGCATTGAGTCCGCAACGCCTTCTCCTTCGCCTGTGACAATGCCGGCAACAGCATCGCCGCCAGAATGGCGATGATCGCAATCACCACAAGCAGTTCGATGAGCGTAAAGCCGGACCGGTTGGAGCGCGGATTCTTCATTGGCGACCGAACAACTCACGGCGGACGAGTGGCCGGCGGGACGTAATCTTTGTGCCAGTACCAATCGTAAAGGCGTTCCAGTTTGACCGTCTGCACATGGCCATCGGCGGCGGCGAGATTGATCGCTCCGGGAAGAGGGCCTCCGGGTGAGAGATTCCGGGGAGCTTGCGAGGGAGAACTGTTTCCATGTCGCCCCACCATGAACCGGTTGATTCCGCCCGCCGCCGGATAAGTTTGCTGGTAGAGGTTTCGTGCGGGTGCATCCGTCGCCTGGGGCCAGGAGTCCACCCACATGGCGTCGCCGAACATGGGCGTCTGGGTGGGTTTTTGAATGCTGCCCTGGGTGGGGAAATTCTGTGGCGGGCCAGTCGGGGGGCTAAAGTCCCAATAGAGCCACCCATTGATCGCGTACCCGCCCTGCCACCGTGGGGTTGCGGCGGAAATTTGCCAGCGCCAAGCCTTGTCGGCCCCGCCATAGTCACCCGCCAGATTCTCGGCCAAGAGGGGACAGAGACGCACTTGGTTCACATTGCCGTGGTTTGCGAGAATCAGCGGCATCCAGAGGTCAAGGCCCTTGTTGTAAGGCACGGTCTTGGTGTAATCGTTGAAATAGCTGAACGCGGCCAGACTGATCTGTTTGAGATTGTTGATGCATTGGATTTGGATGGCCTTGCTTTTCGCCTTGCTCAACGCGGGAAGCAGCATCGCCGCAAGGATCGCGATGATCGCAATCACCACGAGCAATTCGATCAAGGTGAACGCCAGCCTGATGGCCGAATTGTAACTGCCGTTTTGCACCTTCATAGTTTTGAATGGGGCAATCCGCTAAGGACAGACGACGATTGCCCGGTAAAAGCTCCGGGTGTTCGGGGCATCGTTGGTAATGCTGCGCACGGCGTTGGGAGAGCTGTTGGTGGCCACCGCCGTCCAGCTCTGCAAATTCGTGGAGGCTTGAATGATGTAACTCACGTTGCTCTCGCCCGTGAGCGTGAGTTGGAACTGGCCGCCGGCATAGGCAGGGTTGCTCAACACCGGAGGGGGAATGCTGGCGCAGACGACGATGTTGTCAACGATGGCATAATTGTCGGGCACCCCGACGTTGCTAAGGACATCCCAATAGCCAATCATGATGTTGCCGCTGGTGTAGGCCGTCGTGTTGGTGTACTGGACCACGAGCGTGCCATTCAAGTACCAGGTAATGATGCCGTCAAATTGAACGATTTCAGCGACCACCCACTGCAATCCGGCGCTGCCGCCGGGGAGCGTTGGGAATGCCGGTCTGGTCGGGAAGAGGGTGACAAAGCCGGCATCGAGATTATCGAAGCTGGTTCCCAAGGGCGTAGCCGGCCCGTAATAGCCCAGGCCGAGTGTCTCCGTTATCTCGTACGCGTTCGTTGCTCCCTGGCCCTGGTAAATTCCGAAGTCGTTTACGCCACTCGAGGAGGTGGCAACGGCTCCGTTGCCCGACATGGCATAAAACAGACCGTCACTCATCGTCGGGAGTGCGGAAAAGTAGATATTGGTCGCGTTGCCCGAGTGATTGATGCCAATCAGGACCTGTTCAGCGGTGGCGTCCGCAGTGTTCATCCAAACATCGAACTGCACCTTGTAATTCCCGCTGAACGATTGGTTGGTTGGGTAAATGTTCACCCCGGCTCTGACCGATGTACTTCCGTCCGTTTTGTTGGCGGTGAGGTAAAGTCCTTTGGTCGTGCCGCCGGTTGAATGTGGCGCGGAGGGAATGTTCGTCGGAATGGTGACGGATCCGTAGTCAAAACCGAATATCAGATCGAACTGTTCGGGGTCACCGTCATCAGGCGGGATCCCGTTTATCCGGTAGCCATTATTGGTGCCGCTGGCGGACACCGTGTCCGGACCAATACCATCGAAGTTATCCGAGAAGAGGATCCGGCTGCAGGGCTGAAAGATATCCTTCACCAACAGCACAGCCACGGAACTGGTGATGCTGCCCAACGTATTTGTCACCACCACGGTGTAGCCCGCGGTATTGAGATAGCTTACCGAGGTCAACGTCAGCGTGGAAGCGGTTGCGCCGGCGATGTTGGCTCCGTTCTTCCGCCACTGGTAGCTGAACGGCGGCGTGCCGCCGGCGGTTACAGAAAAGATGGCCGTGTCGAAATTAGTTCTCGTCAGGCTTTGCGGTTGTGACGAAATAAATGGATCAAGCACCGTCAGAACTGCGTTTGAACTGATGATGCCGCCGCCCAGTCCATTCGTGACGGCGCAGGTGTAAGTGCCGCTATCGCCCAATGCGACTCCGGTCAAAGTGAGATTGGCCGTCGTTGCGCCGGCGACAACTCCGCCGTTGGCCAGGTCGGTGCCGTTTTTCTTCCAGCGATAAGTAAACGTTGGAGTTCCGCTGGCTACGACGTTGTAGTTCACGGTTGAGCCTGCCGGAACCGACTGGCTCTCGGGTGAGGGCTGAGTGACGATGCCGGGATCGAGAACCGTCAAGGTCGCCACCGAGCTGGTCACGGAACCAAAGCTGTTGGTGACCACGACCGTATAATTTAGGGCGTTCGCTGATGAAACACTGCTCAACGTCAGGGTCGCGCTGGTCGCGCCGGAAACGTTTCCGCCATTGCTTATATTCACGCCGTTGCTTCGCCACTGATACGCCAGCGAATCGCCAAAGGTCGCGGCGCCGACCGTGAACGTCGCTGTGGTGGCGAAAGCGTTCGTGCGGCTTTGCGGTTGTGAGAAAATGGACGGACCATCGCCCGCGACGACGATGATGTTGTCGAAAACGACGAAGTTGGTCGCATTGCCGACAGTGCTGAGGACATCCCAATAGCCGAGCATGATGTCACCGCTGGTGTAGATGTTGGTGTTGGCCCACTCGGCAATCAGGGTGCCGTTCAGCAAATAACTTATGACGCCGCCCGTCTGCCTGACTTCACCTTGGACCCACTGTTCTCCCGGAGCGCCCGCGGGGATATTGGGGAACGCCGAGTTCGACGGAAAAAGCGTCAGGAAGCCACCGACATTGTCAAAGTTGGCCGGCTCTCCGATTCCCGCCGCGAACCCGTTGGTCTTGTTCGAAGGATCCGTTGCTCCCTCGCCTTGGTGAACTCCGAAGTCGCGTATGCCATTGCCGGTGGTTCCGTTTATTCCGTTGGCCGCGACGGAAAAATACAGACCGTCACTCGTCGTCCCGCCTGCTTTAAAGTACATATTGGTCGCGTTGCCCGAGTGATTGATGCCAAACAGCGCCTGTTCCGCGGAGGCCGTAAGGGAAACAGCCCGGCCCCAGTTCAGCCACATATCGAATTTGAAAGAGTAATTCCCGCTAAACGCCAGCGGGGCCAGCGATCCATTCACCGGGTAGAGATTCACCCCGGCTCTGATGCTCGAAATTGCGTCCTTTTTGTTGGCGGTGACGTAAAGGCCTTTGGTCGTGCCGCCGATTGAATTTGGCGCGGAGGGAATGTTCGTTGCATCGGTGACCGCTGAGTAGTCGAACCCGAAGATCACCTTGAAATCCTCGGTTTGGCCGGCGGTGTCGGGAATGGATGCGTTTATTTTGTACCCGTTGGCGGTTCCGCTGTTGGTCACCGTGCTGGCCACGACGCCGTCGAAGTTGTCCAAGAAGAGGAGCTGGCTGGAGGCGATATTGGCGGTCAACAAAAGTGTACCACCGCCAACGGCCATGAAGGCGGAGAAGGAATATGTTTTCATCAAGTTTATCTTTTCTTGCCGCTGCCCTTGGCTGATTTTTCTATCTCAAAGTTTTTGCAAACGTCGCTTTCGTCTCATGCAACACTCGACGCCGCCGCAAGAAGATGATTAAGCCCATGATTCCAGCTCCGATTCCTCCCAGCGCCGGCACGGAAGGCTCCGGCACTACCGAGACTTCGATGTTGTCGAAAACGACGAAGTTGGTCGCATTGCCGACAGTAGAGAGGACATCCCAATATCCCAACATGATGTCACCGCTGGTGTAGCTGTTGGTGTTGGCCCACCCGGCAATCAGTGTGCCGTTCAGCAAATAACTTATGAAGCCGCCCTCCTGCCTGACTTCACCTTGGACCCACCGTTCGCCCGGGGCACCCGCAGGGATATTGGGGAACGCCGAGTTCGACGGAAAAAGCGTCAGGAAGCCACCGATATTGTCAAAGTTGGCCGGCTCTCCGATTCCCGCCGCGAACCCGTTGGTCTTGTTTGAAGCGAACGTTGCTCCCTCGCCTTGGTGAACTCCGAAGTCGCGTATGCCATTGCCGGTGGTCCCATTTACTCCGTTGGCCGCGACGGAGAAAAACAGACCGTCACTCGTCGTCGGGTTTGCATCAAAGTACATGTTGGTCGCGTTGCCCGAGTGATTGATGCCAAACAGCGCTTGTTCCGCGGAGGCCGTAAGGGAAACAGCCCGGCCCCAGTTCAGCCACATATCGAATTTCAAAGAGTAATTTCCGCTAAACGCCAGCGGTGCCAGCGATCCATCCACCGGGTAGATATTCACACCGGCTCTGACGCTCGAAGTCGCATCCTTTTTGTTGGCGGTGATGTAAAGTCCTTTGGTCGTTCCGCCACTCGAATTTGGCGCGGAAGGAATAACCGCGGCATCGGTGACCGCTGAGTAGTCGAAGCCGAAGATCACCCTGAAATCCTCGGTCTGGCCGGCGGAGTTGGGAATGGCTCCATTTATTCTGTAGCCGCTGGAGAACCCGCTGGTCGTAACCGTGGTCGGACCAATAAGATCAAAGTTGTCCGAGAAGAGGATCTGGCTGGAAGCGATATTGGCGGTCAACAACAGCGAACCAACGCCAACGGCGATCAAGGCGGAGAAGGAACAGGTTTTCATAAATGCTTCTGTAACTGGGCATGCAAGAATCGCCCCTGGGGAGGGGACAACCCCTGCACGGATTGATTTCCTTGCATGGTAACACCCGTTGGCGGAGGGACAACGTACGAGAATTCGTACAGCGCAGGACGCGCCGCGAACTTGTCAGCCTGACGACTCGCCGTCAAAATCAGCCCATGCTGACTGGCATTTTCTCTCCTTTGCCGACACCGTTTGGCGCGGAAGGCGCTCTCGCGCTGGATCTTCTGCAATCGAACGTCATAAAACTCAATGCCACCGGCCTCTCCGGCTATCTGGCGCTGGGATCAAACAGCGAGGCGGTTCACGTCACGCCCGATGAATCGTCCCAGGTTTTCAAGGCGGTGTGCCAGTCCGCCGCGCCAGACAAGTTCGTCTTTGGCGGCACAGGACAGTTTGCGACACAGGCGACAATTGAAATGACCCGGTGCGCCGCCGATGCGGGCTGCAAGGCCGCCCTGGTCCTGACCCCGTTCTATTACAAAGGCAGCATGACGGGGGCGGTGTTGCGAAAGCATTTCGAGACCGTTGCCGATCAATCGCCGATTCCCATTATGATCTACAATGTGCCAGCCAACACGGGCATCAACCTTGGGCCATCAATCGTCGCGGAAATCGCCCGGCACCCGAATGTGATCGGCATCAAAGATAGCGCCGGCGATGTCAATCAACTGGCTGAAACGGTGCGAGCCACCCGCGGCAAGCCGCCATCGAGGAACATTCACGCTTCGACCGCTTCAACTGCTTCCCGGAGTCCCGGCTTTGATGTCATCAGTGGCCACTTCGGCTCGATGCTGCCTTCACTCACTTTTGGAGTGGCCGGCGGAATTCTTGCCGTGGCGAACGTCGCGCCGAACGAATGTGTTGAAATCTTCAACCTCTATCAGCAAGGCAAAGTTGCAGAGGCGGGAGAACTTCATCTTCGGATTCTGCCGCTGGCCCGCGCGGTAACGAGTCAGTATGGCGTGCCGGGTCTGAAAGCGGCCATGGACCGGCTCGGCTATTTCGGTGGGGCACCGCGCCCGCCGTTGCAGCCCCTCGGTATTGAACAACGGGCCGACCTGGAAAAGATCCTGCGTGAAGCGGGGATGATCAACTGACCGGCCGTGGTTCATTTATTTGGCGAGACGAGGCCTTCGCGCACGGCCGTCGAGACAGCAGCGGCCGCACAGTGGACGTGGAGTTTCCGATAGATGCAGCGGATGACGTAGTCCAGAGTGTGGGTGTTGATGCCAAGACCGTCCACGATATTCTTGCGCGCCTCCCCTTGGGCCATGCATTGCAGAACCCTTTTCTCGCGATCAGTGAGTCGGTGGTCATCGGACGGGGCGGTTTCGGGCGCATGCGGATGCTTGAACATCTCCAACACCCGCCGGGCGATGCGCGGCGTCATCACCGATCCGCCCGCGTGAATCCGTCGGATGGCGTCCGCGATTTCGGAGGGATTGGTGCGCTTGAGCAAATAGCCGCTGGCCCCGGCCGTAATGGCTTCAAAGATGAGATCGCTCTCGGCATACATCGTGAGAACCCGGCATTGCACGTCCGGACAAAGCCGCTTCAACTTGCGGATCAATTCCACGCCGCTCATGCCCGGCAGCCGCAGATCTACCAGCACCATGTCGGGTGGTGGGTAATTCCTTGAACGCCGCTTCCGCTGTGGGACAAACTCCCGGGCACTTCAGTCCCTTGGTGACCGCAATCCACTTCTGCAGTTCCGTGGCCAGCGGAGGATGGACTTCGACCAGGCTGACTTTGATTTGCATGACTCGTGTCCCTTCCCCGGCGCGTCATTTGCGATGATTCAGCGGGCATCGTGAATCGGACGCGCGTGCCGCGACCACCGTCGCCCGCTTTGATTTCGCAACCACCGCCCACCGCTGAAATCGCGATGGGAACAAAGCTGGGAATTGACGCCACGCGCAAGCTCGCCGGTGAAGGATTCAAAAGGCCGTGGCCGCCGTTAATCAAATGAGCGAAGAAGTCCGCCGAAAAATTGACGCGCTGTTTGGGGGAACTCGCTGAAATGACTCTCAAACCCTGACAATCAGTGCGAGAGTGACAGTGAGGACGCTGCTGGGGCTGATGGTTTTCATCGGTGCTGGTTCAGAGATCGAAATCTCACGGTCGCCGCCAGACGCGATAGAAGCCGCTCGCGGAGGAGATCAGCCCGTTGATGTGCCGGAAGGTCGTATTCGTCGGGGCGGCCGGTAGGTTTGTCTGCAACGTGAGCCACGACGTGTTGGTCGCGAACGCAACGCGATGTTGCACGTCGAAGAATTCTCCCGGCTCGCTGGGCACCTGCAGCACGAAGTCGCTGCCTGCCACTGACGGTGTCGGCGCTTTGACGGCATTGCCGAAAAGTTTGTTGTGCCAGAGCTGAAACTCGTCCGCGAAGCCGGGGTGCAGCAGGTCGTCCTTGTAGATTTCGAAATAGCGGCAGTTGAAGTTCGTGAACGCGCGGCCGATGCCGGCCTCGGGGCCGCTGATGGCGGTCGTGCGGTCGCCGGGCACGGTCATCACCATGCAGCCGTCGGTCGCATTGGACTGGCCGGCTTGCGGCGCGAGCCATGCCTGTAGCGCCTGGAGCATCGTGTAGGTGTTGGTTTTTTCCTGGAACATCGCGAACGCGCCGTTCGTGCTCGGGCCGGTGCAACTCATGTTCTCCTGAAACAAGCCCAGTTGCGGCGGACTCGCGCCGCTGAAAAACTCCGTCTTGAACGCGCCAAGCAGATACACGTCCAGCGTGGGCGAGGTCACGTTGTCGTTGATGCGGAAGAATGGCAGGTAGCGGAAGCGTCCGGGAAAACGGTCGGCGACTGCGTGCGTGGAGCGGATGATGGCGCCGGCGAGCGTGGCGCGCGAGTAGCCGGCGAGCGTGTAAATCGGCGTGCCCTGGCCCGTTTGTTGCGCGATGTCGCGCGCGCCGTTCATCCCCATCGGCCAGCACGCCAGGCCGTCCAGCAACGGATGGTCGCGCAATGGCACGAGACGACCGTCCTGCGTGCCGTCGGGGACAAGGTGGTTGGCGAGTTGCGCGAAGAGCGCTTCCCAGCGCGCGAGGCCGAATTCGTCCCACGGCACAGGGGTGAGGAAGCCCGGCCCCGAGTGCGGCACAACATACGTCTGCACGCCCGGCTCGTTAGTCAGGTAACTCGGCACGGGAAAAGGAAAGATCGCCAGCACGAGTTTCTTCCCGAATGGTTCCAGGACGGCGAGCGTCTGGCCGATGACGGAAAAATCATAAACGTCGCGGTTCGACTCGACGGTGCTCCAGCCGAGCGCGAGCGAAACTCCGTCCACCCACGGCTTCTCCACGAGCGCCGCGTTGGGCGCCTGTTGCTTCAGGCCGATGGCGAAGAAGCCGGTCGGCCGGGCGAACATCGGCGCCGCTGGCGCCGGCTGTGCCTCGGCGCGTTCACCGAAGCGCATGTCCTCGTGGGCTTCGCGGCCGAATGCCTTGATCTGTCTCATGCCTTGCAGGTTGTCCATGAGCAGCGCGTTCATGGCGCTGGCCGCCTCGCGTTGGTGGCGATACCGCCGGTGTGCCGTGAGCGTGTACCACAGCGCGCCGGCGGCCAGGATGGGAATCGGCACGAGCGCCACGACGGCCAGCAACGGGTTCGTCCAAAACAGAATCACCGCCACGCCCAACACGCCCAGCACCGCCACGCTGCCCTGTTCCATCCCATCAATCAGCACTCGCTCGACGGAGTTCACGTCCTCGATGACGCGGGTCATCAGGTCGCCCGAGGCGCGTTGATCGAAGTAACCGACCGGCAGGCGTTGCAAGCGCGCATACACGGCGCGACGCATGTCGAGGATGACGGCCTGCTCGAAGTGGTTGTTGATCAGAATGCGCAAACCGTTGAACCTCAAAAATGCGTGTGGAGTGTTCAGGATGCATGAAAGAGCCCGTCAACATTGAATGCGTGTGCAAGCTTCACTGACAAATTCAGATTTTTTGGCGCACACGCAATTTC
>Ga0247727_10002692_pt1 | contig 40304 bp, 32 predicted proteins | sample WisWelCaveWW1625_FD_202498 | JGI IMG/M metagenome (GOLD analysis project Ga0247727, IMG submission 202498) | Biofilm microbial communities from Wishing Well Cave, Virginia, United States - WW16-25 | ecosystem: Environmental > Aquatic > Deep subsurface > Groundwater > Cave microbial mat | place... | reverse complement strand
ATGTCTTCAGTTGTCGGATACACCGATTTGCTGCTGGGTGAATCCGTCGGCATCCTCGGCGCGTTGCAACGAAAATTCGTTGAACGCATCAAAGCCTCCACAGAACGCATCGGTAATTTGATTGACGATTTGATCCAGGTCACCACACTCGAAACCGGTCTCAACGAACTCAAGCCCGAACCTGTGGACTTGAACCTGATCATTGACAACGCCATGTCGTACACGAGCAGTCAGGTGCGCGAGAAAAATATTTCGATGCACCTCGACCTGCCGAAGAACGTGGCATCCATCTACGCCGACCGCGAAGCATTGCAACAAATTTTGATCCACCTCCTGCAAAACGCGGGAGCCTCCTCCCCGTTGGAAGGAACCGTGCGTTTACGCGTCCAAACGCGAACGGAAGAGGGCAGGGAATATGTCCTCATTCAGGTCAGCGACACGGGCGGAGGCATCCCCTCGGAGGATCTGTCGCGCGTGTTCACTCGTTTGTATCGCGCAGATAATGTTCTCATCCAGGGTGTGGGCGATACCGGCGTTGGGCTCTCGATTGCGAAGACTCTCACCGAAGTACAAAAAGGACGCATATGGGTGGAGAGTGAACAGGGTGTTGGCTCTACCTTCAGCGTGCTTCTGCCCATCGCCAAAAACGTGCCTGCCAGGGCTGCGGAGAACTAACCATGCAAGCCCTGCGTCAATTGGGCGGGGGAGTTTTCATCGCTCTTGTTTCCATCATCTTAGTCGTTGGAGGAATCTCGCTCGCCCTTGCAGAGTCGGAATCATTACCCCCTCCTGAAACGCCGACGCAAATCCCGCCTACCTTGCAATTATTTTTCCCAACCTCCACGTTGGCGCCCGCCTCCACACAAATTGAGACGCCAACACAAACCCCAACTATGTTGCCAAGCCCAACACTGTTCATTCCCACCTCATGCACCTCGCCAAGCGGATGGGTTCAAATCATCGTGAATTTGAACGACACAATCTATAACCTTGCCCAACGATATAAAACCAGCGAAGACGCATTGAAAAACGCCAATTGCCTTACTTCGCTCGACCTGCAAGCAGGAAATGTTTTGTACGTGCCGCCTGTTCCAACAGTCTTCGTGATACCATGCAGTCCGCCTGTGGGCTGGGTCAAAACACATATTGTTCAAGCCGGCGATAACCTCTTCCGCATCGCGCTTTCCTACGGCATCACATATCCGCAATTACAATCCGGGAACTGCATGGGAACTTCCACAACCATCTATACAGGGCAAAGGTTGTGGGTGCCAAACAGGCCAACATTAACACCCGTCCCCGGCGTCACGATCATTCCAAATTTCCCAACCTCAACCGCCTCACAGACTCCCACAAATACAACGGTTCCCACATCCACTCTGCCGCCGACCCTAACTTCAACTTTTATCACCACATCGTCACCTGTGCCAACCGCAACGCAAACCAACACGTCCCCGGCTGTTCAATCCCAAACGCCATCCATCACGCCCTTCCCATAACCCATGAAAAAAATTTTTCGTGGGATTCTCCTAACAGGTTTCATACTTGCCGGATGTGGAACCGGCGCGACCGCCAGCGGACAGGCACCCCTCCCCTTCGCGCTGGTGACAGCCGCGCCAAACGCCTCACCAACCCCGACCCCTTTCCAACCCATTCCCTGGACTCCAACCGGCACGTCTCTTTCCCAGCCGATCCTTGACCTTGCTCCCCAAACCGCGACCCTCCCCGCATCAACTCAAACTGAGATCCCCACTATTGACCCGAACTTTCTCATCAACACGGTCGCGCCATTGCCAACCATTGACGCTTCCGGCAGTCAAGTCCTCAACAACGGACAGGAGACTGTCAACTTTTTATTGATCGGCTCAGATCGAAGATTTCCCACAGGCTCCACGCGCACAGATACGATGGTCGTCGCGATCCTTCGCCCCCATGAAGGACAAGTTTCGCTGATTTCGATTCCGCGCGATCTGTGGGTTTCGATTCCGGGGTATGAGAATAACCGCGTCAACACGGCATATCAACTTGGCATTTCCACTGGTTATCCCGGCGGCGGACCCGGTTTGCTCAAAGACACCATCCAATACAACCTCGGCATCCGCATTGACCATACCGCCATGGTGGATTTCAACGGCTTTAGTCAGATCGTGGATACCCTCGGCGGAGTGGATATCCCCGTCTCGTGCTCTTACACAGACTGGCGTTTGATTGACCCAGGTTACGATCCGCAAAACGAAAACAACTGGTATTTGTACACAGTCAACCCAGGCGTCATTCACATGGACGGTGATCTGGCGTTGTGGTACGCGCGCTCACGTCAAAAATCCAATGATTTTGATCGCGGAAGAAGGCAACAGGAAGTCCTGCGCGCGTTATTCGTGCAAGCCCTGCAAGCAGGCACTCTCACGCGCATCCCCGAACTCTACAACAACTTGAAAGACTCCGTTGAAACCGATTTGGGACTCGGTGACCTCCTACAACTCTCCCTCTACGCGCCGAGCATGACCAATGCAGACATCCGCAGTTATTACATCCGCCCACCTATTGTCAATTCGTGGATCACAAACGGCGGCGCGTACGTGCTATCACCGAATCAAGGCCTGCTTCAGCAAATGTTGACCGAAGCGCTGTCGGCTTCGACAAAGGTCGTTGAAAAGCAATCAATCGTCATCGAAGTGATGAACGGGACTTCCATCGCAGGATACGAAGCATTGGCGACCTCCCGTCTCAACTACGCAGGCTACGAGACCCGCATCATCCCCTCCGACAGGCAGGATTACGCCCACTCCGTCCTCATTGATAAGACTTCGGTGCAGGACCGAAATATTAGCAATCCGATTCTCAATGTGATGGGCATGTTGCAAAATAGCGTCATCCCCGCGGCAGATCTGAATAGTTCATCGCAGTATCTTCTGATTCTGGGATATGACTACCAGCCGTGTTTCAGCCCTGAGAAGTTAACGCAATGAACAAGGTATAATTAAGTACAGAACATGACAATCCATACCATTCCTCAAATCGGCAATGTTTTACGAAACGCGGTGGTCTTTGATTTCAAAAATAGCCGCGAGAAAATGATAGATGCAGAGTTGATCCCTGCACAAGTTGAACAACTTATAGACTTGTTGGATGGGAGGAAAATAAATTATGCACTCGTAAACGGCATCGCTCTGCTGACGTATGTGGAAGGACGCAATACGCAGGATATTGACCTCATTATGGCTCTGCCTTCGCTCACAAAATTGCCCGAAATCAATATTGAAAGACAAGATATGTATTTCGTGAGGGGAAAATACGGCGAATTACAAATTGATATTCTGTTGACCAAGAATCCCTTGTTTTCCAAAGTGGAAAAGGATTACACGACGACAAAACAATTTAGAGATCGAGATATCCGGTGCGCAACAGTGGAAGGCTTGCTTCTGTTGAAATTGTTCGCTCTGCCTTCACTTTATCGCGAGGGAAGTTTCGAGCGTGTGGGGGTCTACGAAAACGACACTGCTGCTTTGATGTACGCGTTCAAGCCCAAAATGGAACCTCTCTTTAACGAACTGGCTAAACACCTGAACGAAAATGACATGATCGAAGCACGAAAAATCATTTCGGACATCGAGACGCGTATCCGGCGGTTTAGAGAAGCGAGCAAATAACGCGTTGCACGAATCCTAATTTCCTTTTTAGGAGAAAAATGAACCTCAAATACAATGCCAACTTTCTGGCGATTCTGGTTTTGACATTGACCAGCCTTGCGTGCCAGGCTTTGACTGGTACGCAAGAACCTGCGAGCACCTCTGAGCCCCAACAAGCTGTATCCACAGTTATCCCAACCCAGGTTTCAGTAGAACCTGCAACCGTTGACTCGCAAGGCGCAGGCATTCTGTGCGCGGGTTCAGGGACTGGATTAAGTTGCTTGAATGAGAACGGCTGGCAGGTATACACGGATGAAAATTCTAACCTGCCCAATAATTATTTATACGCCGGCGCGGTCTGCCCGGATGGTCAGCTTGCCATCGCGCACATCAGCGGAGTTGTTTTATTCGATGGCACAACCTTCAAGCAGATCCCCGAAATGGACACTTCCTCCTCGCCGGAAGGAATTGCCTGCGATGCAAACGGTGGGATTTGGGTTGCTCACTTTCAGGGAGTGAGTCATTATGCGGATGGTCAATGGGCAACTCACGGGTCCGAAAATTTTGCGAGCGGAGAATCCGCTAATGAGTTGGTGTACGATGTCGAAGTCGCTCCGGATGGGAAGGTGTGGGTCGTCACATCCCGCAGTGTGGCTTCCTTCGAAAACAACGCGTGGACCGTCTTCCAGGAAGGACAGGGCTTCGATGGGAGCCGCTTCTTCAATGCGCTGACGTTGGATGCAAACGGACGTCCGTGGGCGGCGCACAGTGGCGGCGTGGATGTCTTCGAGAACGGCGAGTGGGCATCATTCGAATCAACGGATTACAACTCGCCCGAAAGTATAGCGATTGATTCAAAAGGACAAGCCTGGCTCGGGACGATCAGCGCGGGCGCATATCTATTCGACGGCAATACATGGACTCAATATGATCGCGGCTCAGAAAATCTCCTCAGTAACTACGTCGCGTCAATCTCAGCCGATAGCGGCGGACGTGTTTGGCTGGGAACGACCTATGGCTTGAGCGTTTTCGATGGCGCGAACTGGCAAACCTTCCTGATGAGCAATTCGGGCTTGGGTGACAACGATGTTGAATTTATCCTTGTTACCAATGACGGTCCCGTGTTGCCCGCTCTGGAAGAAAAACCGACCGGCTCGCTAACCGGAACAATCGAAAAAGCAGATGGTTCTCCTCTTGCCGATGCGCGCGTGGAAATCTGCGTTGAAACCATAGGCTCCACCTTCACCGGAGACACCCCCTGCTCAGACCAGCCCTTCTTCCTTTCAACAAAAACGGATACGAACGGAGTCTTCCTAATTGAAAACGTCCCTACGGGCTACCACGTGATCGTCGCTGAGACGGGCCCTGACAACTGGGCACAACTCACCGATGAGTTCGGCATCACCTCTGAGCGGACGTTGATCCAAGTCGGTGAACAATACGATATCGAGACACTGACTGTGGAAGAGTAAAAGTCAAGTTGAGGAAGTAGCAGCCCTCTACTTGTAGGAGAGGGGCTAGAGCGCCGCGTTGCGGCCGCAGGGAGTGTCGAAACGGTGAGGTCCGAACTACCAGCCCTGCCTTAGTCTCGAGAAGTTGATTCAATGAAAAGCAGTTGACACCTCCTCCTTTTCCCGTTAAACTATACGCAAGGAAAGAACAGGAGATGTTATGCCTGACAACAAACTCACCTCACACCTCACTCAAAACACATCCCTCCCCTCCGCCATCAACTCGTGGGAAGCCTTTCTCGTGGATAAGGGACGTTCGCCGAACACGATCAAAGCCTTCCTCTCCGACGTGCGCTTGCTCACGTCATTCCTCCCCGAGGATACCACGCTCGGCAAGGTCACCACAAAAGACCTCAACCGTTACTTCGAATGGATGGAAAAAGAGCGCGACGTTCCGTGCAGTCCCAAAACGCTGGCGCGGCGCATCACCGCCACCAAGTCGCTGTTCCGCTGGTTGCATCAATACGGCGTATTGGTCGTTGACCCCGCTGAGAAGGTCGCGCAGCGCTCCGCCATCAGTCCCATCCCCACCGTACTGACTCCGAAAGAATATGACGAAGTTCTGCTCGCGGCAGATCGTCATCGCCGCGGCGCTAAACCGGATGCGCGTCCGTATGCCCTTGTATATCTTTTAATGACAACGGGAATCAAAAAGAGCGAGACGTTGGGAATCAAACTCGAACATCTCGAACTGGATTCTCCCAACGGGCCGCAGGTCTTCATCAAATATGCGACTCCGGCGAATCGTTACAAAGAGAGAAAGCTGGTTCTGCCCGAGGACTGGATCCCCGCCTACAACGAATACATCGCCCAATACCAGCCCGAGGAGAATCTCTTCCCCTGGTCCCCGCGGCGGCTGGAGTATTTACTCGAAGACATCGGCAACGAAGCCGCGCTGACCAAACATCTCTCCTTCGATATGTGCCGCTGGACGTGCGCCCTCAATGATTACCGCGCGGGCGAAGAACCCGATAGAATCCGCCAGAAACTCGGCGTATCCAAAATCCAATGGCGCGAGTTGCTTATCAAGTTGAAGCAGTTGAGTGGGGGCTAGCAATCAAAGTGACTGTCACCTTTTCACCAAAGCGGGAAACCGATCAAACTTGAAACCCACATCAGCAACGGCTGGTATATTTGCAAAACCACCAGCGCGATCACGATTCCAAACACCGCGCCCGCGATGATATCTGAAACATAGTGCACGCCCATCGCTACGCGCGCGAGCGCAACCAGCGGCGACCAGATCCATAAAACAATTGCAAGCCACCAAGGTCCGAGACCGGTGGCAAAGACAGCGATCAAAAAGGATCGTGCCGCATGACCCGATGGAAACGAATGCGGATCGGCGCTGCGATAAATACTCCCCCACTCGCCTTCCGGACGCCTCCTCCGCACGATGAATTTGATACCCAGCACCAATACCACCAGCACGCTGATGCCAGCAGCCTGCACGACAGCCCATTCCTTCCAAAACGAATCCCCCAAATACCACAATCCAATCAACGCCGCGCCCCAAAACCACGAGTCACCGGAATGCGCGAAGAGAATGGAAATAACGCGCAATGCGCCTGGCTTTTCAGCCACGCGCATTTGATCGGAGAGACGGGCATCCCATTCGAGGACAGAACGGAAGGTCATCGTCTGCGAGGCTTCGGTTTGAATTTCGTGCGCGCGGCTTTCAACCCAGCCACTTTTTTGACCGCGCTCGCTTTTCTTGTGGATGCACGGTCGGCCTTCTTCATCTTCTTTGCCGCTGCTTTGGGCTTCGCGGAGACCTTTCGTTGTGCCTTCGCAAGGTCAGCGCGCAGAATTTCCAGTTGATGGGGTTTGTCCACATCCATGCAGGGTTCGGCATGAGACCAAATGATGGCACGTCCCTTGATACCTATGCGTTCACTGACTCGCGCAACGGCATCCTCAAGAGTCAATCTGCCGGTAAGCAAGGAAAAGGCTGTACCAAAACCGATGATGCTTGCCTGTCTGAGCGGACTCTTGCGATTGCCGATCAATTGCTCCCACATATCCAAATGCTCGGTCGCCATGCGGACGTGTGAAACAATAATGTCAGAACCACAAACATGCATATCTTTGAGTTTGGTGTAGGTACGTTTTGATTCGGGGAATCGTTTTTCCATTACTTCGCGCGTGCAAACGCCGTAGTACAGATCATCCTTCGTTTGCTTGGATTCTTCCACGAGCCAGTCCACCATGTGCGCTTTGAGCGCGGGAATGTCGGAGGAGACGATCAACACATATTTGTTCTTCTTGTCCAACTCAAGAGATTTGTTCACCCCAGTCACAATATTGGAAAGCATGCGTCCCTGATTGGAAAGATAATAAAGCGGCTTCTTGCAGGTTAAATTGTTTTTCGGTGAAAGTCCCACCACGATCACATTTTTGACGTCTTTTGCATCACCCAATGCATCCAGCACCCATTGGATCATCGGTTTGCCAGCCACATCCACCAATGCCTTTGCATCCCCTTTGAGAAAGGAATATAACGGGTCTTCAGGGTTTGGTATTCCACCAGCAGTTACGATAGCGTCCATGGTTGTTTGCTCTCCTCATTTTATTATGTCATTGCGAGGAGCGTTCGTCCCCGGCACTTGCGCCTGGGGCAAGTGTGCGACGAAGCAATCCCTCGTTTAGATGGAGATTGCTTCGGGCTAGGTTTCGATACGGGCGAGAAAAGCACACTTCGGCAAGCTCAGTGCGCCGCTCGCCCTACTCAACCAGCAGCCCTCGCAATGACATGTTAATTCAGTTCCTGCAATTGCGGCTCGAGGCCGAGTTTCTCGAGCAATTCATTATATTCATCCCAGGTCAACGGACGGTTCTTGCCAGAGACGGCGACCAGCGCGGCTTCCATCATGTTCGTGCCGAATGAACGACCATCCAATACGGGCGTGACCGTGACGAGATATTTGACGCCGCATTTTCTGAATAATTCAACATCTTCTGGCGTTGTAGTATTGGTGACGACAATCTTGCCTTTCATATCGTCGGGCATGTAGCGCTTGATGTAATTGCAGTCTCCGGCAACAACGGTGACCGCTTTGAAATATTGAGGATATTTAGGTTTGCGCTGTTCCTGCTTTTCGCCAACCGGGTAAAGCCAATGAAAGGGCAGACGGAGGGCAATCGGCATTAACAGGGCGGCGAGGACCTTGACCTGTTTAGCGGTATGCAATGGAATGGGTAGTTCCAATGAAAACAGAAAATCGCCAAAAGTACACTTAAACCCCGCATCCAAGAAGGAACGCGTCAATCCCCAGCGGTCGGAGCCTGTCATGATGAGGGCTGTTTTGCCCATCGTATTGATGTAATCGCCAAGTTTTTCCAGGATGAACGGCGCGGCTTTCTTTTCAAGGGTGTTCCTCAGACCGGAGCCATCTACAACCGGGGTTTTCTTGATGAAGCGCACCATCGGCTTCACAGAATGGAAAATATACTTTTTCCCATCCACTATCATGCTCAAATCCCCACCGCCTACGCCGAAGGCATCCACGGTGCCGTCGAGTTCCTTGAATTTCAGCGCCGCGGCTTCCATGTCGCCGTCGGTGCCGATGCGTTCGATGTTGACCTTTTCGCCGAGCAGGGTCACCTCCACTGCTTTGTTTCGTTTCGACGAACCAATACTAATGCTTACTGCTCGTTTCATGGAGAGTCCTCCTCGGATGAGATAACGTATTATATAACGGAATCAGGACTCGGCTGGGAGGGAAGCGTGAAGAAGAACGTCGAGCCTTTTCCCGCTTCACTCTGGACCCAGATCCTGCCTCCGTGTACCTCGACGATCTTCATCACGATGGAGAGACCCACTCCCGTACCTTCGCTCTTCGCATCCAACTTATTGAACAAGCCAAAAATTCGTTCGTGATGTTCGGGAGCAATGCCCATGCCGTTATCGCGGACGAAGAAAATGGGTTGCCCGCGTTCCGCGTCCTCGCCGCGCCGACCGATCTCGATACGCGGCTCGGCTTGATCGCCCATGTATTTGGCGGCGTTATCGAGCAGGTTTTGCAGGACCTCCGTCAGACGCTGACGATCTCCGTACACGGCTGGCAGGTTCGGCTGGGCATGAACCATAACGCCGCGCGCTTCGAGCCGCCCTTGCACGATGTCCATTGCGTCGCGCAACAGATCATCAAACGCTATTGTTTCCGGCGCGTTCATCATGCGCCCGATGCGCGAGAGTTCGAGCAATTCATTGAGCAGGTTGTGCATTTTGTCCACCGCATTATGAATATGGGCGGCATCCGTTTTCAGGCGCTCCATGTCCCCCGCCGCGGCGTCCTTTTCGAGAAAACCGAGGAAGCCGTTGATGGTAACGAGCGGGGATTTTAGATCGTGCGAAACGGTATAGGCGAAACCATCCAGCTCGGCGTTCTTGGCTGAAAGTTCGCTGATGAGTTTTTCGCGTTCAAACTCCGCTCGTTTGATTTCGGTAAGATCGGTGACAGTGGTAATTGCTCCGGTAAATTTTCCATCCTTATTCCACGGCGCGCCCGTCACCAGAACCGGAACTCTGCTTCCAACACGGTGCCTAAGTTGGGATTGATAGGTCGTCGTTTCGCCCCGTTCGCGGCCGGCGCGGGCATGTTCCACTATTTCATGGTCTTCAGGAAAAAGAAGAATTTCTAGATGTTTTCCGATCAATTCTCTCGGCTCATAACCGATGAGGCGGGCATAAGCCGAGTTGACAAGTACGAATTTCCCGTTTTTATCTGTTACGTTGAGTCCCTGCCCTAGGCTATTAATAACCTGCAATGCAAAATCATGCTCGTCCTGCAATTCGCGTTCGAGTCGTTTTCGTTCAACCAATTCCTGTTGGGCAGCTGTGAACAGGCGTGCCCGACCAATCGCAATTCCAATATGCTCGCCCAGTGCCGTCAATAATTTCAAGTCCGCTTCTGTAAGCTTTGTACCTTTCGTGCTTTCCACATTTAGCACACCAGCCACCCGACCAGCGTCAAATAATGGAATGCAAATCTCGGAGACGATGCCCTCAATCGCGCCCAAAAAATCGGGCTCAGTTCGGACGTTTTCCAGAAATACCGGTTTGCCGGTGCGGGCTACGCGGCCGCTGACACCCTCCGTGAGCGCGATTTTTGATATGACGCGCTCATATCCCACCTGATGCTGAAGGATCAGCGCGTCCTCTTCGATGAGATAGAGGTTGACCAGGGTATATCCGAATGAATCCGCGATCGACTCGACAACACTTCGGAGAAGCGCAGGCAGATCGAGCTCCTGCGCCATCGCATTGCGCACATTCCCGATCAGAGCCAGTTCCCGATTTGCCTCGGAGATGGTTTTCAGCCTTACCCTTTCGATTTGATCGCGATGACGCTGGGCGATGAGGGTCAGCCCGCCCATCGCGAACATTACACCGCTGGCGGCATAGAAAACGCGCCCCATCACGTCCGGCTGAAAGACGGGCAGCAACAGCGCGCCAGCAACATTGAAGGTGACAACCGCCACCAGGCTGCGCGTGCGCAATAGAACGTATCCCAGAATGAATCCGAAGGGCATCAGAGTTAAGATCGCAAAGGCCGGACCATCAGTCGTGCGGCCCGAATACACATACCCCAAGGTTGCGACTGTCCAGATACCTAGGATGAGGATGCCGCTGAGACGGAAATGGCGGGTGCGACTCAGCAGGTAGCCCGCGAACGTGATAGCCGACAGGACTCGTAGAAGAAGCAACGCCAGCGCGTTTGGGTTTGCAATAGCAGAAGCGGCTTCCGTCCCGGCAAACGTCAACAATGCGAAAAACAACGTCGAAGTGGCGATCAATTCAGCGTGCGTGCGTTCGGCAGGATCGGCGACGTGCTTCGAGGGTTGGATCAGCCAATCTCGTATTCGCTTCGAGATCCTGGAAAGTCGTTGAAAACCCAATGGATCGCTGGAAGGAATTCTTTGGGAATTCATGGCACTATCCTTTCTGCCCATTCAGCAGGTCGCCTTAAACGGCGCGTCCTGCGGGCGACGCATGGACTTTATGTGCTCTTCACGGCGTCCCCTCCGCCGGGGACGGCGGCTTGAGCCTGCGTTGGCAGGGTAAAGCAAAACGCGGATCCTTTTCCCAGTTCTGACTCGACCCAGATTCTGCCTCCGTGAAATTCGATGATCCGTTTCACGAGCGCGAGACCAATACCGGCGCCTTCACTGCGCACATCCAGTTTGTTGAATAGACCGAAGATCTTCTCTCGATATTCGGGCGCGATGCCGATACCGTTATCCTTGACATAAAAGATGGATTTGCCGCGCTCCGCGTCCTCGCCGCGCGTTCCGATCTCGATCAGCCGATGCGGTTGATCGCCCATGTACTTGGCGGCGTTATCGAGCAGGTTTTGCAGGACCTCCACCAGACGCGGCTTATCCACGTACACGGTGGGCAGGTCGGACTGCAGGTCGACCGTGACGCCGCGTTCCCGGATGCGGCCCTCCACCAATTCAATTGCCTCGCGCGCCAGTTCTTCAAAGGGAACAATCCCAGGCGGGTTGACGAAGCGGCCGATGCGCGAGAGTTCCAGCAGATCGTTCAAAAGTTCCTGCATTTTATCCACGGCGTTGGCAATACGCTTTGTATCACCCTTCAGCCGTTCCACATTACCAGTCATAGCATCCTGTTCGAGAAAACCCAGAAAACCCTTTATGGTGACCAGCGGGGATTTGAGGTCGTGCGAAACGGTATACGTAAAGCGCTCCAATTCGGCGTTATTAGCGGTAAGTTCCGCGATGAGATTTTCGCGTTCACGCACGCGCTGTTCCAGTTCCGCGTTGAACTCGTGCAAGGCTTCGAGCAGGTTGCTTTGCGTGATCGCAATCGCCACCTGGTTGGCAACCTCGCGGCCCAGGTTGATCTTCTCCTCATCGAAGAAACCGACGATTTCAGAGGACATGTTGAACGCGCCGATCAGCGTACTCTGTGAGAAGAGCGGCAGGATGCACACGGAACGGAAACCTTCTTTGATCGAGGATTGTATTTGAGGCGGCGGGTCTGCCAGGGCGCTCAAATCGTTGATCAATACCGCTTCATTCTTCGAAAGGATTTGGATCATATCCATATCCCCAAACAGCGCCAGCGGAAAGCGCGTCCCCTGTGGTATGGATGTTTCGCCAATCATCCTCACGTCGAAGATCAACGCTTCGCTCGTTCCCCAATCAATTAATGCCATGGAAGCGCGGCGGCAGTCAATCAACTCACGGATGTGACTCAATGCCGCGCCGACGATGTTTTCCACCGAATGCGCCGCCAGGATCGCCGTATCAATTTCGCGCAGGACTTTCAGGCGCAGGTTCTGCCGTTGAATTTTTTCCTCCGCCAGCTTGCGCTCGGTGATATCCCAATACATTACCAGAATACCAGCCACGTGCGCGCTGGCGTCGTACAGAGGGGTTTTGATCACCTGCACGTAAGACCTATCCTCGCCCAATGGCTGGTGTTCTTCTTCGATATTGATGGTCTGCCCGGTCTCCATCACACGCTGGTCGTCTTCTCGATACTTGCGAGCCAGGTCCGGCGGATACAGGTCAAAGTCGGTCCTGCCCGCGATCTCAGCCAACGATTTGCCTTCCTCGATGGAATAATGCTGGTTGGCAAAGATAAAGCGGCCCTGCAAATCTTTGCTGACCACACTGAGCGGCATGCTCTCGACGAGTGAATGAAACAATGCCCGTGAGGCGTTCAGCGATTCCTCCGTCCGTTTGCGCTCGGTAATATCGCGCTGGATGCCGAACATGCCGGTGATGCGCCCTTCATTATCGTACATGCAAACGTAGTCACCCTCGATCCAGATCGGTGCGCCATCCTCCTTGCGCTCTTCGGTCTCCAGATGCAAATGACCTGCATCGAACAGCTTTCTGCGAAACTGGCGGGCCTGCTCCAAATCATGTGCGAAAAAATCGCGGGCGGTCCTGCCCAGGAAGTTTACACGGGCTGCCCCGTATTGTTCCAGCATGGCATCGTTGACTTCGGTGATATGCTGGTGGTCTAGAACGTAATCGAGGACTTTTTGCTTATCAACGGAATCAATCCATTCCTTCGGCTCCTCAAGCATGCTGAAGAAAAAGCCGTCCAAGGATTGATTGAAAAACAAACTCAGGCGCGCCTGACTTTCGCGCAATGCCTGCTCCGCGCGCTTGCGTTCGGTGATGTCAAAGAAGGAGGTCACAAACCTGTCGTTGACAAAAGGAGACGTGGAAATGAAAAAACTTCTGTTTCTTAGCGGACTGTCATATTCGGTGTGCCATACTTCATTGTCGTTTTTATGAGTTTCCCAAAGGGCTTTTTGGATGAACTCCGTTGGCAAGCCATACAGTTTTGTTGCGACGTTGCCGATCACCTGGCTTCCGATGTAATCCGCGGTGGAATAAAAGGCCTGGTTGACTTCGAGAACGCGATAGTCAATCATCTCACCTTTTTCGTTGTAGATCATTTCATTCAACGCAATGCCCTCGGTCATGGTGTCAAAGAGCGCGCGGAGTTTGGCTTCGCTCGCGCGCAACGCCTCCTCCGACTGCTTGCGTTCGGTGATGTCGTTTGCCAACACCAAGCGGGCTGGTCTCTCATCGAATACCAGTTCGTGAGAGATGATCTCAACATCAATGAGCGTCCCATCTTCCTTGCGATGTTTCCATGGGCCAGACCATTGCAATTTTTCGGCTGCCTGCGCCAGGTTTTCCTCCAAGGCGGGAATTTCCTCAGGCAAACGTATATCCTTGATCGTCATATTCAGAAATTCATTTTGTGTGTATCCGTAATGCGCAATCGCGGCTCCATTAACGGCCAAAAATGCCAACGTCTTTAGATCGTAGACCCACATGGGATGCGGGTTAGCCTCGAACAACATGCGATAGCGTTCTTCGCTTTCTTGCAGTGTCTCTTCCGCCTGCCTGCGCTGGGTGATATCAACACCCGATGCCACCACTTGAATGATTTCCCCAGCCGAATCACGGAGCGGGTTGAAAACAGCGTCAACCGTAATCAATTGACCGCCAAGAATGCGAACCAGAAAATCATCGCGCACCGTTTCTCCCAAAGCCGCGCGCTGTATCGCCTCGCGTACCTGGGTTTGCGTAGTTTCAGAATGCGTCCACCAATAGACATCTGCAAATGGTTTGCCAATCACCTCTTCTGCTTTCAAACCCGCAGCCTCCAAAGGCGGGCGATTTATCTCGAGCGCGATGCCATCCAGCGAAAATAAGCCGACGTAGGCAAACATGGTATCCAGAATTTTCTGCTGGCGGATGCGCTGTTCGCGCAGTGCTTCCTCTGCCTGCATGTGTTCGGTGATGTCGGTGTGTGTGCCGCTCATGCGCAATGGACGACCCTGTTGATCTCGTTCCGCCACGCGCCCGCGTGCCCGAATCCAAAGCCACTCGCCGGATTTTGTGAGCATACGAAACTCAGGCGCATACGTACGCGACTCGTCATCGAAATGTTCCTGCAACGCATTCAAGACATTTGGCTTATCGTCCGGATGCAGGCGCGCCTCCCAAGCCTCATACGTGTCCGGTAGTTCGTCAGCGGCGTACCCGATCATGGCTTTCCAGCGCGGGCTGAAGTACGCCTCGCCGGTCTGCACATTCCAATCCCATAATCCGTCATTGGCACCGGTCAGCGCGAGATTCAAGCGCTCCTCGCTGATTCGCAGTCTCTCCTCAGTCTGCTTGCGCACGACAAGTTCGTGTTCCGCGCGTTCAAGAGCATCGCGTTCGCGTGTCAGCAGGCGATCGCGTTCCCAGAGCAGGATGCTTTGTCGAATCACCGCAAGCAGGATGACAATCGCGCCGCCAATTATGATTAGGCTTCTGAGAGATGAAGATTCTATAGCGGGTGATTCCATCAGTATCACCGTCATCGGAATGATAATGACGGGCAGGACCCACAGGGAAAGTTTTGCCCAACGGTTGAAGCGGAGGTCTGTAGAAAGATGGCTGTCCCACAACCCCACGCCCAAACCCACGACCAGGTGCGCGCAGGAGAAGCCATAAGCCACGATTGTTCCCGGAGGAATAATTTGATCGAGCGCCAGCGAATTCCAGATCACCCAGCATGCGCCTGAAATGCCGAGTCCCAATAGAAGGAGATATGGAGAATTAAGCGTTCGGAATTGCGCGCGCACAGTCAGCGCGCCGACCAGAGCCGCGCCTCCCGACGCCAGAAAAACAACGGGATAGGCGACCAGCACAGCCGTCGCGAGAGGCGTGAGCGCAGACGCGCGCGGTCCGTAAAGGGCGAAGATCGCGGTGGCGAGCCCAATGAAGATGATGGAGGCGTCCATGTTCATCACAAGCGCGTCTGCGCGCGAGACGCGGCTCCGAAATGTCAAGATCAGCCCCGCGGTAAGAAACGGCGCGATGCCCAGGTAAAAGATATCGGATGGGGCGGGAAAGGCGGTATAGCCGCGCGCCCATTGAATATCCCACAATATTTGTCCAATCGAATAACTGAGCAAGCCCAGGGTCATGATTCTGCGTATGCGGCGTACGTCTCCGCTCGCTGAACGCCAGCCAAGATAACCAAGATAGGTCATGCACCAGGTAGCGAGGGTCCAGTGTGCGTTTTCCCAGAGTGCGGCGCGTCCCAGAAAATCTTCGGCGGTCAATCCAATCGGTATGGCAATGATAACAAGACTGGCAAGAGCCGCCTTCAAGATCATTTTTGACTGGCTGGAAAGAGTTGAAGTCATTTCGGCCTCCATGCTACACATCCATGAAAGTAATCTACATCATGGACTACATTGTAAGCGCGGCTTTGGGCAGGGTGAAGTAGAACGAGGAACCTTTTCCCGCTTCGCTCTGGACCCAAATCCTGCCTCCGTGAACTTCAACGATTCGTTTCACGAGAGCCAGCCCCACTCCTGTGCCTTCGCTCCTCGGGTCCAATTTGTTGAAGAGCCCAAAGATGCTATCATGCTGTTCGGGAGGAATGCCAATACCGTTATCTTTCACGTAAAAGATGGGCATGCCGTTTTCGTCCCCATCCTGCCCAATCTCAATGTGCGGTTTTGTTTGAGCGCCCATGTATTTTGCGGCGTTATCGAGCAGGTTTTGCATCACTTCGATCAGCCGCGGTTTATCGCCATGCACATCGGGCAGATTTTCGTGAACATCCACAACCACCCCGCGCGCTTCGAGCCTGCCATGCACGTTATCCATTGATTCGCGCGCCAGTTGTTCGAAGGGAATGGCTTCAGGAGGGTTCATCATGCGCCCCACGCGCGAAAGTTCGAGCAATTCATTTAGCAGTTGATGCATTTTGTTGACCGCTTCCTGAATACGATTCACATCCCCTTTGAGGCGTTCCATGTTTCCCGCATTGGCATCCCGTTCGAGATACCCGATAAAACCATTGATCGTTACGAGTGGAGATTTCAAGTCATGTGAAACGGTGTACGTGAACTGTTCCAATTCGGTGTTTTTGGATTCCAGCTCGTCAATCAGAAGTTTTCGTTGATTCAATTCTTTTTGAAGCGCGGTTTCGTCCAACTGGCGCTTGATGGCGGCGCCCAACACATTGGCGGCTAAACGGATGACATCCACTTCTGCAGGCGACCAGTCCCGCTCCTTTGTCATGTCATCCATCCCGATCGTGCCCCACCAATGCCCGTTGACAAATACCGGCGCTTCCATGATTGCTTTGATTCCAAGTTTATTCAGACGCGCTTTTTCGGAAGGTGGGAAGATGGATACGCCGCCAATGAACGTTTCACCCCGACTCATAATTTCGTCGGTGGTGCCCGAGTCTTTCCGAACGGGGTGTCCTTGATAAACGGGGTCATTCAGGAAACCGGCATTGCCCGGCGCGGTCCACTCATAGCGCATGGACGAAGTCTCCATACCATCTGCCACAAGGGTATGCTCGAAAAGATAAGAGTGTGTGGCAATGATCGTCTTCCCCAAACTCGCAAGGACGATATCTATATTGGCGCGCCAGTTGGATGTTTTCAGGAATTGTTCGGCGGCAAAGGTCACTGCCTCAAGCATGGATTCGCGCTGCCGCAGGCTGGCTTCGATTTCTTTTCGATCCTCCAATTCTTTTTGCAGTGCGTCGTTCAAGCGTGTTTGCTGGATGGCAATTGCCAACTGGTTGGCAATATCGTAAGCAATATCAGCGTCTGGATCACTGAAAGTCTTCCCAACGTCGCGCGCCAGATTCAGCGAGCCGATCAACTGTCCCTGATAAAGAAGCGGAAGGTATAACCAGGCATGCAACCCAGACTCCGCCATCGTTCGATCCCAATCTGTTGCGCGCGGGTCGGTCCACACGTCGTCTATGAAACATGCCATGTTTTGTTTCAATTCCTCGGTAATGGCTCGCCCATATTCATCCAGTGAGATAATGTTGTCGGCGGGCATGTAAATCTGTTCCTCAAAACTGGCGGCAAGGAACAACGCTTCGTCGCGTTCAAAGTTAAAAAGCGTGATACTGGCGCGCAGGCAGGGAATGAGTTTTCGAATTCCTGTCAGCGCGCCGACCGCCATATCTGCAAGTGATTGGGCGGCAAGCAGGGCGCGGTCAATATCGTGAATGATTTCAAGCCGTATGGTGGACTGTTGCAATGCCTCTTCAGCGCGTTTGCGTTCGTCCAATTCATTTTGGAGTTGCGCGAGCAGGCGCGCTTTTTCGAGGGCAATGGCAACTTGTGCGGCGAGGGTTTCGAGCAGGCGGATCTGGTCCGTGTTATACGCGAAAGGCTGAAGAGATTGCACCGACATCACCCCGATTACCTGATCCTGCGACATTAATGGAATGCCAATATAGGAGCGTATTTCCGCATCTATAACGATCACAATATTGTGTTCCTGTTGTGTCCGAGGATCAGAAACATCCGGCAGGTATATCGTGCGCCTGCCTGAAATCACCTCCCAGGTCAAGCCGGGCTTCTCTCGCAATGAACGAGGCGGCAGTTGCAAATCTTCATCGAGGTTCAAGAAAAGTGAATAAGTGAAAAGATCCTTCTGTGCATCATAGAACCCAATATGAAAGGCATCCACGACCATGACGCGTTTCAACTCTTTTACGAAGGCGCGCAAGGCATGATACAAATCCTGACCGCTGGTGAGCGCCAGGCTGATCTGATACAGCAAAGACATTTCCTCGGCGCGCTGGCGCAGGTTTGCCTCCGCTCTCCCGCGTTCGTCAAGTTCCCGTTGAATCCTCTCAAGGAGGCGCACTTTATCAATCGTCAGGGCCGCTTGAACCGCCACATTCTCCATCAATTGAATCTGGTCTTTGGAATAGGCGTGTATTTCCCCGCTTTGCACAGATAGCACACCTATGGTTTTTCCGTCAACAATCAGCGGTATGCCGAGAAACGTATGAAGGATCATATCGTTCTCGTCCACCGGCGCATACTGATCTTCAACTTCATTGATCAGCATATCCTTCAAGTAAAGCGTCTGACCGCTATGGATCACAGCACCTGTCAACCCAGGCTTCTCGCTTAAGCGGCGGGATGGATGCTTTTGCGGGTTTGTTCTCTCGAAAAAGATCGGATATTCGACAATGTCGGTCGCTTCATCATACATGGCTACAAATAATGCATCCACCTCAATGAGTTTAAGGATTTCGGCTTGAAGCGCTTGGAGGGTAGTAAACAGATCCTTCCCGGATGCCAGCGAAATTCCAAGTTGGTACAGGAAAGCCAGTTCTTCCACACGGTTTTGAGAGATTGTCTTTTTGCTTGTGATCTTCTTCATGGGATCGATTCCTTATCCTCCTCCTCCTTTTTGGGAAGGGTGAATAAGAAAGTAGTTCCCTTCCCCGGTTCGCTCTGGACCGAGATCCTGCCTCCGTGAAATTCAACGATTCTTTTCACAAGCGCGAGCCCAATGCCTGTCCCATCAGATCGAGGATCAAGTTTATTGAACAAGCCAAATACGCGCTCGAAATGTTCCTTCTGTATCCCAATACCATTATCACGGACAAAGAAAACAGTCATGCCGCGCTCCGCGTCTTCGCCTGCCTGACCGATCTCAATACGAGGTTCAGGCTGACTGCCCATGAATTTTATGGCGTTATCCACCAGGTTTTGCATAACCTCCGAGAGCCGCTGGCGATCTCCATAAACCATTGGCAGGTTGTTCTGCACCTGCACGATCACGCCGCGCTCCTCGATCTGCCCGTGCACCAGTTCAAGCACTTCGTAAATGAGTTCCTCAAATCGAATTTCCCGGGGCTCGTTCATCAAACGACCGATGCGTGAGAGTTCGAGCAGGTCATTCAATAATTGTTGCATTTTGTCGGTAGCATCTGCAATACGCTGGGTATCTTTCTTGATTCGTTCCCTGTCCCCGGAAAGGGCATCCTGTTCCAGGTACCCTAAAAATCCGCGAATCGTGAACAGGGGAGATTTGAGATCATGCGAAACCGTGTACGTGAAGCGTTCCAGTTCGGCGTTCTTTGCAGCGAGCTCCGCGATCAATTGTTTTCGTTGAGTCAGTTCATCCTGCAACAGGACATCCGCTTTTTGACGCTGGATAGCCGCCCCAAGAATGTTACCCGCCACGAGGAGCGCATCCACCTCCGAGTTGGACCAGTCACGGGCGTTTTCCATGTCGTCGAAACCGATCGTTCCCCACCACTTGCCATCCACATAAATGGGCACATCAAGCAAAGCCTTCATGCCGCGTTCGAGAAGGAAAGCCAAATCCTCCTGATTAAGATGTTTTCCATCACCGATATAGGGAAGCCCTTTCGTCATGTCTTGATACCAGGAGTCAAAATCATCTTCATTCAATAGTGCGTTGATATATTTTGGGTTTCCCAAATCGCTTGGGAAAGGTTCGGCCGTCCATTCAAAACGCATGGAAGCCACCGGCACCCCATCCTCTTGCACATGATTCTCGAATAAGTAGGCATGGCTTGCATTGATGGTTTTCCCAAGTTTCTCGAGAACGGCGTCAATATCCAATTTCCAATCCGATGATTGCAGGAAGAGATTTGCCGCGTCTGCTACAACTTCCAGAATGGATTCGCGCTGTCGCAGTTTGATCTCCGCCTGTTTGCGTGCCTTCAATTCGTGTTGGACATCGCTGTACAGCCGCGCCCGCCCAATTGCGATTCCGATATGCTGACTTAACGCAGTCAGCAATTTCAAGTCCGCTTCTGTCAGTTTAACGCCTTTTGTGCTTTCTACATTTAAGACGCCTGCCACGCGTCCCGAGTCAAATAAAGGAACGCAAATCTCTGACACGATGTTCTCAATCGCCCCTAAAAAATTGGGGTCGGTTTGCACGTCTTCCAGAAATATGGGTTTGCCGGTGAGGACGACGCGGCCGCTGACACCTGTCGTCAACGGGATTTTTGAAATGACACGCTCATACCCCACCTGATGCTGAAGGATCAGCATGTCTTCTTCGAGGAGATAAAGACTGACCAGGGCATATCCAAATGAATCTGCAATCGTCTCGACTACGCTACGGAGAAGCGCAGGCAGGTCCAATTCCTGCGCCATCGCATTGCGTACATTGCCTAACAGGGCGAGTTCTTGCGTCTGCTTCTGAGCCATACCATACAGCGCTCGATAGTTTTGCTCGCTCTGCCTGAGTTCCGTCTCTGCCTGCTTGCGTTCGGTGATGTCGCGCACGACTGCCACCATGATTGTATTGTCGCCGTAATCCAACATGCGCGCGCTAACCTCAACCGGGAACGTCGTCCCATCTTTTCGCCGATAGGAAGATTCGAAAATCAGCCCACCCTTTTCTCGGACGAGTTCAACCCGTTCAAGCCATATTTTCATGCTTGTAATGTGCTGGGCAATATTGATGACGCCCAATTGGCTTAGTTCCGTCTGGCTGTAACCGAGGCTCTCATAAGCGCTTTTGTTAAAATCAAGATAGCGGCTGGTATAAGGTTCAATCATGAAAATAGAGTCGTCTGTTTCGTCCATCACTCTTCTGAATCGAAGCATGATCTCTTCCGCCTTTTTGCGTTCTGTCAATTCAGACTGCAATTCTGAGAACAGGCGCGAATTCTCGAGCGCAATAGCCACCTGATTGGCAAAGATTACCGCCAGTTCAGCGTGATGCACATTGAATTGATTTTTCTCTTTCCCATCGAGGGCAATCAAACCAATGATCTGTCCACGCGTTTTCAATGGGATTGCCAGCCAGGATTGGACGTAGGTATGAGGTGCTTCCTGAAAATCCTTCAATTGGGCTTGAACATCATGATTCAAAATGTACGGGAGTTCGCCCTTCAATATAGGCAAGGCCGAATTTCCCTCGTCAATCGGAAATTCGGCTCCCTGTATCGCAACCTCAGGAGGTACGTTTCGCCCTGCAATATATTTTTGTACCTTGCCTTCCACCCTCCATATGGAGGCGCTGTCGTAGGGAACAACGCGCTTGATCTGATCAAGGATATGTTCGATGATTTCGGAAAATTCCAAGGTTCCCACCATGCTCGCAAGGCTTTCGCGCAAAGTCTCAGATTCCCTGTTCTTGACTTCCAGCTCATTAATAAATCTTTCACGCTCCGTTTCCGCCTGTTTGCGCTCGGTAGTATCACTTATCATCCCCACAATGTATTCCGTATGATCTTTTTCATTCGTTACATACGTTCCCCATTCATCCACCCAGCGCCATTGACTGGACTTATGACGTATTTGATAGGTGATGTGGAATGATGGCCTGTGACGGTATTCTTCATCTTTTGGCAACGAGATCAGGCTTATATCATCCGGGTGATAGAGGTCAAAGAAACTAAGCCCTTCTTTAAGAAATGCTTTTCTTGGATAACCAGTGAGACCCTCGACAGCGTCGTTCAAATACAAAAAGGTAAAACGGTCGTCGTTTTTACATTGATAAACGACGATCGGAGTGTTTTCAGCCAACGAACGGAATTTTATCTCACTTGCCGTAAGCGCTTCCTCCGCCTGTTTGCGTTCGCTCAATTCCCTAATGGCGCCGCGCAACGCGTCGTTGATCATTTGAAGCGCCAGAGTCAGAAATATACCCGCCAGAATGAAATATATACTATGAATGCCCCAGGAGAGAGCGGGACTGTGTGGGGATGGTTCGGGAAGTAGGGAGAGCGAGTCGGCTTGAATTAACACCGCCCCGAAAAGAACGCTAAATGTTGCCAAGGACACCGTGACTCTCCAGCCCAACAATAACCCCGCAAACAGGATTGGGACGATGAGGCCGCCGTATTCTGGCGTATTCACCCCGCCCGCCGCGATTACGAGACCAGCAATCAGGATGACAACACCAGCCACCAGCGTAATGGATGCCGCGCGAATATGACCGCGCTGCATCACCAGCCACACGATCAATGTCACTCCGATGCCTAGCCTGGCATATATAGCGTGTCCCGCCGGCGCTATCAGGCTGTATGTCAGCGCGCCCAATAAGGAACTGAGTGTGATTACATTGAGCAGTCTTGCATTGCGGGTCTTCTCTTCATCATCCGCGAATACAGGTGGGGCAAGGAATTGCTTAAGTCGCTTAAACATGATGACCAAGCCGATGGTCCGTTAGTATGTATCTGATCTAGAGCGATTATAGTTCATGTACTACAACCTGACCTCCCAAAGTTGAAAACCATGTTCCGTTTTCAGGTTTTACGTTTCCTGCCTGAAAATTTACGGCGTACAAACCGCTTTGAAATTCGCCTGACCGGTTACTTGATTGGGTTGAGTCGTGCGCACGCGCAACGTGTAATCTCTGGCGCTGTTCACCTGATACAATTCCTGCACGGTTTTTGTACCGCCCTCCTCAAACAGGATATTCTTTTCAGGGGAACTATCGCCTGTGCTGGTCTCCTCCCAACGCCACATCACAGTGGATGGACCGCTCACGGTGATTTGTACATTGATGGTGACCAATTTCGGAAACGCATTACACGCGACATTCATCACAGGCGGTTCAATACTCACTTGGACGGCTGTTACTGTGATCGCAGGCGGATTCTCCACTGGAAGCGACTCCACATTCCCCTCCGTATTTGTGAAGTCGGCGGCAAGCCAGCAGAACGTGGAAGGGTCGTTTGGATTCTTGACATACCACCAGGATAAATCCGGGCTTTTGCCCACCATCTCGGCTTGCCTGCCCGGTTTCAATTCTCCAACGATGGTATACGATGTGCCGGGTCCAGAGCGGCAATTGACCACCTGATCTTTGGGAAAGGCCACCAAAAGGCTCGGCGTTCGGGTTGGGGCAACAGTTGGTGATTCCAATGCGAGCAAGGTTTCGATGGGAACAAGAGTCGGCGTGGAAATGCTCGTCGAAGGCGTATCAGCCGTCGGCGGGGAGGGAGGCGTTTGTATCGGGGAGGGAAAATTGCATGATGTTAGAATCAAATACATAACGACGGTAACGATCCAGCGGCGATTTCTCATTCATCCTCCTTTCGGGGAAATCTTAATCTGACGATAAAGTTATCGCAATAGCCCTTCTGGCATATTGACCCATCAGGATTTGTGATAAAATATTCCTAGAACATTTTTTCTGTTTTCACAGAGAAGGAGACGAACATGAGCAAAAAGGCAATTGTCTTCGTGGGGACGACCAAGGGCGGATTTATTTTCACCAGCGATGCAAAACGCAAAGACTGGCAGATGAGCGACATTCAATTCAAGAGCTGGAACATGATGCACATGCAGTTGGACCCGCGCGATAACCGCTTGCACGCGGCGGTGAGTCACAACGTATACGGACCCACCACCCACTATTCCGACGATTTCGGCAAGACGTGGGTGCAGGCAAAACAAGTGCCCCTGCTGCCGCGCGCCTCGAAATCAGGCAGGCCGCCCTCCACCGTGGATGAAGCATTCCGATCCGAAGGCGGCGAGACCATCAAAGACAAACCGGAAAAGATGATCAAAGTGTGGAATATCAAACCCGGACGCGCAAGCGAGCCGAACGTGCTGTATGCCGGAGCACAACCTGCTTCCCTGTTCATCTCCAAAGATCGCGGCGAGACGTGGGAGATCAATGAGGGGCTGTACGACCATCCGCACCGCGGAACGATGTTCCCAGGCAACGGCGGTTTTTGTTTGCATACGATTGTGTTGGACCCAACGAATGAACAGCGTATGTACATCGCCATCTCTACCGGCGGCTGTTACCGCACGGACGACGGCGGGAAGACGTGGAAACCATATAACAAAAACGTGCGCGCCGATTTTAATCCCGATAAATTCCCCGAATACGGGCAATGCGTGCACAAGATGACGATGCACCCATCCACACCGAATGTGTTGTACCAGCAAAATCATTGCGGCGTGTATCGCAGTGACAACGCGGGCGAAGATTGGATTGACATCGGCGAGGGCAAACTGCCTTCGCGGTTTGGTTTCCCCATCACGGTACATCCCACTGACCCGCGCACGATCTATGTTGTGCTTGAAGAGAGCGACGAATACCACATGAGCGTGGAGGGCCGCCTTGCAGTATGGCGCAGTCGCGATGCTGGTGATTCGTGGCAGAAACTGACAAATGGTTTGCCCGAACGCGCCCATGTAGATGTCCTGCGCGAAGCGATGGCGACAGATTCATTTGAAGACGCTGGAATCTACATCGGCACGAACACCGGACAGTTGTTTTACACGCGCGACTCGGGCGATAGCTGGGAACTGCTGGCGGACTTCCTGCCGCCGATCCAATCGGTCGAGGCGGCGGTGGTTGAATAAAGTTGTAGGACGAGAAAATATCTCGTCCTACATTTTACGGTTGCAAACACACAGGATGTAATCTCCATTCACCAACCGCCCGGCAGTATGGATTTTTCGACCCATTTCCCATCTTTGAATTCCAACACAAGCCTGTAGTTGTCCGTAAAATAGTATTCATCCCCGTCATAAAAATGCTCGACCAGAAATAACGACTTCACAGAAGTTGAATATGCAAATGCAAAGAATATTTTGGGGGTTGTCTGATCGCTGAAATATTTTTCAAGATCTTCATTTGTGCACGCTCGATGTGAGACCGTCTCGTAAAACCAGCACTGTTGCACATCCTGCCGGTTCGAAGGAACTCCGTACAAAAAGGTGCTCTTCACCTTCAATTGCGAAAGGGCAATCAATACGGGGCGGCTATAACTGATGTCTTCAGCCGTTATGCGGGCAACGAATTCCTCCACGCTCTCGTTTTCAGACTGAATCAGTGGGTCGGTGATTTCGGGTATTCCTATGAAAGCGGTATGAGTTGGCTCTTGTTGAATGGGTATTGCTGTCCGTTCAGATTGAGCGGTTGGTGCAATTTTAGATACACAACTTGTTACGACAAGCCCCCAAACCAAAAATGTCAACAGGATTAATTTATTGGCAAACATCTTTACCTTGCTTGTATTTGAATGAATCCATTTACATCCCCGTATCAGCATAATACTACTTTCCATTCTCTCATACGTTAAAAACGCGGCGAGGTAGGGCAAATTGGCAATTTGTCCTACGGTTGCAAACACGCGGGAATCGAATCCACAAATCCACTGGGGAGTTGCGTCGTTCCGTTTTCGTCGTAAATCTTCACGAACCTGACTTCGGGGAATTGTTTGAGATTCAAAATGAGCAAGTCCGCGATATTGAAATCCCTGCCATCGGACGCGCATACGCCTTTGAGGTAGACATGCGCGACGCCATCAATTAATTCAAACCTGCTGTAGCCGGTGAAACCGTTGTAGAGGGCGATCCAGCCAAAGGAAGTTCGTTCGGTCGCGCCGGGACCCTTGAAGTATTCATTCAACACGGTGGGGATCACATTGTTCGTTTTCGCCCAGCGGACTCCTGCCACCTCAAATGGAGGAGTATTCGCATTGTAGCGGCTTCTGCTCACGAAATACACATTCACTTTGACATACAATGGCGTGGCAGTAGGACGCTGTGTGTGCGTGGGAGTTGGAGTCCGTGTGGGGGTGCGTGTTGGAGTGGGCGTGCGTGTGGGTGTTGGCGTCGCGGTCTTGAATTCAGAGAGACAGCGCGGCTCTGAATCGCTGAGACCGCTCGGAGTTTGCGTCAAGCCGTTCTCGTCATAAATTTTCACGAACTGAATCGCGGGGAATTGCTTGAGATTCAGCGTGATCAAGTCGGCGATGTTAAACGTCTTGCCTTCGGAGGTACACACTCCTTTGAGGAACACCTGCGCGAGACCGTCACGCACTTGCAGACTGCTGTAACCGGTAAAGCCGTTGTTGACTGCTATCCACCCAAAGGAAAATCTTTCCGTGGAACCCGGCCCTTTGAAATATTCATCAAGCGTGTATTGATAGATCTTGTCCGATTTCACGTAGCGGACGCCGGTCACTTCGATGGGAGGCGTGTTCGCGTTGTAACGCACGCGGCTTGCAAAATATAATTTGATCTTCGTATACTGCGGCGTTATTGTTGGGCGCGGCGTATGTGTTGACGTGCGCGTTGGAGTGGGAGTCTTCGACAATGTGCCGGTCGCGGTTGCAGTGGGGGTTCTTGTTATTGTGGGCGTACGCGTACTGGTGGGTGTTCGCGTCACGGTCGGAGTTGGAGTTTTCGATGGAGTAAACGTGAGTGTGGGCGTCCGCGTGAGAGTAGGAGTCGTTGTTGGGGTATCGGTAACGGGCCCGGACGGCGTCGGAGTCGTGTCTCCCAGGAAGACAAATCGGACTGCATCCGCGCCGACGAATAAATCCGCAATCGCGACCGCTTCATCCTGAGTCCTATTGGTTAACTCGACGTACTCGCCTCCCGCGCCCGAGAAGTTGTATCTGCCAATGTACACCCATCCATCTGTGACGTAAAACCCGTTCGGGAAGATATCCTGATTGACGACAACCTGATCGGCTTTGCCGTTGTGCCGAATGGTGTAGATCGCGCCTTCGGTGGTTGCCCTGACAGCAGGAATGCGAACATACAGCGAATAGACGCCAGCAGACGAACCCGCAGGCAAAGCCCATTGCGCGGTGCAAGTGGGCGATGTGGTACGAGGCTTCGAATAACGGAACGAGTTGCCTTGCGCGCTGCCCGAGGAGGCGCTGGTCCAACAGGCATCGGGAGTTTCATCGAAGTTGAAAGAGCCATCGTCAACGATGGCGCCAGTCGGCGGTGCAGCAGGATATGCGAGTTGATCGCCAGATGGATAAATTTGTGCGCCGTAATACGCCAGCGATGGATACGCCACCCATAATGATTCTCGTTGATTGTTTACCCAGGGGTCGGCGTCTGAAGGAGTCCAGCCATAGGGGTCGACTGATTTGTTCGCAGGATTGCGAACGAGCAAATGCAAATGCGGACCCGTTGACAAGCCTGTATTGCCGCTGATGCCGATCATTTCACCATGTGGGATGAAGGTGCATCCGGGTGTTGAACATGCCTGCACAGCGACCGAACTCATGTGTCCATAAAAGGTGTTGTAGCCGTTCGAATGATGTAGCCGTACGTATATTCCAAGATTGATCTTGTGGTTTTGAGGATCCCACCAGCCTGCGTACACAACCTGGTCGGCATCTGCCGCGGCGTAGAGGGGACGATAGGACATGCCATAGTCCACGCCATCATGACCATCGTACGCCACCCAATCCGCGAGGCTGTAAGACCAGTAGATTCCATCGCCTGCATCGCATACACCAGCAACGGGAGGCGGCGCACCCGGAGGCGCGGGTGAAGGACAGTCTTTGCGCGCTTCCTTCCCGTTGTATGCCAGCACGCGGTTATCGTACGTGTAGTTGGGAGTGGAATGATCGAAGATGGATTCTTGTGACGCGCTCCCTGGATAGGGAGGATAAAGAAATGGTGTAACGACTTGTGCAGGCGCGAGATCAGGCTCCGCGGATGCGCTGCGTGTGTTTAGAAAAAGTCCGCACAGAAGAACTGCAACGAAGGTGTTTTTGATGCGGGTCACGGTTATCCCAAAAGGTGATAGTCACTTTCGCGGAGCGGGTGACTATCATCTGAATTTTAACATCAAGGTTGGGGTGTGGCTTGTGAAACGAGGACAGATTGAAGCGTGGAAAGAACCGTCTCCGCGTCCACGAGACATTCGTCGGCTTGTTCATCGAACACCACTTCAAAACCTGTGAAAACTATTTTATCTCCGCCAACGTATGTGACAAATTTTTTGACGCCATCCTGATACGCGGAATTGACTTCAAAGAACACGCTGTCGAGATAAAGAATATCGTGTTCAACGGTCATATTCGCGGGCAAGCCGCGACCCGATGCAGGCGAGATCGCACAATAGGGAATATTGCGATGGCCGAGCGCGGGAAAACCAACTTGATCTATCGTCACCGCCCAAAGATCGGGGTCATACGTAACGCGGAATGCAAAGCCGGGTTGCGAATCGCCTGGGTATGTTGGCGCGCCATCCCACACCATTTTCGCGGGGGCGTTCACTGCCTCGGTTGGAATTTCGAGTGGAGGTAATTGCGTTTCAGTTGGTGTGATCGAGGGAGTTTGAGTTGGTTCGGGAGTAAAGGTTTGGGTGGGTTCTGCTGTTGGAGAATTTTCCACAACAAGTGGAAATTCATCTGCATCTGTGGCGGCGGGCGCTTCAGTTGCAGGCGGGGCCTCTGTTGCGGCAGGCCCGCAGGATGCTGCCAACAAAGACAAGATAAAGAAAAATATAACTCGGCGAATCATTTGGACTCACTTCCGCATCCACGCGGGACAGCAGGTTGATTCCGTTTCGAGGAACATGATCCCAGGATTGGGAGACCCAACCCCTGCGTTATCAACATCCGCAATGGACACTCTCATTCTACCATTTACGACTACGTTGAAAGCCAAAGTGTTCCCGTCAGGCGACCAGAACGGAGTCTCTGCGCGGCCTTCTGAGAAGTGCGTGATTTGAGTCAGCGCACCGGTATCAATACCAATGACATAAATATTGCTGATTAGAGCGTCACTCGACTGATTCGCATTTTCATCTTCCGGGTTTTCTCGCACCACAAACGCGATTTGCGTTCCATCCGGTGACCAATTCGCCGCGTAGCCGTGACCGGAATCTGCATCGGCTAATTTCCGCGCGTTCGAGCCATCCGAGTTCATCACCCACAACTCCCCCACTGTGAACGGAGTTTGGGTATCAGGAATTTTGATGAATGCGATTTGACTCCCATCTGAGGAAAATCGGGCAAAGGAGACGTAATTGAATTGATCGGAATACAACAAACTTGTGTTTCGCCCATTATTTTTGGTGAAATGAAGTTCGCTTCCATAGCCGAGACCGCGAGAGAAAGTGAAGATGAAATCGTCATTTGTGGGATTGGGTGTCATGTCATAGGTATATTCGGTGATCTCAAGTTGATTTTGCGTTCCATCTACATGAGCGCGGACAATTTGCGGGCTTCCGAGCGAGTCGATTTTCAGGTAGGCGGCTTCGCCATCGGAAGTCCACGCGAGGGAGTGACTGTCGGATTCAGTAACAGGTTGAGAAACAGAATCAGATTCGGTATCCATGAAAAGAACCGTTTGGCCAGAAGGACAACTCAGTTCAAACATCATGAACTTTCCGATCGGGGCGGGAAATGTGTTGTAAAGTCCGCAACCGGGAGGGATTGCAAATGGAATTTCTTTGATGGGCTGAAAGTCTGGAGAATATTCGACGAACGCGGGTGGGTTGAAGCGATAGACAAGCAGGGTGGTTTCGAGGGAAGGTTCGGGAGTGGATATACAAGAAGAAAGAAGGAGGAGGAAAGATGTGAGAAGTAAACAGTGAGCAGTGAGCAGTTTGCCGCGCATGACGGATATTATACAGGCGGGGTTATAATCCAAAAAGAAACCGTTGGTCGAGTAGCCTTGAGCGGTTTTCGCGAAAGGCGTATCGAGACCAAACGATAACCAGAATACTTTTGATAGGACTTACGCAAAATGCGCTCTCGCAGGGTCTGCGACCCTGCGACTTGCCTGCAAAATGCGGCGGTCACATATCATACCCTTCAGGGTAGACCGCCTTTGAGCAAAAAGCATAGTTATGCGTAAGTCCAGTTTAATTATCTGGTGGTCTCGATATGTTGCTTCGCAACACTCGACCACCGGAGTTGGGAATTAATCATGCACATCCTCGTAACCAATGACGATGGCGTTCAAGCTCCAGGCTTATTGGCTCTCGCGCAGGAGATTCGCAAACTCGCCAAAGTGACCGTGTTCGCGCCGGATAAAAACTGGTCTGCTTCGGGGCATGTGAAGACGCTCGACCGTCCATTGCGCGTACGTGAGACCATGCTTGCGGATGGTTCCGCCGCGTTCACCTCTGACGGCGCGCCATCTGATTGTGTCGCGCTGCCATTGCTCGGCTTGACCGATCCGATTAATTTGGTCATTTCGGGAATCAACCCTCACGCGAATCTGGGACATGACATCACCTACTCAGGAACCGTCACCGCCGCGATGGAGGCGGTGATCACAGGCGTGCGTGGAATTGCCGTCTCGCTTGATTCACCCGAAGGGCACCAGGGCGCGTTGGATTATTCCACGGCCGCAATCGTTGCAAGGCGCGTCGCCGAGCAAGTCATCGCGGACAGATTGCCCGACGGCGTTGTGTTGAATGTGAACGTTCCATATTTGAAAGAGGATCAACTCAAAGGATATATGATCACGCGGCAGGGACTGCGTGTATATCGCGACGCGCTGGATTCACGGCTCGACCCGCGCGGTAAACCCTATTACTGGATCGGCGGCGATGTGCCAACTGGCGTCGTTGAAGAAGGTACCGATTTCGGCGCGCTGGACAAAGGCTGTGTTTCAATTACCCCATTGCAGTTGGATTTGACGAATTACAAGGCAATGGATGTGTTGAAGAAATGGAAATTTTGATTACTCGTAGGGGCGAGTCATGACTCGCCCCTACCAGAAATATAAAGGAATCCTCATGCCCTACCTCGCCTCAGGCTCCCGATACGACTCAATGACCTACAACCGCGTTGGCAGAAGTGGACTCAAACTTCCGCAGATCTCGCTTGGATGGTGGTACAACTTTGGTAGTGTGGACATATTTGAAAACGGACGAGCCATCGCGCGGAGAGCTTTCGATCTCGGCGTCACGCATTTTGACCTCGCCAACAACTACGGTCCGCCTCCCGGCTCTGCCGAAGAAAATTTCGGCACACTCTTCAAACAGGATTTTCATCCCTACCGCGACGAACTCATCATCTCCACCAAGGCGGGCTACGATATGTGGCCCGGTCCGTATGGCGAATGGGGCTCGCGCAAATATCTGCTTGCCAGCCTCGATGCCTCTCTCAAACGCATGGGGCTCGATTATGTGGACATTTTTTATAGTCATCGCCCTGACCCCGACACGCCGCTTGAAGAGACGATGGGCGCGCTCGACTCCGCCGTCCGCCAGGGCAAAGCTTTATATATCGGCATCTCGTCTTACAATCCCGAACAGACGCGGCGCGCAGTGCAAATCCTGAAAGAGTTGGGGACGCCGTGCCTCATCCATCAACCATCCTACAACATGTTCAATCGCTGGATCGAAGACGGCTTACTGGATGTGCTGACTGAGGAAGGCATTGGGTGTATCGTCTTCTCGCCTCTCGCGCAGGGACAGTTGACCGACCGCTACCTGAACGGGATCCCCTCTGACGCGCGCGCCAGCAAAACCGAGCGCGTGTGGCTGACGCAGGATACTGTCAAAAAGAATCTCTCCAAAGTGACGCGGCTCAACGAAATCGCCCAAGCCCGCAGACAATCCCTCGCGCAGATGGCAATCGCATGGACGCTGCGCAACCCCGCCGTCACATCCGCGTTGATCGGCGCAAGCAGTGTGAGGCAACTCGAAGATAATCTCGCATCGTTGAACAATTTGAAGTTCAGCGATGAGGAGTTGGGTAAGATAGAAGATATACTAAAACAATAATGTCATTGCGAGGAGCCCGTAGGGCGACGTGGCAATCTCGTGTTTGATAAATAGTTGAGATTGCCACGCTCCCCGCTTCGCGGGTCGCTCGCAATGACAGGATGGTTTTATATGTCCTTCCTCAAAAACCTCTTCAGCGGCACGCCCGCCAACCCGGATAAAAAATATTACGCCTTCAACGTCAAATGCAAGCGCTGCGGTGAGATCATCGAGGGCCGGGTGGATTTGGACAACGACCTGAGCATGAACGATGAAGGCGACGGCTACCTCGCTCGCAAGGGATTGATGGGAGGCAACCGCTGCTTCCAGCAAATCGAAGTGGAATTAACCTTCGACTCGTCGCGTCAATTGATCGAGAAGAAAATCTCTGGCGGAACGTTTATGGAATGATTCGTAGGGGCAGACCTATGTGTCTGCCCTTGCATTCGGCGGACACGCAGGTCCGCCCCTACAACAGGTTATCATGCCCTATACAGCCCCTCCTAACCAACACGCCTATCACGAACAAGTTTGGAATCTTGTTCGCCAAATCCCGCGCGGCAAGGTTGCTGCCTACGGGCAGATCGCGCAGATGCTTCCGATACCGAATGGCGTAGACTTCGAATCCTACAAAGCCTTTAGCCCGCGTTGGGTGGGCGGCGCGATGGCGGCTTGCCCCGATGATGTGCCGTGGCAACGCGTCATCAATTCGCAGGGCAAGATCAGTCCGCGGCCGGGCGGAGCGGAGAGGCAACGTATTCTTCTCGAGGAAGAAGGAATTGTGTTTGTGAAAGACAAAGTTGATTTGAAAAAATATGGCTGGAAAGATTCGGGTGAGGGGGATGAACCGAAGCAGGAAAGCTTGTTTTAGGGAATGCAAATAAGTCATCTGTAAACAAGAACCATGAGGAGGAACTCCCATGCTGTCCGATCTGCAAATCTCCAAGCCGACAATTTATTTATGTAGTTTCTTTCTGGCTGCGCAGTTCATCAATGGGATTAACGATGCTCGAGGCAGCTATTCGGAATTGTCAAATTTCTGGTTCGCCCTGGCTTTTTACTGGGCAATCAATTGGTGGTTTATTACCGATTCGCGAAATCATGGCACCACCTGGTCAGATGGACATCTGGATATGGGCATGTTTATATACGTCGCGGGTTTCTTCATAATCCCCTATTATTTGTTCAAAACCCGCGGCTGGAAGGCACTTTACACAATCGGATTATTCCTTTTCACCATCTATGGGGCGTATCTGGCAGGTGCAATTTTCTATTTGCTCCTGAGCATCTTTTGAGCATCGGGCAACACGCTTCCGCAAATTAAATGGGGATCAAATAATCTTGAAGTGCAAAAAATCGGTTCCAAAGTGTGGCTGCCAACTGTTTCAGGTCAAATTAACAATTCCCGCCTACAATTTCTTGGGACCGAGAGGAGCAACCATGTCACGCACGAGTTTACTCTTTGTTGTTATGTTAACCTTAGTGGGATGCACCAGCGCGCCAGCCCAATCCATTGAATCGCCAATCGTCACTAAATCAGCTGTTGTTGAACAAGCTCCAACAGATGCCCTTGCAATCGAAGCGACCGCCATCGAAGGCACCCTCGCCCCAGAGCAGTACACTATTCAAGAATATCCCGTACCAGCTGGGACTCACCCTCACGATGTTGCGCCTGATCCCAATGGCGGTATCGTCTGGTACACAGCACAGCACGTCGGCGTGTTGGGCGTGCTCGACCCCGCCACCGGCGAGACGCGTCACATTCCGCTTGGTCCGGGTTCCGCGCCTCATGGGGTCATCGTCGGTCCCGACGGCGCGCCGTGGATCACGGACAGCGGCTTGAACGCTATCGTCCGCGTCGACCCTCAAACGGAGGAAGTCCAAGTATTTCCTTTGCCTGCAAACAGTGGATATGCAAATCTCAACACTGCGGTATTCGACCTCAACGGCATTCACTGGTTTACAGGTCAAGCCGGAATCTATGGTTGGCTCGATCCATCAACGGGAGATATGCAGGTCTTCGATGCACCACGCGGGCGCGGTCCGTATGGGATCACGGTCACTCCTCAGGGTGTGGTCTACTACGCTTCGCTGGCAAACAGCTACGTCGGCCGAATCGATCCGGTCACGGGTGAAGCGTCCGTGTTGGAGCCGCCCACAGCCGGTCAGGGCGCGCGGCGCGTCTGGTCTGATTCGCTTGGGCGCGTGTGGGTCAGCGAATGGAATTCAGGTCAGGTCTCGGTATACCGTCCCGCGGACGATTCGTGGCGCGCGTGGAAACTGCCCGGGACTCGACCCGAAACGTACGCGGTGTACGTGGACGATCAGGATATCGTCTGGCTGAGCGACTTCGGATCGAACTCCATCGTGCGCTTCGACCCCAGCCCTGAGTTGTTCACCGTCTACGAGTTGCCGAGTCCCAACTCGGCGGTGCGACAGATCCTCGGCAGACCCGGCGAGGTCTGGGGAGCCGCATCGGGCGCGGATAAACTGGTCGTGATCCGAACAGGCGTCCCGTGAGCGGACTCGAGGAATCCATGAATTTTGAAGACCTCTTTCACATGGAAGTCGATTCAGCCAAATCCCTCTTCGGCGAAGCGACATTCCAGCATCTGCAAAAAGCACGGGACGACTTCAATGCTGTGCTTGAAGGCAAGCACCCGAACCATGCCGAGGTTGATAAAGATGTTCCACTCCCTTCCGATGGCGGCACAACATTCTACAAGGGTGACGGTTACAAACTGACCATTGTCAAAAGCCTGAACGGAATCATGTGCGGGGAGGAATATGTCCATGGTTACATTTATGGTCCTGTCATTTTATTCGAGCCTGATGTGATGAGAGGCAACTTTCCGAGAATTCAACATCTCACGTTTTACACAGCCGAAGAACTTCAAAAACTCTTAATTGAATGATTCCCCTTTCATCGGTTCTGTCCGGAGGTATCCATGGAGAAGCAGTCGAATACCTTAAAATCACTCGCGCAATGGGGAGTGGGCTTCCTGATGGGAATCATCGCGGGCATCTTCATCGGCGCGGCGCTTCACGCGTATTTTCCACAAGTGTTCGATTGGCTGCTGACGCCTTAGTTTCCCGCCAACTCCACCACCAGCGTATCCATCGCCAGCTCCAGCGTGGACTGTCCCGTTTTGACCCCCTCATCAATCTTCAACAGCCTACGATAGATAGCCTCGAGCGATTCAATCGAGAAATGCGCGGCTTGCCCGCTCATCTTTTCCGCTACATATGGATGCACACCCAGCGCGCGCGCCACATCGTCCTTGTTGCCGCGGCCGTCGAGGATCTCACGCGCCTGAATCAGCAGACGGAACTGCCGCACAACCATCCCCCACAACGAAAACGGATCTTCGGTTTCGAGCAGGCGATGCAGGAGATGCTGGGCAGATTTGCCGTTACCGTTCGACAGCGCATCCACGAAGTCAAACACCGATTGCTGTGATGTGACGATGCACACCGCCTCCACATCCTCCGCCCTGACCTGCCGCGCCCAATTGACGTATGCCAGCAATTTGGCGATCTCCATCCCGGCCTGACGCGTATCCACGCCGACCATCTCTTTCAACATCTCCGCCGCGCGCGGTTCGATTTGTCCGCCTTGCTGTTTGGTCTCATTGACGATCCAGCCAGTCATATCTTTGAGGCGCGGGAGCATGAAGGCTTTGCTTTGAACTAATTTATTATTTTTCTCCGCCCACTTCACCAGCCAGTGTTTTTCGGCGTCGCGCGGTTCGACCGATTCATACATCACGAGCCGCGTTGTCTCCGGCGCTTTCTCGATGAACCCCAGAAATTTTTTTCGTAAAGATGCGTTGTTATATTTCGATGATGGGTTCGCCAGCAAAACCAGGCGTCTCTTCGCCAGGAACGGCATGGCATTGACCGCGTTGTTCAGGTCGTTTTCGGTCATCGTGCGCGCATCGAGGCGCGCGGTGTTCATGTCTGCGCTGGTGGGGTCGGTGAAGTCGGTGTCGAAGTCTTTGAGTTTGTGCGCGATGGCGAATTCGTCGTTGCCGAAGAGGAAGAAAATGTTGGGCATGGGCTTAGCCACAGAGCGCACAGAGACCGCAGAGATTCTTTTCTGTTTTTCTCAAAGACTCAGTGATCTCTGTGGCAAATTCACTTCGTAATGACGCGGTGAAGACCTTTGCGGACGAAACGAATATCCACGATTTGCATATTTCCCAAATCCGCTTCGGTGGTGATGTATTTTTGAAGCCACGGACCAAGGGGTTTACTGAGGAGATAACCAAAGAGGGCGAGCATCAACGCGAACGGAATCAGCCCGACGCGCCAAAAGGTGGAACGGGCTCCTCGAAGCGGCATCCAGGCAAAGGTCGCGGGAAGAAGCGTGGCGACGACGAGATTGGTCCCGCATCCCTCATGGACGGCGAGTCTGCTTTCACCCCTGCGGAGTCGAGTTAGCGCTTCATTTGCCGCAGAAGTTATATCTTCTGTTTTGATATCGCCGAGCAGAAAAAAACCTGTTGGATTGGAATGCCCAGCCATGGACTGATTTTTATATGTATTCGCGAGGATGTGCAGCGTGGCATGTTCGAGGGCGTGGTTTCGCCTTGTTTCGAGAATGAGCGGGAGGTTGAGTGGCATGATGTGATTATACCTCCCCCTCACCGCTTCGATACGGCTTCGCCAGTCAGCGCGGCGCCTCAGCCTCTCTCCCAGGGAGAGAGGGGAATCACTCGGCGGCGATGCCAATTTTTTCGGCAAAGCCTGGTTCGTGCGCCCTTTTCTGGAACGCGATGGCGTCAATGCGATGGAGCATGACCGCGGCCGCGACCAACATCAATGCTTCGATGCCGAAGACGATGAGATACCCGCTCAACGCGTGACCTGTTATTTTTGTGGCGACATCCGCGACAATGCCTGCCATCAGCAGACCCGTCAATCGCGAAAGCCCGTTCGAGAAGCCCCACGCGCCGATGTATAAACCGACTTTTTCAGGGACGGTCAGTTCGAACATCAGGGAGAGATTGGCAACGGTGGAAATCCCTGTGCCAAACCCGAGCAATGTGATGCCTACATAAAAGAGGGACAAATTGCGCATCACGCCGCTTACGATGATAACGAGAAAACCCGCCAGCGCGCCGAGATTGCCGATTTGGGCAATCGCTTTCTTGGGGACGCGCCCTTCCATGAAGCCAGCGACAATGAACGCAACAAGCGTAAACGTACTGCTGATGGAGACGATACGCGAGGTCTGTTGGAGAGTCATGCCAAAGGCTTGCGCGCCGAAGGGTTCGAGCAGGACGTCCTGACCAAGGATAGCGGCGAGGAGCAAAAGTAAATAAATGAAGAATACCTTTGCGATGGGGTTTTCCGTGATGGCGGCTGTCATTTCTTTTAGAGAATACGAGGAGTGCGGATGTAGATCCGCAGACCCTTTTTGCGGACTTAAGTCCGCAGCCCTGGATTGTGGTTCAAGTTTGATGAGGCCTAGCAGACCCAAAGTCAGGGCGGAGGCGGCGACGATAGTGAACGCGCGTGTCAGCGCCTCGGGCGTATACGCGGGCACCAAACGACTCAACGTGAGTCCCGTCGCGATCAAACCGAAGACCATCAGAAAAAACATGGTCGCGATGGTCGCGCCGCGTCCCTTTTTGCCTGAGAGTTCAGTGGCAAGAGAGAAATAGGATACAGCAGACAAGTTGTAGCCCATACCCCACGCACCGAAGGCGAAGACGCCAAGGATGATCCCCAGATTGAAATTTTCAGTGAGTAGCACAGCTACTTGAGGGGCAATTGCAACGCCAAGCACACACAGAATGAGACCTGCAAAGATATAGGGTGTACGGCGATATCCGAAGATGGGATTACGGTCTGAGAAGGAGCCGATGGCAACTTGAATAGGCGCAAGTAAATAAGGAAAAACCGAAAGGAGCGTGAAGAGGGTTTTCGAAAACCCCAAATCGAAGATCATCACACGATTGAGCGTGCTGTTGATGGGGACGAGCGTCATCGCGACCGCGGTGTGGATAAGGGCAAGTTGGAGGCGTTTGAGGAACATAGAGAATTGGGGATTAGAGATTTGAGTTTGCGGCTATTTTTGAAATTCAAAGAGAGAATGGTTTGTTAGGCAAGAAAAACTTTGCCTGTATGCTGTACACAAGAATTGGGTAGTGGGTCGAGTTACATGATTGTCACCGTAGAGCGAGATACTATCCCGCTCTACATCATATACTTTGCGCCATTACCGAGAATTGTACTACACCGGTTGCTCAGACCGAACCTTTTACTGCCCTGATGGCGGAAAGTATCTTGTGTGTTTGCTGACTTAGAAAGATGCCGCGGCTTCCTCCACTGTGTCGTACAACTCAACGAAATGAGTTACCCCGGCGATCTGCAATACATCACGGACTCGCGGCTGGGCGCCGGCGAGTTTGAGTGAGTTTCCATTGACTGCGAATAACATTTTGTGAATCACTACAATGGCGCGCACGCCGATACTGGATAGAGTCGGAGTCTGGCTGAGGTCAATGACCAGATTGTGCATCCCCCGGTCAAAGCTGTCCATTGTGATTTTTTCCAACTCGGCGAAGTTGTCGAGAGTGATTCGCTCCTGAAGTTGGAACACGGTGACGGGAATTTTTTCATTGATCTGTGAGATTTGTACGAGACTCATCATGCCTCCATGTTGGCAGAAACAAAGAAGTTAAAAATTATTCCTGCTCGTAAAGTCTTCCCACGTCAGCCGTGAGGCGTACCAATATTCGCGCCAGTTACTGATCAAGCCATCACGAACTTTGAGCATCACCATGCCGTGGACAGTATGGCCGTAGGTAAAAGTAAACTCACCCGCCCCGAATTGTTGAGCCCCGTCGAAGACGATGTGATGCCAGGTCATGGTCATTTCCCCGGCTCGTCCGTTTGCACCGCCAAAGAATTGATACAGCGAATCGCGCCCTGAATAAAATTGTTTGTCAGGCGGTTCTGTATAAAGCGCATCCTCAGTAAAACAGCGAGCCGCTTGTTAAGCATCTCCTTTGTTCCAACCACCCGCGAGACGTTGAAGCAAATCGACAAATTCATTTTGGGTGAGGCGGTCATTATTCATTGGATAAAGCTGGGTTGATTAAATTTCCAGATCCACTGGCTTACCCAGCGGTAACCATTGCACTCGTTCATTAATTCCTGCCTCAGTAAAAACTTTTTCGGCTTCGGCTTTTGGCTCGCGGAAATGCTTCCAGCCTTCGTAGTGAATGGGGATCACCGTCTGTGGGTTGAGCGCGTGGATTGCGCGAACCGCGTCTTTGGCGTTGAAGGTGAATCGAATAGGTCCTGTGATAGGGAAACTTGCCCTGCCGATGTGCAGGATAGCTGTGCCAACTTTGTATCGTCCCGCGATTTCGTTGATGCCATTGAACCAGACGGTATCGCCGGAGATGTACAACGCGCCATACTTTTGACCCTCCCATTCGAGCAAGAAGCCTGTTGTTTCTCCCACAATGAGATAACTTCCCAGCGAGCCGTGATGCGCGGGCATGGCTGTAACCCTGATTTGGAATCCGTTTGATTCAATGATCTTGCTTTGCCATGATTTCAACCCGACAGCATTGCCCCTCAATCGTTTAGCGCCGGCGATTGTGGTGAGTACGTGTTTGGCGAGTGGCAACAAAGCGCGTCCGGCACGGTCTAAATTATCTTCGTGATGATCATGACTCAAAAGGACGGCGTCTATGTCCCCGATGTCTTCAGGCTTGATGGTTGGAGCGGTTAATTTCGTTGCACCGGTGCCGTAGCCAAAGGAATAGCGTCCGCCAGCAGGATCAAATACCGGGTCCGTTAAGAGGCGAAGCGGACCTATTTCCAGGAGCATGGTTGCGGTGCTGATGTGAGTCAGGCGACAGTTCATGCACGCATTGCCTCTTCGTATCGTTTCTTTTGTCGTTCCGTAGCAACGACCGTGTTTCGAAGGAGCATTGCCACCGTTACGGGACCCACACCGCCGGGTACGGGAGTGATCCAACCTGCCACCTGTTGAACTCCTTCAAAGTCCACATCGCCGACGGTTTTTTTGCCTTGCGTCCCATCCGGCAGGGTGACATCCACCAGGTTAATGCCGATGTCAATGACCGCCGCGCCTGGCTTGACCATGTCTGCTGTGATGAGCCCGGGCTTACCCACCGCGACGATCAACGCGTCTGCCTGGCGCGTGTGATACGAAAGGTTGCGCGTGCCGTGATGACAAATTGTGACGGTAGCCAGCTCCTCCACGAGCAGCAACGCGACGGGCTTGCCCACGATTTCAGAATGCCCAACAACGACCACTTCGAGTCCGCGCAGGTTCAGCCCGGTGGAGCGGAGCAGTTCAACCGACGCGAGAGACGTGCACGGTCCCAGCGATGAATCGCCGTAGCCG
>Ga0247727_10002691_pt1 | contig 40314 bp, 56 predicted proteins | sample WisWelCaveWW1625_FD_202498 | JGI IMG/M metagenome (GOLD analysis project Ga0247727, IMG submission 202498) | Biofilm microbial communities from Wishing Well Cave, Virginia, United States - WW16-25 | ecosystem: Environmental > Aquatic > Deep subsurface > Groundwater > Cave microbial mat | place... | reverse complement strand
GCAAATCCAAAGCTCGCCAGACGGGTAGTTCTGGTTCAACAACAGCCTCTATCGGTATCGGCTCTATTACCCGAAAAACAATCTCATATTCTTTTGCCGGAATTTGGGCGAGAGCTACTTGAATCAAGCTAATCGTTACAGAAAGATTCTTGATTGTCTCGGCCAAAGCCGTAAGTGAGGTCGTAATACGTTAGGCATCCTATCCTTGCGGCATTCTAGTTATTGGGCCATTGCCTTACTTCTAGCTTTCAGATGCCTGCGTGGGAGTTGCACAGAAACGCGATGCGTGGGATAAACCCTAAGGGTGAAAAAATGCTAACTAAAATACTAACCAAAAGGTGCAACCCCCGCGCAGACACCCTTTTCTTAAAACCCACATAAACATACCACACTCTGCAAAAAAAGCAAAGAGAGTTATGCGTAGAGTGTATAAAAGCGCAAAAATAGTGTATACTATGAAAATGGCGACTATCCCAACATGATAAGTAAGGACTTATTTGGTACAATTAGGCGTATGATAAAACGCGCTTGGAGAATATGGAAGATGGTAGCTTTACTGAATAAAACTCAATCTTCGCGCCAGATTGATATTTTAGAACAAGAAGAAAAGAATCTCCGTCCTTCAGCAAGTCAAGAAGTTATTGATGCGGCAGTAATGATACGCACCGCAGATGGGAAATATGAAATAGGAATGGATAAAGAGCTATTAGTTACCTCATATGTTTGGGGGAGACATAGAAAACAGCGTCAACGGGAAAATAATAATTATCTCAAAAGAGATAGAGTTACTTCTCAAATGAAGAGTTACTTAAGGGGGCTGAAAGAGCTACAAAATTATGGAAAGTTAATAGATATGAGAGAAGTCAGGGAAAATTGTATCAAATTGGGATATATGGAACTAAACCCCAAAGATAACAGTAAGATTATGATTACTGAAGAAGGAAAAAATTTTGGGCTGGTTGCATTTCTTGTTTTTCTCTCAAAAGAATTTGAACCTTTAAGAAAGGAAATAGATAATTGGAAATTGTTTTTATTCGGAGCAATTGGAGGAGGTTTTATTGGGCTAATAATTTATCTTTTGAGTTTAATAAGATAAGGGATAGTTGCCGTGAAAATGACGGAAAAGAATGAAGAGTTACTTAAGGAGGCTGAAAGGGCTACAAAATTATGGGTTGAGAATGGCACTCTCGCAAAAAATATTCCTGTGCATGGAATATACGGGGTGCATATTAAAAAAAAGAATACAGAGAAAGCACAAAAGCCTCCGAAACAAAGACGCGGCCAAGGGTATATTTCGTATCTCACCGAAGAACGGATAAAAAAAATGGAAGAATGGGCTGATCGTCAAAAGATCGCGCGACAGTATCTGGTATGACCTTTTAGCCCATATTTTCAGGGTACTTGACAAGTAAAATAAAGTAAGGTAGGGTATAGATAGTTCCAAATCTTGCACAGAAAGGGGGTGATTGTAATGGATGTGCAGCAAGTTCTTGAGGAGTATTCCCGTCGTGAGAGTGTTCCTATCGAGGAAGCGAAGAATCTCCTTGATGAAACAGTCGCCTATCTCACACGTGAGGCGGGAGAAAACCCAACAAGTGCGGTAGACAAGATGTGGCACTGGCTCATCTTAAATACCAAGTTCTACGCCGAGTTCTGCGCCCTACAGTTTGGGAAGTTTATTCATCACTTCCCATCCGACACGTCAAACCTTCTTGCGTCTGCGGAGTGCGACGCCGGACGCTGCGGACTGAGGTGTACACACTGTAACAACGTCGAACAAGCGGCGTAATATCTACAAAGAGAGGGGAGGAGTGATGAACCTTCCCCTCTCTACTAACTTTATAATATTATGACCAAAGATATTCTAAAACTTATACCATTACCAAAAGACGCGATTATTTACGATCTTGGCTGCGGCGACGGAGAAAAGAATAGGCATCTTCATAAATACCGCTATACCGGAATAGATAAGGAATTTTCTGGTGAGAAAATATTTCAAGAAGACTACTTTGTTTTTCTCCATAACAAAATCGCCGAAAAAAAAGAAAAGGCTGATTTGATTATTTCAGAATTTTCGCTTCAGTTTGAAAAAAACCCATTTCTTACCGTTCAACTAATACACCGTGCTCTTACAAAAGGCGGTTACCTCTACCTCGCTTGTTTTGACCAAGACGAAAAGATATCTCAAGGATTCAGCGATCTAGACTATGATAATATGCTTACCGGCCTAAAACGCATGTATTTCAAACGGTATAAAGTTGATGATGCCCCGCATAAAGGTGCAGATTATCCCCATGAACATTCAGTGATTGAGTTTCTCGTTCAAAACGCATAGAAAAGCGGGTCTAATAAAGACCCGCTTAGGTAGTGATTCATTTCCATTTTTTCACCTCTTTGCGGTTTATCTTGATTTTCTTGTATTTCAACCATAAATAATAGCGTTTATAGCATAATGGGTGAAAATCCATATTTCTAAACCATACCCTCCCACTGTTGCGTATTACTCCCCTACATTCGTCGCAAAACAAATGGTACAGGTAGCGCATAAAATACCCTCCTGTTAAAGAGCTTCTGAGCTTGATTGCCAAATTGGAGGAAGGATAAATGTCATAAAAACCCCTCCCCCAATACGGCAATCAAGCTCAACTTGGCTATATTTTTCCTAGTACCTTACCGTCCGAGTCACTTATGAGGTTTTTCCCAAGGTAAGCCATAGCGGTGGTAAGCGAGATACGAACTAAGTATGCCCAATCTATAGTGTTCAAGTCAAGTGTTGGCTGGGTAAAGTAGGTAAGCACTGCGGCGATAACCGCTACGACAAGACCTTTTACAAGGTCATTCAGATTTAGTTCAAACAATCCGCTAGTCATAGTATACGTATGTTATTTTCGACCTTGAAGTAGCCTATGTAATGTGAAACAATACTTTAATTTGGTTTAGTAACCTTTGTAATCTAGTAAGTTCCCCCGCGATTCTCTTAAGTTCTGCTTGATTCTTTACCTGATGAGTCTGTTTTATAACAGGAAGCATAAGTTGTTGCCCCCAAGTATCTGTAAGAAGCGATCCAGGGCATGTCTTCCACGGAGTAAAGTGCCGGTGGTTATAGATGTTCTCTAACGGTATATGGTACAAGGCCACCCATTCTTCAATCTGCGCCTTAATAAGCGTGCTATCTTCTGGCGTCGGAAACTCAATGTCACCGTCAAACGCGATGCAGATGCCAAGACTTTGAAAGTTTAACGATACACCATCTGGTGTGGTTTGGTTACAGTGTGCGCCTACTTCGTCATCGTTCCGGTATCTATACTTTCTTCCTCCGGAAACAAGAATATGATAACCACCATAGAGACCAAGCGAGGAAATGGGAAATTCCCGCACGTCACGATGGTAAGTATTGATAGTTAAAAACTGGTTTGGTTGTATTTTATAAGATACGTCAGAGCAATGAATCAGAATAAAGCGAGGTTTATTTTTCATAGTTATGTATTTAACGTATCTGTCGAAGTAATAGTTGAAGCTCGCGGACCGCTGACGTATTCATCTCCATTACCTTAACCTGGTTCCTGAGTATTTCATTAAGCTCTTTTTTAGCCTCTAAACTGGAGTTGGAATGGTCTTGAATACTTCCTACAATGGCTCGGTTTTGGTCAGTAATCACAAGGTACAGTATCCAGCCAAAGAATGCTGAAAGAAGAATTCCACCGGCGCTTGTAATGGTCTTCGCGTCTATTTTTTCGAGTAATTTCTCCATACGTTTAGTATAATTTTCCATATAACAAGCAACGGTAGAAGCACTAAAATTAGCGTTGAAAAGATAAAAACTTTTATTTCGCTGATAAAGCCGTTCATGGTGAAGTTTGTGTTCCCGCCCTTTTTATCTCGCGGTTGATAAACTCAACAATCGTTTGAATATTCTTGGTGTTTACATTCATGGCGGTTGCCACTTCTTTTCTCCATGTTTCAATTTCACTTTTCCATACAAATAACGTGTGCAAAAGGATTAATAGTCCAAGCACAAAACCAAAAGTCAAGATGATGCCAACGGTCTTTTTGTAATCTTTTTTTACTCGAGGCGTTTCTTCCATTTACTGTTTTAGTATAATGATTTTTCCATCTCTTACGATAACCCTCCCGCCTCCAATAAGAACTTGTGGCGGAGTTACCATAAAGCTAACTCTATACGTTATAATGCATCTTCCGTTTCTACCAGTTCCTCCGTCAGCTTCTCCACCTCCACCTCCACCTCCATAAAGTCCTCCATTGCCACCAGCAAAAGTGTCATCTCCACCTCCTCCACCGCCGCCACCATTCTCACTATTCCCCCCAACACCACCAACACCACCATTTCCTCCTGTGCCAGCCGCTCCACCATTTCCACTATTACCGGCACCACCGGCACCACCGGCACTACTGCTTGCATTACTACCATTATGTCCAGCTCCTTGAGGTCCGGCTGACCCTCCCCCACCTCCTCCTGCATCACCAGTGCCAGTGCCAGTTCCTCCATTCCCTCCGGCAAATTCAGTATCACCAGTAGAACTTGCGAGTGATCCTCCATTTGCACCAGTTGTGTCGCTTGTTGCTCCATATCCTCCTGCCGCCACAACGGTTGCCCCACCGAAACTTGAACTTGCTCCATTCACCCCAGCAGTACCGCCTATGCCAATAACAATCGAATAACTAGTTCCGCCAATTGCATTTACGGAAGAAGAAGCAAATGCAGCGCCGCCGGCTCCGCCTCCTCCTTGTCCAGCGCTCGCATTACGTCCACCGCCTCCGCCACCCCAACAGGCAACAACGGTTGATGTAATGCCGCGTGGCGCAACCCATGTTGTAGATGTTGTAAAAATTTCCGTGCATGTCTCTACGTTATAATTACAGTAGGTAGCATACATAGAAATAAGCGAAGAAAACCTAAGACCGGTGGGCCATGTTAAAGGTAGTCCTACACCAGTAGAATCTAAATTATGCGAATTTGTAGGAACAGTATCTAAATATATCGTACTCGTAGCGGTATTAGCGCCAAATGCAACGGTATACACTGTCGCATTTGACATGAATATAGATATGTTGTCACTTGTCCTCCAATCAGCAACACTAGTTAACGTAACGGTTGTTGTTGCACCAAGTCTTGTACCGGGAATTAAACCAGAAAGCGTATACGCTGCCATTTCTACAGTAAACGGCGCGGTATCATCTGAGGCATAAATGGAGAATGACGTAATCAAGTTACCAGTCGAAGCGGTAAATGCAGTACTTGAAGCTATAAGCACACTATTTTGCGGAGTAGAATCCGTCGTTGCGCCAATCGTCGTATATCCAAATGTAGGATCGACTATTACCGGGTAGATTGCAGTATCTAAAAAACTTTGTGGTACCGTTACGGAAAGAATACCGTTTGTATAGTCTAGTGTTGCCCATACTTCGTTACCCAGAGCATCAATGGCTTTCGGTCTAAAAATATGGTACGCCTTGCCGGTTGCGTAGTTTGTATGTCCAACCTGATGATTGGAATTAGTTTTGTGGTATACCGCATACGATCCAACAACATTTTCCGGTCGTTTTGATCCATCACAAACCGTATCAGTACATTCTGGGGTCGGGTTTAGCAAACCGGCCTCTTTCCACAGAGCGTCTTGGTAGAAAAAGTCCAGGTTATCCGTCCCCGTAATAACAAAATCAAACGTACTCGAAGCCGGCTTTTCTTTCAAAAAAATCTCAACTTCAAAACCTCCATCCTCCATTCCCGCTCTCGCCGGCAAAGGATATGCATGCAATTCTTCTTTTAACCCTTTCCATTCTATTTTATTCGTTACATGGGCTTGTGAACTGGATACGTCTAATCCTTTGTACCGTATACCCATTGCTGTCTCTCCTCCCCACTTTTGCAAAATAATCTTTGGTTCAACTTTTGAAATAATAATACCTGCCCTGCCAGCTTCACGAAGCGCCTGAGAAATACCGAATGCATACTGTTCTCCCGATTCCGTATATATTGCCCCGACAGTCGGAGAAGTTGGGGGAATGGCAATTGATTTTTTTATTGGCACTATTTGCTGCAAAGAAGAGACCAAAATTATCAAGCCGGCAAGTATTTGTTTTAGTTTAAGAATGAACAGCTCCATCAGCTTATAATCCAGTCATACGCCTTATCAAAACGTTATACTGAGAAGCAGTGGGAGTTCCAAGCACGGCTTCACAAACAAGCACCCGCACGCTTGAAGTTGGCCCGGTAGTTATGATATGCGCTTTCCAATAAGCGCTGTCGCCAGGATATACTTGCGGCGTTGCTTCCACTTCATCGGTGGTCGTTGAAAGTCTAAGCGGAAAAGTTACATTGGTAGAAGTACATGCGCCAGCCGCAAGGGAACTGCCGCCAATCGAAATGGACGACGTACCTAATGCAAGAGGCACGCCAGAAGACGCAACGCCAAAGTATATAACGCTGGAGCTGGATTGAACTTCGAGAATATTATTCGTCGTGCTTGTGCCATTAACGTCGAATACCGTAAGCCCCGTCGGGCTTGATACCCTAAAGGTACTTGTGGGACTATTCGTGGCAATAATATGAACCGTAGATGATGGCTGCGTGGTTCCAATGCCAAAGTCAGCGGTACTGAAGCGGGCGCGTTCAATGCCGGCAGTGGAAAATCCAAGAGTATTAGCAGTACCATCGCTACCAAAGAAAATACCAGTGTCTATATCAATACTAGCGGCATACGCAGGAAGCGCCGCGGTCCCGCTTGGCCCTCTTGCTGGAACGCTATACAACATGTCAGTAACATCTATATCCCACCGTGATACTCCAGCAGTTGTTATGCCAACATTATCTGCAAATGTGTTAAAAATTCCAGTATCGGTATCTCCAAGAAAAGAATAGGATGGAACGGTTGCACTATCGGTGGTCGTAGCAAGTATTTGTCCATTATCATCAATTTCAAGGAAAGAAGAACCGCTACTCGAAGCAAATGTAAGGAGCGAACCAGTCTGTCCAGCAATTCCTTGAATGTAAGCGGTTGTTGACGCTACGCCACCGCCCGTATTTTGAATGTAGAACTTTACGTTTGTTGAGGTAGCGCCGACTCCGACTAAGCTCGTTGAGGTTGTAAGATAAACAAAAGGGTTATTTGTTCTCCAACCACTCTCTGTTCCTCCACCACCGCTATCGTCTACACCACAGATAACTAACCCTGTCCCATCAGTTTCAAGGTTACAAGTGGCATAGGATGACATAGTGCTTGACGCTCTCGTTGTAACATCTCCGGAAACAGAAAACGTCCCCGTTACATTCGCGTTTCCGGCAAAAAACGTTGTCGTTGCAATCGTAACTGTATCGTTTGTGTTAAGCGTAATGCTTGTTCCATTATCAGCGCCTAAAATAAGACTAGCCGCCGTAGATCCTCTGATATAATTAGAACTTACCCCTGTACCGATATAACCAAAAAGTCCGTTTGATACATTCCCCCAGTAAATAAGGTCGCCAACCGTTGTCCCCCCAGCACGAACGTCAAATCTGGCTTCTGGAGCAGCGCCAATGCCAGTATTAACAAGAATCCTCACGTTTCCTGCTGCTCCAGCTTGAATAATAGATGACGTTCCTGCTAAACCGCCTTCAGCTGTTACCCACCGCGGAACATGGTCAACCGTAATTGCTGACGACGTTGTCACTGTTCCAACTCCTGAGTTATCAGTTTCCCACGAAGCGCCACAGGCTGCTGTTGAGCTTGCTTCAAATACCTGACCATTTGTGCCAACGCCCAAAACGCAATATTCAGAAGAATTCCTGCCGACTAAAACTGATCCTAACGCCGGTACGGTTGAAGTTCCCGTTCCGCCTTGGTAGGGGAATAATCGAGTTGCCGCGGCAAAGGTATTTATCCGTTCTACATGAATGAGTGCAAAAAACGCTATTAATGCTATTAAAATTACCTTCTTCATGTTCTTTCGTAATCCACAATAATATTGCTTCCTGTTGGCGGAGCGGTTGCCATGGTAATAGTTGCCCCGCTTATCGTATAGTCATTTCCTGATCCAGGCAGTTGCCGTGCCCCATTAACAAATACCCTTTCTGTGTCTCCCTTTGGCGTATTAACAAGCGTAAAAGTGGTATTTGATCCATTTACCGCGCCTGTTGGAATTTCATTTGCTATAAGCACAATACCTCCACGATGTAGTGTTTTTCTTCCTTTTATGAACTCAGGAAAGTTCTTAATATGCTTTGCGTCTATCTGAAGCTCTGGCGTAGTAGCAAGCATATTTATCTTGGCGACAGTTTCTTTACCTGTTTGGAGAAAACCATTTAGTCCAGAATCGCCCTTATCTCCTTTTTGTCCAGGAATCCCAATTCCATCTCTCCCATCTTTGCCATCTTTGCCATTTTTCGGAGTAGGAAAGTCAATTCCGGCAATAGGAGTTTTGCCAGGATCTCCTTTTTCGCCTTTAACTAAGGATTCTCTAATAGCCAACCTAACTTTTTCAAACAATGAATCCGCGATAGTAGAAACTAACTTCTCCAGTTTTTCTCTCTTAAACCTCTCCTGCGCTATTTCTTCCGCGATTTGTGTTAGTGACTTCTGCATAGTTTTAAGGGTTTCTGCATAGTTTACATGCTATTGCCAGAGTGGCGAGTTTTGCAGATCAACCAACTTTTTTTGCAGATGCCGTATTTCGTTTAACTTATAGGGGCCTTCTATAACATTCGGCGGTCTTACAATTATATCTTTAATTTTTTGTTTAATGATTATCGCCTCATCTATCATTTCTTTAGTAGTCATATTGGGTTTTATGGTGTCAAGAAGATGTGCAAACTGCGGAAATGCTATTGCTATATTAACAACATCATTAAGCGCCTTTGCGCCAGGCAACTGTGCGTCTGCTTTGTTAAGATTGATTATTTGATTTAGGTATAAATCTATCACTGTTTTCATATGTGATACCACTTTTTTACGAACTGGCTCTGGAACAAGAGAATCATTCAAGTAATGTAAAAACTCTGGTACTTCTTGATTAAACTGATATGGATTTGCTATCCCGGTCATTCTCACAGCTGCGTTTGTTAGTAACTTATCGTATTCCGTATTTTTATCGTACTGCACCCCAGCCATCATATCTTTAAACGCATCCGCAGTTGCCATTATACGAAAACCATTATACAGTTCTCCTAATTTTTGTTGTACTTTAACCTTATCTCTTGGAAAAGTATTCAGTGGGTATTTCGTTAAAGCGCCAAAAACTGGATCATTTCGTCCTCCACTCTCACGTACTTGATTTAGGTATGCATTCCTGGTTATAGGAGGAAGACGCGCAAGAGTTTCCGGAGAATATCCCCGTGCCATAGGCCAGTCATCACCCGTATCTTCCGAGGGTACATTATCTGTTTGCATCTCAGCCGCTAACGCTACCTTTGGTTTTAGAAAGTCCATAATTCTGGAAAATGAAAAGGGAGATTTTTTTGTTTCAGTTCCCGTGCTTTTCTCTTGTAAAAATCGCTGCACAAATGGTGATGCCTTAATCGTTTCGTTCAGTTTAGCTGAAGGTGCTTCTACTTGTTGTTTTTGTGGAGAGATAAGTTGAGGTTTAAGTAACTTCTCATTCCATGCTTTTTGCCTCAATGCTTCTTCTCCAAGCGGTTGAAGTTTGGTGCTAATGCCAACATCAATACCAGCGCTAGGCGTAAATGGCGCTACACGATCTAATTTCTCGGTAAATACGGGAATATCGCGAATACCAAGTTCTTTAAAGGCATCAAAACGATGTACGCCATCAATGATTTCATACTTTCCTCCCTGCAATGGTTTAACTAAGATAGGTGGAACAGAACGAATGCCATTTTTTTGTATGTAAGAAACAAGTTCCCTACTCGCTTCACTTACATCCTTAAACTGTATAATGCCTTCTTTTAGAGCATCATCTACAAAAGTATCAAGACTTTGTCCAGCTCTTTGCGCAGCCTCGGATTTCATTAATGAAGGGTATTTTATACTACTCTCGTTGATCGTTTTAATATTCCCAAGCGGAACTTTCTTTTGCATAGCAGAAAACTCATAAACAGTCTCGTTAATAACACTTTGTTTAACTTGTTGAATGGCTTTAGTTTCGTTAGGCCGTAACTTTCTTTTTAAAGACTTTTCTAAATACTCTGTAACATTTGTTACTTCATCTTGAACGTCAAAGTGGCCTTTATAGAGCTCATTCGGAGATGTTTGTTTAGCCTTTTCTGAAATATAGTCCGTTGCAAAGTTTTGTATATTTCTCGGAGAAGTAGCAAGATTCTTTGCTAATCCCTTTGTAATCAAGGCGTCTCCCGCATATCCCAATGAAGTTACAAACGCCCCAGTAAGCCCACCGTATCGTTCAGTGGTTCTTCTAAGTTGTTCCTGAATTGACTCAACTTTCCCAAGTCCCAATGGAAAATCAACTCTTAACGGCTTTCCCCTTATTTGTTCCACCAAAGAAACAATAGGGACTCCTAAAACCCTTAGGGGAGCCGCAGCAATCCCTCGTATTGGTCTTGTTACCTCTTCTGCTGTTTCTTTAATGGTTTCTGGTGAAATAGGCTTCCTGGCAGTTCTCTCAATATCTTCGTATAGTTTTTTCCCTGATTGTCCTAAACCGGCGGCAATGTCCGATGCTATTTTTATTGGCGGAGCTTCACTTGCTCCCCGCGCAAATGCTTGCACGCCTCCGAAGATATCATCTATAAGCGAACTCATAGCTTGAGCTATTTCTTCTTTTGGCCTGCCCTGTTTCATAAGGGTTTCTATCTCAAAACGGGCAGAAGGCGGTATTTCTTGCTTTTGTGGAATGATCTGTGGCGTACTTTCCTCTGGCTGTTTCATCAAAGAAGACAAACTAGCCTTATTTTGGCCTGCATTTACTGGACTTAACAGGGATTTAATGTATTCTGGCGAGACTAATGGCATGATACTTGACAAATTAGTTAGTTTTAGTATATACTATGGTTATGATTTTCATTATATTACACCTAGCCTTTTGGGTTTTCATGGCTTGGCTTGCATTTCAAGTTTGGTCATTTTTTGAAGACTAAAGTCCGAACTTTCCGAGCAGGTTTACAATCGCCGTTTTGCTTATCTTACCGAATTCATCAGTCGGTAATGCCTGAATAGCTTTCCCAACTCGATCAAGACCAACGGCAAGACCAGTTTTTATTCCTGTTGTTTCAAAAATTCTCCGACCCACACCGGCAAGAACTGCAGAAGGATTAACAAATCCTGCTCCTGCAAGAATAGCATCACTTAAACCAACAATATTATGTTTTCCAGTTCGAGCTAAATTTCCTTCGACTGCCTGCGCCGTCCTAATCCACATTTGTTCAACGGCGTTTATTTCTTTTATTGCTGGTGAAACTTTAGCCATTTCTTTCATTACGGAGTTTGCCGCAACTCGCAAAGCCTCAGACTTCTGGCTCAGTGAAGCATCAATATTAAACGATGAGTTAGAAAGGACTTCATAAATATCTCTTTTATAACGTAACGCCTCTCCCAAAGAAAGAAACTTGCCTTTTTCGGTTATGGTTCTTTTAACCTGCTGAATCGCCGTAGCCCCTTCATCACCAAGCACATTTTTGTACCTCGTAATAACATCATCCAAAGAATTGGCAATCGCTGTTGTGTCTATTAATACATCTCCTTCCTGTTTCACTATTTGCTGCAATGTTCGCTCTGCTCGGTTGAGCGCGGTAAGCGACTGGCCGAGTATCTTCCCATCATTTCCATGTACGCCAAGTTCTGTTAGTTGCTTTGTAAGATTTGGCGCTTGTCTCGCCAGTTCTTTCTTAAAGTCTTGCGTGGATTGTTTTAATGCGCTTTGGTAAAGTTTCTCTGGCACACTTTTAGTAAGCCTGGTCAACATATTACCAAGAAAATGCCCGCCAACTCCTACTAATGCTCCTGTTGCAGCAGGCAAGGCAGATTCAGTAAGCGCTTCGCGTAAGTTTTTCCCTTCTTGTAGTTTATTTCCAACCACAGTCGTCCCTACGGCACCTCCCAATTGTCCTGCTGCTCCTAAATAACCAGCCGTCGGAGGAAATGCCAATGGCGCCAACTCTCCTCCTACTGTTAATGTTCTTCCAATAGCTTCCCGCGGGCTTACTTGTAACCCAAGCAATCGTTCACTTACTTCTCCGGTGCTTTCCACTGTTTTCCTTGTTTCTTCGGCTTGCTGCAGGAGTATCCATTTATTTGGATCATCGTCAGGAAGTGTTCTTGCCCGCTTAATAAGCCGCATGCTTGTTTGAAAAGCACCCGTTCGTGCTTCATCAAGCGGTTTTGAAGCGCCGGCCAAACCAGGCATCACGCCGGGAATTCCCACTTGAGCGATTGTCTCTCCCGGAAGTCGGAGAAACTTACCAATATCAGCCCCAATCCCACCAAGTAAAGAAGTTCCGATAGCGCCAACTTTTTCGGTAAAACCCATAAACCCTCCGAGTTCTTGTGGTTCTTTTGCTTCTGGTTCAAAATCAACTGGCTGAAAATCAATCTGTTCTTCCTGTTCTTCGTTTTCTGGTTTGAATTCTATTGCCATTAGAGTTGTATATATCCCTGCCCTAACGCGGCATTTAACTGCGACCTTGGAATAGTCCCTACCTGGCCAGTTCTTGATTTCACCCGTACTCTATCAACTGTTGTAGTTACTGCCGGTTCTGCTTCAACTCCTAAATATGCGCCAATTACTCCGCGTTTCTGTGACTCATACAATCTTCTAAGATTCGCCACCTTTTTTTGAGCAATACCAATCGTATCGGTTTCATTAGGAAGCGCGTTAATAATCCTTTGCACGTCAAGATTGGTTAATACTCCTTTTTCTCCTGCTGCTCTCGTAAGCAAAGAGCTGAATGCTTTCGTAGAACTCAAGAATACTCGTGCATCTTCATTAGTTCTTGAGAGCGCTCCAAGTTGAGTTCGTAAAATCTGTTCTGGTAATTTTCCAGCGACTTTTGCGGTTATCACTTTCTTTGATAAACCTTCAATCGTGGTAAGCAGTTGGTTTGCTGAACGAAACTCAGCATCAGCTTTTTTTAATTCTTTTGCTCCCCCTGAATCAACAAATGGAATCCCTAGTTGTGTAGAAAGTTGTTGTGCAAGCGCGATTTGTCTCGATGTCAGTTTTGATTCATCAAAATACTGATACTGATCAATCTTACTAATTCCGGCCTTAATCTGCGGCGGAATTTCTGTCCCAAGAGGCATAGTACCTCCTCCTGGAGTAACTTGTCCTGTTCTTTTATTAAAAACTTGCTGTTCTCCTGTTGGGCCAGTAGTAATCTGAAACGACGGAGCAGTTGTTTTACCAAGCGAAAGAAACTGTTCATACTGTGTTCGAGCTTCTGGAGCAAGTGACTGATAAAATTTGAACTTTTCAATGTCGGCGAACTGTTCTCCTCCCTTCTTCTCAACAAATTCTTGCGCCTTACCTAAAAGCAAGCGATAGTCGTATCCTGTTTCTGCTTCTAATCGTTTCGCTACTGCTAAATCTTCTTCACGATTTCCCGTAAACTGCGAGGCCATATACCCTCCAAGAAGCCCAATGTCCTGACTCCTGATTTTACCTTCTTCTTGTAGCTCAGATAAGTTTGTTCTCCGTTTCTGATCTACTATATCAGCAAATTTAAAGAATTGATTTTGCAACTGTATAACAGCGTTGTTGATTTTATCCTGATTGGAATCAACCAAACTCATGGTACGGTATAGTTGTTCATACTGCTCTTTTTCATGGGCTACCTGGGCTTGCGCAATTAAACTGTCTCGCTGCTGCTCCAATCCTTGTATTCGCTTCACGCCCTCAAAGGTAACCTTATTCAGACGATCCATTTCAATTCCTGGAGCATACCGCGCTGTTCCCATCCGAACACCAACCCGTGTCTGTCCTGCCAACACTTGTTCGTTAAACTTTTTTTGTTCTTCAATCTCCGCCGTAAACCTGCTCTGAATGCCGCTTACAAGAAGTTTGTGCTGTGCATCAAGTGATGATGTCCTTGCACTTAGAATACGTTCTGTTTCTTTAAGTGTCTTTCCATACTCATCAATACTCGCCGCCTGTTTTTCCCATAGTGATCGCATTTCAGGAGATAAACTTTCAGCTGAAAAAAGCGGACGTTCGGGTTCAACTGTTGTCGTAGGAAGTTGTCCACTTCTCGTCCTCAAAAATTCTTCTGCCTGTTGTACTGTTGTTTGCGGCGTAATCTGCATTCCAGCTTTTTCCGCATCCACTAATGTAGTTACTTTCCCCTCTAGTTGAGTTGCTTGTGTTTGATACTGACCCAGTTGGCTTTGTATGTTTGAGTACGGTGCAATACTTTGCAGTTTCTGTTCTGCACCTTGAATTTCCTGCATAATCGGCGTTGTTGTAAGAACTGACTTTTGTTCTAGTGGCTGGAATAACTGAAAACCGGATGTTGTTCTTGTGTACTTATTTCCCGAAGGGTCTTGATACGCCGTTCCTCCTTCGGGCGTTTTCGTTTCAGTTAACTGAATGCCAAGCTGATTTTCAGTAGTATAAGGGCTTACTTGAGGTATAAACTGTACCGCCATGTTCCATTATTTAAACCGGCTTTTTATTTGCATTTAGTTATACATTTCAAAAACATTGAGTACAAGCGGCGGGTTGTTAACGCCTCTTCCAATAGTACAAGTCTTTGCAGCATCCTGAATCTTGACTCTCAAAACAAAGGTATGCGATCCTGCGGTAAGAGCGTCGGTAAGCCAGTTTACCGTAAATGGCTTCATAGAGTTTACATCATAGACAAATTGCCATATGCCAGTGCTTGCGTTAGAAAGCGACGTACCGTCTAAGAAAATATCCAAATACCCTTCCACGGATGCCGCACCACATTGCATATCTCCTGTTGCGGAAACAAACGCCCTATTCGCGCCAGTCGTAAGGGTTGCACTCGCTCCATCAATCGGAGTAAAAACTGTTGAGGCAGTAGATGTCGTTCCTGCACTCGAAGAAGCCCTCGTAGCAGATAATTTGGGAATACTACTCGATGCAAGAGAACCAGTGGCAAATACAACATTGGCATTAAACGTAGTCGTAGCGTTAAATGTTGACGAACCATTGAATATCGTTGAAGTCGCGAAGGTATGCGCTCCAGTCCATGCATAGGTAGACGTTTGGTTGATGAATACGCTGTTTAAACCATTTGCATTTTGAACTACAGGCACTACATTCGCCGCCGATGATGTTGCGCTGAACGATGTGGAACGTGGAACTAAACTTGCAGAAGTACCTCCTGCTGCGGTTGAAGAAGCCAATTCCGCTCCCGTCGCAATTTCTATTATCCCTTTTGTCGTTGTATCAGCATCAGCTGCGCCAGATGACGCAACGGTATCAACATACTCTTTCCAAACTAAGATTGTTGCGCTTGCCCCGGTTAACGAGCTTGTTGCATCAACTCGCGCCATTCTCGCCGTGCTTGAAGGAAATCTCCATAGGGCGGTGATTGTTGAAGTTTCCGACTTACTGGGAAAGTTAGAATAAAAACAAGCGGTATTTGAAATAATAAATATCGTCCCGCCTGCGTGAGCTTTACCTAATGTCGAACTTGTCGTACAGTCTGCCCCAGAGAACGTTAAACCTCTCGTAACCGTAGTAAGCGACGCCGTACCATCGGCATTCTGCGTTACACCCGTAAACTGCACCTGTTCTTCCCGCGACGTTCCCGGTTCTAGTGTTCCATATCCTACACCTCCTTGAAAATCAGCAATGGCAATATTAGTCGCATTATCAGCAAACTTAAAACTCTGAAGACCAATAGTTACTGCTGTTGCTGAAATACCTGATCCGCTTAACTTAAACTTCTGAGCCTGAACAACGCCAGCCCCTAGCTGTTCTTGTTTATTTAACTGCTCCGTGAGTAAAGCAATTTGATTCGACAGATCGTTAATTTTTACCTGAAACTCCTCTGCTGTGGTGGGAGTATTCACAGGAAAGACTAATGTTGTGATTGCCGCTCCGACCCCTACAAAAAACGCTCCGACTTTCCCTAATATGTCAAACATGGTTATAGTATAGCATTTTTTCGACTATTTTTCTATTTTTTATTGCTTGATTGAGTTTGGTTGATTCGGCGAAAGTTGGCTTGCTGGCCCCATGCGAAGTATTTTCCATTGAAAATCAATGTCATTTGTCTCAAAAACAACCTGCATCTCGAAAAAGTCAGTCGGAGCAGTTGTTTTAATAACCCGAAACTTTGCCAAGTCATCAAGCGTATCCGTTACACTTCCTATGGGTTGTGATCCTATAGGATTCTTTCCAAAAGAACCGTCAGCTGCGGTTTGAAATAAAATTGCATTATCGTCTCCTAAAATAGTAAACTCTTGTATTGAAGTAAATCCTCCAAAATCATACTTAACTCCCAACGTTAATTTTGTATTTGAACTGATATAACCTTCTGCTAGATATTCATCAAACCGTTTCAACGCATCGGGTTCTCCAAACTGCTGGTAGTTAAAAGCCGCTCGCGCTTCCATGGCTCCTGCATTATCATTGGTTCCGTTAAATAGCCGATAGGTTTCAATGACTGCGGATGAATGGCCATAAATCAATCCGCCAACAATTGCCAAACGACGAACTGGAAGAACTTGCGGCGATTCCCAAAACCCATACGTTACATTATAAGGCAGAACAAACCCTTCAACCGGTACGGCAACGTACAAGTGGCTTCTGTTAAATAACAAGTGGACGTTGGTAAAATCGTAGTCGTCGAAGTCAAGTTTAATTGGATCAGACAAATCTCTAAACTGAGGAGTCTCCACATTTTCTACTCTTCCCAATGAACGCAGCTTCGGCTCGTTTGATACAAACATAATCTCATTTCCAATACGAGCCACCGATGCTTGAGTCCTCGCACCAGAAAGTGGAGACGTCTTAAGCCGTTTTACGTTTGCCGCTTCAGCCGTTAAACTGAATGCTTCAAAAATAATCTGATACCAAAAGTTCCTCGTTGAAATATACATGACTTCTTCTTGTGAAATAAACGCAGTCGGCGTTTCATCCAAGTAAAGCTGTGCCGCATCTCCTGGGGTACGCGTCGCAGCAGGCGTAAAATCAGAAATGCTGTTCTGTACGGAAACGTAAATAATTCTCCGAAAGTTCGAACCAATGTAAACTTGATTATTTAATGTTGCAATAAGATTATTTGTATAATCAGCCGATGTTGGTACATTTTGTGTAACTCGTACTGCTTGGTGTATTACATCTCCTGCTGTATGTCCTCCGGCAGTTGGATCTGGAGTGACACCGGTTAAAGTTGCAGTTGATTCTCCGCCGGTATAGGTATAGGTTGTACTACCTATAATAACTTGCCGTGTTCCCGCATCGTGAAACCCTGCTTCTACCCATGTATCAAAAGCATCAACGGTTGTCTGTTTTGTGATCGTTGTCGCCGTTGCAGAAGCAAATGTTGTTATACCTCCTGACCATTCGTAGAGATGCCTATTTCCAAGAACAAAGAGAAGCCAGTCCTGTTGTTCCGTTGTATCCCAATACTCGGAAAACTCAGGATTGTCTGTATTTACGGCAAGCGTATAAAACGACGCCCAGGCGCTATTAAACCTCGCCTGTATTACCGTTCCCGTTATACGAAGGTTTACCTCGGTTCCGCGTGATGTTCTCCAGTCGTAAGACCTCCTCACTGGGTTTGTTGTAGTACTCGCCGCTCCATCAAGCGTAAATCCTCCTCTTGTCCTGATTGCTCCGCCATCGTCGTAGAGAACGTTCTGTGAAGGAGGAACAAGGTAAATATCATTTAAGGATGTTACATCCTGTTTATGGACATAACCCTTAAATTGCCTCGGTAAATCTGTTACTTGGTACTTTTTAGCCATTACATACGGTAATAGGTGATCCGTGGACGAATAACCTGACTTCGGTAGGTGCCGTTATACTTTTTCACTCCTTCACGATACTCCGTATCAAAAAACCTAAAGTCAAATGATCCGTCAGATCCTTGAAGTTGCTGCGCTAAGAGCTTCCCACATTGGTTCATAAGAAGGTTTTGCGAATCACTGTCAAGGTTAATAATATTCGTGTCCGCCGTAATCGTTTCTCCATAGGTTCCTCCCGTTGTACGAAAGGGAAACTTCGAATAGTAAACAATTTCAAAAGGCGATGGTAAGTTGCTTGTGAGTGAATCAATACGATAGCCGGTGTCCGTTGCAGTATGCGCAACGGCAATCCGTACAAAATCAATCGCCGTTTCCGTTACTGATCCAGTTTCTGTTGTACCAGCCCAATCGAATCGCAGTAAATTCCAGCCGTCTTGAAACGCATTTGAAGGATGCGCCGTTGTAACTGTTCGTGAAAAGTAGTTCGATGCGTCAGAACCCCAACGAAGATCAACGCTTGTTACGTTTACGGCAGTAGGAAAATATATCCACAGAAACAGCGAAGAGATGTTTTGATGCTTTGAAAGATCAACCTGCGTAAGCGTTGAGTTTGTGAGTATTGCCGTTCCCGATCCAGAAACGTTAAACGAAAGCGAACCGCCGCCGGAGATGTATACCACTTGATCCAACGCCAAAGCCGCTCCAGTACCCGTTGCTGCCCAACTGCCGTTTGCCGTTAATCCTTCAATGTTGTCTATAACAGATCGTGCGGTAAATGCTTTCGATAGTCGGAGAAACTTTGTCGCGCTTCTCGTCTCAATCGTGAATGAATTATTATCTTTCCGATGGTCAAACTCCTCAAGCCAAGTTTGATGAAAGTTGTCTACAGTTGTTCTTTTCTCCGTTGACTGTGGACGTATGTCAATAACTTTATCTCCCTTTAGGTCAGCAGGAGCAGCATAAATGAATACATTATCAAAAAGGTTTACGAGCGATGATACCCGTATAGTCTCAATTGGGTCAACATCAAGAAGCACCTGCCTCGCCGCACGCCAGACTAACTCGTTAATATTCTGAATCTTGTTGATAAGCGTGTTATGGCTTACCGCTTCCAAATCATTTTTAAGATCCGAAACTAAATACGCCATCTTAAAGGTTTATTTTTACCCATGGGTAATACGTTGGTTGGATTGCTTTTGCCAAGTATTCAAAGAGGGCATTAAATCGTGTTCTAATTCCTTCGTAGATTTGTCGGATAATTGACCACTGTTCCATTTTTGCATCTTTTGGATCCATATCAACAAACATATACGCTCCAAACCTGGCGACGTTTTTATTAATGATCTCTCTTGGAAAGTAAAAACCTCCGTTGTCTCCTGCTGTTTTACCATACGAATTGTGAATGACAAGATAGGGTTCACCGTTAATATCTTTCCACCCAATGCATGCTACTGCATGACCAAATCCATCAAAGTCTTCTTTAGGAATAATTGGGTCATTCCCCCATCCCCACATAACCCCCAATCCAACTGATTGTTTTTTCTCTCTAAAAAGCCAAATACTAGCTCTAATATCATCAAAAGCGTCATATCTTCCTTCAACCTTGAAGTAGCTCTTTTTCTTATGCGCCTTGGCCTTTTCAAATAGTTGTTTAGGCCAACTTTGTATATTCCTTAGAAACTCGTCGGTTTTGTTTTCTAAAGAGAACGGCGCAACATCCTTTGGTAATGCCCCATACTGCGTATGTACTTTCATTGCATCCCTCAGGTTTTGTCCCCAACCGTCAACATCTCCTGAAATCATTTTAGATACCGCAAAACTCCACTCTGGCGACAGTTCAATATCTTCCTGAATTTCAGACATATAGGTTGTCATAAACGCTGAACAGAAATCAGTACTCTTTTGATCTTTTACGCTAATCTGTTCAAAGACAAAGTTTTTCGGAAGATCTTCTAGGTCGGGCAAACGGAATGACGCTCCTAACTTAAAGTCACGGGAGTCCTTAGGAGTTTCTCTTAATCCTCTAGTACGCTGTATTTCCATAAACTATGGGAACGTTGTGACGGTTGTGCTTGCCCCGTTTGTATCCCCTGTACAGTTTAATGCACCGGTATATCCACTTAAAAAAAGCTGTCCTCCTGGGTTTGCAGTAGAACTTGGTTGGATAGTAAATCCGATGGGATTTGCAGGAGTTGAAGTTACAGAACTACTCGCAGCAGTTGACGCTCCATCAAGTAAACAGTACAGCGTACTCGTAGAATGATTTTGCACTTGTAAACACTCCCTTCTAGCATTTGCCGCAACAAGTTGTGTTACTGTTCTCGTCACAGAGCTTGTGGTTACGGTAGTAATCGAACCGCAATCAGCCGTTGAACCTCCAACGGAGACAGTATTTTCTTTAGAAAAAAGAGAAAGTACCGCAACTGAGCCAAGTACGATAAGTGCATAGAGTGAATAGGTTATTTTTTTTGTTTCCATGATTTTTGCTTTGTCTCGACCTTGTTCCCGCTCTATCTTGCCCCCCTTTTCTCAAGAAAGAGGGACAAAGAGAGCGGGTTACTTCTGTATGACACACGCAGTAATCGTTCCTTGTGCCACATTAATGGTGGTTCCAGTCGCGTATTGGATAAACGAGACATTAACCACATTTGCAGAACTGGAAGGATATGCCTGTATCAACACACCCGCCGTGGAAGTGGTAAACGATGCAAAGTATGCTTGACCCGTTGAAGACGCCGTTGCTCCTGTTACCGTCACATCAAATGAGGAAGATGAATTTCCCCCAACAAATGCCGCAGGATCTACGGCTGTTCTTGTGCCGCAGCTTAACCTGTCGATTGCAGTGCCGCTTGTACCAAGCGTTGTTGAACCATTATAGGTAACCGCACCAAATATGGTCATACCGCTTGAAGCGTTTATACTGCCATCGGCGTTAAAGTTCCCTGTGGTTGTCAAACTGCTTCGTGTCGTCCCACCAAGCAACGTAGTCCCCGACTGTGGGAGTAAAAGCCCTAATAGACTAATTATCAGGGTAGCCCATAGAACTGTAGATTGAATTTTTGTCATGGTGCTACTTAGGTAATTAGTTAGTTAGCCCGTTGAACCCACTATGCCCGTGAAATCCATTGCTCCAACTACTTCTCGGAATTCACCTTTGTAGACGTAGTTGTTGTTTCTCTGGTACTTGTAGTCAACAAGATCGGTTACAATCCCCTGTCTCACGAATCGGTATACGGAGTGTCCATCACCCTGAAGGAACCATGCGGTGTCAGAACCTCCCGCAGCCGTTCCTATGTAGGGACTGGTGTATACCACAAATCCATACTCGGAGAGATAGACGTTAATATCGTTATCCGGCGTGCCTGAACGAAGTTCCGATTGTGTTACTTCGATTGCTTCTTTGAACAATGCGGGTGGGACTAAGAGACATTTGGCTAATGAACCATCAATCTCGTCGTCATGCGCCCGAAGTTCAAGAAGCTGGGTAATAGCAGTTTCCAGCGTTGTTTCAGAAAATGCTCCTGTTACCCGGTTATCAATTGTCGTTCCCGCTAAGTTGGTGTGGGAGTCGTTGATAAGCGAAACCGCATCAGAGGTTGTCGCCGTCGAAAATGCGTTTCGAAATACCGCAAATGCATTTTTATCCCTCGTCGTGCGAGCGCGACGCGCCATTGAGCGCACCATCTTTTCGTAAACGCTGTGTTGCTGATCGTCAAACAGATTCTTTGTGATATCAATTGATTTCGCAAAGTTCGTGACTGTAAACGTCTTTTGACTACTTACTCTCGGAGTTCCTTGTGGAACATCTTGTTCCTCCTGTCTTATTTCCCACGGCCCAGAACCCTTGAATAGTTCCCAGATTACCGCACCTTTATCAGCTGTTTCCTGATGGAATACCGGTTCCGTTTCCGCAGTTGCGTAACGGGGGTGCGCCTCCTGGTCGTACTCAGGGAAAAACACATCGTCCAAAGCTGTGCGTACAACATTCGGACTTAACCCTCCTGAAAATGCAGCCATAGGTTATGCAGCGCGACGTCCAAAATTCCTCCATGTTGCTTCCTCTGCGCATACAAAGTCAAATGCTCGTTCCGTGGTATCTCCACCAATAATCACAAAAGCATTTTGACGATTATCTGCCGCAGAAGCATCCAATGTAAATGCGCTTGAAGTAAGATCAATTACTACGCGGTAAAACTGGCGAGAATCAATCTCTGCTTGCGTATCTGCGTTTGCCGCAGTTAACGCTCGTGCGCGATACACTGTTCCTGGAAGGTCAATGTAGACGTCAACGTATCCATCAGCTGAAGAAGTGTGCGTGCCATCGCCTGCGGCAATACCAACGAAGTAAAAGCTCGCTGCTGTCATTACTCCGTCGCCATCCGCAAGGAGTGTGACGTAGTACATCTTTGGAACCGTTGCTTGAATCTTCACCGGTTCTCCAGCAAGAATCGCTCCTTGGGCTGCCACCGTGGCAAACCGTCGAACAGGATTTACACTCTTTCCACCAGGATCAGAGATTCTTATATCACCTCTAGACATATATAGCCTGTTGTTATTTCTTTAGCTGTGTTCTATAACAACTCGACTATGTTGCTATAGAACTATTTCTTTCTACTTTTGAGATATTCCTTAACAGTCATCCCCCTTTTGGAAGCAATACGCTCCATAAGAGTCAGATCCTCTGGGGAATACCCTTTGGTTAGATCCTCTTCAGGACGCAGTTTGTCCTGATTCGTGCCTAACCCTGTCTTTTGGAGAGACGCCTTAGCTCTAAGCGCTTCGGCTAACTCTTTAGCTTTTTCGCGGGCTTTACGAAGCTCAACAAGTTCTTCGTCATGTTCACCGCGAAGTTCTTGAATTTGCTCCTGAAGCTCCACAATTTGCGTTTTCGTATCAGCTTCTTCGTCTTCTCCTTCACCCTTGAGTTTCCGTTTTAGGGAAACAATTTTCTTTTCGGCTGCAGCAAGGGCTTTTTCTTGAGACTCAACGAGTTCCAAGATTGCCTGCGAGTCGATTTCCGCTTTTTGTTCTAAAGGAGGCGTAGTCTCCTTGTTCTCCGTGCCAGCGTCCGGAGGTGTTTGAACTGGCGGTGTTGTTTCTTCCATAACGAGGTTAAAGGTACTCGCAACCCATCGAACTATGGGATTCGGGCTATTAGGTAGCCAACCAAAAACGGTATCCCGTGAGATACCGTTCTATCCTACCGATCATGGTGCTTGGAGCCATAATCGGCGGGATAAAGCGGCATCCCACCGGCCAAGCATCCAAGCTATGTAGTTCCTATAAGTATACCACAACTAGTACTTCTTTGCACGCTTCTTACGTCGTGCCTTCTTTTTTGCCAAGTGTCCCATCCGGTTTATTTTCTTCTACGACCTTTAGTATAGCAATGCTTCGTAATGAATTCTGTATCACATTAAGCTCATAGAGCATGGCCTTCCCGAAAAATACATCTTCCCAATTTTTTGATTGGCTTGCCATCCGTTGGATAGCCAAAGATCGCATATTCCCTTGTAGAAGCTCCCAAATTCTTGAGGAAAGGATCGATTGAGCTTGCTGCTGTAACATAAGCACTTCCGCGCTACCAACTTCCACGTCTCCCATATAAAACTTTCCTTTCTCAAAACGGAACACTTCCGATTCGGTAACGGCATGGAAAATCTCCCTAAAAAGTAGGTTCAACAACTCGGCTTTTTCGTTGCTCGCTTCGCTCATTTTTTCTTTGGTCTTCCGCGTTTTTTACCTCCAACGACTTTTTTAATTTCCCCACCAACTTCTTTAGGTTCTACTGATTCTGCCTTTTTCTCTGGGGGTGGAATTTCTTTGCCTTCTATTGCTCCAAGTACCTGTTCAATGGTCAAATCTTTAATGGGACTCAAATCATTTTCCGCAATTCCATCATCTTCTACGGTATCTACACCAGGGGCAATCTGTACCACTTTCGTTGCCCGCGACGGCCTAATTCCATACTTCTTTTTAATTTCATTCCGTTTTAACCACGAAATGGTTAGCCACTCGTCTAATCTCATTTTTGTGTTTCTATAATTATACTTTCTTCGTCATGTAGTTCAAATACGACCTTTGGGTATGCTTTCTGTAACTCTACAATTTCAGCTTCATGTTTAATGGGAACGTATACCGTTAGCTCATCTAACCTACTAAACTTTTTCCTAAAATCAGCGATTCTTTTTTGAAGAAAGCGGGGAGATAGTTGCTCTCGTAGTATAACTGTTTCTTTCTTTTTTGCCATAGTTATACGTTTAGTTGTGACTGTCCAACTTGCCTGTTTAACGCCCCAGTGCTTCCCTGGCCGAACAGTTTATTAAGCACATCTCCTTGTCCTCCTTGCTGTAGAGAAGCCTGAGGTTGTGGTTGTTGTTCAACAATATACTTATCCGTGTCAGAACGAGTTTGTTCATAGCTTGCAAAAAGAAGATCGCGAAGCACCGCTTCCTGGTTAACAAGAGGATTTTGAATTGCACGATCATACAACTCAAGCGCAAGAGCTTTCTTTAGGTTATCCGAAGGCGGAGAAGTAACATCCGGTGTTATCACTACTTTATACTTTAATTCTCTAAAAAGTGAAGGATTTACAATATACAATTTAGAATCCCCCTTAACTCCTTTTTTAACGAACTTCTCTCGTTCTTCTTGTGGCAGTTGCCGTACTCTTTCCATTGGCGCTCCTCCCTGAACCGCAAGCATATCAAATCCTGCCTCAGTTTCGTCTTCGGAAATGGGAAACTCACCAAGCATAATACGATGCGATTTTTTCTTACCATCTTCCAGTTTGTCTGATATAAGAAACGAACGATAGCGTAAGGTTGCATCATCTCCTACAATTTTGTCTATTTCGGCAACAGTCATGTACTGAAGAATGTCCCCCACCCGCAAAGTAGCCAAGTCTTTTACCATAAAACCAATCATTTTCCCGAAAAGGCCAAGCATAATTCTTGCATTTGCTTCAAGACGGGATATTTCAAATGCGGTCTGTTGGCCTTGAATTGATTGACCGGATTGCAGGATATCGCTTGAACTTTCTGAAATAGATGCTTCAACTTTTTCTAAGGCATTAAACCCTGCAGCTATGTTCGATCCTACATCAATTCGTTCAAGGCGAGTTCCTTCCTTGAAAGTAGTAACGGTTCCCGGCGTAACCACCGAAGAATTGATGTACTCATCGCCAAAAACGGCGGTAGGCGGCATAAGCTGAAGAAATGTCCCATCTATCACCATACGGTATAGCGTATTTACTATCTCCGCATCGTCCATCATCTTTCGGACAAGCGAGAAGTAATAAAAGAACTTTCCTTCGTCGATAAGCTCGTAGCCTGATTTCACAAATGGGTACAACTTATCCTTTCGCGGATTTGGATGTTCCGGATCATCCATCATCACGCCGTTTACCAAACGAATTTGCAAATCTTCGTTACGATCATAATAAATAACCTCTTCAACCAAATGTTCAGAAAGATTTTCATCATATTGTTCGTAAAAGGTATCCGTTCCTGCATCAAACATAATCTGAAGACCGGGACGAACATAATCAAGAAAGTTTTTATTATCTGCATACTTCGTGTAAGCGGTATTCCAATGAATAACCCGTCTCCAAATTAAGAATGGCTGCCGTTGGATATCGTGTTCGTAGATGTCCGCTATAAACAACTCGTCTAGAGGAACAAGAGAATCCCTGAAGCCGGACAGTATATCATCAAGTACTTGTTTCTTCTCAGTTTTCCCGTCTTCTAAAATATCTTTAATAGTCCGATAATGTTCCGTATATTCTGTGTGGATCAGTGTGCCGGGGTTCACGATTGCGGCAATAACTGCGTAAAGAAATGTCTTTGCATAGTTAGCCTGATCTTGCGCCCATTCCAAAAGATCACGCATCACCATTGCCGCATCCTTATCTTTTTCCTGATTAGTATTCTGTGCCTGAATATTCGGGGTAATCAAGGCTCCGGTAACATGCGCGGCAATCGAGATGACTCTGTTTCGCACAATAGGACGCAGAGCATTGGACTTCCACATTTCGTCCGGATCGGTAGATCTTTGCCGGCGGTAATTGTTGAAAAGTTTTTGGTTGTCGTTAATTATCTCTATAAGAGACTTATCATTGAATTCCTCATAAGGTTTATTATGTATTTCATAAGCATAGTAAAACTTCTTTAGTATCTCCGCCGTTCTGTCTTTTACCTCTTTTGAAGGATTATAAAGACTTTTAGGGGCGGAAATAGCCCCTTTTAAGTATTCCTTTGTATTCTTTTTAGCTAAAGGAAGTTCTTGTTTAAGTATCATTCCCGTATACCTCCCCAAGCTAGAGGCAGTATACGTTAATTGTTATAATATACCATGTTTTACCTAATAAAGCTAGGTTTCCATTGTCGGGCTTCTGTTACAACCTCAACTTTCGCATGAGTATATAACGCATAGCGGATCGAATCAAGAAGATGATCCTTCTCCTTCACCGGATCTTCTTTCATATTAGACTTCTCTTTTCCTTCAGGGTACTTATAGCTTTCAAGCTCTGAAATAAGGTTGATACAACTTCTATGGATTTTTATCTTATTTGCTTTGAATAATTCTCGCACTTTATTTATTCCCGCAGCAATGTCTTTACTTACGTCTCTACAGTTTAACCCATGCCGTTTCATTTCTTCAATCCTGTCCGGCTCTGCTGGGTCAGGGTATACGACATTCGGTTGTTTCGACTTACAGTACTCAATGATTTCTATATTTACCTTACCCGTTCGATACCACTCTTCTGTAATCCAGTAGGTATCATTTTGATCTATGTCAATAACTGAAACCCCTGTTGGGTTGGTATAACCAAAATCAACTCCTAAAATGCGTTCTTTTCTATACTGCGGAATAAGATCCGTAACATGGATTTCTCGGTTAAACTCCTTATACACCAACCCTATTTGTTTTCTAAAATCAGCTTCATACTCTTGTGCAAACTCATCATCAGTTAGTTCTTGTCTTGCTTTCTCTATCTCTTCAACTGGAATATAGGGATTGTCTGCGGTTCTAAAGTGAAAGTATTTATAGTCTTGATCAGCTTTATATAACATACAAAGATCATACCAATGATCATAGCCGTTCGGTGTCGAAAAGAATAGTCCTTCCCCTTTTCTCGGAGTAAGCGTAGGACGTATCACCTCATGCCACCCAACCCAAAAGTTCTTAAACTTCCGTACCTCATCAAGCAGTACAAAATCAAACTCCATTCCTCGAACCGACTCTATCGCCTCCCATCCTTTTAAAAAAACCACGGAAGAACCGTCATCTTGAGTTACAAGTCTCATCTCTTGCCGTGTCTCGTTTGGTTCTTGGCTCCATGCCGGCCGGGTTAATTTCTTTAACGGCTCCCACATAATATCCCTTGCTTCGCCGAATGTCGGAGCAACATAGAGAATCTGCACGCCATCTTTTGAAAGCGCCTTTCCGTAGATCTCCTGCGCTCCTAACGAACTCTTTCCAAACTTTCTTCCAGCGTTTACTGTCCGAAACCTATGTCTATCTTTAACGATCTGCTTCTGTGCCGGATGAAGTTCTTGAATCATTGGTTTGTACTATTACACCATGCCGTTCTGCAACTTCCCTTGAAATGACAACAACATTAACTTTTGTTCCTCCTTCCCCCTCTCCCGGATACTTTTTCTTCAGCTTATATGCCATGTCTAACGCTCCTTTCACATCGCTATGCGGTTGCTCAACAATCGTTTGAATCCATTCTCCGGTTCCGTGATCGAATACTCTTGCTATCTCTTTCTTCTCTAGCAACTCTTTATGTTTCTTTGTAAGCGACTCGTCTGGTAAGTATGTTTCTAACAGCCGTTGCCACCCTCTTGATTTTTTTATCTTGTCTGGGTTGTGTGAGGTTTTAACGCTATAATTTTCTTTAACCATTGCTCTGCTTACGCTTTCTCCGTCATTCACTACCCGTCGGAATACTCCCCTTTGACGTTTGTTGGGATTTACGTTATACTCCCCCCTTTTTACACCGCGTTTAACCATTGGTGCCTTCTTTTCTCCTACGTGTTCGTTCTAAAAAGTTTAGAAAGTTTCTTGTTATATCTCTCGTTTCATCCAATGGCACACCATATGTTCTAACACAAAATTGACAGTAAAGGTGGTATGCTTTCCACACTTTTTTTAAATCTATAGTTAACCCTTCTAGTTCTTTGTCTATTTCTTCAATCCTGTTTTCTATTTGCATATCCTTAATAATACTATAATTTCCTCCAACTGTCTAATAATAATCACCAAAGCTATAAAGGCCGGGATTCCTATGGCTATCTTAATAAGTTGAATTTTTCTCTCGAAGTTCATCTTTATTGTTTCCATAATTGCCAAAACCCATATGCTGCAAGTAAAATTAGAACAATCTTTCCGAGAATCGAAAAGTAATAATCAAGCGTCAGTATTCTACAAAGTTCCTCTCTAAGGTATCTCCGGGACACGTTTTCCTGTATACCTACCATATTTTCTTCAACGCTTTTATCTTTATCCCGTACATTTTCACTATGGCGGTCACACGAAGCAACGTGAAAATGTCCGCTATTCATCGATCCAGGAACTTTCCAACATACTTTCCGACCTTTATATCTTCTACTGGATGAAACAAAAATGTATCCCGCTTCGAAACTTCCACAGAGTCAAACAATAATGAACAATTCGTACACGCATAAATATAGCCGTTATGCTTTTCGTGGTGATGGGTTGCTTTTGTCCGTATCACTTCTTTTGCTTCGCCAAATACTAATGGAGCAAATACATGGTCACAGAGAACTGCATACTTTCGATTCTTTTTTCTGTCTTCTACTTTTTGCCAGAGATATTTCAAATCTTTAATTAGGTTCCTATCCATACTTCCGTTTCTTTTTCTTTTTACCTCTTCCACTTCGTTGTACTGACTTTGCTATTGCGTAAGATTGAATTGACTTTGCGCGTTCGTAGCTGATCTTTTTTCTGCGCATCAACGTCCGAATTGCCTTCTGCCGCGTGCTTCCTACAGTCCCGGAGATAAGCTCCAAGTAGTTTTTCCGCAATGCTGACCTTGATTTACCTCGTATAAGCGGCATGGTAAAAGTATACCATACTTTTATTTGTTTTGCACATCCTCATCATATAAAACAACCTCCCCATCTTCCATAATCCTCATATGTTTTAGCATCTCTTTCCGTTCTTCAAAAGACTTACCCATAAAATCGTATTCGTTTGTTTGACATATAAAGTACAAATCATTTTCGTCAAATGCCGTCTCGTAGGTGCGAATTTCATAGAGAAACTTCGCAGTGATTCTCAATATATCCCTTCTCACAAAAAGGAAAAAGGAGAGCGTTTTAGGAATATCACTCCAATCTCTTGCACGATCTCTGGAAGAAAACAACGCGGCCAAGCGTACAATCTCTTTTCTCGGATTCACAAGAAGCATCTCGTAATTCATTTCCGAAAGAACATCCTGTATTCGCAAAAGATATGGACGATCATTTTCAAGCGTCATTTTACCCGCTTTAGCCAATATGTCCGTTTCTCGACTTTCTCCGAATGTTTCAAGAAACGCGCGGGAAAGCTCCCGTACGGGGCGGGAATAATATTTTGGTTTTAGAATAAGTTTTGTACGAATGGAAAAATATTTAATAATATGAAAGGTAAAATCCGCATATGCTTCCACCCATTTTCTGATAATGTAAAAAAGAACCTTAGAAGGTAAAAAAAAGAATGGCGCAAGAAAATACCGTACTGGTGACATACTTAAAATCCAAATCCATCCCTTTACATACTTTTTCAGTATATCCGCCGCTTCAAGCGCCTCAAGTATCAAGTATCCTTTAACCGGGACCCCCTGGTTAAGCCCTTTCTGATAAGTAAATATTCCATCTTCCCTATAGTCAATCTTATCTAGGTAACCAATCTCCATGGTTGCCGGGAATGGGCTTTTCGTCTGAATATTAATTCCTTCATCTATCTCAAAAACTTCATCTGGCAAACGGATTACCTTATACATTCTTTAATTGGCAACTATCCCTTGACAGCAAGTAAGTTATCGACTATACTTACCTTATGAACTACAACATTAACCAATTTAGGAAGGAGTTTAGGTCGGAAGATAAATGCTTGGAATATGTATTTAAGAAGCGGTTTTCGGCTCTTAAAGGATATTATAGAGTTACGGGGCGGAAATGCTGGGCTAATGCCGAGGGCAAACAGATTCACCCCCTCTCTGGCACGGTCTTTGAAAAGTCCTCGACTACCCTTCAAAACTGGTTCTATGCTATCTACCTCTTTTCGGCTTCTAGGAACGGTGTATCGGCTAAAGAGCTTCAGCGCCAACTGGGCGTAACCTATAAAACGGCGTGGAGAATTGCGTATCAAATCCGAGAGCTTATGAAACAAAACGGCGGGCTTTTGTCGGGTAATGTTGAAGTCGATGAGACCTATATCGGAGGCACTCGCCGGATGGCTTCCAAGATGAAAAACAAAAGTGCGGTTATGGGTATGGTTGAAAGAAAAGGAAAGATTGTGGCGAAACATATTCCTGACCGCTACGATTCCACTTTGATTAAAGAGATTAACCAAAACATTGAAAAGGGCAGTCAACTTTTTACCGATGAATGGAGTGCTTACAAAAAAGTGGCAAAGATGGGCTACAAACGCCGTTCGGTTCAGCACGGAAGGAAGCAGTTTTCTAGAGGTGTTGCTCATACTAATACGATTGAGGGTTTTTGGTCGCAGTTCAAGCGGAGCGTTTCGGGGACTTACCACTCCGTTTCTTCAAAGCACCTCCAGTCTTATGTAAACGAGTTTTCTTTCCGCTATAACCACCGAGGCGGACAGGTTTTCTCCGCTTTGATGGAGAGGATATAGCTTTATCGAGAAGTTTATGGAATGGGTCGTTGGTCATCACTTTACTCAAAGAGTTTAATTAATTCTTTAATGTTGTCTTTAACAACATCCCATCTAAATATCGCAAAGATAATAGGCACAACCCACAAAAGAAACTTTCTAGCTAATCCCAACTCTTTATACCACTCTACGAAAAATCCATAACTCACACCATAAAACCACCTAGTTCTCCAATGAGTATTCCCCCAAAGTGGATTAGTAAAAGGTAACCCCCTCTTACCAGTTACGTAAAATAGATTAGGATTTTTAGGATTCGGAGTTATGAAGCCATCACTAACACATTGTTCTAGTAGAATTTCGGCTCTACCTTCAAATCTACTTACCTCTTCGTCTCTTCCTAAATCTATTTTTACACTCCCCACTTTATCTTTTTTACTACCGTATACTCGTTTAGAGTAACCTTTTTTGTCATTATAATATCTATCCCTATACGAATCTAATAAGTCAGTTCTTTCTACGCCTTTATCCAGAGACCCTGAACGTTTTGTAAAAAAATTCTTTTGCCTCTTCGCCTCTGGCGTTAATCCTGGGAAACTTTTACCAACAAAATCATCAACCCTGTCGTTATATTTAGGTTCTTCTCTTTCTCGGACAACATCAACCATTTTCCACATTTGGTAAATAGGTTTCATACGCCTAAGTATACCAAATAATCGTTTACTTGTCATAGTGGGATAGTTGCCATTTCTCTCATGCTAGTAAATGCTTTCCCGTTTTTCGTCAGCACTATTGCGGAGGTAATACTTCAACGCCCGCAACAGTTCGAGTAACGCTTCTCTCTGGTACACTCCCTCCATCCACGCTTTCCATTCTTCGGTTGAATCAGCCATCAATCGAGCTTTGGCGACTGTCTTGTGTTCCGTTAAAAGCTCTTGTCGTTTGACGTTCAGCCAATACTGTTTTTCCACTAAATAAGAGTTCAAGGAAGCCATGAGCGAGGAAAGCTCAACCAGTATTTCGCTCACTCGATGGGGGCCGAGCTGGTCTACGTGTCCCGCCTCCTCGCTTAGCTTTTTAATTGTATCACGGATACTTTCAGCCACATTAGAAGTCGTACTCTGGCGGGAGTTTTCCTTCCGGCGTTTCCATGTAGGAAAGAATCTTGTCAACCTTTTTCTCCATTCGGGCAAAGGCAGTACGAAACTCATCTCTCGCTCCTTGCGGGGCCATCTTCGGCGCAACTTTTGCGATTATTGGGAGCACACGCTGCGGTGCGTATCCTGTTGGCGCTTCGACAATCTGCTTGTTCACAAAATCCTTCGTCTTTCCGTGCTTTGTTACTTCCTCGTACTCAATCTCCACAATTTCTCCAATTTTTGCCTGCCATTTATCCCCCTGAAATGAGGTATACTCATTGCCAGATTCACAGAAGACACGGACGAGGCCGGGAACCCTCTCGATAGGGACGACGTTGTTCACTATTTCTTGTTGTTTTTTCGTCATGTTATTCGTTGTGGTTATTATTTAAGCAAGATAAAGCATATTTTATACACTCCCTACTTGCGTTTTTTAGCTTCCCGTTTATTTCCGACAAACACATCTCTTTTTTATCTTCACACACATTTCCATGACTTAACGACCGCAGTAGTAGGGCACCCGTAATCACCCCAATAATACTCACTACCACTAGTAGTAACTCGATAAGAGTGAATCCTTTTCTCATTTGAGGTTTATGAATGGCACACTATTTCCCATCATATATTGAGGCAGTGTCCCGTTCCATTTCTCGACTGATTTGAGATTAACGTACTCTGCGCCTCCTTGTTGCGTAATTGCTTGTGCTTGTATTCTAATCGCCTCTGCCTCTCCTTTCGCTTGGGTAATTCGTTGCTCTGCTTCAAACCTAACTTGCTCCAACTTATTCTTTGCGGCTAATGCGTTTTGTTCTGCTGTAACTTTCGCTTCAATAGCTCCGTTAAATGCTGGGGAAAAGTCAAAATTAACAATGTTGAACGCGTCAACATTCAACCCAAATGGCAGTAATTTTTTTTGAAGTATCGCACTTATTTCTTCTCTCACTTCCTCCCGTTTAGTGATAAGTTCCTCTGCGGTAAAGTTCGCAGTAGTCGCTTTGACTGCTTCCTGAAGTGCTGGATCAATGATTCTTGTTTTATATTGAACCCCAACATTTCTGTACAAGTTGACCACCTGTTCTGGGTTAATGTGGAAGTTTACCGCCACTTCGCTTTTGACTGTCTGTAAATCTTTTGATGCCGCATCCGCTTCTGTTTGTTCTTTTTGTGTCTTCACATCAATAATAACCACTTTTTCAATGATTGGCAGCTTGAAGTAAAGACCTTCTCCCACAATCATGCCCGTAGGCGCACTAAAGCGCAACCTTACTCCTCGTTGTCCAGCACCAACCGTACCTAGAGAAGTAAAGAATACGAAAACACAGACAACCACGATCGCTATATGCCCGATTACTTTGTTTTTGTAGTTAAATATTGTTTTGCTTTGTTTGGTCATTCGTTTACTAAATCCTCAACGAAATCATTGAGGCTGGTATCTTTCGACTTGGTGCTTGGTTTGTATGGTTTCGCGCTTTCCGCTTTGTGTATCTCGTCAGCCGAAGCGATTGACGTAATTACACCAATTCCCATAAAGGCGAGGGCGCGGCCAACCGAACTCGTTTCTGCGTTTTCCAGCGCCGCCGTTTGATTTATATATCCCTGTCCCCATGTGGCTTGTGAGTAGCCGGTAAAGTATCGCTCCGGTTTCCCATGATCGGGCGTTACCTTTGCTTTGACGACAACCATCTCTGCATTCGGGGAAGAAACTAATTGCGTCTCAATGCTCCCGTTCGGGTATTCCGCATTGAAGTAGTTTACCCTATCGGAGATTAAGACATAGTCCCGCCCCTTAAACTTTATTGCTTTTTCTTTAAGTGATTTATCCATTGTCGTTTGCTTGTACTTCTCCCCTCCCAACCCACTCGATAACCGCTCGTTCCAACTTTCCAAGATTTTCTTCCGCCGCCTCAAAAGCAGCCTTCACATCAAGGATAGTTCCCTCACTTTCCCGATGCATCTCTGTTTCTACGTCGCCATCGTTATAGGCGACTGTAACTGTGATTTTTAGATTGTTATTCATGTTTATTCTTCGTATTGTTTCCTTGTTTTCTTTCGACCTACCCTAACACTATCGCCGCGAGGAACACGATTACCATCCCCGCGATCCCGTAAAACTCTCTCCGCTCCGCGTTTCGTTCTTGACGCTCTTTTCCTATGAAGTAGTCATGGTTCATAGTTTTTATTTTTTAGTTTCTGCTTCGACCTTTCTTCAACCATCTTACTCCCCTTCTTTACCCGTGTCAAGTCCCTCCCCTGTGCATAATTCTTCCTCGCTTTTCCTAGTGGTTTTGACCTCATTTTCTTTACTTCGTCAAGGGTGAAGTATTTTACCGTAAGCTGGTATGCCCGTTGCTTTGAGACTCCGAGTGCTTCTCCGATCTCCTCGTAGGTGTACCGCTTTTCGAGCATGGCCTGTATTTGTGCTTTTCTCATTTCTTTGTGTGGGTTTTGATGGTTAATGTCTCCACAAAGTTATTTCTCCGTTTATTTTGTTTTTTTCGTATTTCCATTCATTTTCTTTTCCGCCCAGCATCCAGTCTCGATAACCTTCAAGAATTGAGGCCATATCATCGCTTTCTAAGTTCATTGCCAAAAGCTCATTCATCGTAATTACTTTCTTTTCCCAGCCAAGAGGGTGTGTATATTCTGAATCTTTTGCGTTTATGTAGGCGTCCATTTAGTTGGCGTATAAAGTTTTGCCTACTTGACCACTTGGAAATAAAGCCGCTTCTTCTTTCCCCCATACATTCTCATCATATAAGTTCGACCACTTATTGCCAAAAATATCTTCCACAAGATTACGAGCGTTTTCATAATCAACCGCAACTATTAAAACATACCCATTTCTAAATGGCGACTTTTGACCAAATGTTAAATAAAACTTATTCATAATCCTTGTTCTATTATTTTATTTTGCTCCCATTCCCAGAGACACGTTGATTCGGGGCAGAAGTAATAATCATCGTAAGTTACAGGCTTTCGCTTAATTTCTTTGCCGCAATTTTTACAGACTTTTTTCATGTCTTTGTTTTGATGGTTAAATCTCGGCATACTCTTTTATGTTTAACCTTTTATAAATGCTTCTCATCCGTTCATTTAAAGCAAAAGAGCCACCGAACCGTAAACCCTTCCCTTCATAGTATTTCTTTGCTTCCGTTAAAAGTTCAGTTGCATGGCCTTTCCCTTCTTCTTTTGATTCAATTCTATAAAGTGTTGCCCAATCTTCACCTACGCCAAACTCCGCCTCGCAACTTTCATAAGTCCACCTTTCAAGCGGCATTCCCATTACATTTATATTTTCTATTTTCATTCCTTTCTTTTGATGGTTGAGATGGCTTCGTCGAGGGCTTGGTCAGCTATTTCTTTGACTTTCATGTCTACCCATTTTTGATTTACTTCTGCTCCACACTTCGGGCAGTCCCCAAACTGGAGAGCTTGCCACGGGATTTTTCTTTCTTTTTTCATCCATTCTAACTTCTCTATCAGTTCAGAAGCTTGGGTGGAGAGGGCAAAATCTACGGCTTTTTCTATTTCTTCTTCTACGATGTGGTAGCAAACATACGCCATCAATCTTCCGTTCGGGCTTTCTGGGTCAAACTCCTTTGTATCGCCTCGTGTTCCATATCCAAACTTCGGCGCAAACTCCTCGTACATCTCATGGAACTTCCTAGCGAGGCGATACGCTTCTGGATACGCAATCTCAATTTTTGTCTTATCTTCCCAACTATTTGGTTGTGGGGGGTTTGGGATCATTCTTTTATATTGGCTCCCCTTTTTGGTAGATGAGGTTTTTTCTCTTCTCTTCGCGCCGCCTCCACTAAACACTCCAGCATCTCTTTTTTAGCCGCTAACCATATCCGATGTTTGTAGTTTGGTACGTGTTCTTTTAACATCTCGGAAAAGTCTGAGTAATAACTTACCTTTATTTCTTCTTTTTTCATCTTATATTCTTGGGTTAGATGTATAGATATAGGTTATACTACTAATTTATAAAAGTCAATAGCTCGGTTATCCACATGATCGTTCGTCGGATTTATCTACTCATTGCGCACAATTGCTTTTAAATGGCTGATCTGTTGCCGCCTCTCGGATTGATACTCCCCTCGACTAAATGCTTTATACCTTTTGAATGATTCCTCGCTGAATTGTGCCACCTGCCACCGTTTTGTGTTCCCATTCCACTGTTTTACCAACCAAACACCGTCAACACACTTTTCTTCGTAGCCATCGCCAGTAAAGTGTTTAAGCAATTCGTCGTGTTTATTTTTTTTATCCGCCATGTTTGCTTCCGTAACTTCCCCTAAAAAACTTAAGCATTTTATATTTACCGTATTTTTCAATTCTCGCTTTTTCTCTTGTTTTTCTATTGCTCCACATTCTTTTACTTTTCTTTAAGATAATCATGTTGTTATATAGACATTTCCCTCGGAGGTGTGCGACTTTCTCTCCCTGTCGGAGATTGTTACTTCTATTCTGTCTTCAGTTTGCGGCGGGAGTTGCGAAACCGCTCTCTCATATCTCTGCCTTTCGGCCAACTCGGTCGTAGGTCGCAAGTCGCCAGCGTTGCCTACACATCACTTACTTCAGAACCCCAGTTAGGGGCATTTCCCTCGACCCATATCGCAGGGTGGCGGTGGACTTTATGAGAGCCAACGTAAGACTTGTAAAAAATACTTTCCCTTGAGTACAAGGACAATCTTGGCAGAAACTCCTTGTACCCATCGGAAAGTATGCCAAGATTGAACCAAATATTCAATTACCCTAATTATACTCCCGTTGGTACGCGGCTGTCAAGTGGCTAGAAAAGGGGATTGCTAACCTGCCGTAATCGTTCTCTGGCTATTTGACAATAACGCTCGCTTATTTCAATGCCTATGAAGTTGCGTTTGAACATTTTAGCGGTGATTGCGGTTGTACCCCCCCCCTAGAAAGGGATCGAGGATTAAATCCCCTTCTTTGCTTTTCCGACGCATTATTTCCCAGATCACCTCAATGCTCTTAGGGGTGGGGTGTTCGTTCTCTTGTGGGATAACCTTCTTTGCTCGAATCACATTACTTGCGGAACTGTCGCTATTATCTATTCCCCTCCCCCTAACAAGCTGAAATATCGTTTCGTACTGAAACCGCCAATCCCATCCCAAACCCACAAACTCCTTATCCCACACCAAAAGGTTTTTTACTCGCATTTCTGGCTCGTACTTTTTGAACTCTAGCCACGCCCACGCAAGGATAGGGGAACCACCACCACCACAAAACCAGTAAATCTCCGAATTCTCTTTCATTACTCGCAAGAGTTCGGGAATGGTCTTTTGGATAAGAGGCACTAGTTCTTCTGCTTTGTCGTTTTCGATAAAATCTTTCTTTCGTTCCTCGCTCGGCCTGGCCGAGCGGAAGTTTAGTCCATAGGGCGGATCGGTTATGCAAAGATCAACCACTCCATCGGGAATCTGTTTCAGAGTCTCAAACGAATCGCCGCACACGATCTGATTTACAAAATCATCGGGGTATGTCATAGATTTATCCCCGCTAGTGCCTTCTCCACGTCATCAATTGATCGTGCCACAATGCCAATGCCGCCTGCCTTATGTATGCTCTCTAGGAACACTCTCTGTTCGGGGGTGGGGTATCTGCCTTGCTTCTTAACCTCAATTGCGAGATAACGCCCATGAGGGGGACAGCAGGCGATGATGTCTGAAACACCAATAGCTCCCATTTTAATAAACCTGTCGCCTATCTTGAACGCGCCGGAGCCGACCTTCACTGCAACGCATTTCTTGAGGCGCAAATAGGACAAAATAGCCGATTGAATCTCCTTTTCTTTGGGGGGTTTCATTCTAGCTTTTTTTGGCCAGACAGTATGCGCCGTAACTGTTTCACGAGCCAAGCATGCAGATATGCAGGAGGCTCAACATCATCCCATAGTTTGAGCGGCATTGAAATAAACTGCGTAAGATGAAAACATTCGTGGTTCAGGGTGTCAAGATATTTCCAGTCGTTTTTATACGGCCGAAGAAAGAGAAAATACCTGTCATCATTTACCCGAACGGCGGCTCCATATGCTTGACTTTCCCTATCGGCAACTTTGTCGCACAGTTCTTTTGCGCTTTCCCAATTTAACGCTTCTACGAAGCTCTTGGTACACTTCTGCTTTTTCGCCGCCGCAACCGCTTGGCTGTGTGTCATACCGACAACGACACATATCTCTCGGTCATAGATCGGGAGATTAAAGAAAAACAACTTGTGGGTAATGTGCTTGGGTTTCTTCTTTGTCTTAGGTCTTTTCATAGTCGCCTGATTTTTGAATTATACCACAAGTACCTCTTGGTGCTGTGGATAACCAATTAAACGCAAAAACGGCCTCTTTGGAGCTTTGGGCCGTAGCCCGGTCTCCGAACAGCCGTTATGCGCGATGGAGAACGCCGCGACCTTCTCGTCGTTTTGATCTATGGTGGATGAATCTCTGCCGATAAAAACCTAAGTTATTTGATTCGGGACTCACCTCACAGGAGCATACTACTCTATTTTGTGGTTTCTACTAGTAGCTAACTTATGCACAGGTATTTGTTTTCGGTAAAAGTTCGGATCTATGGGGTATCCCAACTCTCGCATCCTCATACGCATATCTATATGTTCAACACGCACTTTGTTGTATTCCAAAAATCTGTAGTATTCAGAGGTTTCGTCGTGTGCGCGATCTTTCGGTAGTTTTTTTGCTTCCGTGACAGAGGCAGGAAACAACGACTCGCCGGTTACTATCCAATGATTGGTGATTGCCCTTACTTGTGTGAGTTGGTCTTCGATTGACATGGGTATATTCTACAGCTTGAGCTAGTTTAATGTCAAGCAGAGTATTTCGGCAAGTTGTTTTTTTCGTTCAAATGGATGCTCTGCCGGTTGTTCTTTAGAAAAAAGGCAAAACCACTCGTTCATAACAGAATCAGAAATGGAAAGCACTTGTTTTCGGAATTCTTCTATTGGGGTATCTAAAAATATACAGTTCCCAGCACTTTTAGACATTTTTGTTCCGTCAGTTCCATTCAGAATGGGAAACAAAAGTCCCACCTCTGGCGATTGGTGGTGTTGGATTTGAATATCCCTTGTTAAAGAAAAGTTAAAGAGTTGGTCTTCTCCTCCAATTTCCAGTTGAGTCTCCAACACCACAGAATCAAGGGCCTGAAGAAACGGGACAAGCAGCTCATGCACTCCTACAGACTCCCGCTTTATAAACCCGTGCCTCTGAAGAACCGAGGCGAGGGTGTGAGAAGAAAGAATAGCAAGAAGCTCCTTCACGGTAAGTCCTTTGTGTAAATCGGCGTTCCGCACAATGCGTACATTAGGCATGAGTTTTTTCACGGTTGTTTCTATTGCATCGGCATTTGATTCTACCAACCACGATTCCAACATTGGACGCGCCGTGTCTCTTCCGCTAGGGTCGCCAAATTGTGCCGTAAGAGTTCCCAGAACAATAGTTATGTCTCGGTGCTCGTTGTGTAACTTTTTAACTTGAAGGAGGGGAGTAAGATGCCCCAAATGAAGACGCGAAGTCGTCGGGTCTATGCCAAACTTAACGCGCCGTAATTTGCTTATGTTTTTGTTCGCTGGGAATGTGCGCATGGTAGCCGTAGGAATCGGTAGTCATGTATCGAGGATTATATACCTGGTCTCATAAATATATTAACTGAGTGAAAATTCCTGTCCTTAAATTCATCCGCAAGGTAGGCATACTCTACTGGGATATGCGAGGTTTGGTATCCATTAGAGGCAATGGTACGCACTGTGATAGTTCCTTCGGGGTCAGTGTCTGGCATCTGCGAATAACCAATGTGGCCGTTTTTACACGCATACTTCCACTCGTATGTAAAAACCCCGTTTACATACTCAAAACCAGCTCCTTTATAAACACCAGCTTCTTTATAAACACTTTTCTCTCCACATATTCGGCAGAATCTCATCTATTTTAAGTATACCCCATCTATCTTATGTCCTGTAGATAAAGTGGTAACTATTTGTTATTTGGTACGTTTTATTATGTAATAGCTATAAAACAGGGTTGCTCCTGTACCGCGTATCCTTAAGTGGGCGCGGTTTTTATTTTCCCCAGAAGGATCGGTTAAAGTCTTTGATTTGGCGTTTTGCTGATTTTAGCCATTTCGCAATAAACCGCGATTTAAGCAGAGTTGTGTAGCAAAGTACGAGTTTAGCCGTCCAATGCCTTCTAGGGGCTGTTTTTGCGCGAGAATCGCCATTCTGGGAACGAGTCATGGTCTCTGAAATACCATTTTGTCGATTCCGTGCCGTTTACTGCACAGATACCAGTGGCGCCAACCATTTTCCTTATTCTCCAGCATGGCTTTGGCTATCTGCGTCTGTTGCCCCCGATCCATGATGTCCGTGTGAGGTAAGCCGTAGAGTTCCCCATAGTGATGAAACGTCCGGTCTTGAAATTGATATGTCCCGTAGCTCCTCTTGCCGTTTACGTCAAT
>Ga0247727_10002690_pt1 | contig 40315 bp, 32 predicted proteins | sample WisWelCaveWW1625_FD_202498 | JGI IMG/M metagenome (GOLD analysis project Ga0247727, IMG submission 202498) | Biofilm microbial communities from Wishing Well Cave, Virginia, United States - WW16-25 | ecosystem: Environmental > Aquatic > Deep subsurface > Groundwater > Cave microbial mat | place... | reverse complement strand
GTCGATAGAATCAGAGTCAGAATTGCGGAGAGTGCGAATAGGCGCATGAGCAGTACCCCTCCTCGAACGACCCGCTCGACGGGCCGAAGGCGTGTGCGGCTAAACTGGCACGGGTTTCAAAACTCGTAAACCTTTACATGAGGGTTTGTGTGCGAAATGCGTGCGCAAACGTTGCTAATTAACGCACACGCTGTGCGAATCGCACTCGGATGGGGGGCGGGGGGTAGCTAGGGACGTTCTGAGCGGGCCATATGCGGGCGCTCACAGCTGCGGCGGGCGTCTGGATGTTCGCCGCTCACCGGCTCGCGGCTCACTCGTCGCCACTCGGCGAGGAGTCGCCACCACCGCCGCCGCCACCGCCTCCCACACCGACGCCCACACCGACGCCGACGGCAACCGCCACTACGGCGAGCGCGGTCCAACCTCTTGTCGAGAGACCCGCGTATTTCTTTCGAATCTCGTCAGGAGGTGCTGCCGCGGCGCCGGCCTTCCGCTCGTCTTCGGTCGTCGCCACTTTGGAAGGCAGCGCATCGGCACCGCCCGTGAGCGCAAGCCGTTCGCCGCGGGCAAGCGTCTTCACCGTTCCGCCCGCGAGCGCAACGTTCAGAGAGTCGCCTTCAACGACGACCACCGGCGCTCCCGCTGCGTCGAACTCGACGTAGCCGTCCGCCGCCGTCGTGCCGGCCGCGATGGCTGCGCCGCGGGAGGTGATTTTGAGCCTCGCACCGGGCTCGAGGTGAAAGGCGACTTTCCCGCCTTGCACGTCGACCGCAACGTCAGTTCCCTGCCGCGCGACGGAGATCTCGCTGTTTCCGTAGAGGCCGATCACGCCGAGCTTGCCGAGATCGGCGACGAGGTGGCCGCCCGTCTCGGTTTTCAGCCGATCCCCCGCGACGAGGGGTCGCGTGGAAAGGATCTTCGTCCAGTCCGTCTTCGGCGTCGCCGCCCAGGCCGGGCCGCTCACCTGAATCGTCCCGAGCACCGGCTCGACGGCCGAGACGGGCGGGACGTTCGCAAGCGTCAGCGCGATCGAAAGCACCGAGGCGCCAATCCGCCGAGACCTGTCCGAAAGGTTGAAAAATCCAGCTTTGCGTCGCATCTGTCGGGCACCTTAGCGACCCCCCGTTCCGGGTGTCAAGCTCGGTGGCCGCGGAGCTCGACGCTTTCTTCATTGACAACCCGTCCGCGGAGAGCGCCATATTTCGTTGAATTCGACTCACCAGGCACGCGCGTGCCCATAGCTCCCGGCGCTGGAAAGAGTGACGGGACCTCACGGGGGAACAGTCATGAACGTAGCGCTCCGCGTTTCCGTTCTGGCAGGCTTTCTCACGCAACTTGTCGCACCTGCCGCGCTCGCACTCGACGTCACGTTCGATGCGAACGCCACTTCACTAACCATCATCAACGACGGCCCGGGGGATCTGAACCTGATCGATCTGGGCGTGATCGACTTCGATCTGACCGCCGCTCCGGTAGGCGGCGTGCTCTCCGGCTCGGGACGTGTTCAGGAAAGCAGCGGTCCGATCGGCACCGGCGTCCAACTCGGCGGCCCGCCCGGCGGACAAGGCGTACTCCAGAACATCAGTGTTTCGAGTCAGACGTTCACGGTGACCATGAACTCGTCACCGTTCAGCGCCGGTCCTCCGCTTGGATGGACAATCGTCTACGACGCGGACTTCGACGATCCGACCCTCGGTCCGGTCTTTTCGCCCGGCGGAATCGTCGACCTCACGATCAACCAGTCGAGCGTTCCGGTACCGCTCGGCGCCGTGCCCCAGCCCGTCATATCGGTGCCTACGTCGTTCTTCGATCTCGTCCGCGGCTCGAACCCGGCGCTGACGGCTGCAGAGTCACGGGTCACGTACAGCGTGGATCTCGGTCCCGATGATCGTGTGCTCGTCGATGACCTCCAAATTGCATCGGGCATCGACGGCTTCGTGTTCAACCAGGACTACAAGTGCATCGATCGAATGAACAATGCATCGGGCAAGCTCGCCTACACGGCAGCCAAGATCGACGCGAAGTGCGTGAGCACGCAGTACAAGCTCGGCGGCGGCGACGCGACGCCTTGTGTCGACGATCCGGTGGAACCGAAGACGAACGCTCGCGAAACCAAGCAGCTAGCCGACTACGTCACGCACTGCCCGACGTTGCCCGCGTGGGGCGTGAACGGCGCTTCTTGCTGCGAGGAGGGCGCGAACGAAGGTTTGTTCTGCGCCGTTCCACCCGATTGCCCGGGTGGAAGCTGTCTTCCCGGCGCCTGCATCACGCACGCCGCGGAGCTTGCAGCGAACGACCTTTCGCATGAGCTCTTCGGGGCCGGCGTGATCGTCAGCCCCAGCGCCGGAAAGTGCCAGTACGATGTGACGCGACGAGCCGGCGGCGTGCTGAAAGAACGGTGGAAGGCGTTCCGGACTTGCAAGAAGGCCAATGTGCAAACGATTCCGGACGACATCACGCTCGTGTCCACTTGCCTCGGGCCACCCCAGCCTGACCCGACTCTCAGGATCGCGAACGCCGAAGGAAAAGTCGCGGGGGCGATCACGAAGTGGATCAGCGCCGGCTTCTCGCCGGTGGGTGCTCAGTTCGGTGGTGCCTGCTCCGCGGTCCCGGATCTGGGCTTCGCCGCTTGCGTCGCCGAGCGCACGCGCTGCGCATTCTGCCGCTCGGTGAACGTTGCCGACGACATCGTGCCGCCTCTCGACTGCGACCTCTTCGACGACGCGGTCGCGAATCTGAGCTGTCCTTAGCTCGCAGAGCGGCCCACCGAGTCGACAAGGACTCGGTGGGCCGTTCGTCAGGGGCGAATCTCCATGCGGAGGGCGAAGTAGGGCGAGACGTCACCATCGACGGAATCCAAGCGACCGTCATCGCGTCCATCGACTGCGAGCTGACGATCGACGATGGCGCCGGCTTCCACCGCGAAGCGGAGCGCGTCGTAGATCTTGAACATCAAGCCGCCGCCGACGGTCACCTGCCGATCGCGAAACGTCATGCCCGACGGTGCACCGGGACGTCGATCCAAGCGAAAGCGGTCACTCGAGCGAAAGCCGGTGACGAAGACTTCCCATCTTGCATTCGGTCGGTACTCGAGCTGAAGGCCGAGGCCGCGATTTCTGACACGAAGCCACGGCAGCGGATCCCAACGGAGATAGCCCGATGGCCCGACTTTCACGCCGTCGCCGTCGAGCGCGCGCTCGACCCGACCCGCAAGCGCGATCCGCAAGCTTCCCGGCAGCTCGTAGCCGAGACCGATCGACAAGCCCGGAGACACCGATTCCTCGAACGCGCCCGGCTCCCAGCGCGCACTCGCGTATAGCGCTCCGAGCAAGGCCCACTGCTCGTCGCCACGAAACAGGGTCCAATCGCGATTGAGAAGATAGCCGCTCTGGACGCCGAGCGACGCCGCGTAGAGATCGCTCGGTGTTGGGCAGTCGGTGCAGTCCGCAAAGAGGGACCCGCTGCCATCGGCGTCGTAGAGGCTCGCACGGAAGTCGGCCGTGAGCTGAACACTCAATACGTCGGCAACCGGGACGCGAGTGCGAAGCCGAAGCTCCGGGCGCGCGAGCCCGAGCTCGACATCGTCGAAGTCGGCCGAAGGTGCGAACGTGCTTCCCACCCACACTCGCATCCGGTCTTTCAGGTAGGCATCGGGGAACGAAGGCTCGTCGACTACTTGGGGATCGATTCCATTCGCCACGGACGGCTCGTCCCCCAACTCCTCGCTCGGAGGCTCGGCCTGCGCGAGAGGCGGCAATGCGAGCAGCGCGACGACGAGGCTCGCGGAGAGCAAGGCGGCGATTTTCATTGGACGCTAGTAGTTTGCGGGACGGCCGCCTAGCTGCGCAAGCGCCAACCGATGCACCACAGAGCGAGTGTCATGCTCTCGTACTTGCGGCGGCGTGCCGTCGCGACCGGCCGGCCTTCCGAAATCTCCGGCCAACGCGTAGGAGAAGGGCATGGACACGACTCCCTCGAGCCCAGCGCCGGAAACGTCCGCCACCCATCTCGCCGAGCTTGCAGGCGATGTCGCCCACTGCGCGCCCCCAGAAGCGGTCGAGCGCCTCGCTGACGAGTGCGACGCCGACGTCGCGCGCACGCTCGAGCAAGGCAATCCTTCTCACGCCGTGCTCGTTCTCGCGAAGCTTTCATCCGAGCGGCGCGCGGGCGTGCTCGCCACCGCTACACCCGAGTGGAGCCGGCAGTGGGCGACCAACGCGACCTATGCCGAGGACACCATCGGGCGCCTCATGGCGCCGCCCTTCGCGGAGCTTCCGCCGTCGATGACCGTGCGTGAGTCCGTCGAGCAGTTGAGAGAGGTCGCAAAGAAGGCCCTCGTTTCGTACGCGTTCGTGATCGACGGGGAGCGCCGCTTGCTTGGAGTTCTCGTCTTCCGCGACATGCTGCTCGCAGCTCCGAGCGCGAAGCTGTCCGAGGTGATGATTCCAAACCCGTTTCGCCTGCGCGCCGATACGCAGGTGACGGACGCCATGCGAGAGATGCTCAACTGGCACTATCCTTCTTACCCGGTTTGCGACGACGCCGGCCGCCTCGTCGGCAGCGTGCGCGGCCAGAATCTTTTCCAGCAACAGGCGTTCGAGCTGAGCGCGCAGCCCGGCTCGATGGTGGGCGTTCAGAAAGAAGAGCGCATCTCCACGCCTTGGTGGACGAGCCTCAAGTCGCGTCATCCCTGGCTGCAATTGAACCTCCTGACGGCTTTCCTCGCCGCCTCCGTAGTCGGTCTCTTCCAGGGCACCATCGATCGCGTGGTGGCAGTGGCGGTGTTCCTCCCGGTGGTCGCGGGGCAGTCCGGTAACACCGGCTGCCAGGCTCTAGCCGTCACGCTCCGCGGCATGACACTCGGTGAGTTGGAGCGTGGCACGGCGGGCAAGGTCGTCGCGAAGGAAGCCTGGCTCGGGCTTCTAAACGGCGTGCTCGTCGGCCTCGTCGCGGGCCTCGGCATGCTCTACTACGCCGTTTCGACAAGCGTCGCTCAGCCGTGGACCCTCGCCGGCGTCGTCACACTCGCGATGACAGGGTCCTGCGTCGCGAGCGGCATCGCCGGCGTGCTCGTTCCGCTCACGCTCGAACGCTGCGGGGCTGATCCGGCGACCGCGTCGAGCATCTTCGTCACGACGGCCACGGACTGCGCGAGCATGGGCCTGTTCTTGGGTCTCGCGACGCTGATGCTGCCCTGACGCGCTCGCGGCGTCAGAAAGGCTCTTTGAAGGGCCTGAGATCGATCTCTTGGGTCCATGCAGTCGGATGCTGCATGTGGATCTGCCAAAAGGTCTCGGCGATCGCGTCGATGTCGAGCAAGCCGTCGTCGCCTTTCGCCTTGGCGAAATCCGGGACAAAAGACTTGAGTCGCTCTCCGTTGATGCCGCCGTCGATGATGATGTGAGCCACGTGAATCCCTTGCGGCGCGAACTCGCGCGCCATCGCCTGCGCGATCATGCGAAGGCCCGCTTTGGCTGCTGCGAAGTGCGCAAAGCCGGGACGTCCACGCATCGATCCGCTTGCACCGGTAAAGAGCACCGTCCCCTTCCCTTTCGGCACCATTCGTCGCGCCGCTTCGCGCCCTACGAGAAAGCCGCCGAGGCAGGCCACGCGCCACATGTCCTCGAAAAGCTTCACCTCGGTTTTCCGAAACTCGGCGAACTGGTTGTTCCCGGCGTTGTAAGCAACGAGATCGGGCACGGTGCCGAGCTCGCGCTCGGCCGCGTCGAACAATCGCAGCACATGGTCTTCACGCGTCGTATCCGTCTCGACCGCAGAGGCTGAGCCGCCCGCGCCGCGAATCGTTTGTGCTACCGCTTCGATCCGCGCCGGCGTTCTCCCGGCGACAACCACGTGCAGCCCACCTTTGGCGAAACGGCGACAAAGCGCCGCGCCGAGCCCGGCCTCCGCTCCGACACCGACGACGATCGCTCCTTGCCTGGACATTGCCGGCTCAGGCTTCGCCGTGAGGATGCGCACGGCCCGAGCCGTTGCCGTTCTTGCGGGCGCGGGCGCGCTTGGTCTTCACGGCGGCCTGAGGCGGCTCGCTCTCGCCCTTCACCTCGATCGCGGCACCGGCTTGCTGAAGGTCCTTGAACGAGGCCTCGATGTCGAGGACGAAATCGTGAAGATCAGGCACCAGGTCCCAATCGCAGGTGAAACCCCAGCAGAGATTGCCCGAGTAGCTGAAGAGCACGATGCCGAGACAGAGGCCATCGATGAGGGGAACGAATCCATAGTTGTCGCGCATGCGCGCGCCCAAAAGATAGAGCGGTACCTGGGGCCCGGGCACGTTGGTCACCACCAGGTTGAACGGCAACGCACGCGTCATCATGCGGGACGCCAGCGAGAGAATTGTAGACGGGGTCCACTCTCCCACCTGAGCAAGCGCTTCGGCACCCAGCGCTTGCTTGCTCTCTTTTAGCTGCGAAGTCGTCTCACGAATGAGCTCCATTCGCCGTCGAGCGTCGCGCTCGCGAAGCGGCATCGGCACGATCCAGGCCGAGACGCGGTTGCCGAGGGCTCCGTGCTCGGCCTCGGCGCGCACGCTCACCGGCGCCATCACACGAAAGTCCAAATGCTCGCAGTTCACGCGACGGCGTTCGAGAAAGCGTCGTATTCCACCGGCGACGGTCGCGAGCACGACGTCGTTCACCGTGCCGCCAAGCCGGTTCTTCACGCCCTTTATGTCGTCCAGACTCATCGCGAGCGTATCGAAGCGACGATGAGGTCCGACGGGCTTGTTGAGGGGCGTCTGCGACGGCGTGAGTGACGTGCCGACCATGCCGCGAAGCGCACGGAAGCGCGAGCGGAGATCGGAGCGCGGATCCCTCACTTGGCCTAGCGCGTCGGTGAGATTCTTGCTGATGTCGAACGGAAGCCTGACGAGCGTCTTCGCCGTCTCCCAAAATAAATCCGTCTCCGTCGGCGCAGGGCGCGGAAGATAGGACGGACCCGGCTCGAAGCTCTCGATCGGGTAAGGCGTGAGCAAGACGTTCAGCAGATCGACGCTCGAGACGCCGTCCACCATGCAGTGGTGCACCTTGCTGATCATCGCGACGCGCTCGCCGCCGTCGAGACCTTCTACGATCCACATCTCCCAGAGCGGCTTCGTCCTGTGCAGATGCGCCGACATGATCCGGCCTGCGAGACGCTTGAGCTGGCGCTCGTCGCCGGGTTTCGGCAGCGCCGTGTGGCGAACGTGGTAGTGAATGTTGAAGTGAGGGTAGTCGACCCAGATCGGCGCGCTCTGGAACCATCCCTGGCGAAGCACTTGTCGGTAGCGCGGAATCAGATGGAGCCGCGACTCGACGTAAGCACGAACCCCGTCGATATCGAGGCTTCCGTCGGCGTTGGTGAGCGGCGCGGCGTCGAAAGTCGCCGTGCCCGCGATGTGCATGGGAGTGTTCTCCTTCTTGAGAATGAGAAAGGAGTTGTCGAGAAATGAGAGTCGGTCGTAGGCGTAGCGCGACATTCGAACGGGCCCGGCCTCCACGGTTTAGACCCCTGCGCAGCGATCCGCAACCTTCGACACCCAATCGGCATACTGCTAGGACCAGCGTCGTGAAACGCACCCTACTCGGACTCGTCGCTGCGGTCGTGCTCGGGGTCGCTGCGGTTGCGCTCTGGATGACTTTTGCACCCCCCGATGACGTCGCAGGGGTGATGCTCGCGCTTGAACGAAATCGGAGCGGCCTCGGCGCGAAGGAAGTAGAGATCGATGGATTTCGAATCGCTTATCTCGAGGGCGGGAGCGGAGAGCCCCTCGTTCTGCTGCACGCGCTCGGCGCCGACAAGTATCACTGGGTACGGGTCGCGCCTTACCTGACGCAGCGATTCCGAGTCATCGCGATCGACCTCCCCGGCTTCGGCGAAAGCAGTCGCGCGTCCGACAAGAGCTACACCGCGAGCGATCAGGTGCGCTATCTTCATGCCATCGTCGCTGCGCTCGGCCTCGAGTCTTTCCACTTAGGCGGCAACTCGATGGGAGGCCTCATCTCTGCGCGATACGCTGTCGCGTATCCGAGCCGGGTCCGCACGCTTTGGCTTCTCGCACCAGGCGGCGTCGGGACGGGGCCGACCGGAGAGCTCGCAAGCCTTCGGCCGGGCGACGACATCCCCCTCTTCGTGCGCTCACCCGCCGACGTGGACCGCGTGCTCGCGTACGCGATGAGTGCTCCACCCTACTTCCCGTCCGCCGTCAAGCATGCGATCGGCACGCGCGGTGCCGCTGACTACGAGCTTCACGCTCGCATTTTTCATGAGCTCAGTCGGGAGTGGGCCGCGGCGCCGCTCGAGCGACTCGTCATGGGACTCAACATCCCACGCGCATCGTCTGGGGTGAAGAAGATCGCCTGGTCCCGGTCGCGAATTCGGACGTTCTCTATTCGGCACTGCGCGAATCGTCCGTGCTGCGCCTGCCGCGCGTAGGCCACGTGCCCCAGCTCGAGGCGCCGGAAATCGTGGCTACCGACTATCTGGCTTTCGTCGCCGCGCGCGACGCGCCTTAGCGAGCACGCCTTACGGCGTGCTCGCTTTGAACTGAAGCGAATCGGAGGTGGTGACGTCCGTGAGGGTGGCGGAGAAGCAAGCCGCGTCGCTCTCGACGATCTGGACGGTGGCTTGCGTCTCGCCTTCGAGAGCCGCGGCCAGCCCGACCGCGAGCGCCGTCTCGCCTTGACCCGCATTGTTCGCCGCTTTCGCTTGAACCTGGCCTTTCTCGACCGCGCCGCTCTTCATTTGGATCTTCGTCGTGCCGCCCGAAGCGGCGTAGCGGTCACCGTACTGGAAGCCCTTGTCCGAGATCGCGCGCCAGCAAGGCTTCGAGCCGCAAAATTGCCCGCTGCGGCTCACGTCCATCCCCCCGCGGAGCGCCCCGGCTCCGTCATAGATGCAGAGAGCGACACTCGTCTCACCCGTCACCGGGTCGCCAAAGCTCGATTGAGTCGTCGTCTGAGCGAGCTTTTTGAGGGCGATGGAAACCGATTCGCGTCCCGTCGTCTTCTCGTTCACTTGAAGGCGCGCCTGCCCCGCCGCGATGCAACCACCGAGCGGGCTCGACGCGCAGGCCAACGCTGCCGTCTCGCCGGCGGCCCAGAGGATCCCGCCTAAAACATGCTGGCGAAAGTCCGCATCGTCATAGGTCTCGGCGTGGTGCCCGAGCGCCGTGTACCAGGCGCGACCGCTGCCGATCTCGTGATTCCAGGCAATCGGATGGTCCGCACCCATGTTGCCGCCGCTGTAAGAGCTCTCGTCCACCGTCACGAGCACGTTCACCGAAGAGCGGGGGTTGTTTTGAAAATTATACCATTCTTCGAAACGCGAGACGCTCGACGGCCAGTGCCCGGTCGACTCATGGAGCTGATCTTCGATCTCCATCGTCGCCGTCTGATCCGACGGATGCGAGTCGAACCACGCGTCGCCACCGATGAGATCGCCGTACCAGGGCCAGCCGTACTCGGTGTCAGTCGCGGAATGGATGCCTACCCACGCGCCGCCAGACTCCACATAAAATTGGAACGCGGACTCCTGAGTCGAATTCAGCACGTCGCCAGTCGTATTGAGCCACACGACGACTGCGTACTGCGCGAGATTCGCGGCAGTGAAAGCGCCGGCGGCCTCGGTCGTATCGACCGCGAAATCGTTCGCCGCACCGAGGGCCTGAATCATCGCGATGCCGTCAGCGATTGAACCGTGTCGAAACCCCGACGTCTTCGAAAACACGAGCACCCGGAAATCTTGCGCAAGAGCCGGCGTAGCAACGAGCGTGACGGCGAGCGCGCCGACCAGCGCGGCTCGTCGCGGCAAGAAGTTCATCGAGCGATCTGCTGCATGTGGTCTCGATAGCGCGTTCGAGCGCCCCGCGGAAGCGGTTTCGTGCATGATTCGCATCCGCACCCCCGTCCGAGTGACGACCGGCCGCGCGGCGCAGGGGCGTGGTGTTTTGCAACATCGCACCCTTAGGGCTAACCGAGAGGCGGCGTGCGGGGCGCGCGCCCAGAAGGAAACACTCATGAAATCTCTACGGGCACTCGTCGCCATCACAGCACTCGGATCTCTGCTCCTCACCGCCACCGCATCGCAAGCGCGGGACCAATGCGTCGAGCTGCCGTCCGGCACGGCGACGATCAATGGCACGGTCAAATCGCAGGCCACGGCGGCAGCCGTCTTCGCGAGCGTGACAGCGACGGCCGAGATCGACGGCTATGGTCCGGCCAGCTTCAGCGGCTTCGCAGCAATCGGCGGCGCGTTCTCGATTCAAGTGGCGGCCCCGGCCACTTACGTGATCGTCGCTGCTCCCGTCGACTTCGTCCATGCACCCGAGCTCTACAACGGAACGCTGACGAATGCCGCGGCGACCGAGATCAGCGTCACTCCCGGTCAAGTCGTAAACGGCATCGACTTCACTGTCCTCACGGGCTCATCGATCAGCGGCACCGTGACCGAGGAAGGCAGCGGAGATCCGATCGAAGGCGCCTCGGTTTCGGCTTCGAGTCTCGGCGACTTGTTCGCCTTTGGATTCGCACTGACCGACGAGAACGGCGACTACACCATCCCCGGGCTCGCGCTCATGCCGTACCAAGTCGGTTTCTTTCCGGACCAAGGCTCGAGCGAACTCTTGTCCGAGTTCTACGACGATAAGCCGGGTGCCCCCGGCGACCCGGTCAACGTGACCCAGCCCGGCGTCACCGGCATCGACGCGGCTCTCGCGACCGGCGGACGCGTGGAAGGAACCGTCACCGGCTCGGGCGGGCCACTCGAGTCCGTCGGCGTCGTGGCAGTCGCATCGGGCGGCTCTGCCTTCGCGGGCGACTCGACCGACGCGGCCGGCAACTATTCGCTGCTCGTACCGGCGGGCTCGGTCAACGTGCTCTTTGCGGCCAGCGACGGGTTCGTCAGCGAGTACTACAACAACAAGCCCGACTTCGCCTCCGCCGACGACGTGTCCGTCACGTCGGGCGCGACCACGAGCAACATCGACGCCGACCTCGCGGCGAGCGGGAAGATCACCGGTGTCGTAACGGATTCGACCACGGATGATCCCGTCGAAGACGTGACGGTGATTGCCTTCGACTCGAACGGCGTCGGCGTCACGAGCGCCGCCACGAATGGCAGCGGCATCTACGAGCTCGATGGGAATCTGAAGACCGGAACGTACCGCGTGCAGTTCCTCGGGCCGGATCCGGAGTTCGGCGGCTCGCCGGGTTACACCTCGCGCTTCTACTCGAACAAGACCACGCTCGGCAACGCCACCGCCGTCTCGGTCACCGCTCCGGCGACGACGCCGAACATCGATCAGGAGCTCACGCCTTGCGACGAGGTGGGTGGATCGACGACGACGAGTACGACCGGGGATACGACAACCACGACGCTCGGCGGAGCTACGGAGTGTGGCGATCCGGTAGCTCTCGTAGTCGGCGCGGTCGCACCCGACACGGCCGACGCCGTGACCGCGAGCGACGCGCTGTTCGTGCTCCGAACCGGCATCGGGCTCTCGGTTTGCCAGCTCTGCGTTTGCGACGTCAACGATTCGGGCGGCATCACGGCGACCGACGCGCTGACGATACTGCGCGCGGCCGTCGGACAGCCGGTGACGCTCGACTGCCCGGTCTGCACGTGAGGCTCGCGTGAAGAACGACGCCCACGCGAGACCGAGCGGCGAGATGGAAGAGCCGCTCTACGACGCGTCCGTCGCGACGCCGACCCACGGCGAGCGCGCCGCGACTCTCGTCGCGGCCATACCGACCGGCACGCTCTGCACGATCGCGAAAGAGCCCGCGGGGTTTCCGTACGGATCCTTCGTGACCTTCGCGATGGACGGACCGAGCCCGGTCTTCTTCGTCAGCGAGCTGGCCGAGCATACGAAGAATCTCCGCGCCGACGCGCGCGCGTCGCTGCTCGTCGCTGAAGGCGGCGATGGGGACCCGCTCGCTCGCGGCCGCGTGACGCTGCTCGGCCTTTGCCGAAGACTCGGGAGTGACGCCGACGCTGCGGCTCGCGAGAGCGCAAAGCGCGAGTATCTCGCCGCTCACCCCAATGCCGCCTACTACATCGACTACGCGGATTTTGCTTTCTGGCGCCTCGACGTCGACGCCGTTCGTTACATCGGCGGCTACGGCCGCATGTCGTGGGTGGAGATCGCCGACTGGCGAAGCGCGGGGCCGGACCCGATCGCACCGCACGCGAGCGCGATCATCGACCACATGAATGCCGATCACGCGGACGCTCTGGTGGCCTACTGTCATGCGTTTTCGAAAGCGACCGACACGACGACCGCCACGATGACGGGCATCGACCGCTACGGTTTCGAAATGTCCGCTGTCACCGCCAAAGGCCCGCGGCCGATCCGGCTGGCGTTTCCGGCGCTGATAGCGACCCCGGACGACGCGCGTCGCGAGATGGTCGCTCTCGTGAAACGAGCGCGCGCCTAAACCGAGTCGGTGGCGTCGCTGCCACATCGAGCGGCATGAAAGGGCGCGGCTACCTCCTCCAGCGCGCGTACTGGCGAAAGCGCATCGATCCCTACCTCACTCGCTACGTCATCAAGCCGACCATCGATCTTCGCGGGCTCCCCCTCGTTGCCATCACGGGCACGAGCGGAAAGACGTCGGTGACCTTGCTCGTCGAGCGCATCCTCCGCGACGCAGGCTATTCGACCGCTTGCTCCTCGAGCGAGGGCGTCATGGTGAAGGGGCTCTGGGTGAAGCGCGGCGACGAAGCCGGCGCGAAGGGGCTTTGGCGCGCGAGCCGCAGTCTCGGTCTGGACGCGCTCGTCGCAGAAACGGCTCGCGGGGGAATCGCGCGCAACGGCCTCGGCTTCACGTCTTGCGACGTGAGCGTCGTCACGAACGTGTCTGAAGATCACCTCGCCGGCGGTAGGACGGCTACCGTCGAAGCGATGGTTGAGCTCAAATCGGTGCTCCCTCGGAGCACCCGGCGGAACGGCACGACGGTCCTCAATCTGGACCAACCTTTGGTCCGCGCCCTAGCAGCACGCACTCAGGCACACGTCGTGTTCTTCAGCCTGGCCGAGCCTCCAGACACTGTCGAAGACTGCTTCTTTCTCCGTGACGGTATGATTTTTCGGAAACGAGGTGCCGCACGCGAGCCTATCCTCTCGACCGATGGAATCTTCCTTTCCCACGGAGGGGCCGTGACTTTTCAAGTTGCCAACGTGATGGCGGCAATGGCCGTGATCGAAGGACTCGAGAGCAAGTTGCCGGTTCCACGATCGTCGCTCGAGCGAACTCTCGCCGCCTTCGGCAGCGAGCCGGCCGACCTTCCGCTCAGGCTTCAGCTTTTCCGCTACCAAGGTGCCAACGTCCTGCTCTGCGCCACGAAGAACCCTGCAAGCTACGAGCTCGAGATTTCGCTCATCCGTCGCTTGGTCCGCGCGCACGGATATCAGCGAGTCATCGGCGTGGTGAGCGATGTAGGCAATCGGGCCGAGGATCGCTATCGACAGATCTCGAGCGCTGTCGCGAGCTTTGCAGACGTGGTCGTCTGCATCCCTCCGCTCGCGAAGTATCTCCGCGGCAGAACCGCCGACGAGATGGTTCGCCTGCTCAGCAGCGAGGTTCCTGCCGAAAAGCTCTTGCGTCCGCTCGACCCGTCGCTAGGCGGCGTTCTGGAGCATTTCCGGCAAGCCGGCTACGAACGAACTCTTTTCGTCGCGTTCGCGAGCCAGCACTACACGCGCGAGACGATCGACGTCATTTTGCAACGAGGCGAGCACTTGCCCCTGCGCTTCGAGCCCTGAGCAACGACGCCGTTCTCGCTCCGTCACCGAAAATACTCGGGAAACAACTTCGAGAGCTGCGGCCGCATTCCGCTGCGAGAAGCGGCCTGGGGACCACCGGGCCCCCAGTTCGCGTTGACCTCGAGGATGGTCCATCCCTCGGCCGTAAGCGCGATGTCCCAACCGAGGGTAGCCGTGCGTGGGTGCAGCGACGCTCCACGTCTTGCGATCTCTAGCGCCTCCTTCCACGCGGGGAGCTCTTGAGCGCCGATTCGCCGGCCCGTCAAAGGATGGGTGCTCGTCCTCTCGATCGCAAAGTGATTGTCGGGGCGAAGAATGCCGATCAAATCACCGAGACGCCCCGAAGCAAGATCGACGTTCGCGAGTAGATTGCCGGACGTCCCCCCTAGAAAGTTGTTCGTCATGCGGCCGCGAGCCGTCAGCTTGAGAAAGGCGCGGAGCACCAGCGCCTCTCCCTCGATCACGGCCGTGATGACACGCAAGGTAGTGAGCTCGGTCAATCCCGTGAGCGCCATGATCTCCGGATGCGACGCGAGAAGCGGCTGCACAACGTATCCGAAAGCGCCGGCCGGGTGCCGGTACGCGAAAACGCTCTCTACGAGCTCGCTCGTAGATACCTCGCGCCCGTCTGCGTCCCGCACGCGGCCCCTCTGCGAGACCGAGTAGGCGCCGATGCCGTGTTTGCCGACCGCGGGCTTGAGGAACACGTCGCCGCCTTCCGTGAGTCGATCGAGCAAGGCTGCTAGGCGCGACGACTCATCTACTCTGACAACGTCTCCAGCGTCGGTGCCCTCACGCCGGTTGATCACCGCCAACGTCGAAACGCTCGGAAGCCCGTGGCGACGCGCATGTTCGCCGAAAGCAGCCTTGTCGAACATCACCGCGTGATCCTCTGCGTTCATCGTAGCCGCCTGGAAGACATCGAGCTCGGTTGCTCGGATGAAACCCCCGCGCGCGTCGCGGGGCAGCTCCCACACCATGTAGGCCGCAAAGCGCCGAGGCTCGATTCCGTGCTCACGCCATGCAGAGACGAGATCCGTCGTCACGGCGATCGTGTTTTTTCCCGTGGCACGGCGAAGCTCGCGGGCGAGGGTGAGAACCGGCGGCACGATCGTTCGCAGCCGCACGGATCGTGCCGCGAGGAAGCGCGTGATGCGCGTGCGAAGCGAACGATCGACCGGGCGAGATGGGTAAAGCCAGGAAGGCTCGTTCGCCACGATCGTGCTCAGGGAAGCTCGTCGTAGCGGATCTCGATCACCTCGAGCTGCTCGACGGCAAGCGGCGTCTCGAGCGTGACCATGTCACCCACGACCGCCTTCAAGAGTGCCTTCGCAATCGGAGAAATCCACGACACGCGGCCACGCTCCGGGTCCACTTCTTCCGTCCCGACGATGCTCACCGTGCGCTCCTTGCCGGCGGCGTCGAGCACGGTCACGGTTGCACCGAAGAACACGTGCTCGTGTGTTTTGCCTGCGTTGTCCACCACCTCGGCGATGTCCAAGCGCTTGGACAGAAAGCGGATTCGCCGATCGATCTCGCGAAGTCGTCGCTTGCCGTAGATGTAGTCGCCGTTTTCGGAGCGGTCCCCGTTGCTTGCCGCCCACGTGATGGTGTCCACGAGCTTCGGCCTATCCACTTCCCAAAGTCGTGCAAGCTCGTCTTTCATGCGGCGATAGCCCGCAGGTGTAATGTAGTTCTTGAAGCCAACCGGCTTCTCGTCCGCGCCGTCCGCATCCAGGTCGACGTCATCGTCGCCGTCGGACTCCTTGGTAAAGGCCTTGCTCATGATCGGCGGCGTTGACGCCCCCCGGGGCGTTGTAGAGACTACGGGGGAACGCGGCCGAGCGCGAGAGTGCATGCCAGACGCGACTCCGCCACGAGACGCCCCGCGCGAGATCCATCGGCGGGCGAGACGAAGCCTTTGGCTCGTCCTCAGCCGGCAAGTGCTCGTGACGCTGGTCACGTTCGCCAGCGGCATCGTGCTCGCGCGGACGCTCGCGCCGGCGGACTTCGGCCTCTTCGCGATCTGCTACTTCATCGTCACTTTCCTCGCCATGGTGAGCGACCTCGGCCTCCACGCCGCGTTGGTCCAACGGGAGGAGGCACCAACGGAGCGGGACATCCAGACGATGTTCACGATCCAGCAGGTCGCCACGACAGTCGTGTTCGCCCTGCTTTGGCTCACCGCGGCCGGGCTTCCGGCCATCTATCCGAAGGCCGGGCCCGATCTCGTTCATTTGGTCCGCCTCCTCTCTTTCGAGCTCTACATCATCTCTTGGAGTCGGCCGAGCGAGGCCCTGATCGAGCGCTCGCTCCGCTACGCACGGCTCGTTCCCATCGACGTCATCGGCAGCGCCGTGTACGGAACCGTGGCCGTCACGATGGCGCTTACCGGCTACGGCGTTTGGAGCTTCGCCGTCGCTTTCCTCTCGGCCACGATCACCCGCGTCGCGCTCGTCTACCGTGCTGCACCGTGGAAAATCCGCTTCGCTTTCGAGCCGAGCACCGCCGTTGCGCTGCTCAGCCGCGGCGTCCCGCTCCAGATCGGGCGCGTCGTCGCGCAAGCTCAGTACTGGGTCACGCCCACGCTCGTCGCGGGCTTGATCGGGCCGGCAGCGGTGGGCCTCCTTCAATGGGCTGCAGGCAACGGTCGAAAACCCCTCGACATCATCGAGTACTTCGCGCGCGTCTCGCTTCCCCACTTCTCGCGGCTTCAGCACGACGAAGCGGAAGTAGCGCGAATCCTTTCGCGCTACGTTTCAGTCTTCGTGCTGATCTGCGGATTTTGGCTCACCGTGCTTGCGGTCGCAGGTCGGGACCTGGTTCTCTTCGTCTACACGGAACGTTGGCTCGCGGCCGTACCGGCCATGGTGCTCTTCGCCGTCGTCGGGTTGCTCGTAGCAGTGCGAGTCGTCGTGAGCGCCGCGCTCACGGGCCTCGGACGAACGATGGTGATCGCGCGCGTGGGCGTCGCCACCACCATCGCGACCATCGTCGTCAGCATCCCCCTCGTGCTCTGGGTCGGTCCCATCGGCGTGCCGCTCGGGCAGCTCGCGGGAGCCGCCGGCGTGCTGCCTTTTCTGCTCGCCGGCCTTGGAACCGGCTCGTTGGCGCTCGTGGTGAAATCCGCTGCGACGGCCGTCCTTCCCATGGCCGGAGCCATCGCGGCCGGTGTCGTCACCCAGATGCCGGCGGCTCAGTCGCTGATCTTGTCGACGTTGGCGCCGACGCTTTTGTCGGCACTGTTGCCCGCGTTCCGCGGGCTCTTCACCGCGGGCGTGATGACGCTCGTGTACGCAGCCGTAGTCTGGCTGACAGGACCACGCTGGCTTCGCGACTCCGTGCGCGAAGAACTCGCTCGCTTCTAGCGCTTGATGCGTCGCGAAAGCGAGCCGGCCCATTCGCCTGCACGAAACACCCACACACCGACGCTCAGCACGAGAAAGAGCCGAAGCGCGTCGAACGGACTGTAACCGCTTCGCTTCACGGTCTCACGAAACAGCGCGACGCGATCGCGGAGCGCGATCGGCGCAGCGTGGGCGCTTTGATGGGTCTGCAATGCGTGACCGTGACCGTAGCGATCCCGAAAGCAGGTCGGCAGGTCGCGAATCGATTGCTGGCGCACGACCGCGGAGCTCACGTGCGCCACTTCGTCGCAAGAGACTTCGCGCGCTACCTTTTGCACGAGCTTCGAATCGGCTCCGCGCAGCACTTCCGCGAAAGGTCCGTGGGTTTCGAATCTGACACGGCTCACCGCCATGTTCTTGGCCCTTCCGAAATAGTGACGCCAGCTCGCGCCGGCGAACACCCACGCATCTCTCACTTGCTCGTAGGCGTTGAAGATCTCGAGAAGTCGAGTCGAGCGCGCGGGTGCGACGTGCCCCACCCCGACGGCGACTTTCCCTTCGCGCATCAGGGAGACGTGCCCCGCGACCCAGCCAGGCTCCGGAACGCAGCCCGGCTCCGTGAAGAGAAAAACCTCACCATGGGCGGCGGCCGCGGCGAGATTCCGTGCCACGTCGGGACTTTCGCCTGCGGTCTCGAACTCGCGCACGTCGAGCCCCGCAGGTAGGTCGAGCCCACCTGGCCGTTCCCGACTGGTGGAGCCGTACCACACCAAAACGGTCTCGATTCGTCCTTCGTCGTAGCGCTGTGCGAGAATTCCACGCAAGCAGGCCGCGAGATACGATGAATCAGCAGTGCCTTCGATCGGAACGATGATCGATACGTCCATTGCGCACCGTATACTATAGGCAATGTCGGGCCAGGACCTCATCGCGACCGGTGTGCTCGCCTCCCTCGCCGGACCTGGCCTCAGAGCCGCGTCGAGCTCCGCCTACCGTCGCGTCTTCCCCCTCGACTCGCTTCGCCTCGGTGCAATTTCGGGCGTCTATCTTGCGCTCGTCCTGGCGATGGCCTTCTACGACCCGCGCTCCCTTCACCTGCCGGCGGCAATCGCAGCCGCCGTGCTCGCGTACTTGCTTTGGCGTTCGCGGCCAGGTTTTGGCGTTGCTTCCGGCTTACCCCTGGGCTCACTACAGCCCCTTCCCGTCGCGCCGTGGAGCGACCCCGAGTTCTACGCGAAGCAAGCCAGCCGCCATGGCGAGATCTTCAAGATGAGTCAGTTCGGCAGACCGATGGTTTGTTTGGTCGGGCTGGAGCGCGCGAACCGCCTCCTCCTCGAGCACGACGAGCGACTCGTTGCTCCGCCGCTTCCGTTCAGCCGTTTCATCGAGGGCGGCTATCTTCGCTACCTTCCCGAGGAGACCCACGCGCGCTACCGGCGTGCGTTTCGTTCCGTCTTCCACTCCGAGGCGATGACTCATGCCGAGCCTCGTCTCGCGGAGGTTTTTCGTCGGGGCCTCGCTGCGATGGTGGAAGAATCACGCGCTGCGGGCTCAGTACCCGTGAAGCCACGGTTGATGCGCGTGATGTTCGCCGCATGGGCCGAGCTGTTTTACGGCATCGAAGCCCATCACGCGGACTTCGTGAGATTGAAAGATCTCTTTCACGTGATCGATGCCAGGAAGGCGCGCTGGGCGCGACGGGGTCGCGTCGAGGCCGCGCTCGCGGAGATCGAGGCCATCCTTCGTCGTCGTGCGAATGCGCTTCGAGAGTCCGAGAAAGGCGCTCCGGGCTCTTTCCTCGCGGTCCTCGCGCAAAGCGACCCGGATGCGATCTCCGATCGGACCATTCTCGGAAACCTCGTCTACATCATGCAGATTACTTGGGGCGACGTCACCGGGCTTCTGCTTTGGGTGTTCAAGAAGCTGAGCGATCACCCGGCCTGGCAGCAGCGCCTCCGAGATGCGGTCGCGCGTTCCGAGCGTGAAGGTCGCGACCTCGCGACTCGCATCGTCCTCGAGACCCTTCGCCTCGAGCAAAGCGAGAGTCGCTACCGCCGTGCGACGGCAGATCTCGAGCTCGACGGCTTTCGGATTCCGAAAGATTGGCTGATTCGCATGTGCATCCGCGAAAGCCACCGTGACGAGCACGTGTTTCCGAATCCGCGCACGTTCGACCCCGATCGCTTCTCGGGTCGCACGCTCACACGGGGCGAGTACGCACCGTTCGGAGCCTTTCGTCTCGCCTGCATCGGCGAGGATGTCGCCAAAACGGTCGTTGCACGCTTCGCCGCCGAGCTCGTTTCGGGCTTCGAGTGGGAAGTGGCGGACGACGGCCCAGCTGAGATCAACAGCTGGGTCCACAACGCGCCGAGCCCGCGATTTCGGGTACGCATGTCGGCAAGGCCGCGTGCCGTATGAAACGTCGTCCGCAGGTGAGCGTCGTCATCCCGGCCTATCAAAGCGAGTCCCGCATCGGCGAGACCCTCGAACGCTTGGCCCAGCAGACATTCGCAGATTTCGAAGTCATCGTCGTGGACGACGGCTCCACCGACGCCACATCCGAGATCGTTCGTCGCTTCGCCGCGAAAGACCCGCGCGTTCGTCTCGTGGCGCGGCCGAACGGCGGCATCGCCGCGGCAAGAAACCGAGGCATCGAAGCGTCCGAAGGTGAGCTCATCGCCTTTCTCGACGACGACGATCGATGGCACCCGCAAAAGCTCGAGCTCCAAGTCGCCCGCATACGCGAAGTCCCCGAGGCTTCGGTCGTCGCCTGCTTCTCCGCGCTCGTCGATCCGGAGGGACTTCTGCTCGGCTGGCGGATCGGAGGAGTGACCGAAGGCAACGTGTACCGAGAGATGCTCGAGTGGGACATGGTTTCGGGCGGAAGCGTCGTGCTCGTGACCCGACGCGCGCTCGAAGAGGTGGGCGGCTTCGACGTCGACCTTTCGATTCGTGAGGATTGGGACCTTTGGATTCGACTCGCCCGCCGGCACATCTTCACTTGCGTGCCGCAAGCCCTTGTCGGCTACACGCGACGTCTCGACGGTGTTTCGCAGAATCACGAGCGCATGATCGACGGCGGTCGCGTCGTGCTCGTCAAAGTGCGACGAGAAGATCCGAGCATCCGTGACGGCGAGCACCGCGAGTTCTTGGCCCATGACATTTTCGCAATCGCATGCTTCTGCCTCATCGCCGGCCAACGACGCGAAGCCTGGCACTATCTCCTGCGAGCGCTTCGCACGGGACCGCGCATCATCCTCTCGCGGCCGCGTCGTCTCGGCATCATCATGATGCTCGCGCTCGCGTCCCTGGTGCCGCGCACCCTGTACAAGCGCGCAGTCGTAGCGATGAGCCGCGGTGCCTTCGATCTCGAGCCCGGTACGAGGTTCGACGCGATCGCGTAACGCGGCGGCGGCGACTCAGTCCGAGTCCCGCCACGGCATGACGGGGATCTCACGGCCGATCGTCCGCATGAAGCGCTCTACGAATTGGTAAGTAAGGCCCCAGAGGTGGGGCGAGTCATCGTCGAAGACGCGAATCGCCGGCAGCCTCACGTCGCGATCTTTGTAGCGAAAGCTACTCATCGTTTGGCGCTCCGGCTCCGCGAGCCGAGCCACCGGCACCCAGCCGGCGGATGCAACCTCGTGATTCGTCGTCAGCGTCACTGGAGACCTAAGCGTGTAGACGAATCCGGAGACGACCACCGTCCCGTCCCCTCCGACGACATCGTCGAGCTGGCCCAAGCATTCGGCTGTCGAGACGTCGATGCCCACCTCTTCTCTTGTCTCGCGCTCGGCCGCTAGGCGCGGTGGCTCTTCCGGTCCGCTGATCCGCCCGCCGGGAAACGCGATGTCGCCGGACCACGGGTCGCTCTCGAACGCGGCGCGGCGAATGAAGAGAAGCTCCACGTCCCCGAGCAACGGCCGCACGATGATCGCCACCGCCGCGCGCACGCGAACGACCTCGGGATCCACCGGATGGAGCCTCGGGGCTCCGTGACGGAGCCCGGCACGCAGCAGGTCCAGAGTCGAAATGTCGGAAGGCGATTGCGAGGCGGTCACCGGGCGAAGGAACTTGCGGGTTCGCTCGCCCGAGGTCAACCGCGAAGCGTACCGTCTACCAGTTGGCTACCTCGCTGAAATTCTTGACGCCGATGAAGTCGGACTTGCCGAGCGGAACGCCGTTGTGACGGAGAATCGCGTAGGCCGTGGTCACGTGGAAGTAGAAATTCGGCATCGAGAGGCGGGTCAAGTACTGGTCGCCGCTCACGGTTGCGCCGCCCATCCATGGCGGTCCCACCCGCCTCTCCGCCGCACCGGCGAAATCCGCCGCCTTGAACGTCGCAAGGTAATCGACGCATGTTTTCGTGCGTGCACGGAGCTCGGCCACCGTCTTCTCGACGTCCGGATGCGACGGCGCATTCTTCCCCGAGAGGTAGGCCGCCGCGTACTTCGCCGCGTCGCAAGCCGATTGCACCTGCCGGATCAGCTCGAACTGATCCGGCGCAAGTCGCGACTGCGCGAGCACGTCCGGCTCGAACTCTTTTGTCTTTGCGAACTCGACGCCGGCTCCGAGCCAGGCATCGAGGTTGGTGAGCATGCGAGAGTACTGAGAGATCGTCGTGAATGCGTCCATGAGAAAGCTCCTTCGGTGCGCGTCGTCATACGCGCTCTATCGCCGTGGAGCAGCCTAAGGCCTGAGCACGCCTTATCAAAGCGAGCGGGCACGGCCGAGTGATCGCGACGTGCGCGCAAACTGTCGAAACCGCGGCGACGCGTTGCTCTCAAGCGAGCGGAATGTGCAGGCGGCAGTTGAGCCCGGTCGCGGCGAAGTCGAACTCCGCGCGGCCTTCGAGCTCGTGGCCGATCACGCCTTCGATCAGGCCTAGCCCGTACCCTCGGGGCGGCGTAGCGGACAGCGGTGGCCCGCCGGTTTCGTGCCAGGTAAGTCTGAGCTCAACGTCACCGGTGCGCTCCCATGCGACGGCGACGCACCCGCCGGGCCGCGACCAGGCTCCGTACTTCGCTGCGTTGGTGGCGAGCTCATGCAGCACCATGGTCACCGGAGCGACCTTGGAGGCGATGAGCGTTGCTGCATCGCCGCTCGCCGCAAGGTGACCCGGACCGCCTCCGTTGAAGGGGGCGAGCGTCATCGCGACGACGTCTTCGACCTTCATCGCTCGCCAGTTCGAGCGCGCCATGCCTTCGTGGGTGCGCGCGATGGCACGAATGCGGCCGACGAAACGCTCGCGGAAATCGTCGATGTCTGCCGCCGTGTCGCCGCTTCGCTCGGCGAGCGCGGTGACGATCGCGAGCGTGTTCTTGACGCGATGGTCCAGCTCCGCAAGTAGGCGACGCTGGTGATGCAGCGCACGGTTTCGCTCGGCGACGAGCGCGCTCGCGGTGATGCTCGCGCTGCCGACCGCCGCGACGAACACCCAGAGGGAGAGCATCCCTGTTCGCGGCGACTGCGCCACAAAGGGCCCGACGCCCAGCGCCGTCCCGACGGCCAACGTGCTCGCGAGCGCTGCGATCGCGAGCGCCGACCCGCGCGGCCCGACGCGAAGGAGAATCCACACGTAGAAGAGACCGAACGTGTACGGAAGCGAGACGAGCTGCTCGCCGTACATCAGGACCATCGCCGAGAATAGCGCGACGGAAACGATCATCGCGTTCTTCTCGCGCGACGTTACCGCCTTGGCCAGTGTAGGATCGGGTCGTGAAAGCCAAGTAAGCACCGGCGGACCGACAATGAGCAAGCCGGCCGCATCGCCGCCCAGCCATACGAACCACGCAGTCGGAAAATCAGACCAAGGTGCGTCGCCAAACGCGCAAAGCGTCGACGCCCCAACCGTCGCAGTGACGAGGCTGGTGCCGAACACGCCGATGCTCAAGTAGAGCAGCGCGTCTCGCACGTGATCGAGCTGCGGCCTCAGCGCACAGACGCGCACGAGCGCGAGTCCGGCCAAGGTCGGACCCAACGTATTTCCCACCGCGATCACCGCGGACGGACTCGGGTGGCTCGGCTCGATCGCGACGTTGACGGCGAACGCTGCCAGGTAGATCGCCGGGATCACGCTCGGACCGGCGAGCACGATCGCAGCCAGGGCGATGGCGGCAGGCGCCCACACCAAGGTGACGTGCTCGCCGAAGTACGGCAGCTGAAGCCCGAGCCACCCGGTCACGGAGTAGGCAAAGGCGACGACGATATTGAGCCAGACCAGTCGCAATGCGCCCCCTGATTGCGCAGCGGCGACAACATATGGAACAGCCCCCGGCGCGACAAGCCGCATGTCCGGCGGCTGCCTTCATGACGGCGACGGCATTGAGCTACGCCTATGGCGGCCTCACTGTCGCGCGCCCCCTGAGTCGTTGCCGATGGTCCGTTTCACCCAACATGCGCGCGTCGTTGCTAGAGAGCGGCGAATTGCCTTCGACTGGATCCGTCGAACAATGGCCTCGCCCGAGCGGGTAGAATCTGCACCCGATGGGACGGTACACTACCTTTCACGGGCGCCGGAGCGCGACCGGCGCTGGCTCCGCGTTGTGAGCACGAACGAATCAGGCGATGTTCGTGTGATCACGGTATTCTTCGACCGCCGCGTCGAGAGGACTCGACCATGAAGATCACGCTCAATCGAGACGACGACGCGCTCTACATCCGGCTAGACACGACGGCGCCGATCATCGAATCGGAGGAGGTTGAGCCCGGCGTCGTGCTCGACTTCGATGCCAGCGGCCGAGTCGTCGCGATCGAAGTCCGTGCGTTGAGCGAACGATTTCCCGCCGGCGAGCGAAACTCGATGGACGTCGAGACGATCTGACCGCTCCCACCCAGCTGCATCCTCTCCCCATCGATGCCGTGCTGGCCGACGTCACCGGTGCGCTCGCGCGCGCGCCGAACCTCGTGCTCCGGGCGCCGACGGGTGCCGGGAAGACAACGCGGGTCGCCCCGGCTCTGGTCGACGCGAATGCGGTCCAAGGCGTCGTGCTGCTGCTCGAGCCGCGGCGAATGGCGGCACGAGCAGCGGCGAGGCGCATAGCGGCCGAGCGCGGCGTCACGCTCGGCGGCGACGAAGTGGGCTACGTCGTGCGCTTCGATCGCAAGGCCACGGCGCGCACGCGCGTGATCGCGATGACCTACGGCATCTTCCTCCGCCGCCTGCAGGAGGATCCGTTTCTCGAAGGCGTCGGCGCCGTGCTGTTCGACGAGATCCACGAGCGGAGCCTCGATGCGGATCTCGCGCTGGCACTGGCACGCAAAATTCAGCGCGACGTCAGACCGGAGCTGCGCCTCGTAGCGATGTCGGCGACTCTCGATGCCGTGCCGCTTGCTCGCTTCCTCGGCGAGGCGACTGTGGTGACGAGCGAAGGACGAAGCCATCCGGTCGCCGTGCGCCACACGGCAATGCCCGGTGAACGCGAGATGGATCGTGCAGTCACTGCCGCGGTAGCGATAGCGCTCGCCGACACCACGGGCGATCTGCTCGTGTTCTTGCCGGGGGTCGGCGAAATTCGCCGCGCCGCCGCTGCACTCGTCGCGCTCGCGGAACGCGAGCGACTCGTCGTGATGGAGCTCTACGGCGACCTTCCGGCCGAGCAGCAAGACGCCGTTCTGAAACGTGCCGAGCGACGGAAGATCGTTTTGTCCACGAACGTGGCCGAGTCCTCGCTCACGATCGACGGTATCACCGCCGTCGTCGATACCGGTCTCGCGCGAGTGCTGCGCTTCGACCCGAGCGTAGGCCTCGACCGACTCGAGATTTCCCGAATTTCGCGCGCGTCGGCCGATCAGCGCGCCGGGCGCGCGGGACGTACGGCGCCCGGCCTCTGCCTCCGACTTTGGAGCGAACACGACGACCGCGCGCTGCGGCCGGGCGAAGAGCCCGAGGTCGCACGCGTCGATCTATCGAGAGCTGTGCTCGCGCTACGTGCTTTCGGCGAGCCCGACGCCAAGCGCTTCGCTTGGTTCGAGGCGCCGCCGCCGACTGCGATCGAGACCGCGGAAGAATTGCTTCGCGATCTCGGAGCGATCGACGAGCAAGGATTGACGAGCACGGGACGATTGCTCTCCGGGCTCCCCCTGCCCCCTCGCATCGGCCGGCTCCTGGTCGAGGCGGCGCGTCTCGGCTGTCTCGACCGCGCCGCGCTGGCCGCGGCGATTCTCACCGAGCGCGATCCGCTGAGACGCGGGCGCGACGCGCCGAAGCTCCGTGCGACGACGACCTACGAATCGGATCTACTCGAGCGCGTGCTTTTGCTCGAGCGCTTCGCCGAAGCGCCTTCGCCGGGCGATCAAGCGTGGCCCGACCTCCCCCTTCTCAACGTGGGCGCAGCACAAGGCGTGCTCCGTGTCGCGCGCGACCTTCGGAGCATGCTGCGAGAGGCGGCGCCAGTTTCGGACCCGGCGTCGGGCTCTGCAGACGAGAGCTTTTTGTGCGCACTGCTTGCCGCCTTCCCGGATCGCGTGGCGCGCCGGAGAGAGCGCGGCAGCGACCGCGCCGTGATGGTGGGAGGTCGAGGCTTGCGAGTCGGCCCCGAGAGCGTCGTTCACACTGCGGAGCTTTTCGTCTGCGTAGACGTCGAGGCCGGGCGCCGCGGTGAGCGAGCCGAGAGCATCGTTCGACAGGCCTCCGCCGTCGAAGAGGCTTGGCTCTCGCCGTCGTTGCTCCGCACCGTCTCGGAGGTCGCCTTCGACGAGACGCTCGAACGCGTGACCGGAACTTCCCGCCGCATGTATCGCGACCTCGTGCTGGCGGAGAAAAGTGTAACGCCGCCTCTCGAAGAGGCCTCGAAGCTACTGGCCGAGCGCGCAGCAGCCGCGCCCGCGCGAGCCCTCGACTTGGAGGACGAAGAAATCCGCGGCTTCCTCGCTCGCGTCGGATCGCTGGCACTCTGGATGCCCGAGCTCGCGTTGCCTGCCTTCGACGAGACGACGCTCGCGACCGTCGCGGGAGAGCTCGCCGAGGGGCGACGATCGTTCGAAGAGATGCGACGCCTGCCTCTACGCGAGACCCTCGAAGCGCGGCTCTCCTACCAGCAGAAGCGAACGCTTCGCGAGCAGGCGCCGGAATCGCTCGCGGTGCCGAGCGGCAGCGAGATCCGTCTCCGCTACGAGCTCGGACGCCCGCCGGTGCTGGCCGTGCGCATCCAGGAGCTCTTCGGGATGCGCGACAGCCCGCGCGTGGCCGGCGGCCGCATCGCTGTCGTCGTTCATCTGCTCGCGCCGAACGGCCGCCCTCAACAGGTGACCGACGACCTCGCGAGCTTCTGGCGCAACACCTACGCCGAGATCCGCAAAGAGCTGCGCGCGCGCTACCCCAAGCATTCGTGGCCCGAGGATCCGTTCACGGCGGCGCCGCAGCGTGGGCCGCGGCGGCGGCGCTAGCGAGACGGCGAACGAAGGATGGCATCGGCGACGCGCGTGAACGCGTCACTTATGTGTGCTGGATCAGTAACCACGACGGCATTGCCAATCGGCTGGTCGGGATTCGCGATGCCGTCATCGTTCGCGATCCGGCGCCAAAGACTCGGATCCGGAATGTCGCCCACATTGCTCGACGAGCGGTTCAAGAAACCGACGACATAGATCGTGTATCCCTTGCTTCGGATCCAGCGTGCCCGGGCTTCAGAGCGCTCGGCCGCGACCCGGCGGATGTTGGTCCCGGAGACGGAGAGACTGCCCGGCAGTGCTCGAGGTGCCGGCGACCCACGAGTCGACGCGTTCGGCACCGTAACGGGCCGTCCCCGCGCGTCGAAGCTGACAACCTTGGCGCCGTCACTCAGGCGGAACAGCCCGCGATACGAAGAGCCCGTGATGTACGAGGCAACCGCCCCGCGATACCAGAAAGGATCCGTTCGGTAGAACATTTCGAAACGAGCGCTGAAAGCCGTCGACGGCCCACCGTTGAACAATACGATGACTTTCGACACGCGCGGTCGGTCAGGAGTTCGATCGATCTGACGTTTCGCCGTTCTCAGTGCTTCTTCGACGTTGGTATCGCTTTGAATCTCCAACGCGTCGATTGCGCGGAACATTCGGCGTTTGAAGCGACCTTTTAGCGAAGTGCGCTCGTGCGCTGTCGTGTAGTAATCGATAAGACCCACGCGATCGGTCTGCGCGTCGAACCGTGCCACGAAGGCGCGCGCTCCCTGCTTGACATCATCGAAGATGCCCTCGCGCTCGACGGAGCGCGATACGTCAAGCACCAACGACACTTTGACAGGTAGTCGCTCGGACTCGGCGGTCGCGGGTAGCGCGACGATGAGCGCGACCAACGTTGCGACCGAGTGTCGTGCCACCACGAGCAGTATGATGACGAACGCCCGACCGGCCCTCAACAGTTACCCTTCTCGAAATGGAGCCATCGTGACAGAGGTGGTCAAGAGTGGGTGGCCCGTAGCCCCAGGGTTAGGAATCCTGAGAACGCTGTGGCCAACCCCGCGTGGAATCAAGCGAACCCGAGTGTCGAAGAAGGCGACTGCAGCGTATTTGCAGCAGCAAGCTGCGGCGTCGGTAGTCGAAGTGACGATGCCGAGAACGAGATCGCGTCGGTCGCCGTAGCACGGACCGCACTTGAGCTTGGCGACCTAGGGATTATGAGACAGATCGAGATGACGACGAAACGTGACGTGTTTCGTGGGTTCGCCGCGTACGGCACAGAGTTTCGCGTGATCGCGCGTTACACCGAGTACGACTGATTGCGACCGTTTTCGATGCTCAACCGGCACCAGGACCGGCACCGGATTCCAGGCTGACAGGCGCACTTGTTGCGACTTGCGTTCCAGCCAGAAACCACGTCTAGGCTCGCGAGTGAAACAATCGCATTGCTTGGCTTCGGCTCGTTGAGTTACCATCGTCACGGTCCTTGCGAGCACATATGCGCACCACGCCCCCTGTCGCGCGACATCTCGTGTTTTTTTGCGCGGTGCTACTCAACATTCTCGCACTTGTCGGCACGCCATTGGCGCGTGACACCGGGTGTTACTGCGGCCAGCCACTGAGCGGTATCTCGGATGCCGCACCGGAGCACCCGAGAGCAAGCGACTGCCTCTTCATCCTAAACGTCGGGATCGGCCTGCAGGCCTGCGAGCCGCTCTGCATCTGCGATGTCGATGCCAGCGGCGGCCTGCCGAACGCGACGGATGCCCTGATCTGTCTCAACGCAGCGGTAGGCATCCCGGACCTACTGGCGTGCGAGTGTGTGGTGCCCCCCTGCCAACAACCGGCCGCATGCAGCGAAATCGCACTCCGTGTATCGGCCGAATCGGACCTCGACTTTGGATGGACCGGTGACGGGCACGATAGCCCACTAGTCGAAGCGGCTCCCATGATCCTTCGTGTCGTTCGGCGGTGCGGGGCGAACGGTACTCCATGCGAAGTCGACGGCCATTGTCCTGGGAGTACATGCGAACCGACGTGCCGCTGCGACGGCAAAGACGCCGCTCCCTGCGAAGTCACCGGCCCGGTAGGGAACCCGAAACGCTGCTACCGTGACATGGCCATCGCGTGCGACGACGATGGCGACTGCCCGAGTCCTCAGACGTGCAGGACATTCCTCGGGCCGCCCCTTCCACTGTCGGTCGCTGGATTGCCGTTGTGCGTTACCACGTACTTCGACGAGGAGGTCTCCGGCCTCGTCGATCCCTCGCTCGGCACGCTGGAGCTTTCAACGCGCGTCCGTTCGCGACCAAACCTTGGGATATCGCTGTCGTTCCCGTGCCCCCGCTGTGGGCCGCCCAGTGAAACCTTGGCCATCGGTGATGGCTTTTCGTGCGAGGGCGGCCCGCGAAACGGCGAAGCCTGCACTGTAGGCGCGGTAAGCCCACTGTTCGGAGGTACGTCGCTCGACTGCCCGCCTGATCTGCAGCTGGCGACGGGCGCCGAATTTGCACTCCGACTGGCGATAACCACCGGCACCAAGACTCTCGACGCGACGATTCCGTGCGGCGGCAGCCTCGCAGCGTTGCACCCCGATGCAGGGCACGGCGGAGTGTGCCTCGACACGTTCACGCAGTGTACGAACAACGATGACTGTCGTCGGTGTACGGGTCTTCCTTCGCAAGCGTGCGCAACGAACGAGGATTGCTCTGGCGCCGGTGCATGCGCTGCTGCACCCGAGCAGCCCGTCGCTTGCGGCATCTACTGCCATTGCGGATTCTGCGACGGCGATCCCGCTTCTCCGTGCAGCTCCGCGTTGGATTGCGCGCCGGGGGAAGATTGCGTGCAAGGCAGCGGGGAAAACCAGCAAAGGCAGAGCAACGGTTGCGCGAGCTTGATCTGCGGCTCCGAAGCACACGAATCCTGTTGCAGCGAGGAATCCGCTACCTGCTCGACCCCGACGGAAAGACTCGGAAGCTGCGCCGGGGCCTCGTATCGGCCGTGCCAGGCCAACGAAGATTGCGCCGCTGAGGATACGGTCGAGTGTGTCTTTCGGGATCGACCTTGCTTCGAGGGACGGATCGAGCGCAGCGGGTCCGCATCGCCGCTCGGGTCTTACTGCATCGACGACCCTGAGTTCGACACATGCGCTACGAACACCGACTGCAGTGCAGGAGAGTGCGCAGCCGACACCGCCACGCCGACCGCCGTCGCGCTGATTTGCGTTCCGGCGACTTCCTCCGCGTCAATGAACGCCGCTGTTGGCCTCGCCGGACCGACGGCGATGACCCTCGAAACCGCGCTCCGCGTCTACCGTTGCGGAGACGGCAATACGGATGGGACCGAGGAATGCGACGACTCGAACTCGACCAACGGCGAAGGTTGCGACGAGATCTGCCGCGTCGAACGCTAGCGCCACAACCGCACAGCGAATTGATTCTGAATGGCGACGGGTGGACTCGAACCACCGACCTAGGGATTATGAATCTGATCCGGACGACGACGAAACGTGAGGCGTTTCGCGGGTTCACCGCGTAGGGCGCGGAGTTTTGCGCCAACGCGCGTTACACCGAGTACGACCGGTTACGACCGTTTTAGATAGCCAACCGGCACCAGGACCGGCACCAGATCGCGACCCGATGTGCTCCGTCGACCGTGCGCTCGCGCTCCGCGAGAGCGACGGATTGGAGCGTGGACGTAGTTCGGAGCACGGACTAGCGTTGCGAGTGGTGGATGCACGAAGACGAGCCCTGTCGTTTTGCCTTACGTTTCTTCTTGCCGGTTGCGGAAACAGCGACGGTGACGGGGAGACGAACACCTTCTCGTTTCGTCTGGGCACGGATATGTCCTGTTACGGGGCTTCGGTACACGTCGACCTCTCGGCGCTCGGTTCCGACGCTGTCACCGACGGCGAGCTTCCGTGCCGTCTCTCGACCGACCTTCCACCCGAGTGCTTTTCGGACTTCACGCGAGACGCAAGCGCGCTCGACCTCGCCGTGCGTGGCTGCTTCGTTCCAAACGATGCCACGATCGCAGACTGTGATCTGGCAATCGGTAGCGCGGATCGCGTGACGGCCGCAGCCACCATTGCCTGCGGCTGTGGTTGCCAACAGACGTGCCCGACGGCACCGAGCGTGTGCGCGTATCTTTCGAGCGGAGCAACGTGTTCCCCCGCGCTCAACTCGTTTCCACCGACGAACAGAGCCGGAACGCAGCGAACCTCGTCGACGGAGGTCGTCGCCGCGTCAACGACCTCAACGACTTTCTGTGGCACGTGCTGCGACGTCATCAGCGACGCGTCTATCGCGATCGGTGACAGCGAGCCGCTCATGGAGCTATCGGTTGCGACGGCCGGTGCAATCGGCTTCCAAACCGGCTGCAACAACGACGTCAACTGCACAGACGCCAGCGGAACGTCCGGGCCAGGGCTCGCGCGCATCCTCGGAGACGAGGTGGAAGTCTGTGTCTCTTCGCCCGTGGAATTCACAGGGCCCGTCGACCTCGCTCAATGCTCCGTGATGTTCGCGGGCGTCAATCCCGGACCCGGACGTGTGATCCGAGCACTCGACAGGAACTACCGTCCACTTGCGATCTCGCCGACCGTATCCGTCGACTACTACTGAGTCGGCTGGGGACCACGCCGGACTTGGGACATCGGCTCGCGAGAGCAGGAGACAGATCGAGACGACGAAGAAACGTGAGGTGTTTCGCGTGTTCGCCGCGTAGGTCGCGGAGTTTCGCGTGAACGCGCGTTACACCGAGTACGACTGATTACGACTGTTTTCGATGGCCAACCGGCACCAGGAGCGGCACCGGATCGATTGCGCGCTCAGCGACGTTTCAATCCGCCGAGCACACGCCCCAGTTCGTGCCCGGAAAGCCCGAATCACTCTCGTAGCTCGTACCGCACACAGAGCCGTCTGTCAGAACGGGCGCCTCGCACGTCGAAAGATCTGCGCAGGTTTCGCTCACACCGCAGACAGCACCGTTGGTACCGTTTCCGGTAATGGTTGAGGTGGCTATCCTCAGCGAGCCGAAGCATGACGACACGCCGCTCCCGCCGTTTCCGGTGATCGTCGTTCGGACGATTCGGGCCAGTGACGGGTGGTAGACGCCTCCTTCACCGTTCCCAACAATCGAGGAGTCCTTTATGATGAGTCGTCTATTTCCGCCCGTCGCTATTCCCCGACCGGCGTTCCCGCTGATTTGCGAACGTAGAACTTTGACCTGTGTCCCAGTGGGAACGTCTATACCGTCCCCGTCGCTTCCAGCAATCGTGCTGTCCAGCACTCGGACTTGCTGGCGGTACATGAATCCAAACACCCCATCCGTCCCGCAGTCTGAGAGGGTCGAGCCTCGAATTACCGCCGACTTGTTGAGGGCAACCACGCACGCGCCTATCGCGTTGGAAAGGTCGGACTCGATGACGCTGACTCCCTGAAACCCGAAAACGGCGAAATCCGTGTTGGTTACGGTCGATCTCACGAGCGCAACTCGATTTCCTACCACTCCGTTGCTCATAAGATTGCCGGTTCCCACGATCGTCGAATCCTCTACCGTGAGTGTCCCGTTAGCTATCACTTGGTCGAGGGCGTTCCCGGACACGGTAACGTTCGTGATTCGGACTGGCGAGTATTCAGGCGCTACACTATCGAGGTCTCCGTTTACTCCGTACAGCGCCGCGTTGACGATCCGGCCGCCGGGCGGCTCCGACACAATCCTGCAGCTCTTGCTGCAATAAACAGCCGACAGGTTTCCACCGGTCAGTGTGAATCCGCGGAGGTCGAGCGAGCCGGCGGCGTTGATGACGAGAGCATCACCTCCGAAGCCGGTGCAGTCGAGGTCGGCTGCGAGGAACCCCTCGCCTGAAAATGCCTGCCCGCAGGTGTCTACCTCCGTCGCTGCGCTCGCCGTGCAGGCGAACGCGGAAACGAGAAGCACGGACAGCAGTAGGTGCCAGCGCATCGGAGGCTCCCCCAGACGGCAAGAATCGAAGCAGTGAGACCGTAACCCATACCCTGACACGGTGTCTAGCCGTTTCCGTCGGCGGCACTCAGACGGGGATGACGGCCAAGAGATCGCGACTCCGGGCTAGTGCATACGACGTGCTCTTCGAGGACGACGGAAATCCGACGGTCCGGCGGCGGTCGTCCGGCACGTTCAAAAACACTTGGTTTTGACGGCGCGGATTGGGCTAGGGGATACCCGCAATCGTCGCGGGCTCGAACAAGGCCGCTGCAGGGACCCTTTTGAAGGCCCTCCCGGCGGTCAACTCACTCACTCGGAGCTTCATGGAGATCTCCGGCATCGTCAGCTCAACCTGGACGGGGCTTCACGTAGGATCTCCGCCGTCCTACCGCGTCCCCGCACGCCTTGGCCCGCCGCATCCGTCTGCCGACTGGGGCGCGATCCGGCCTGAACTCATTGACAACGTTCCGCGAAATCTGGGCGAATAGATCGAACGGCACGGTACGAGTTCCTAGCGCGCGGAGGGGGTGCTCCATTGAAGACTTTGGCATTTGTCGGAACCGTACTGAGCCTGGCTTGCACGCTCGGCGCCGACGACGCGCGCGCTCAGTGTGCTTTCGACGAGCCCTCGAAGGCGCGCGCCATCAAAGCGGAATTGGTGCGCGTACGGCGAGTGTACGACTCCCGATACTACCTACACCGGACTCGACGCCTGCAGCGGACCAACGACGCTCTCCGCCTATGAGTTCGGGCCGAATGGGTCGTGCAGCGTCAAGCTTTCCGCGCGCCTTGAAACGGACTGCCCTTTTGGTGCACCCGTCCCCTGCCATGACACGATCATCGCGATTACGTGCAAGGAAGTCCTGGAATCCGGAGGTACGGTGCCCGTGAACGGAGGGGCGCATTGGGCGGCTGCGATCACGACGCGCGTGACACTCGCTGATCCCAATGGAAGCGATCTGACGTTACCCGACGGCGAAGCGTTGTTCGAATCCGCGTCACCGGCGAATGGAATGATACGATGGCGGTATCGCCTCGCTCAAATTGGTTGCCCCTTATTCGAATGTCCGCACTTCCCGCCCGGCTGCACCGCCATGGAAATTCGGAGCCTGGAACTCCGCGATCCCGACGGCTCACCTTTCGCGCTATTGGGTTTGAGCACCCGCTGACGACAAGCGACAGGGCCTCCGACAGATCCCCTAGTTAGCACCGTCTCCGTGACTGGCCGGGTACGTCGGAGAGTCCTACGATGAGCGACCGGCCGCACCGCGAGGGCGTCTAAAGGGCGGCGTAGCGATGCGAACACAGCGAAGCATCGCGATTGCAACCCGCCCATCCCTTTGCGCCCGTTCACTGCTCTTCGACAACTTGCGCAGACGCCGCCGTGCAAGCTATCGGAAACTCGGATTGAAGTTTGGCGCGGCCGGAGGGATTTGAACCCCCGACCTACGGGTTCGAAGCCCGGTGCTCTATCCAGCTGAGCTACGGCCGCGCACGCAGGAAAACGACGAGCCGCAGAGCCTACACGCGCCGGGAGCACGTTCAACTCTGCAGCGTGGTCACGACCTTCCGCGCTTCACCGCGCCCGGCCCGAACTTCGCGATGATGTCGTCCATCGCGATATTCAAAGCGTTCCGCTTCTCGTCTTCCGGCGCATCGAAGAGCCCGATCTGGATGGGCCGGTCTTTGTCGAGGCCGCTCACCTGCACACCGACCAAGCGAAGCGAGATGCCCGGCGGCTCGGCATCCCAGAGCTCCATCACGATGCGCGAGATTGCGGCGCCGTCGTCGGTCGGCACGGTGAGTGAGCGCGAGCGGGTGACGAGACGGAAGTCGTTCGTGCGCGTGGACGCTCGGTACTTGAGCGTGACGGTGCGACCCTGGACGGCGTCGCGGCGCAACCTCCGCGCAACCGTTTCGGCGTGTGCGATCACCATCGCTTCGATGATCTCTCGGTCCACGGCGTCTTCGGGGAAAGTGTTCTCTTCGCCGTAAGACGAGCGAGCGCGGTCGCACTCCACTGTCCGGAGGTCGTCGCCCCGCGCAAGCGCGTGCAGCAGAGGGCCCCAAGTCCCGAGCTGGCGCTCGAGCTCGGCCACGTCGCTGTCGGCGAGCGCGCCGATGGTTCCGATTCTCATGTCGAGAAGCTTCTCCTCGGTGACACGGCCGACGCCCCAGATCTCGGACACCGATAGCGGTCGTAGAAAAGCCTGCGCGTCTTCGGGCTCGACGATCATCAAGCCGTCGGGCTTGGCTTTGTTGCCGGCGATCTTCGCGACGAGCTTCCCCGGCCCGATGCCCACCGACACCGCAAGCGAGAGCTCGCCGCGCACATCGGCGCGAATCCCCTCGCCTATCGCTCGCGGCGAGCCGAAGAGTCGGAGCGAGCCGCCGATGTCGAGATAGGCCTCGTCGAGAGACAGCGGCTCCACGATCGGCGTGTAGCGATAGAAGATGTCGCGGATCTCGGCCGAGATGGCCGCGTAGTGCGACATGCGCGGCCGGATGAACACGGCTTCGGGACAGAGTCGCTTGGCCTGCAACGCCGGCATGGCAGAGCGGACGCCGAAACGCCGCGCCTCGTACGATGCCGCGGCGACCACGCCGCGCTTGCCGCCGTGGCCGACGACGACGGGCTTGCCTTTTAGCGACGGCTCGTCGCGCTGCTCGACGGACGCGTAGAACGCGTCCATGTCGGCGTGAAGGATGATCGCCACTCGCGCTACCTATCGGTGAGCGTGCGCAACACGCTCTCGCCGCTGAAGCCCGGCGGGAGGTGCTCGCCGAGCAGATCGACGATGCTCGGCACCACGTCGAACGAGCTCCGCACGCCGAAGTCGCCGGCAACGATGTCGTCGCCGGCGAAATAGGCCATCCCATGAGGACCCGTGTGCCCCCCGGTGCGGCGATATGGCAAGGGCCCGATACGACCAAGGTCGGGATGCTCGAATCCGAGCGTCGCGCCCCGCCACACGATGACCAAGTCGGACTCCGAAGGTCCGATCGCGAGCGGGTTCCCGGTCGAGCGTGCGACGTGATCGACTATGGGCTCGCCGGTATGGAGATCGCGACACGCACGGACGAGCGTCTCGATCTCGTCGCAGACAGACTGGTAGTCGGCCGGCGCGATCGTCCCTTCGCGCTCGCGGCCCGCGACGTTGAAACGGACACGACCGTCGTAGAACGACGGCAATGCGAAGCATCGCATGGTGTGCCAGTAAGGTTCGTAGAGCTCCGTCGGCATCCACTCGAGCCCGAGACGGAGCGCACCGCTCGGCGTCACCGACGGTGCGTGCCCGTTGTGACTCGGACGGAGTAGGCGCTTGATGCCCTCGGGCATCACCCTTGCGGCGATTCGACGCGCCGTATCGAGCGGCTCGGCATGCTGGGTGATCGCAGTCTTCACGACCTGCGACCAGTCCTGATCGCGGCCGAGCATCGGCAAGCCCCCCGCTGCGCGCTCCCATCTTCGCGGGACGCGGAGCAGCGGCCGTCCAAAAGCGTGCCGATAGAGAAGCTCCGAGAGCAGCACCATGCTGGCGGCGTCGGAGCGGTTCGGACCCATGCCGTTCATCGAGAATGCAACCACTGTCGCATCCGGACACGCCGCCGTCAGCTCGCCGACGAGCGCATCGGTCGCGCGATAGACGGCGCGCAGCCGATCCGCGCACACCTCCGCCGACGGCAGCGAGTGCAACGGATGGGTGGGATCGATGCCGTGCCAAAACGCTTCGGTCGCCGAGTGAAGCTCGCCCGCCACAACGAGCGCAAGGTCCCAGTCCGGGCAGCGCTCCTCGATGAGCCAGCGCGCCGCGCGCGTACGAATCTCGGTGGCATGCACGAGCGCATCGCCGAGGCGGTGTGCTCGCTCGGGCGACGGCCACACGATGTCGTACATCGTGTCGCGCACGGGATAGCGGCCGAAACGCGTCAGCACCTCGTCGATGAGCTCGCTCGGACGCGAGCCGACGGCCACACCCGGATCGTGCGCTCCCCAGTTCATCACGCCCTGCGCGCGCGGCGCCAAGCGGAGATCGAAGTAGGGAGGATCGAAGATGAAGGTGCGTGAGCTGAGCCCGTCGACGAAGGGGGTGAGCGAGGCACCGTCGTGCCACACGCGATACGTCTCGGTGTCGAAGTCGACGGCGGACCAACGGCCAGCGTCCGCGGGCGATCGCCCGGAGCTCACGTGCTCCCACGCGAGGCCGGTGCGTGTCGCGGGACCATGGTCGAGCAAGAGCCGCGCGCTCCGATCACGGAGCCCGGCCAGGTGAGGCAGCTCGCCGGCCGCCATCAGCGTGTGGCCGAGCGACTGCTCGTAGCCGTCGAGACCGATTGCGAGCACTCGTCGCGGCATGACGTCAGCTCCGAATCGTACTACAAAAGAGCGGCATGCGCAGCGGCGGTCTCGTCAGCGTCGTCCTACCGACTTACAACCGCGCCGGGCTGCTGACGCGGAGCGTGGAGAGCGTCCTCGGGCAGACCGATGGCGATCTCGAGGTCATCGTCGTCGACGATAGCTCCGAGGACGATACCGAGTCCGTCGTCGCGGCGTTTCGCGATCCGCGGGTTCGCTACCTGCGCCTGCCGAGAAACAGCGGGCTCCCGGCAGCGCGCAACGCCGGCATCGCCGCGTCGCGCGGCGGCTACATCGCGTTTCAAGACGACGACGACGAATGGCATCGCGAGAAGCTCGCGCGCCAGCGACAAGCGCTCGATCGGCACCCCGAAGCGGGCGTTGTCTACTGCGACATGCGCCGCGTGCTCGCCGACGGCCGCACGCTCTATCATCGCTCGCCGACCATCGTGCGTGACCGCCTCGTCGCTCCGGAAACCGGCTACTGGCAAAGCTACATGCTCGCCATGCAAGCCGTACTGGCGCACCGAGCCTGCTTCGATCGGGAGCGCTTCGACGAACGGCTCGTCGGCTTCGAGGATCTCGACCTCCACCTGCGGCTGGCCCGGCACTACGCGTACGTCCACATGCCCGAGCCGTTGGTCGACTACCATGAGACGGGCGGACTGACTTCGAATCGCCGCGCAGAACTCGAGGCGCGGCGACAGCTGCTCCAAAAATACTTCGCTGCACTTCTGGCCCGCGAGCGCGCGTTCGCGGTCCGGGAGACGATGGCGGTGCTGCTGCGCCGCTCGCTCCTGCCCATCGTCGCTCGGCACATGACGCCGCTATGAGCGCAAACGACGGCTCGCCTTTTCTGTCGGTGATGATCCCGACCTGGAACCCGCACCCAGTCTATCTCGAGCGAGCGATCAGAAGCGCTCTCGACCAGCTGACCATCGGCGACGAAGTCGAGATCGCGCTCGTCGACGACTGCTCGACGCGCTTCGCCCCGCGAGCGTTTCTCGATGAGCTCGGCATCGATGGCGTCGCGGTGCACCGCGACGCCGTGCATCGCGGGCTCGCCGGAACCTGGAACGCTTGTGTCGCCGCGGCGCGCGGCCGCTGGGTGCACTTGCTGCATCAAGACGACTTCGTGCTGCCCGGGTTCTATCGGGCGATCCGTCGAGGCATCGAGAGGGAGCCGACCGTCGCGGCGGCATTTTGCACGAGCCGCTTCGTCGATGCGGATGGAGTCGGTTGGATCCCCACACACAATCGCGATGTCGCGCCGGGAATTCTCGAAGATTGGCAGCGCCACGTGTTCGAGCAGCTGAGCATTCAGTGCTCTGCGATGGTCGTGCGCCGGGACGTCTACGAGACGTTGGGCGGATTCAGCGCCAAGTTCCGCTACGCGCTCGACTGGGACATGTGGAAACGCATCGCAGTGCGCTACCCGATCTGGCACCACCCCGAGCCGCTCGCTTGCTACCGCATGCACTCGGCCTCGGAGACCGCACGGCAGCGAGCGGACGGCACTCACCTCGAAGAAATCTTCCGCAGCATCGACCACTCCGCAGCGCTGCTTCCGCCCGGCGTGGCCGACGAGGTCACTCGCCGCGCGCGGTCGCACTACTCGGTATTCGCAGCCGAGAGCGCGTTGACGGTCCTTCGATCCGGCGGGTCGTGGGCCGATGTAGCCCGTCAGCTACGCATCGGCCGCAACGCAACTTCGACCGCGGAGATCATTGCTGCGATCGCGAAGGCGACTGCGCGCTCGGCCCTCCGCCTTCTCACGCGTTGGCAGAGAGTTGACGCGTCTACGAGCTCAACCTGAGCAAGCGATCCGCGCGCGCCATCTTGTTCTTGATGGGGAGCTCGAAGGGGCAGCTCTTCTCGCAGGGCGCGGCGCATGACGCGCAGAGCTCGGCGCCGTGGCCTTTGCGGGCCACCATCTCGCCGTAGCGTTTCATCGCTTCCCGCTCGGCGCCGTAGGTGTCGAAGTACATCGAGTAGCGGAGCACATCGTCGATCGGCAAGTCCGCCGGGCAAGAGTCGAGACACTCGCCGCAGCCGGGGCGGCAGTACTCGTTTGCGATCAAGCTGTCGTACTTCTCGAGCAGGACCAGGTCGGCCGGGTTCGCGCGCTGGCCCGAGGCGAAGAGGAACTCGTCGAGCTGAGCGGGCTTCGTGATCGTGACGACCAAGCCCGAGACGTGGGGATTCGTGTTCACCCACTTGAAGGCGGCCTGGGCGAAGCTGTTCCGCTCGTCGGCCGTGAACTCACCGAGCACGGTGTGGTAGGCGCCCTTCAAGGTCTTCATGGCGACCACGCCGACGCCCTGCTTGTGAGCCTTGGAGATGATCTCGTCGAGCGAAGGCCAGTTGGCGAAATTGTAGGCCGTCATCATCACGTCGAAGCGACCGGACTCGATCGCTTTCGTGAACACCGTCTCGAGCTCGGGCGTGTGGCTCGAGACACCCATGAAGCGGGCTTTACCGGCTTGCTGCAGCTTGTCGAAGGCTTCGTGGAAGCTCGGCGCCATCAGACGTTCGAGATCGTTGCAGGCGTGAATGTGGAGCAGATCGACGTAGTCGGTGCCGAGACGCTTCAAGCTCGCGTCCACGGCCTCGATGATCTTCGGCACGGGCGTGTCGTGATCGAGATGACCATCGGGCGTGCAGAATTTCGACGCGACGAAGATTTTGTCGCGTCGGCCTTGAATGGCCTGACCGACGGCATGCTCGGACTCGCTGTCGGAGTAGTCGGGCGACGTGTCTACGTAGTTGATGCCGCGATCGAAGGCCGCGCGCAGCAGTTCCGGATCTCGAAGCCCGCTCGTGCCGAAGGAGATGTCGGACATCTTCCAGCCCGTCCGACCGAGGGGGCGGTACTCTTTGACCGCCGCGCCCGTCCACTCGGGGCGCAAGTCTCCGTCGTGCTCCGGCGCGCGACGGAGCAGAAAGATCTGCGTGTCGTATTTGAGAATGGAGCCGAGCCCCAGCACACCGCTGAAGGCGCCGGCTCTCTTGAGAAAGCTCCGGCGGTCGTTGCCGCTCTCGCTCACGTCTCCGGCTTGTCCGGCGCAGGCGTGGGCTGCCCGGGCACTGCCGGGGCGCCGCCCATGCCGGGCTTCGCGCCGCCCGGCTTATCCCGCTTGCCGCCGCCTTCGGGCTTGGCTGCTTCGGGCTTGGTGCCAGGCGTCGCTTCGGGAGCCGCCACCTCAGGCTTGGCAGGCTCGCTCGCAGCAGGGGGAGTGCTCGGGGCTTCCTCGGCTTTCTTACAAGCGGCTGCAGCGGTCACTAGGACCGCGAGACTCATCACAAGCAACAAAGACCGAATCATCCAGGGGTACCCCCTTCCTTCAAAGTTTCGTCCGTACTTCTTAGCACGATGCACGGCTTAGCCAAAAATAGGGTCAGGCAGGCTTTGCCTAAAAACGACGACTTTCCCAAGAACCCCTGCACTTGCCCAAAAAACTGGCGGTGGGCAATCCGGGTGCGCCACGACCCGCCTCGGCTGGT